>Ga0209834_10000364_pt1 | contig 27954 bp, 29 predicted proteins | sample Mar14236cmmetaG_FD_184134 | JGI IMG/M metagenome (GOLD analysis project Ga0209834, IMG submission 184134) | Marine hydrothermal vent microbial communities from Guaymas Basin, Gulf of California to study Microbial Dark Matter (Phase II) - Marker... ... | reverse complement strand
GCGCCAATCAGCCGCAGGGCGCTAGCCCTCGGTTCTCGCCGCGATGGACAAGAACCGGGGCTAGCGCCCTGCGGCTAATGAATAATCCCGGCTACGGCTATTTTTTTCAACCGCAAAAATTTTTCCTTTTTTAATTAAGTCAATAGCTTCAATTAAAGCTTCTGCTCCAATATGAGATAATTTTTTGCTTAAGCTATCCGAAGTATCATTCGCAGCTATAGGGACTTTTTTTTGCAGGATAATTTCTCCTTCATCAACTTTTTCTGTCATTTTTTGTACCGTAATTCCTGTATATTTTTCGCCTTTAATAATTGCCCAGGGCACAGGTGCAGGACCTCTATATTTGGGTAAAAGAGATGGATGGAGGTTAATTGGAAAAAATTTAGGGATATTTAATAATTTTCCAGGAAGAATTTTACCAAAAGCAACTACTACTATCAGGTCAGGACGAAGTTTTTCAATCTTTTCCAGAAAACAGAGCTTGTTTAAATTATCTGGTTGATAAACGGGGATATTTTTTTGAAGAGCCTTCACCTTTACAGGTGGAGGACTAATTTTTTTCCCTCTTCCTCTGGGTTTATCAGGTTGCGTAACTACTGCTACTACCTTTTCCTTTTCTGCTAATTTCTCCAGTGACGGACAGGAAAACTCAGGTGTCCCAATAAAAACAACAGAGAGTTTGCCTTTACTCATCACCCTGCTCCTTTGTGAGGGAAAAAACTTTTGAGTCTTCATCCTCAGAGGGGAATCCTCCTGAATACTTTGGGTCTTCTGTAAAGAAGGCCCGCCATACCCAGAGTTAGATTCCCGATGGTTAAGTGTTGGCTCAAAGTTTTTTCTCACAAAAGGAGCAGGGCTTATAGGCTATTCAATCTCTCAAGTTTGCGCATTTTTCTTCTTTGTCTTCTTATAGCCTTAAGCCTTTTTTTTCTTTTCCTCTCTGTTGGTTTTTCATATTCTTGATGTTTCTTTATTTCAGAGGTTAAACCTGATTGTTGACACTCTATCTTAAATCTTTTTAAAGCTTGGGAAAAGGAACCGTAATCATCCACCCTCACTTCAACCAACTTTTTTCCACCTCCTTGCCTCAAATAGGATAACATCTGTCGTTCTGGTAATAAATACTTTAATAAATTTTCTCCCTCCGTCAACTGTCCGTGCGAACTCTTTTTTTGCTTAAAGTTATCCGTCCTAATTCATCAATTCCTATTATTTTAACCAGAATCTGATCCCCGGGTTTTACAATGTCTGAAACATTTTTAACATATTTATCGCTTAACTCTGAAATGTGAACAAGACCTTCTTTTCCAGGTGAAATTTCCACAAATGCCCCGAAGTTGGTTACTCTTTTTACCTTCCCCAGGTACACTTTCCCTACCTCCAGTTCTTTTATGATATCTTTAATCATGTTTACGGCAGTATTTGTTGCTTCCTCGCTCATTGAGGAGATTGTAACTTTTCCTTCCATATCATCTATGTCAATTTTTGCCCCTGTTTCTTGGATTATCTTTTTAATTACTCTCCCACCTGGACCAATTATATCGGAAATCTTTTCCAGGGGAACAGATAGCGTTGCTATTCGGGGAGCGTGTTTGGGAAGAGTTTCCCGGGGCTTGTCAATTACCTGTGCCATTTTTTCCAGAATTTTTTTTCTTGCCACTTTTGCTCTTTCCAGAGCTCCTGACAAAACTTCAAATTCCACCTTCTCAGTTTTTATATCAAGTTGAAGAGCGGTTACACCGTCTTTTGTTCCGGCCACTTTAAAATCCATATCACCCAAATGGTCCTCTATACCCAGGATATCCGTCAACAGGATATTTTTCCCGTTTTCTTTGATAAGTCCTATTGCAACCCCTGCCACAGCTTCGGATATGGGAACACCTGCATCCATTAAAGAAAGACTTCCCCCGCATACAGACGCCATAGAAGAGGAACCGTTGGATTCAAGGATATCAGATACAACTCTTATAGTATAAGGGAATTTATCTTCATCGGGAATTACAGCTGCAAGCGCTCTTTCTGCTAAAAACCCGTGACCGATTTCTCTTCTTCCTGGTGCCCTCATACGGCGAATCTCACCTGTGGAAAAAGGGGGAAAGTTGTAGTGGAACATGAACCTTTTTGTTATCTCCTCTTTTTGTAATCCATCTATGATTTGTTCATCGGCAGAAGTGCCGAGAGTTGTCACTACAAGAGATTGAGTTTCCCCTCTTGTGAAAAGACTTGAGCCGTGAACTCTTGGCAAAATCCCCACCTCACAGCTTATCTCTCTTATCTGGTCTATTTTTCTTCCATCCCATCTCTTTCCCTCTTCAACAACCATTTTTCTCATTTTTCTCTTTTTTGCCTCTTCTAATAGCAACAAAAGATCATACTCTTTTTCCGGATAAATGGGTAAGAATTTTTGAAAAAGCTCCTCTTTCACCTTCTCGAGGTATTCATCCTTTTCTTTTTTACCCCACTCTGATTTTATACTCTCAATTTTAGGAGTTAGAAAATCAAGAACTTCTTCTTTGAGTTTTTCGTCAATCTGGTAAGAGGTGCTAATTTCTCTGGGTTCGGGAGCAATAGAAAGGAGTTTTTCCTGGAGATCAATTATTTTTTTAATCTCTTCGTGCGCTTTTTTCAGGGTCTCTATAACAACAGGCTCTGGAACTTTTTTTGCCTGCGCTTCAACCATAGTTATGCCATCTTTTTTGCCTGCAACAACTATGTCAAGTTCACTTTCTGCAAGCTGCTTGTCGGTGGGATTTATTACAAATTCATCTTTGATTTTAACTACCCTCACGCCAGCCACGATTTTGTTTATTATTTTATCTGCCAGAGAAAGAGCAAGACTTGCTCCTATTATTCCCAGAGTGCAGGGGATATTTGACTCGCTTGCAGAAAGAACTGTAACTATTACCTGGGTCTCATTTCTGAACCCTTTGGGGAAAAGAGGACGTATTGACCTGTCTATGAGTCTACTTGCAAGGATTTCTTCTTCCGATGGTTTTCCCTCTCTTTTAAAAAATCCCCCTGGAATTTTACCCGCTGCATAAGCTTTTTCTCTGTAATCAACAGTGAGGGGAGTAAAATCAACCTCCTGATTTAAATCAGGCGAGATACAAGCTGTTGCCAGCACTATGTTGTCTCCATACTGTACCCACACGGCTCCCGAACTTCTTTTTGCTACTTTCCCTGTCTCTAAAATTAATTTTTGCCCCGCAATTTCGCCTTCTATTTTATACATTTTATTTTTAACCTCTCAATCCCAACTTTTCTATTACCTTCCTGTATCTTTCAATGTCGGTCTTTTTAAGATACGCAAGAAGCTTTTTCCTTTTTGAGATCATTTCATAGAGCCCTTTTTTTGATCCATGGTCCTTTTTATTTTTTTTAAAGTGTTCTGTCAGATTTTGGATTCTTTTTGTGAGAATAGCTATCTGGACCTCGGGTGAACCTGTATCCTTCGGGTGTCTTCCCAGTTCCTCTTTTATTTTTTCTTTTTCCTCTCTTGTTACACTCACTTCATTTACTCCTTAGTTTTGTTATTAAAAATAGCAAATTTAATTTAAGTGTAAAGAGAAGCCCAAGTTTTTGTAAAATTTTTATTTCACAGGAATGCTTATTATTGAAGAGAAGGTAAGAGGTGATTTATCTTCCTCTTTATCTTTCAGTGTTATTTCTACTTTAATTGCCTGAGGAAGAGGAGGAAAAGTTTTTGCTTTTTGAGAATTCCACCTCGTGAGCCATTTTTTTCCGTTAAAGTAAAGGAAAGTTAATTTATCTATGTCACAGGCAATCACAGTTGAACTTCCGGGATTGGAAGGATCCTGCAGATTGCTTTTTACCCTTCTTATAAGACAGAAATCTCTAAACTCATATTCTATTTGTTTCAGGTCATATTCTCCTTTTTCGTGGGGTATATTGGAAGAAGAGATAAACAAAATCCTCTCTTTTTCACCATTGAAAATAAATAAAGGATTGTTTGGAGATGTGAAGGTGCTTTTTATATCTCTTTTTAAAAGATCAAAGCATCCTCTGATTTTCTGGAACTGTTCTAAACTTGCATTTCCTTTTTCCCATGCTGAGTGGCTTTTTATAAATATAAAATATAACCCTAAAAGAAGAACGGAAAAAAGAAAAGTGGCAAAAAGAATCTCCACAAAGGTAAAGGCTTTTATTTTTTTCACAAATTACTCTCTTTTTGCAATATAGGTTACTATCTCCATTTTTTGTGGATTTTTCTTCCCCACTTCTTTAAAAACTTCAATTTTAATCTTTCTCAAATTGGGGACGTCTGTTTGCCACCATTCCACCTGCCATCTAAACTGGGGATAGCCTTTGAATTTACCTTCCTTTCTCCCATAACCTGATCTAACCTGGGGGTATTTTATATCAAGGTTTTTGTATCCTTCCTTTCTTATCTCTTCTGCCAGGTTTTGTGCCAGTATCCCCATAAGAGAGTAATCCTCGGCTTTGCTTTTTGCTTGAAAGATGTAAGGAAAAATATGCGTGAGGGTTAAAATTCCAAAGGACAAAACCGCAATGACTATAATTATCTCCACCAGAGTGAAACCTTTTGTTTTTAAAATATCCATTTTTTCTTTTAGTGCTTTTCCCAGTATATTCTTACATTTCCCGTAGCAGGTAAAATGGTTATCGTGCACCAGTTATTTTTTCTATCCTTCAGGTAAATGGAACCTGCTTCTGCAGTTCCCTGAGGGTAAAAAGAAATGGCATTGTCAGGATATCCTGCCTCTACAATTCCGTCTTTTTCTCCCCATTTACGAAGTTCGGGATTGGAAAAGGTTACTCCTTCCCTTAGGTAATTTACACCTTCAACTTTCTCTCCTTCGCTGTTTTCTATCCAGTATTTTCCTCTTTCAGGTTGAAATTTAACCTTGTGGATTTTTCTTTTTGTGATAGCAAGACGCTTTGCAAGAAGTATCGTGCTCTCTATATCCTGACAGGATGTTTTAAGGGAGGTTTTTAATAAGTGGTTCTGGAAATACAAAGACCCTGCAAAGATTAAAGAGAAGATTATTCCCAAAACTACTATAAGTTCAGCAAGAGAAAAGGCAGAGATTTTTTTACCAGTTGTTGATATCATCCTCCAGGTACCCATTTTTATCTTCTCTGAAAGATAGCTCATCCACTATTCCATCTCCGTCGTCATCCAGACCATTTTGACAGTAATTTCCATCCTCTGGTTCATTGCCGTCTTCTTCGTCTTTCCCGCTCTTCCCGTCAGGTCCCTTTGAGTAAATATCAAAGCTTGTTTTGTTGTGAAAAGGGGGGCAGGTAAAAGAGTCGTTGTCAAGATCTGCCCGGTAAACATAAATGTGCTTTCTATCATCTTTTCCCTTATTCCATGGGTCAAGAAGTTCCCCTTTTGAGTTTACCTCGTTGTCTTTAAATTCAAGATAAGGTCCCTTCCACCCCGGGGTATTTCTTATGGGATCATTCTCGTCAGGGTCAAGTGCACGCCTTAAGGAGGCAGACCCTTTTTCATCTGGAGGGTAGGATCCTGTATCCATTTTATACATGGATATGGCAAGTTCGAGCTTTCCTATGAAGGTTCTTGCTTCTGATACCTTTGCCCGGTTGGTTGCTTTAACAAGATTCAAAGTTATAACGGTTGCAAGGACAAACATTACTGCAACAACTATCATAAGCTCTGCGAGGGTAAAACCTTTTGGCTTTTCCTCTATCATAATAAAGCAAAAGTCTCTTTTTATTATCTCAATCTTTCTCCACAATAAGGACAAAAATTTGGGCTGTCTTTAAATAACCTCCCACAGTAGGGGCATACTCCTACATCCCTTTCATTTAAAGGGGGAGAAGACCTGCGAGAACGAAGGATAAGATAAAGGGGCAAAAATACAATTAGGACAAGCCATACTCCTAAAAACCACAAAAATGCAGCAGCGCTGCTGTAACCTCTTTTTTTTGCATCAATACCTACCCATATGGCAATAACCAAGGGGATGATTAATCCTAATATTAAAAATCCTGCCATTTTTTGTTAATCCCGGTTTTCTGGCAGATTTTTTGTTTGCTCTTTCTGAAGACTTTTCTCTTTAAAATCTTCTATGGTTTTTTTAATCTCCTGTATTTGGATTTTGAGAATTCCAAACATATCAGCTACACTTTTTATCTGGTTTACCTTTTCTTCCATTCCTTTTATTTTCTCTTCCAGTTTGTCTACGCGATTATTAATTTTTGTAAGTTCCTGAGATATCTCCTGAAGTGTTTGTATTTCTTGTTGTGAAACATCCTGTTGAGCGTTAGAGATTGGGGTTGCGATCCCTTCTTTTTTTGATTTTTTCTCCTGCACTAATTTTTCTACTTCGCCCTTTAATTTACCAACTTCCTCCTTTATTTCTGCGAACTCTAAAAGTTTTTTCTCAAGTGCTGTAAGTTTTGAGGTTAACTCTTCAATCTTTTCTTCCATTTTCTTTTCAGAACTTAGCTTTTCCTCTTTTTTTATTAAAGGCTCAGGCAAAGATATGGATATTTTTTTGTTTTTTGTAACAATTTCAAAAAGAGATTTTACCTGAGGACGAGGCTCAATTAACCAGGCTCCTTCAAGGTAAATAAGTGCCTGGTTGTAAAGTTCCAGGTTCATATACTCAATTCCGCTTCTTATGAAATAATCGTAAAGAGTGGGGATTTCTTTATTTTCTAAAAGAAGGTTTTCGTACTCCTTTTTTGCTTCCTCTAAAAGAGAAAGTGCTTTTTCTTTTTCTCCCATCCTGGAGTAGACAACGGCTTCTAAGACTTTGGTTGTTGCTATCTCCTTTTTATTTTCAAATCCCCCGGATTTTTCTTCAAGTTTTATGTACTTTTCGTACCAATCAAGGGCACTTTTGTAAAGTCCCTGAGCGTGGCTTTGCTTTCCTTCCAGCTCAATACTAAGTCCTAAAAGATAGGCAATCTGTCCCAGCTCAAGGTAGGGAAAGGAAAAGTCTGGAACCTTCTGAATAAGTTCTTTGTATTCTTTTGCTGCCTGATAAAAGTAATCAGGGTTTTTGTTAGCACCAAGGTAAAAAGCTCTTGCAAGTTTTACCTTTAAGGCAAGATTGTCCGGATTTTCCTGAAGCAGGGAGGAATATATCTTTATGGCTTCTTCAAATTTTTGTTCCTCAAATGCTCTGTTGGCAACTTCCAATCTCTCCTGAAAAGATAATTTTTCCTGAGAAAAACAGCAAAGGGGAGAAAGAAGATACAAAATCAATGTAAAAAAAGCAATAATGGTTCTTTTCTTTATTTTTGTTCTCCAGACTTTCATTAAAAAATTTAGAAATTAATTTAATTATAAGACAGAGATTATTTTTAACCTATGCCGGAGGAGGGACTCGAACCCCCACGGAGTAACCTCCACATGGTCCTGAACCATGCGCGTCTACCGATTCCGCCACTCCGGCTTTTTCTATCTACATAGTAAAAAATTATCCAGGTTAAGTCAACCTTGCTGATTTAGAAAAAGATGGGTTTGGATTCTGTTTGACACGGACTTTTGTGTATCTTATAATTGAAGGAAACTGGTCTCATCTGAGAGTTTTTTGTGAAGATGGAGAAAAACCTTCTTCGGAAAAATGCTTTAAAGTTAAGACGGGGTTTGTCAAAAGAGGAGATTGAAGGGAAAAGTGAGAAAATAAGGAGGTTATTTTTAAATTTTCCCCCTTTTAAAAAAGCAAAGATGGTTTTGTTCTATCTATCTTTGGCAGAGGAGGTCCAGACATATAAGATGATAGAGGATGCTTTAAAAATGGGAAAGAGAATTGCTGTTCCCACAGTTTCCCTTAAGAAAAATGAGATAGTACCCTTTGAGATAAAAAATCCCCGCTGCAGGTTAGTTCAGGGTCCTTTTAATGTTCCAGAACCTGCAAGTTGTGAAAGATACCCTGTTTTTCTGGAAGAGATTGATCTTGTTGTTGTGCCCGGAGTAGCTTTTGACAAGAAAGGAGGAAGAATAGGATTTGGGGGTGGTTTTTACGATCGTCTTCTTGTAAGGTTTTCTGAAATTAAAAACGAAGTTAAATTTGTAGGTCTTGCTTTTGAATGTCAAATCGTGGAAAGGGTTCCCCGTGAACAACATGATGTTTTGGTGGATTTTATAATCACGGAAAAAAGAGTTATCTTTTGTAAAAATAATGTTGAGGGAGGAGACTATGTATCTTGAAAGACCTCTTAAGGATTTTGTAAAAGATACAGCTTCTCGCACACCTACACCGGGGGGAGGAAGTGTGGCTGCACTTGTTGGAGCGCTGGGGGGGTGTTTGCTCAGTATGGTGGGAAATTTTACCCTGGGAAAAGAGGAATTCAAGCTGGTTGAGGAAGAGGTGAGAGCTATTCTGAAAAAACTTGATTTTTTTATTTCAGATTTTTGCAGACTGATGCAGGAGGATATATCTGCTTACGGAAGCTTTTCCCGGGCATCATCTTTACCCAAAAAAACCCCTGAAGAAAAGAAAAAAAGAAGCATTGCTCTTCAGGAAGCATTAAAAAGGGCAGCTGAGGTTCCTTTAAAGATGTGTGAGGAGTGCGTTGAACTTTTAAAAATAGCCTCTTGTTTGTTTGAAATTGGTAATCCTCGCCTTATAAGTGATGTGGGTGTGGGAGCTATTTTAGCAGAGGCCTGCCTTGAAAGTGCCGCCTTGAATGTAGAAATCAACCTTTCTTATATTAAAGATAAGGTGTTTGTGGAAGAAAAGAGAAAACTGCTTAGAGGTTTTTTAGAGGAAGGGGGAAAACTTGCAGATGAGGTAGTTAAAAAAGTAAAAGAAAAAATAGGCTAATTTTTATAATGAGAGTGCTTTTTGGTATATGCTCCTGGGGCCTGGGACATGCTGTAAGGGACCTTCCTTTATTGAGAAGAATTATTGATGAAGGGCACAAGGTAACGGTTGTGGGGAAGGGGCGTTCTCTTGAGTTTATAAAAAAAGAACTTGGTGAAAGTTGCAGATATCTTGAAATTCCTGATTATCTACCCCCCTATTCCAAGAAGTCCTTTTCAGTTGCGCGATTTGTAGCAAGATTTCCTTTTTATATGAAGGAGATAGCAAAAGAGCACAAAAAAACTGTAAAGCTTGTTGAGTCTGATGGATATGAAAGAATAATCTCTGATAGTCGTTTTGGTGTCTATCATCCAGATATACCTTCTTTTTTTATCTTTCATCAGTTAAGATTTATAGCTCCCGGGAGAATAAAAATTTTTGAAAGGTGCACAGAGGGGTTTAATTATATCTCAACCGAAAATTTTACAAAGATTCTTGTTCCTGATTTTGAAGAGGAAAGATTCTGTTTAAGTGGTGACCTGTCTCATAATCTTTTTTATTTTAAGAGAAATAAAATAAACTACCTTGGAATTGTCTGTGATTTGAAAAAACTGGATATTCCTGAGGATATTGATTATTTTATCTCAATTTCTGGACCTGAGCCTCAGAGAACGATTTTTGAAAGGAAGATTTTTTCTCAAATTCGTTTTTTAAAGGGAAAGGTAATTGTTGCTCTGGGTAAGCCCGAAGAAAGAAAAGAGGCTACTTACCATGGTGCAAAGGTATACAGCTATCTTGAGAGAAAAAGACAAGAAAAGATAATGAATCGCTCTCGCCTTATAATTTCAAGACCCGGATACACCACTCTTATGGAACTTGCTGCCCTGGGTAAAAAAGCCCTTCTTGTTCCCACTCCCGGTCAAACAGAGCAGGTTTACCTTGCCAGCTATCACATGAGAAAGGGAAATTTCTACAGTATTTCTCAGGAAAAGATGGATCTTGCAAGAGATGTTAAAAAGGCTGAAAGGTACCCGGGAGTAAAGGTCAAGTTTCGGCCAGAGGAAGCTGTTGAGAATTTTATGAGAATTGTTTTTGGAAGATAGATATGAGGAAGAATATTGCTTTGTTCATTTCCACAGGTGCCGGAATAGCTCTTTTTATACTGGTTTTTTATCTTTTTAACGCAATAAAGGTATTTTCCCATCTTACCAAAGTAGGCTATCTTGGAATCTGTGTTTTTGTGGGGAATGTTTTTTTAATCATGGTTATAGGAGGACTTTCCTGGCAGATTATTATCAGAGCTTATGGACAGAATTTGCCCTTTAAAGATGTGTTGATAATAAAAATAATAGGTTCTGTGGTAAGTTACCTTACTCCTTCAATGTATATTGGAGGAGAACCTATAAGGATATATCTTTTAGGAAAAAAACACGAGGTTCCCATGACAAGAATAGGTGCAACTGTTGTTGTAGACAAGTTCCTGGAGCTTGGTGCCGGCCTTTTTTATATATTCCTCGGAAGCATATACACTCTTTTATACTATGCCCTTCCCTTACAGGTTTTTTTACTCCTTGTGGTTATAAACGCACTCTTTGTTATAGCAGCGGTTATTTTCCTGGTTAGCTTTGTTTTTAAAAAGGCTCTTTTCTCTACTATTCTCAATTTTATGGCAAAGATTAAACCTCTAAAAAAACCTGTAAAAAGTATTATGCCTTTTATAGCCCGACTGGAAAAAGATATTTTTTTTGCCTTCGGAAGACATAAAAAAAGCACCATTCAGGCCTTCCTGTTAAATCTTGTTGTAGGTGGTCTTATCTTTATAAAACCTGCCATCTTTTTTTACTTTTTGCACAGGATTTTTACCCTGTCCGAGCTTTCTCTTCTTTTTGCCCTCACTCACATTATCCTTGCTTTTCAGTTTACGCCTTGTGCTCTGGGGATTTTGGAATGGGGAGAGATAGGAATATTCAGTATAATTGGTGTTCAATCAGAAAAAGCTCTTGCATACACATTAATGGTAAGAATTGCTGATCTTCTTCTTGTAGTAGTTGCTGTTGTTACCGGGTTGCACATAGGGGTCAGATATCTCTGGGGGAAAAGTTCTGTGGAGAAAAGTCAGGGATGAGAGTGTGTGTTGTGTCTGATCAGGCTTTTCCTGCATGGGGTGGAGAGGGTGTTGCCACTCAAAATCTTTGCAAAAACCTTTCAAAAAAGGGCCACAGGGTGCTTTTTTTGACTTCAAAGGTTCCCAATCCTCCCCAGGTGAAAGATATTGAAATTGTAAGATTTCCCTCTATTTTTGTTCCTCACAAGGGTTATTTTGCAATTGCTTTTTGGTCTCAAATTGTACCTATTTTGAAGAGGGCGAAAGTTGAAATTGTTCATTCCAACCTTCCAACTTTTTTAGGATGGCAAAGTTTTATTGCTGCAAAAAAAATAAATATCCCCTGTGTTGCTGGTTTTCATGTGCAGGTGGGCAATGTGATACCTTACAGAGTCTTTATCCTTTATCCTTTTAAAAAAATTGTGGAAATGTGGTTCTCTTACTATTATACCATTCCCGATGTGATAATTTCTCCCTCCTTTCTTGGCAAGAGAATTCTTTCCTTCTATTCTTCAAGAAAAGTGGAAGTGGTCAGCAATGGTGTTGACCTTGATATATTCAAAAATGTTAAGATAAGCTTTGAAGAGAGAAAAAAGTTCAGAGAAAAGTTTAGATTAAAGGATTTTCCCTTTTTGCTTTATGTTGGAAGATTAAGCAGAGAAAAGAATGTAGCTTATCTTTTAAAAATTATGAAGATTTTAAAAAAAGAAAAGGTCAAAACAAGGCTTCTTCTTGTAGGAAGAGGTGAACTAAAAAAGGAACTTGAGGATAGGGCAAGGTGTGAGGGACTTTTAAAAGAAATCATTTTTGCAGGATTTTTACCCCAAAGAGAGCTTATTCTTGCTTATAAAGAGGCTGATATTTTTATTCTCCCCTCTTTTTTTGAATTGCAGAGTATCGTTGTCCTTGAAGCTATGGCTACAGGTAATGTGATTCTTGTTGGTAGAAGCTCGCAAAATGCTGCATCTGAGATGGTAAAAGAGGGGATTAACGGTTACACCTTTGACCTTGAGAATCCTTGCGATGCAGCAAACAAAATAAAGCTTATTTTATCTTCCCCCTCTTTGAAAGAGTCCATGCAAAAAGCTTCCTTCTATCTTGCAAGGGAGCACGATATAAAAAAGAGTATCTCTCAAATTGAAAAAATATACTCCTATCTTCTTTGACCCTTTCTGTTTTTTTAATTAAAATACTAATAAGGTAGATAAAAACAAAGGAGAAAGAGAATGGGTCCTTTTTTGCAGGTTGCTCTTGATTTTGTAAATTTAAAAAGAGCTTTAAAGGTAGCACAGGAAGCAGTAAAAGCAGGAGCAGACTGGCTTGAGGTAGGAACTCCTCTTGTAAAAAGCGAGGGGATGGAAAGTATTCGCACTCTGAGAAAAGCTTTCCCTGATATTACCATTGTTGCCGATCTTAAAATTATGGATGTTGGCAGGATAGAATCAGAGATAGCCTTTAAAGCAGGTGCTGATATTGTTTGTGTAATGGGTGTGTCTTCTGACTCCACTATTGAGGAGTGTATCCGGGCTGCAGGAAACTATGGGGGTAAGGTGATGGTGGATTTGATGAATGTTCCTTCAGTTCCTGAAAGGGCAAAACAAGTTGAAGAGATGGGTGCAGATATAGTGGAGATCCATATTTCAGTGGATGATCAAATGAGGGGGAAAGATCCCATTGCTCATGTCAGGGAGGTCGCTGGAAAGGTAAGCATACCTGTTGCTGTGGCGGGAGGAGTGCACTCTGAAACTGCCGGTCCTCTTGTGGAGGCAGGTGCCAGTATATTAATAGTGGGGGGAGCTATTTGTAAGGCTAAAGATCCTTTTTCTGCCACCCAGACTATAAAAAAAGCGATGAAGGAAAGGGTGGTTATAAAGACAGATCTTTTCAAGAGGGTTTCAGAATCACAGGTGGGAGAGGTTTTAAGAATAGTCTCAACGGCAAATCTTTCCGATGCCATGCACAGAGGAGGAGAGCTTGGAGGTTTTGTCAGAGTTGGTCCTGAAGGCAAGAAAATGATAGGAAAGATCCTTACAGTTAGGACTTATCCGGGAGACTGGGCAAAACCGGTGGAAGCAATTGATAAAGCAGAAAAGGGAGATGTGCTTTTTATTGACGCAGGAGGAACAGGTCCTGCTGTGTGGGGAGAACTTGCAACTCATTCTGCTGTTCAGAAAGGCCTTGCAGGAGTGGTAATTAATGGGGGTATAAGAGATGTGGAAGAGATTAAAAAGTTAAGTTTCCCTGCTTATGCTAAAATTGTTACTCCCTGCGCAGGAGAGCCGAGAGGATTTGGTGAGATAGGTGTTCCTTTAAAGATAGAAGGTAGAATTATCTCTACAGGTGATTGGATTCTGGGTGATCAGGATGGTCTTGTAGTTGTTCCTAAGGCAAAAGCAGCAGAAATAGTTAACAGAGCCATGGATGTTCTTGAAAGAGAAAATAGAATAAGAGAAGAGATAAAAGAAGGGGGGACTTTATCCTCTGTTATGGAACTTTTAAGATGGGAAAAGCATGCCTGATAGCAGATTACAAATCAGATTTTGGCTTCTGAGAGGAGAGGGGAGATATTTTTACCTTTTTTATTCTTCTTTTATCAACGTCTATTATCTCTATCCTTACTCCGTCTTGCTCTATGACTTCCCCTCTATGGGGGATTCTTCCAAGGTAGTTAAATATGAGTCCTCCAATAGACTCAAATGCTGCTGCTTTTTCTGGAAGAGAGGTATTGAGCTTGTCATTAATCTCGTCAATATCTGTGTCTCCTTCGACTATAGCAGAGCCATCCTTTAAGATTTGAATTTTCTGAGAGGAAGTCTTATCGTATTCGTCTTCAATCTCTCCCACAAGTTCTTCAAGCACATCCTCTATGGTTATAATTCCTGCCATTCCTCCGTATTCATCAACCACTATAGCAAGGTGTGTTTTTTCTCGTTGAAATTGATGAAGTATCTCGGTAAGTTTTGCTGTGTAAGGGACAAATATAGGAGGATGCATTATATCTTTTGCTTTCAGCTTTTCCCATTTATCAGCAATTGGTAAAAGGTCTTTTGCGTAGGCTACTCCTACAATGTTGTCCAATCTTCCCTGGTAAACTGGTATTCGTGAATACCCTGCTTCATTTATGATTTTTGCAAGTTCCCTAAGACTTGCATTCTCCGAGATAGCCACTACCTTTGTGCGAGGGGTCATTATTTCCTTAACGCTTGTCTCATCAAACTCAAGGGCAGAATGAGCAAGTTGTTCCTCCTTCTCTTCTAATGCTCCCTCCTCCTGACCTATGTCTATAAGGGTATGTATTTCTTTTTCCGTAATTATTTTTGGAATAGATTTCTCGCCTGAAGACCCTAAAATCCCTTTGCTCAAGAAGGAAAGTCCTGTTACCACAGGGGATAAAATCTTGGAGAGAAAGAAAATAGGTCCAATAACCTTAAGAGCAACTTTTTCTGCATTTTCTCTACAGTACCTTTTTGGCGTTATCTCTCCAAATAAAAGGATTATGAAAGTCATCACTCCTGTTACAATTCCGACAACTCTGCCCTCAGTTCCTCCCACCCATTGCTGAACAAGTATTGTAGCAAGACTTGCAGCTGCGATGTTGGCAAGATTGTTACCTATCAGGATTGTAACAAGCCAGCGAGAGGGGTCCGAGAGGAGAAGTTCAAATTGGTTTTTTTTGCGGGGATTTTCCTTACCCAGTCTTTTTAAAGTTATTTTGCCAAGTGAGGAAAGAGCTATCTCAGATCCTGAGAAAAAAGCAGAAAAGCCTATACATATAATAAGAAGAATCACTATCATTTGAGGTGAGAGCAAGGTTCTACCTCGCGCTTATTTCTTCCGTGTTTTTATTTTTATTGATAATATTCAAAATCCAGGCCATATTTTCTGCAAAATCTTTTACAGTTTCAATAGCTTCCCCGTCTTTAAGCACATCTTTTTTCTCTCTTCCAAAACCTATATTCCAGTAGTGGGTAGAGCCTGCAATTATTATTCCAAAAATATTGAAAAATTGAATAAGTTGCATTAGGGTAAAGTTTTGGCCTGCTCTTCTTGCCACCACTATTGCTCCTCCAACCTTTCTTCTGAAGGGTTTATCCATTGCCCTTGCTATGTATCCTGCTCTGTCCATCAAAGCTTTCATCTGTGCTGTTACAGAGCCAAGATAAACAGGACTTCCTAAAATAATTCCATCTGCCTTAAGCATCTTATCAAATACAACTTCAAAATCATCTTCAATATGGCATTTTCCTATGTTCTTTCTGCAGTATTTGCAGGCATCACAGGGTTCAATTTTTAGTTCCCCAAGATTTATAAGTTCAGTTGATATTCCCTTTTCCTCAAGAATATCAAATGCCTTTTTGATCAAAATTTCCGTATTTCCACCTTTTCTGGGGCTTCCATTTATGCCCACTACTTTCAACTTTTCTTACCTCCATTTCTATAGTTTGTAAGTTTTTCTGCAACTTGCAGACTAACTTTTGCCTGAACCATTACCCTGTCAGCAAGGTATTTTCTCTTTTTTATATCTCCATTCTGGTAGATAAGAGAAACAAGATCATCTCTTCCATAAGGGAAATAAAAAGTTGCCTCCACCATGTTTTTTTCAATTACCCTGGCTATTTTTTCTAAAAGCTTATCAAGACCGTATCCTGTCAAAGCTGATACGACAACAGGTGAATCAACGCATCTTTTCAATCTTTCAAGTTGTGCCTTGTTTTCAACAAGGTCAACTTTGTTGAGAACATTGATTATAGGTTTTTCCTGGATTCCGAGCTCTTTCAGCACAGTGTAGGTGGCGCGGTTTTGCTCCAGCATTTTTGGATGAGAGGCATCAAGTACGTTAATTAAAATGTCAGCTTCCTCTACTTCCTGTAAGGTAGCATGAAAAGCAGCCACCAGGTGGTGGGGAAGTTTATTTATAAAGCCCACAGTGTCGGTTAAAAGCAGTACTCCTCCTGTGGGAAGGATTACTTTTCTTGTAGTGGGGTCAAGAGTGGCAAACAGTTTATCATCAACTTTAACCTTTGCTTCGGCTATTTTATTGAGAAGAGTGGATTTACCCACATTGGTATAGCCTATCAAGGCTGCTGTCCAGAAATTCCTTCTTTTTTTTCTGGTAACTTTGCGCTGTCTTTCTATTTTTCTCAGTTTTTCCTGCAGAGTTATTATTCTTTCTTTTATTTTCCTCCTGTCAACCTCAAGTTTGGTCTCTCCTGGACCTCGGGTTCCTATTCCTCCTCCGAGACGGGAAAGAATTATTCCTTTACCCTTAAGACGCGGAAGAAGATATTCCATCTGGGCAAGTTCTACCTGAATTTTTCCGGTGCTGGATTTTGCTCTTAAGGCAAAGATATCAAGAATGAGCTGGGTTCTGTCAACAATTTTCACACCTATTTTTTCTTCAAGATTTCTCTGCTGGGAAGGAGTAAGGTCATCATCAAAAATAACTACATCTGTCTCCACCTTCTGGCAGAGATGAGCAATTTCTTCAGCTTTGCCTTTTCCTATGTAGAAGGCAGGATCTGGTCTCTCCCTTTTCTGAACTACTCTTGCCTGGACAATACCTCCCGCCGTCTTAACCAGCTGAGCAAGTTCATTCAGGGAATCCTCTGTTGTCCAGCTATCCTTTGCTTCTCTGCCTTTTTCTAAGGCTACAAGGATAGCCTTTTCTCTTTTCTTAGCTCCAACTGGTTTAAGCTGGTTCTTTTTTGATACTACGGCAGCCAACCTCCTTTTTATCTTGTCCAATTTAATTTTACTTTTCTATTCTTCAATGTCAAGCTTTCGCGCAGTTTTTTATTTCATCATCTTTATTATTTCAAGTAAAATTGTTCCTCCCCCAACAATCCAGCAGTAAAAAGAGAACAGGGTAAGTTTTTTTCTTTGAAGAACCTTCTTTAAGGCAAAAAGAGACAAAAGCCCCACAAGAAAGGCTATAAGGGTTCCAAAAAGAATAGGGAAGCTTAATTTATAAGGTTTTAGAGCTATTTCCCTTCCTTCCAGGATTGAGGCTCCGGCTGCTGCGGGGATGAAAAGCAGGAAACTGTAAAGGAAAGAAAGTTCTCTTTTAACTCCTCTTGAGAGCGCAGAGGATATGGTAATGCCTGATCTTGATATACCTGGTATAAGAGCAATCCCCTGCATAAAACCTACAAAAAGGGCATCACTTAATTTTATTTTTTCTCTTGGAGATGGGTTTTTTAAATAAATCTTCTCTCCTATTAAAAGAAAAATCCCGGTTAAAATTAGCATTGAAGATGGAAAAAAAACATTAAGAAAAAAAACCTCCTTTATCCTGTAAAACACAAGACCTATAAGGCAGGTGGGAATTGTCCCCACAAGCACACTCAGAGTAAGCTGGCGATATTTTATACTTTCCTCATCCTTTTTACCAGGTTTTACAAGTGAGACAAGCATGAGGAAAATATCTTTTCTGAAAAAGACAAAAACAGAACCCAACGTTCCCGCATGGACAAGTACGTCAAATAAAATTTGAGATTTTTTTATTCCCCAATAGTGCTGGACTATAGCAAGATGACCGGAGCTGCTTATGGGTAAAAATTCTGTCACTCCCTGCAGTATTCCAAGAAGAGTTGCCTGGAGAATATCCATTATTTTTGTCTTGTTCTTTCCTTACAGATACCCCTGTTGGAAGAGCGGATAAAGTCGCAGAGGTACCTTACCTCAGGGATATTTTCAAATTCATTTTCTATTTTCTCTAAAGCCTGTGTGGTATTGAGACCTGATTTGAATAAAATCTTATAGGCTTTTTTTAATTTTTCACGAGTTTTCAGTGGAATTCCGGCCCTTTTAAGTCCTACCACATTCAACCCCCAGAGCAGTGCAGGATTTCCATTGGCAAGAGTGAAAGGAGGAATATCCTTTACAACTTTGGTGCATCCACCGACCATAGCAAGAGTTCCTATTCTTACAAATTGGTGAATGCCGGTTAGTCCTCCAATTACGGCTTTATTTTCCACTTTTACATATCCTGCAAGAGTCCCCCCGTTTGCTATAATTACCTCGTTGCCAATCCAGCAGTTGTGAGCAATGTGGCAGTAAGCCATAAGGAAGTTGTTGTTGCCTATGTAGGTTATACTTTCTTTTTCTGTTCCTCTGTGAATTGTTACATACTCTCTTATAAGGTTATTATCTCCAATTTCCACAAAGCTTTTTTCTCCTTTGTATTTTGAATCCTGGGGAGGGGTCCCTATTACTGCTCCGTGGAGTATTTTACACCCTTTACCTATCTTTGTCCATCCTTCAATTAAAACTCCGGACCCAATTTCTGTTCCCTCATCTATTTTTACATTGTCTCCAATAATAGAATAGGGGCCTATTTTGACCCCATCTGCTATCTCAGCTTTTGGGCTTATTACAGCTCTGGGATGTATTATCTTTGCCATTTTAGTTTATCCCCACTCTCTCCATGATTTTATCAACATACCTTAGATAATATTTTATATCAAAAAGCTCTTCTATTTCCTCTTTTTTAAGATATCTTCCAATTTCAGGGTCTTTCAGAATAGTTTCCTTGAAATCCTTTTCCTCCTCCCATACCCTCATGGCATTTTTTTGAACAATCTCATAAGCTCTGTCCCGGGAAAGCCCCTTTTCCACAAGTTTAAGCATTATCCTTTGGGAAAAGAAAATCCCCCTTGAGAGTTTGAGATTTTTCTCCATATTTTCAGGATAAACACGCAGATTCTCCATAACCTGAGTAAATTTTTTTAACATGTAATCTATAAGAATTGTTGAGTCAGGAAAAATAACTCTTTCACAGGAGGAGTGAGATATATCTCTCTCTCCCCAGAGAGCAATATTTTCAAGAGAGGCCTGAAGATTGGACCTTAAAAGTCTTGCAAGGCCACAGATTCTTTCACAGATTATAGGATTTTTTTTATGAGGCATAGCGGAGGAACCTCTTTGCTTTTTACCAAACCCCTCTTCTATCTCTCTTATTTCTGTTCGGTGAAGTCCTCTTATTTCCACGCAGAACTTCTCAAGAGAGGAGGCAAGGATAGCAAGAGTTGCAAGGTAAAAAGCATGTCTGTCTCTTTGAACTATTTGATTTGATACAGGACAGGGTTTAAGTCCGAGTTTTTCACATACCCACTTTTCCACCTCTGGATTAAGATGAGCATAAGTTCCAACTGCTCCTGATATTTTTCCATAGGCTATATCCTCTGCTGCTCTTTTTACCCTCTCAAGGTTTCTTTTTATTTCTTCATACCAGAGGGTAAATTTTAATCCAAGGGTTATAGGTTCGGCATGAACTCCGTGGGTTCTTCCCATCATAACTACATCTTTATACAAAAGAGCCTTTTCTTTTAAAACTTCAAGGAGCCTTTCCAGGTCTTTTATAATTATCTGGGATGCTCTTTTGATCTGGACAGCAAGAGCGGTATCTAAAATATCTGAAGAAGTAAGACCAAGATGGATATATCTTGAGGAAGGTCCAATATTTTCTGAAAGGTTAATTAAGAAGGCTATAACATCATGTCTTACCTCTTTTTCTATTTCCTTTATTTTTTCTATATCAAACCTTGCCCTTGTCTTAATTTCTTTTAAGTCCTCAGGGGGGATTTTTCCAAGTTTTGCCCAGGCCTCACATGCAAGAATTTCTATCTCAAGCCATATTTTAAATTTTTCCTCCTCTTCCCATATCTTTCCCATCTCAGGTAAGGTGTAGCGAGGAATCATTTCTTCCTCCTCATATTTGCAAAAGTTACAACAGGAAGTCCCCATATTTTTATAAAACCTGAAGATGCCTTCTGGTCAAATATGTCTTCTTTGGTGTATGTGGCAAGCTTTGTGTCATAGAGAGAGAAAGGGGATTTTCTTCCCACAACTTCGCATAAGCCTTTAAAGAGTTTCACCCTGACACATCCTGTAACATATTTCTGGGTTTCCTCAATAAACCTGTCCATAGCCTCGCGCAAAGGTGAATACCACAGCCCATAGTAAATAATTTCTGCGTATTTTTGGGAAATTAGTGGCTTAAAGTGAAAAGTTTCTCTGTCAAGAGTGAGGCTCTCAAGCTCTCTGTGGGCTTTGTGGAGGATTGTTGCAGCAGGTGCCTCATATACCTCTCTTGACTTTATCCCCACGAGTCTGTTTTCCATCATGTCAATTCTTCCAACGCCATTTTCTCCCCCCACCTTATTTAAGGTTTCTATAAGTTTTACAAGAGGATATTTTTCTCCGTTTATTCCCACAGGTACACCTTTTTCAAATTCAATCTCAAGATAAGAAGGCTTATCTGGAGTCTCCTCCAGATGCTTTGTAATTTGAAAACTATCTGAAGGTGGCTCTTGCCAGGGGTCCTCAAGAGGTCCACACTCTATGCTTATCCCCCAGAGATTGCGGTCAATTGAGTAAGGGGAACTTTTTTTTATTTCTACAGGAATTTTGTTTTTCTTTGCATATTCTATTTCCTCTTCTCTGGAGGTAAATTCCCATTCTCTCACAGGAGCAATAATTTCAATTTCAGGGTTTAGTGCTCTTGCTGTAACCTCAAATCTCACCTGATCGTTACCTTTTCCCGTGCATCCATGGGCAATAGCTTCTGCCCCTTCCTTTTCTGCTATTTTTACAAGTTCTTTTGCAATAAGGGGTCTTGCAAGGGCAGTTGCAAGGGGATATTTTCCCTCATAAAGAGCTCCTGCTTTTAAGGCAGGAAGGATGTAATCCCTTGCAAACTCCTCTTTTAAGTCTTTAACATAAGCACGAATTGCACCTGTTTTTTCTGCTTTTTCTTTTATCTTCTCCAGTATCTCTCCCTGACCAAGGTCCGCGGTAAATGTTATAACCTCAGCATTGTGTTTTTCTTTCAGCCAGTGAAGTATAACTGACGTATCAAGCCCTCCTGAGTAAGCAAGAACTATTTTTTTATTTTTTCTCATTTCTTACACCACCTTTTTTAATTTATTTACAAAGATATGTGCAATACGCAAAGGCTCGGGAATTTTGTAACCTCTGCAAACAGATATTATAACTTTCAATGCGGTTTCAAAATCAATTAAATTACCCGGTGAGATATACAAAGGGCGGGTGTTCTTTTTTACCCTCACAGCATAACCTATCATTTCTCCTCCATCGTAAAGGGGCTTTATAACACCTTCCTTGTTTTCTAAAGGTTCGTGATTTCCCGAAAGTCTTTTTTTTGCACACCCAACGGAGGCAATTCCAAAGTATATACCAAGATGTGTGGCAATACCCATTCTTCGTGGATGAGCTATTCCCTGTCCATCAAAGAGCAATATATCAACATCTTCATCTATTTTCTCCAGAGCCTCAATAATACAGGGTCCCTCTCTGAAGGATAAAAATCCTGGAATATAAGGGAAATTGACCTCTCTTATAGAGAAGCTTTCCTTTGTTATCCTCAGGTCAGGGTAACTAAAAACGCAAACTCCCGCTATTGCCTTCTCATTTTTATAAGCTACGTCCACTGCTCCTATTTTCCCTATTTTACTTAAATTTAATCTTCCTTGAAGACAGATTTTCTTTCTCAACTCCTCCTGAATGTTTAAAGCTTCTTCAAGAGTTACCTGCCAGGGATGAGAAAGCACAGGTTTCATTTTATCCTAAAAGTTTAACAAGAAGGGCTTTCTGAGTGTGGAGTCTGTTTTCTGCCTGTTCCCATACGATGCTGTTTTTGCTATCAATAACCTCGTCCGTTATTTCTTCACCCCTGTGTGCAGGAAGACAGTGCATAACAAGAGCATCTTTTTTAGCAAGTGATAAAAGCGAGGTGTTTATTTGATAGGGCTTGAAAATTTTTTCTCTCTTTTCTTTTTCCTCCTCTTTTCCCATGCTAACCCATACATCAGTGTAAACAATGTCAGCATCTTTTACTGCTTCCTCGGGACTTGTAATTATTCTTATTTTGGTCCCTTTTATCTTTTCAAGAATAAGAGGGTGGGGTCTGTATTCCTCGGGAGTTGCAACCACCATCTGAATTCCAAGTTTTGCAGCTCCTAATATTAGAGAATGACAGACATTGTTTCCATCTCCAACATAGGCAAATTTTATATCTTCGTTGAGCTTCCCTTTTTTCCAGAGAGTGTAATAGTCAGAAAGTGCCTGACAGGGATGCAGAAAATCAGTGAGAGCGTTTATTACAGGGACAGAGGAGTTTAAAGCAAACCTTTCCACTTTTTCCTGTTCAAAGGTCCTTATAACAACTGCCTGAACATATCTTGACATTACTCTTGCCGTATCTTCCAAGCTCTCGTTTTTTCCAAGATGAATGTCTTTTAAAGATAAGAAAATAGGGAAAGCCCCAAGCTGGTAAGCTCCCACCTCAAAGGAGAGTCTTGTTCTTGTCGAGGGTTTTTCAAAGATTAAAGCAATACTTTTCCCTTTTAAAGGTTGTGAGGAAAAGTTTTCCTTAAGTTTTTCTGTTAAATTGAAAATGTCGTATATTTCCTGAGGTGTTAAGTCCCAGATAGAGATAAAATCCTTTTTCATAAAGTTTCCTCCGAAATTTCCCTTAGTTTTTTCTCAATCAGTTTGTTTGCAAGTTGAGGGTTGGCTTTTCCTTTTGTTTTTCTCATCATCTGACCCACAAGAAACTTCATAGCCTGAGATTTACCTTTTTTCCAATCGTTTACCGCTTTTGGATTTTCTTTTATCACCTCTTTTGCTACCTCTTCAAGGCTTTTCTCATCGCTTATCTGTCTTAATCCCTTCTCCTCTATTATTTGAAATGCCCCCTTACCTGTTTTAAACATCTCCTCCATTACCTGTTTTGCCATATTTATGCTTAAGGTTCCTTTTTCTATCTCTGAGAGAAGTTCGCAGGTTGCAGCAGGGCTTATTTTAATTTGCTCTTTTCTTTCCTGTTTTATAAGCCTCATGAAATCCCCCATTATCCAGTTGCTCACCACCTTTGGTTTTGGGAAAAATTTTACACATTCCTCAAAATAGTCTGCTATTTCCCTTGATTCAGTAAGTACCTTTGCGTCATATTCAGGAAGTCCATATTGTCTGACAAAGCGTTTAAATCTTTTTTGGGGAAGCTCGGGCAGAGTTGACTTTAACCTTTCTATCCAGTTATCATCTATTAAAAGGGGAGGAAGATCAGGTTCCGGGAAATACCTGTAGTCATGGGCTTCTTCTTTTCCTCTCATACTGAAGGTTTTCTTTTTCTTGGGGTCCCAGTATCTTGTCTCCTGCACAATTTTTTCCCCTTTTGCAAGAAGCTCTGCCTGCCTTTTTATCTCTGCCTTAAGTCCTTCCCTTATTTCCTTAAATGAATTCATATTCTTAAGTTCTGTTTTGGTTCCCATCTTTTCATCTTTCCCAAGTGAAATATTAGCATCACACCGTAAGGAACCCTCTTCCATATTACAGTCACTTACACCAAGATAACGCAGTATCCGGCGCAGGTTAACAAGGTATTCATGGGCTTCCTCCGGGGAACTAATCTCAGGTTTTGAGACTATCTCTATAAGAGGTATCCCTGCTCTATTGTAATCAACAAAACTTGAGTCTTTGTCCTTTTCAGTTTCTCCGTGAATAAGTTTTCCTGCATCTTCTTCAAGATGTATTCTCTGGATTCCTATTTTTTTAACTTTTCCATTTATATTAATCTCCACCCACCCGCCGGTGGCAAGAGGCTCCTCATACTGGGATATCTGATAATTTTTGGGAAGATCCGGGTAGTAGTAATTTTTCCTTGCAAAGCGACAATTTTTGTTTATTTGGGAATTTAAAGCAAGAGCGGTAATTATCGCAAAGTCCACTGCCTTTTTGTTTATAACAGGTAAAACTCCGGGAAGTCCAAGACAAACAGGACAGGTTTGAGTATTGGGAGGAGCACCGAACTTTGTTTTGCATCCACAGAAAAGTTTACTTTGTGTGGAAAGCTCCACATGCACTTCAAGGCCGATGTACACTGTATATTTTTCCATTTTTCTACTCCCAAACTCCTTCTATTTCTGTTTTACAGAATCTACATCTTCCCTCTTTTATATCCACCCTTTCAACCCGAAAGCCGCTTCTTTTTATTATAATTTTCCCGCAATTTGGACAGAAAGTATTTTCAGTTTCCTCTCCTGGTACATTACCAATGTAGATGTATTTTAAGCCCACCTTTTTACCTATTTTTATTGCTTTTTTTAAAGTTTCAACAGGTGTTGGAGGATAGTGTTGCATTTTATAAGCAGGATAAAACCGGGAAACATGCCAGGGAATACCCTCATCAATACTTGCTATAAATTCTGCTATAGCCTTAAATTCCTCATCTGTATCATTTAACCCCGGTATAACAAGGGTGGTTACCTCCACCCATATTCCTAATTTTTTCATAAGTTTTATGGTGTCAAGGACAGGTTCAAGCCTTGCGCCACATATTTTCCTGTAAAATTCCTCTTTAATTGACTTAAGATCAACATTGGCTCCATCAAGGAAGGGAGATATTTCCTCAAGCGCAGAGGGCATAATGTAACCATTGGTGACGAATACATTTTTTATACCCTCCTGATGAGAAAGTCTGCAGGTATCAAAGGCATACTCGTAGAAAATGGTGGGTTCTGTATAAGTATAGGCAATGATTTTTGCGCCCCCTTTTTTTGTAAGTTTTAGTATCTTTTCTGGAGATATGTTTTCTCCTGGAATTTCTCTACTTTTTTTGGGCAGTTGTGATATGGTATAGTTTTGACAGTTGAGGCAGCTTAAGTTGCATCCTCCTGTAGCAAAAGAAAAAGCATCCTCTCCTGGTAAAAAGTGGTAAAGTGGTTTTTTTTCAATAGGGTCGACTCCCCAGGATACAGCCTTTCCATAGACAAGTGAAAAAAGAACACCATCTCTGTTTTCCCTCACTCCACATATCCCTCTTTTACCAGAGTTGATAATGCACTGATGAGGGCATAAGAGACAGTTTACCTTTTTTTCTTCAAGCTTTTTGTAAAATCTTGCCTCTATCATTTTCTTCATCCTACCATAATAAAAGAGAAAGCTTTGTCAAGCCAACTTTTAAGCTTGACTTTACCCACTTTTTTTCTAAGAATTAAACTTAGCTTAATTTGCAGTGAGGTTAAAAAGCCATGAGTGAGGGTAAAAGAGTAAGTTACAAAAACAAGTATCTTGAAGCACAAAAGGAGCTTTCTTTGAAGGAGGAAATGATAAAGAAATTAAAAGAGGAGCTTTCCTCTTTGAAAAATAAATTTGAAGAGGTAAAAAGAGAGGCAGAGGCCTCGGATAAGGAGGCAGAGGAGTATCTTGATCATTTGAAGAGGTTAAAGGCAGAATTTGAAAATTACAAGAAAAGAATGGTTAAGGAAAGACAGCAAATTGTGAACTGGGCCATAGAGGATTTAATAAAGGAATTTTTGCCTGTTCTTGACGATCTTGAAAGAGCTATTGATTCTGCTAAGGTTTCCCAGGATTTTTCCTCTCTTCTTGAAGGAATTAAAATGGTCTATGACCATTTCAGGCAGATTTTGAAAAAAAAGGGTATTGAGGAAATATCTGCTGAAGGTGAGGAGTTTGACCCTCATCTTCACGAGGCAATTATGAGGATAGAATCAGATGAACATCCTGACAATATTGTGGTAGAAGAAATGCGCAAGGGTTATAAGTTTAAGGATAAGGTGTTGCGTCCTGCTATGGTTAAAGTTAACAAAAGAAAAAAAACTTCCCCGGATTCTGACTTTCCTGAACCTTCCCAAGGGAAGGAGGAGGGGTCAGAATCTTAAAAAACTTCCAAATAGTCTTAAGGAGGTAACCAATGGCAAGGAAAGTTAGCAATAAAATAATTGGTATAGATCTTGGCACCACAAATTCCTGTGTTGCGGTTATGGAGGGGGGTGAGCCCAAGGTAATCCCCAATCAGGAGGGCTCACGAACAACTCCTTCGGTTGTGGCTTTTACTGAAAAAGGGGAGATGCTTGTTGGTGGACCCGCCAAAAGGCAGGCTATAACCAACCCTGAAAATACCATTTATTCTGTTAAAAGGATTATAGGAAGAAGATACGAGGAGGATGCGGTTAAGGAGGCCCAAAAGAGAGTCTCCTACAAGATAGTGCCGGATTCCCAGGGAAGAGCCGCAGTTAAAGTTAACAGGGGTATATTTTTGCCTCAGGAAATCTCTGCAAGAATTCTGCAGAAGATGAAGCAGATTGCAGAAGACTATCTTGGAGAAGAGGTTACAAGAGCGGTAATAACTGTGCCCGCCTACTTTAATGATGCTCAGCGTCAGGCTACAAAGGATGCAGGAGCAATAGCAGGGCTTAAGGTGGAGCGTATAATTAACGAGCCAACTGCCGCAGCTATGGCTTATGGACTTGACAAAAAGGGAGAGAAAAAAATAGCTGTTTATGATCTTGGAGGAGGAACTTTTGATATTTCCATTCTTGAGGTTGGAGACAATGTGATAGAGGTTCTTGCTACAAATGGTGATACCTATCTTGGAGGAGATGATTTTGACCAGAGAATTATAGACTGGATAGCCGACAATTTCCAGAAAGAACATGGGATAGATCTTCGCAAAGACAGAATGGCTCTTCAGAGATTAAAGGAGGCTGCGGAAAAGGCAAAGTGTGAACTCTCCTCTACAATGGAGACGCAGATAAATCTCCCATTTATAACTGCTGATCAGTCAGGACCAAAGCACCTTAATATAACCTTAACAAGGTCAAAACTTGAACAGCTGACAGAGGATTTAATTGAGAGAACTCTTGAGCCATGTCGTCAGGCTCTTGCTGATGCAAAGCTTAAGCCCTCTGATATAGACGAGGTGATTCTTGTAGGTGGCCAGACCAGAATGCCTAAAGTCCAGCAAAAGGTTAAAGAATTTTTTGGAAAGGAACCTCATAAAGGAGTTAATCCAGATGAGGTTGTGGCAATAGGTGCTGCTATTCAGGGAGGAGTTCTTGCAGGAGAGGTTAAGGATATACTCCTTCTTGATGTTACACCTTTGTCTCTTGGTATTGAAACTCTTGGTGGTGTTTTCACCAAGTTAATTGAAAGAAATACAACTATTCCAACAAGGGTTAGCAAGATATTCACAACTGCCGAGGATAATCAGACAGCTGTCGACATTCATGTTCTCCAGGGAGAAAGACCTATGGCAAAAGACAACAGGACTCTCGGGAGATTTCAGCTTACAGGAATTCCTCCTGCACCTCGTGGTGTTCCTCAGATAGAGGTCACCTTTGATATAGATGCAAATGGTATTCTTCACGTCAGTGCAAAGGATAAGGCCACAGGAAGGGAGCAGAGTATCACCATAAGGGATACAGGTGCTCTTTCTGAGGAGGAAAGAGAGAGAATGATTCGTGAAGCTCAGGAACACGCAGAGGAGGACAGAAGAAGAAGAGAACTTGTGGAGGCGAGGAATCAGGCAGATAGCATTATCTACGATGTAGAAAAAGCTTTAAGGGAATATGGAGATAAGTTAAGTGAGGCAGAAAGAAAAGAAATCCAGGATGCCATTGAGGATTTAAGACGGAGTATGCAGGGTGAAAATACACAGGAGATCAGGGATAAGATAACAAAGTTAAGTCAGGTGGCTCAGAAGCTTGGGCAGGCTCTTTATCAAAAGACTTCTCAAGGACAGGGGCAGGAAGGTGCTGCGACCGGCTTCAAGCAAAAGGAAGAAGGTAAAAAGGGAAAAGACGAAGATATAACTGATGCTGATTACAGGGTAGAAGAGTAAGCTTTTGATAATGATATGGTGACAGGAAGTGGCAAAGAGAGATTACTATGAGATTTTAGGGGTACCAAGGGATGCCTCTCCTGAAGAGATAAAAAAGGCCTACAGGCGCCTTGCTATAAAGTATCATCCAGATAGAAACCCTGATAATCCAAAGGAAGCAGAGGAAAAGTTTAAGGAGATTGCCGAGGCTTATAAGGTTCTGTCTGATCCTGAAAAAAGAAGAATTTATGACCAGTATGGTCATGCTGGTCTTGAGGCAGGAGTTGGTGCAGGTGCGGAGGGAGGCGGATTTGGTTTTGACTTTGACCCCTTTAAGATATTTGAGGAAGTTTTTGGAGGAGAGGATATATTTGGTGATAGTATATTTGGAGACTTTTTTGGGAGAACCACGGCAACGCGCAGAAAAAGAGCTCAGAAAGGAG
>Ga0209834_10000361_pt1 | contig 28019 bp, 26 predicted proteins | sample Mar14236cmmetaG_FD_184134 | JGI IMG/M metagenome (GOLD analysis project Ga0209834, IMG submission 184134) | Marine hydrothermal vent microbial communities from Guaymas Basin, Gulf of California to study Microbial Dark Matter (Phase II) - Marker... ... | reverse complement strand
GGAGTGCTTCCCCCCCAGCGCAGCTGGGCTTACTCTTGGCGAAACCAAGCTCACCAATGCACTAGCGTGCTTACCAGCCAAAACCCGCTATGAACTGCTACGCAGTTGATTAGAACTCAGGTTTAGATGTTTTCTCTTTCGCAACTTAGTTCTTGATATTCTCTCACGCCACTCGAATTACGTTACTCGGCTCTCGAAAAGCTTGCAACTCGAACCGCGTAACTCGATACTTACACTCCCGCCTTCTCATTATCTACAACCAAGTGCATTCATGATAAAATTTACAAGTGAAGGGAGGGATCCTGTTGCCTATTGATTTTCGAATGACAAAAAGAGGATTGATTCTGCTCATAGAAACCTACACGAGTATCGAAGCCCTTAAACAGGAAATTATGACTAAATTTGCCGAAGCAAAGGATTTCTTTTCGGAAGGTGATGAGATTTCTTTAATGCTAACACAGGAAACCAGCAAACCCGATGACATTGTCAACATCGTATCGCTCTTAAACAACATGGGAGTCAGGGTAAAGGATATTTTAGTGGGTAGCCTGGAGAAAACAAATGTGAAGGTCGGGCAAAAGTATAACCTCGTTAGGGAAAAAGTTACAGAGGTAAGAGGGGCAGTAGTTATCAAACGCAATCTTCGTTCTGGACAGATTGTGGTCCATAACTACGATGTCATTGTAATGGGGAATATACATGCCGGTGCAGAAATTATCGCTGGCGGTAGTATTGTTGTTTTTGGCTCTGCACGAGGTATTTTAAGAGCTGGTTACTCTGTGGGAAATGAAGCCATAATTGCCGCGTTGGAACTTTCGCCTTCTTTACTGCAAATAGGCGGAATAATTTCCCAGGATTATGAAAGGTTAGGAACACCCGCGGTAGCTCATATAAGAACTGGAAGAATTGTGGTTGAAAGTGTCGACAATATGAAATTTGAAACAAAGGGGGGGACGATTTGAAGGTTACGGAGCTACTTAAAGATCTCTCAAACTCTTTTGGCCCGGTTGGGTATGAAGATGAAACCCGTCAGCTCATATTTGACAGGATCAGCCCTTTCGTAGATGAGCTGAAAGTAGATAACATGGGCAATCTCATCGCATTGAAAAAGGGCAACACGGGCAAGAGAATCGCGACTTTCACCCATATGGATGAAGTTGCACTGGTCATTTCCAGGATAGATGAACGCGGTTATGCCAGGTTTGAAGGGCTTGGCGGTATTGACCCTAAAGTTTTAATTTCTCAAAAGGTCAGGGTAAAGTGCCGGGATGGTGTTGAACGCCGTGGAATTATAGGCATGCTTGCTCCTCATCTTCAGGATGCAAAATCAAAGGGAAAGGTTCCTGGTTTTGACGAGCTTTTTATTGATCTTTCAATGAATCCAGACTACGAAGCCATCCAGCCGGGAGATCTTGTTGTGATTGATTTTGAAGCCCTGGAACTGAATGGGAAAGTAGTTGGGAAAGCACTGGATGACAGAGCTTGTTGCGCTGTGTCGATTTTGACTGCCAGAGAACTGGAACGGTTTTCTCGCAGACCAGATGTTTATTTTGTCTTTACCTCAAGAGAAGAGATCGGTGCTTTTGGCGCTAAAGTTGCTGCCGAAGGCATTAAACCGGATCTGGCAATCGCAATGGACGTAACCCACGACAACTCAGAATTCGAAATAAACATAGGAAAGGGACCAGCGATTTCCGTTGGTGGTCCAAATATCGACAAGAAATTTTTTGAAAAATTAGATAAAACTGCCAAAAAGCATAATGTACCCGTGCAATATGAATTTGCCGCTGGAAGAACCGGGACAGATGCGGACGTGGTTCAAATTTCCGGGACAGGTATTCCAACACTGCTTATCTCTCTACCTCAGAAGTACATGCACACTCCTGTTGAAGTGATTGATCCGACAGACGTTGAAAACAGCGTGAGACTTCTGGCAGCTTTCCTTGCTGAACTGGAAGAAGGTGAAAAAGATGAAGTTTGAACTCTTAAAAGAGCTGACCGAACTTCCGGGTATTTCGGGATTTGAAGAACCAGTTGCTGATTTTATCGAAAAGCAGATAAAGGGAAAAGTAGATAAATACTGGCGAGATAATGTAGGTAATCTCATTGCCCTAAAAAAAGGAAAAGCCTCCAGTGCAAAGAAACTCATGCTTTTGGCACACATGGACGAAGTCGGGCTCATGGTCACGAAAATAAACAAAGATGGGTCTGTAGGCATAACGCGTGTTGGTGGTGTTGACCCAAGAGTGCTCATAGGAAAGAAAGTATCGGTCGGGAAAGACCTGCTTAAGGGGGTTATCGGTTTTAAAGCCGTACATCTGCAAAAAGACGAATCTCTCTTAAAGACCCCTGCTTACAGCGATCTCAGTGTTTATATGGGCTTTAATTCAAAGGAGGAAGCATCCAAAAAAGTCAAAGTGGGAGATCCGGTTTACTTTAACACCCTGTATGAAGAAGTAGGACAATATGCATTGGGGAAGGCTTTTGATGATCGAAGCGGTTGCTTTGTTCTTCTCGAGGTATTAAAAGCCCTGGGAGACATGAGTCTTGAACACGATGTTTATTTTTCCTGGGTAGTTCAGGAAGAAGTAGGACTCAGGGGAAGCGGTGTTGCTGCAAGTCAGATTCAACCCGATGCGGCCATTGTTTTTGAAAATACCACAGCAGGTGATAATCCCGAGATACCTGAAAATCGTTGGGCTACCAAACTCGGTCAGGGACCGGCTTTAACATTCGCCCATGGAGGGCTTGTATTGAATAAAAGAATATTTGAAACAATCAAAGCAACTGCTGAAAGCAATGCGATTTCATACCAGTATAAAGCGAGGTTAGCTGGCGGTACGGATGCTGCAAGACTGGCGAGAACACTTTCGGGAATCCCATCGGGTGTGATTTCTACTCCTTCGCGCTATATTCACTCACCTGTTTCCATGATAGATACCAGAGATTTCTCTGCGGTTATAGAACTCGCAAAGATTCTTGTGATTGAAGGGAAGGTGCTACCAGAATGAAAGAGCTTATAAAAAAACTCACGGAAGTTTCTTCACCAAGCGGTAGAGAAGATAAGATAAGGGAAAGTATTATCACGGAGATAAAGAATCATGTTGATGGCTACAGGGTTGATGCATTGGGAAACTTGATTGCATGGAAAAAGGGCGTTTCTGGCAAAAAACTTCTCTTTGACGCCCACATGGATGAAATAGGCGTAGTAGTTACTCACGTGGACGACAACGGCTTCCTCAGAGTGGAAATGATAGGCGGAGTTTCTCCTTATGTACTCCTTGGCACAAGAATAAAGTTTGAAACAGGTGCTGTTGGAGTCGTTGGTGTTGAAGGAGAAACAGGTAAAGAATATGCCGAAAACATGAAGAACCTCGCTTTCGATGTTATATATGTTGACATCGGTGCTACTAATAAAGAAGATGCCATGAAAAAAGCGCCAATTGGCACTTTTGGAACCTATGAAGCCACTTTTCTCGATCATGGGAAGCGTCTCGTATCAAAGGCCATGGATGATCGTATTGCCTGTGCCATACTTGTTCAAGTAGCAAAAGAACTCAAGGAACCCAAAGATGATGTTTACTTTGTTTTCAGCGTTCAGGAAGAAGTAGGGTTGGTAGGAGCAAGTGTTGCAGCGTATGATATTAAACCAGATATGGCTATCGCTCTCGATGTAACAGCTGGTCCAGATACTCCTAAGGCATTTAAGAGAATGGGGTTCAAACTTGGCGCTGGGCCAACCATAAAAATCAAAGACAAAGCCAGCATAAGCTCTTCGCAAGTTGTAAAGAAGCTAACTGAAATAGCCACCACAAATGGAATCCCCTATCAATATGAAATACTCATTTTTGGTGGAACCAATGCAAGGGGTTATCAATTAACAGGAGCAGGAATTGCTTCGGGAACGGTATCTGTCCCTACAAGGTACGTTCACACTCCTCACGAGATGGTGGATTATGATGACGTACTTAACACTGTTGCACTTTTGAAGAAACTCGCTGAAGAAGGAGTAGCATGAAGAGTCTTTCCTTTGAATTGCATGAAAAACGACGTTGTGGCATTGTTTTTGGAAAAGATTTCGATGCTTTTTCACCGGAGTCCATTTTTGTGATGGACTCCGGCCTTAATAATCTATTGCAAAATAAACCAGAGGATGTTCACCTGTTGCCCGGCGGTGAACATATAAAATCTATCGATAGGGTTTTCGAGTTGTATCAGCTCTTTAGAACCAGGGGCCATTCAAGAGTTGTTGCCTTCGGAGGCGGGGCAATTATTGATATGGTTGGTTATTCGGCTTTTAGCCATGGCCAAATCAACGAGTTTTATGCAGTACCTTCTACCAGCCTTTCACAAACCCTTTTGCCTATACATGGGAAATTTTACATAAACTTCGAGTTTCGGAAGGATTTGTTATCACTATATGGTCTCCCGAGCAAGATTTATGTCAATCCCGATCTCAGCTTCTCAAGATTTCTTGAACGCGGGAACTGTGAATTAATCCCCTTTCTGTTAACCACTTATTCTTACGATGAACACGCTTTTCTCTATTTGGAGAAACTGTTGAAAAAAGATGAGAAGCTACCTTTAGATACCTGGACGGACATCCTTTGGCTGGGAATAAAGCTTTATACCGAGAAGGTCAACAATAACCCGGGTGTTATTGGAATGAAATTTGCGAATCTTTTAGAATCTGCTTTCAGACTAAAGTTGGATTTTCTTAATGCCCTTGCCTTTGGTGCTGTGTTTGAGATATGGCTGGGCAAGATCTTTGGTGTCGTAAAGAAAGAGCAGGACTTATTGACACTGTTGAGGAAATTTTGGAACCGTCACTGGCCTCTTCGACTCGATTTTAGTTCGATTAACGAATACCTTTCACAGACCAAAAACCTGGAAATTGAAATAGCCTGTTTTGGGAACGTTTTTCATGAGAGAATTGATACAAAGGAGTTTTTTAGTTTGTTGAAAAGCCATGGCAGAGAATTGGAGCGCTTACTATGAAAGAAAGGGCTTTGAACGTTGTAATAAGAGTTTTAATCATAATCATACTTGGTTTGTCAATATTCACCTTTTTACTCGGTGGCTATGCTTATCTATTGAAAAAAGAAGCTGAAAATTACCGTTTGATCATAGAAGAAATTCGCTCGAATTTTCTCCCGGAAGAAAACAGCATCTCGATTGCTTCAACACCAACAGCTACGGAATTTGCCGAAATATCTGAGGCTTCTTCCGAAGTAATTATAGAGAAACCCAGTCCGGTGAATCCCGTGCCGAATTTCTACATTGAGAGTTTTGACTACAAAAAACTAATCCTGAAGTCCTTTGACTACTTGATTGAAGGTTCAGATTTATCGTACGTTGCGGTAGATGCTGAATTAGCTTTCAAACTCTGTGTAGAAGCCGGTGAATTAAACTACTTCATCACGGAGATTGAAGAGGGAATTTATGGCGTAGCTTCATTAAAAGGATTACCATTAGAAGGCTTATACCCTTCGAAAGTTGTTTATGGGTTACAGCTTGTTTCACACACTTTCGCTGATGGTATTGCACCTCAGATTATAAGCCTAAGAGCTAAGGGCTATCCAGCCTTCATCTATAGGTGGGTCACATCTGATGGGCGTACTTTTTATTCAGCAATATTAGGGCTCTTTCCTGACCTTGATACGGTTAGGAATTATTCCAAAAATCTAAATGTGGCTGAAGTCGAAGAATTGACAGGATGGAGGATAGCTGATAGATTTCCAAGAAGGATAGAATAATATGAGAAGGCTTTCAACAAAAGAAGCTCAGATTCTCGGAGTGTTGCTTTTCATACTTGTTCTGGCTCTTGTAGCCTTGTTTGGACCTGACAAACCTTCTGAAAGCGTCAATGAAGAGAAAATACCAGGCATGGAAACGAAAGAAATCTACCCCATAGATCTCAACAAAGCCGACGCAAAAACGCTTGAGTTGCTGCCAAATATAGGTCCTTCAAAGGCTAAAAGCATTATCGACTATCGTGATAGTCAAGGCGGATTTAACAGTGTAGACGAACTTTTGAATGTAAGTGGTATTGGACAGGCAACGTTGGATAAGATAAAAGAGTTTGTTGTAGTAAGCGGCGGTTCAGAGATCAACAGAAGAGGTGAAGATACTGAAAAGCTGGACCTGAACACAGCTTCTCTAGAGGAATTAGTAACTTTACCGGGAATAGGTGAAATCAAAGCGAAAAACATCATTGAGTACAGAAACAGCCATGGTGGTTTCCGGAATATTGAAGAGCTAAAGGAAGTTAGCGGTATAGGTGATATGACTTTCTCGAAACTGGAAGAGCTTGTCAGCGTTGAAACAGAAACAGAGCCGTTGAAAACAGTTTCTACTAAAAATAGTTTAATCAATGTGAATCAGGCAAACACCGAGGAATTGCAGAGGTTACCGGGAATAGGTCCTGTGCTTGCAGATAGAATTATTCAATACAGGGAAATGCATGGTTTTTTCAAGGGATTGTCTGAATTGAAAGCCGTGAAAGGAATAGGTGATACAACACTTGAAAAGATCAGGGAGATGGTTGAGTTTTGATCCTGTTGCATGTATGCTGTGCCCCGGATGAAATAATCGCGCTGGAAAATTTCTCGATAGAAGAGCGCAAGAAGATAATAGGTTTTTTCTTTAACCCAAATATCTTTCCATATATGGAATACGTGAAAAGGCTCAATGCTTTTTATGAAGTTAGCAAAGGCTATTCAGTGACTGCCTTTGAAGGCGAGTATGAACGGGATTTTAGCACGAAACTGCTATCTAAATTCGCAGCAGAGCCCGAGGGAGGTAAGCGTTGCTATTATTGTATAAAATACCGGCTCGCAATCACAGCTAAAGAAGCCAGAAGGCGTGGTTATGATGCTTTCTCAACAACACTTCTCTCTAGCCCGAAGAAGAATCTTGAGTTGATTCATCGCGCAGGTCGCGAAGTGGAAAGGGCAACCGGTATAAGGTATATTCCATTTGATTTTCGAAAAGGTATTGATCATAAAAAACTCAAGGAAGCAATGAAAGATATCTACAAACAGGATTACTGTGGTTGCATATTTGGGCTTAAGGAACAGGTCATAAAAAAGCAAGAAAGAGATGAAAGGGATAGAACTCTATTCAGAAAACTTTTTGCTCAACATGAGCATTTATGGCAGTTTAGGGGACAGAAACTGAAGCTTTCTGCAGTCAAAGTGAGAAGCAAGGAGGAGCTGAAGAAGTTATTAGAAATTCTTAAACCTTCTTCGCTTGTGGTGGAAAGCGAATATGTGAAAACTTTTGCTTTGACAGGAAAATGGCTAAAGTGCGGGAAATATAATTGTAGAATTGAAAGGAGATAAAAATGCAAGAAAGTGAAATTCATAGGCTTGTGAACACGCTCGAAGGTTTAAGCTCCGAATTAGGAGTGATTTTAAGAGTGGTAAATGAAAAAGGTGAAAGCCTTGGAGACGAGTTGCCCTGTGCAATACCACCACTTTCGATAACCCTGGCAGTGAACACAGGTACAAGAAGCACGACTTCCAGTGAAGGGTTCCTTATCACTGTGGTTCCCACAAGCGTGAAGGGTGAGAAGTTCTTGCTAGCTATTTTTGGCGAAGTTACCCAGGACACCGGCTACAGAGCTATTTCCAAACTCCCTGAATTGTTAGTTAGGGGTATTTCAAATGGTAAAGTATGAACTCCGAGTACCCGAATTGTTCGATCTGGACATTACTCTTGGCTGCGGACAAACCTTTCGCTGGATAAAGGAAGACAATTGGTGGAAGGGAGTTGTCAAAGACACTGCACTTATGATGAAGCAACAGGGGAGAGAAATCAGGGTAATAGCTTCATCTGATAAACTATTCGGTAAAGATCTTGATGTTGCATTGAGATATTATCTGGGTTTTGATGATCCCCTCGTGGATATTCTAACTGAATTGGAAAAACTCGCAAAAACTTTTCCAGAAACTGCCAAAAGAATTTCGCTGAGGTCCTTCGAAGAGGGTAAAGGCCTGAGAATTTTAAGACAAGATCCTTTCGAAATGACCGTGGAATATATCATTTCAACAAGAAATAACATTCCAAGTATAAGAAAAATGTCAGATGCGCTTTCAGCGCTTTTTCATGAAAACCATATAGAGCTCAACGGGGAGGTTTTTTTCGCTTTTCCTGATTTAATTCAGTTGAAGAAGCTGTCTGTGGAAAAACTGAAAGAACTAAAACTCGCCTTTCGCACTCCATGGCTCTATGAACTTTTTCAGAACATTGATTCTGAAGAATTTTTTCATGACTTGAGAAAGCTCTCTCTCGATGAAAAACTCGAAAGCCTCATGAAGCACAAAGGAATTGGCTTTAAAGTTGCAAGCTGTGTTACGCTTTTTGGTTACACTGAGCTGAATTCATTTCCCGTTGATGTATGGATAAAAAGGGTTATGAAAGATCTCTTCAATATAGAGGGAAGCACGAAAAAAGTTATGGAATACGGCATGAAGGAATTTTATCCCTATGCAGGTTATTATCAGGAACTTCTCTTTCGATATTACAGGAGCAAATTTGGGAGAAGAAAAATATGAAGATAAATGTGATAGGCGGTGGGCTTGCGGGTTCTGAAGTGGCACTTGGACTTGCTTTTAAAGGATTTGACGTTATTCTTTATGAAATGAGGCCGCAAAGAAGCACGGAAGTCCATAAGACGGAAAACTTTGCTGAACTTGTATGCAGTAACTCTCTAAAATCTGAAGATCTGTCGAATGCCTCCGGGGTACTGAAAAGAGAAGCCATTCTTTTAGGCTCAATGTTGCTTGAAGTAGCGAAGAAATTCAGGGTTCCAGCCGGAAAAGCACTTGCCGTAGATAGGGAGAAATTTTCTGCGGAAGTAACAAGGCTTATCAATGAGCATCCAAAGATAACGGTCGTTCGTCAGGAGGTGAAGAGTCTCGACCTCAATGCTGAGGAAACCATTTGGGTAGTTGCCACAGGGCCGTTATCATCTCCGGATTTTGAAAATTGGCTTTCTTCTATTTTTGGCGAAGACCTATTTTTCTTCGATGCCGTAGCCCCCATAGTATCCGCTGAATCAATAGACATGAAGCTCGCTTTTGAAGCTGACAGGTATGATAAGGGATCTGGTGATTACATTAACTGCCCCCTTGATCAAGATGAATATCAGGCTTTCTGGCAGGCTCTAACTGAAGCAGAAGTAGTTCCCATAGAAAATTTCTCAGATAAATTTCTCTTCAACCGTTGCCAACCGGTAGAAGAAATTGCCAGAACAGGGTTTGACGCTTTGAGGTTCGGCCCAATGAAGCCTGTGGGATTAATTGACCCCAGAACTGATAAGCAACCTTATGCTGTCGTACAGTTGCGAAAAGAAAACCTGGATGGATCGTTGTATAATCTTGTTGGCTTTCAAACAAGGTTGAAGTGGAATGAACAACGTCGGGTTTTTCGATTGATTCCGGCGTTACATTCAGCTGAATTTGTACGTTATGGAGTGATGCATAGAAATACATATCTGAATTCTCCAAGTGTTTTAAGACCTGACCTAAGAGCAAAAGCATATGATAATCTTTTTTTCTGCGGTCAGATTACCGGGCTGGAGGGTTATGTTGAAGCGATAAGTAGTGGCCGCTTCGTTGCGATAAATATTGAACAGCTTTTGAAATCCGGTAGAACCATCACTCTCCCAAAAGAGAGTATGCTTGGAGCATTGCTTGATCACATTACCCTTTCAGGAAAAACACCACTGAATCCCGTGTATGCAAATTTCGGGCTATTACCTCAAGTTCGGGCAAGGGGAAAACGCGAGAAAAAGCTCATGAAAGCTGAACGTGCAATAGAAACGATGAGATCATTTCTCATGAAAGAGGGGATATTATGATACTGCGTTCAGAACCCGTATTTTCGACAAGACCATGGGGAAACAGAAAATTGAATGAGCTGTACGCTGTCGATACAGATGAACCCATTGGTGAAGTCTGGTTGCTTTCTGATATAGCCGGAATGAAAACGCCATTGAAAATCGACAATGATGTTCATTTTCCAGAAGAATTCATCGAGACCTTTTGCGAAAAAAAAGTGCCAAGATTTCCGCTTTTGGTGAAATACATTTCCACGACTGCCTGGCTTTCCGTACAGGTACACCCTGATGATGAAACCGCAAGAGCACTCGAAGGGGAACCATGGGGTAAGACAGAGTGCTGGTATTTCACTTCTCATGGAAAAATAGCCGCCGGATTTAAAGAGAAAAAACTCCCTGAGGCAATCGGTCCTGATTCTCTGGCATATTTTGATTTGGAGCCGGGTGATTTCGTAGGATTGCCTGCTGGACTTGTTCATGCTTTGGGGCCAGACTCAAGCTTAATTGAAGTACAGCAGGCCTCAGACATTACTTACCGTACCTACGACTGGGGAAGGGGACGCGAGCTACACATTGAAAAGGCAAAAAAAGCGATAAAACCGGAACTATCTCCAAAGATCATTAGAGGACTAAAAGATAGAGCAAAACAAGGCTTCTTCAATGTGATGCGCACTGAAAGTGCTATGGGAACCGGTATTGCCGTGGTCACCGAAGGCAAGCCCGAGCTTTTTGTTGTCATTGAGGATAGCTTTTCCTATCAAAAGCCTTTCCTGTGGATAACCGTTGAAATGAGGGATTGATATGATCAAGAGAACACTGCTTGTACTTTCTCTCCTGATATTCAGCACATTATTTGCCATTAGTGAAGATAAAGCCGTTGAAATCATACTATCTAAAGATTATATTTTCGAAATTTCTTCCCTTGAAGGGAAAGAAGTCACAGATATCGCCCTGAAGGCAATAGGCAACGGTCTCGCCTACATTGAAACTCTGGAATGGAATTACAAAGACAGATTCTTTGATTTTCTCAATCAGCTGAACGATCGAGGACTTCCTGAGGATTTTGAATATTCAACGGATATCGTAGAAACGCTGGTCGCTACTTCCACTGTGAGCAGTCTTAATCTCATTGACCTTGACAAAACTTCAAATCTTTCTAAGGCCGTTGCCCTTAGAATATACTTTCTTGACTGGGTGCAAACAAAGGATCCGAATTCCGGTAAAGACGCTGCAAAACTCGCAATGGAGCTGATTGAAAAATTCCCGAAGACTTATTTTCCCAATAAAGCGCTTTTTTACTACCATTCTCACTCAAGCTTTGGCTCCAAAGAGATTTTTGAAGAATTTCGAAAAAAAGTTCTTCCTTTGAACCCAGGAGATGATATTCTCGCCAGCATCATAGAGGGGGAATACAATTTCGGAATGTATAAAGAGCTTCTTGAAGATTACCAACTTATGGACGCGCCCGACGACCTTTCGCGGTTCTTCGCAGCTTTTGCAAACATAAAGCTTGGACAAGTCGGAACAGCCGAAATTATTTTAAAAAACACATCTATTTCATCGTTGCCAAAGAAATATGCCTCTGTTGCTTACGAAGAATTGGGAAATATCTCTGAAGATGAAGGAAACATAGACTCGGCTCTATTCTATTATAGAAGAGCAGTAGAAAGCGATTCCAGTAATCGCGATGCGATAGTAAAGCTTGGCCTGGCATATTTGAAATCAAATGACAAAGACAGATATACTCTCGCTCGTTTTTATCTCGAAATGAGCGGTTTGGAAGACTATAATGAAGAAGTAGCGTCCACTTTGAGCTATCTAAGACGTAAACTGCTTTCAGGCATCATATTAAAACAGGTTGCGCCTTTGATCGGTGGTGTAGTCTTTGGACTTATCTTTTTGGAATATTTCTTTAAAAGGCGAAGAAAAAAACAGGAAGAACGTATAAAGAAAGAGAGTTAAGGAGGGCAAAATGGAGTTAAAAGTTCTGGACAAAGGTTTTGTGAGATTGGTAGAAGTCTTCGGCGACGATTTTTCGGCCGTACAAGCCGCAAGAGTTAGTTATGGGAAAGGTTTTACCACACCTGAAAGAGATAAAAGGCTCATATACTACCTCATGGAGCACGGGCATCATTCACCCTTTGAGCATATAGTATTGAAGTTTCATCTCAAGCTACCCATTTTCGTCATGCGTCAGCTCGTTAGGCATCGAATTGCATCGATAAACGAAAGAAGCGGACGTTATACAGAATTCAAAGAAGATTGGTATATCCCGGAGCGTATTAGAACACCGGATTCGCAAAACAAACAGGGTTCTGTTGCCAGCAATGACGTAAAATTGAACAACGACGCTATCGATTTAATAGAAGAGTCTATCGAAAATTCCTTTGCTGCTTATAATAAACTCCTTGGAATGGGTATTGCGAGGGAGTTGGCGAGGATCGTCCTCCCCACTGCCATGTACACGGAGTGTTACTGGACGATAAACGCCAGAAGCCTTATGAATTTTCTCAGTTTGAGAGCAGACTCGCATGCACAATGGGAAATGCAGCAATATGCTCTGACCATCGCAAAAATCTTTAAGAAATGTTGCCCGTTGACTTATAAGGCTTTTTTGAAATATGGGTATACTGGTGACCTTTTAAAACTAGAGGAGAGGTGATCAAATGAAATTGAAAAAAATATGCGAACTCCTTGATTGTGAAATCCTAAATGCCCCGAAAAATTATGAAGAGCTTGAGATTAAATATGCTGGCGCAGCCGATTTGATGAGTGACGTACTGGCTTTTGGAAAACCTAAAATGTTGCTCATCACTGGCCTTAATTCTCCTCAGGCGGTTAGAACCGCGTCTGTAATCGGAGCTACCGCGGTGCTGATTGTACGCAAAGAAAGCATCCCTGAAAGTACTGTTGAACTGGCAAAAGATCTGGGAATCGTTCTCTTGCATGCGAATATTCCCATGTTCAAAGCCTGTGGCGAGCTCTACAAATTGGGCTTAAAAGATCCCATAACAAGCGAGGATACATAGTATGGCGGAAGATAAGGTAGATGAATTACTGCAAAAATTGCAGAAATATTTTTCGCATATAACAGCCTCCGAGATCATGAATAAAAATGTAATTACCCTAACTTCAGAACGTACTTTGTGGCAAGCTAAGGAACTCATGAAAATACGAAAGATTTCCGGTATTCCCGTTGTAAACGATCAAAGAAAACTCATTGGCATCATCAGCATTGAAGATATAATAATGGCTCTGGAAAAGAACTACATAAAAGAGCCCATCGGTGACCATATGACAAAGAGGGTTGTGAGTTTCTCGCCCGATGAACCACTTGAGTCAATTGTTTCAAAGTTTGAAAGGTATCATTTTGGGAGATTCCCCGTTGTGGATAAGAATAAACGGATACTAGGAGTCATTTCGAAAAAGGATATCATCCGGGCTATTCTTGAGAGATTTCGCCTGATTTATGTGCATGACGAGCGCCGTTCTCAGATTCTGGAAAAAGAGGCAGAATGGTTTGATAAATCGTTGATCACCGGTGATTATGTAAAAAAAAGCGATGCGGATTTCGTTTTTCAGATAAATTACACAAATGTAGATCTTGCTGGAGCTGGAGCGGCAAAGCTCAAGTCTTTTCTCACGAAAAAAGGAATCGGTGAAACACTGGTAAGGCGCGTAGCTATTGCAACCTATGAGGCAGAAGTCAACGTGGTCATACACAGTGAAAGTGAAGGTGCTATCTACTGCTGGATAGAGAAAACTTGTATTAAGGTAAGAGTAGAAGATCACGGAAGAGGCATTGAAAACATCGAACAAGCAATGAAAGAAGGTTATTCAACTGCAACAGACCATATTAGAGAGCTTGGTTTTGGTGCCGGGATGGGGTTGCCAAACATACGAAGATATTCTGACCAAATGGTTGTCATGTCTGAAGTGGGGAAAGGCGTTGTGGTTGAGATGATCTTTTGTGAGAGGGGGTAACGCAATGCTCCTGAGTGAGCTAATCAACAAGTGTGGATTTGACGTCGTTACGGCAAATGACCTTAACAAAGAAATCAAAGATGGTTATGTAGGAGATTTGTTATCAGATGTAATGGGAAATGCACCTGCTGAATCCATCTGGTTGACTGTTCAATCTCACGTTAACATCCTGGCCGTTGCAACCATAACCGGCGTAAAGGCTATACTTCTTTGCAATGGTCTGAGTTATGAAGAGGAAACGATTGAAAAAGCTAAGGAAAATGGCATTACACTTCTCGCAACCGAAAAGAGCTCTTTTAAGGCCTGCATGTCCTTGTTTGAAGCTGGTTTAAGGTAGGTTGAGGTGGTTCAGTGCTAAAAAACTTTTACGCGGATTTTCACATACACAGTTGCCTTTCACCCTGTGCAGAAATTACCATGACCCCGGCTGTTGTCGGGAAGCGTCTTCAAGAATTGGGCATTGACTGGATAGCTATCACCGATCACAACTCTGCGGGTAACGTCAGGGTATTCTCAAAGGTCCTCAAAGATTTTGGCATAATTGTTGTTCCTGGTATTGAAATTCATACTGTTGAAGATGTTCATTTGCTTGGGCTTTTTGAAAATGTTGAGATTGCAGAAGCTTATTCGAATTGGTTATACGCGTCTATTCCGGAAACGAGAGTTGACCCGGAGAGATTCGGTTATCAGTTGTACGTAAACGAAGATGATGAATTCACAACCATGGAAGAGAAATGGCTCGGGCAACCCACAAGTTTGAAACTTGATGCGGCAATCAGCTCTATCCAAGGATTTGGTGGCATTCATGTCTATTCGCATGTTGAAAGAAAGATGGGGGTAATTTATCAGTTGGGGTTTGTTCCCCTTTCAAGAAATACCGATAGGGTTTTTGTGGAGATATCGCAAAAAGAAACCCTTGAAAAAATTCAGAGAGATCCGCATCTGAGCATCATTCACTCATCAGATGCCCATTCTCCCCAGCAATTGAAGAAGGTAATGCGAATTAAAGCAGAGAAGCGGGAATTTGGAGAACTTAAAAAATGCCTGCTGGATCAAAAGAGGGTGGAACTTTTATGGGACTGAGAACCATTGCTGATCATGTTCTGGATATCTACCAGAATGCCGTTGATGCAGGGGCAAGCAGGATAGAACTTTCGATCTTTGAAGAAAGTGGAAAGCTCTTCTCTTTCAAAGTGGTTGATAATGGGAAAGGAATCAACGCTGAAAGGCTCTCTGAAGTTTTGGATCCTTTTTATACAGAGAAAAAGAAAGCAAAGAAATTCGGGCTGGGATTACCCCTTTTAAAACAAGCTGCCGAGGCCACCGGTGGAAGTTTCGAGCTTTCATCAAAGCCAGGACTGGGGACGGAAGTTTCAGCGTCATTTGTTCTTTCTCATATTGACTGTCAACCCATAGGTGATCTTGCTCAAACACTGGTTTCAGCCATACAGATGAGCGATGGCATTGAATGGGTCATACATAGAGAGAAAGATAAGTCTGGCTATGAACTCACCAGATCGGATTTTGCCAAAACTCTCGGGAACGATTTCGCCATTAATGCAGTCAAAATAAAGTTGGTGGAAGAAGTGATCATAGGAGCGGAAGATGCTCTTAGGTGAAAATTCAATATTATGTAATAAACTTACGGGAATTTAATTGGGAGGTACGCTCAATGAAAATGACTATGAAAAGGCCTTTATTAGTGTTACTGGTTATTCTTTTTTTGGCAACTGTTTTTGGTGAATCAGTTACGATTGGGAAAATATCCATCACTGGAAACAAAGAGCTTTCCAGAGGGGAAATCCTTGACATGCTTTCCATCCCCTTGAAAACACCTGTAGAACGCGAAACTTTAGATGCTTCCATTTCCAGTCTGCTTGAGAGTGGTTATTTCGAAGACGTCAATTACAGTTTTGACGAGGTCAAAGGGATTTTGAACATCGTTTTGAAAGAATACCCTGCGGTTACGGCTAAATTCACCTATGTCGGCCCCAAACTTCTTGATGTCGATACTCTTGAAGCTTCTGGTCTGAGCTTTAAAAACGGTTATCCAATGAAACCTTACAACTTAATCTATGAAATCCCCCGAACCAAGGAAAAGCTCGCAGCACTGTTTCAGAACGAGGGATATTTTGAGCCCTTTTATGAAATCGAATGGGAAACCGTTCCAGACAAAAGCAAAATTATGAACGAAGAAGTAAACGAGCCGATTGAGGTGCATTTCATCATAAAAACCTATTACCTCTGGGACGTAGAATTGCAAGGCGACTTTTCCGAAGAATTTGGTATGGTATTAAAAGACAAACTAGAGCTAAAAACCTTCAAATCTCTCTATGACAAGCCATCTTTAATGAGGCTTTTTATCAAAAAGAAAGATTATGTGCCAAAGCAAGAGGATATCGTAGAAGCTGTCAAGACTCTTTATAGCTCCTATCTCCTGAATAAAGAAGGGCCCTGGGATCAGAAGGCAGTTTATCAACTTATGTTGCTTACTTTGAACAACGCTTTTCAAAGTGTGAAAACTGCTGATGTACCTGAAGGTGTGGAACCTTCTAAAATAATAAGTTTTTATTTAAGACCAGCAGATTACATAAAAGAACCCTTCGAAGTCAACGGTATTTTTGTCAAAGGAAATGAAAATCTTCCGGAGCTGAGCATCTTAATGGCCTCTAATTTGAAAGAAGGCGAGGAAATAACCAATGAAAAACTCGCTCTTGCAATAGACTCTGTTTATAAACTCTTCCAGGACAATGGCTATCCTTTCTCATCCATTTCCGCTTTTGTGGATACAGAACGGGGCTTTTTGACCTTTGAGATTCACGAACCAAAAGTGAGAGAAATTAACGTGAATTTCGATGGTGAGCAAAAAACTCGGGACTACCTGATTCAGGACAGGATAGTTATTGAAAAAGGAAAGACTTTGAAGCTCGATGATTACAGAAACACCTATGCCCTTTTAAAAGGCACCAATTATTTTGAATCTGTTACCATAAACCCAGTGCCTGTGAATAAGGATGCTCTCGATGTGACTATAACGCTTAAAGAAAAGGACAGAAACGGCAAGTTCATGGGTGGAGGTGGCTGGCAAAATGGCATCAACCTCAATCTCGATGTTGGTATATTAAATCCCTTTGGTTATGGGCAGGATATTGCAACAAAACTCACAATAAATGTACCTATCAAAGGTAACAAGCAAGAAGAATATGATGCATCACTTGGGGCAACGACTACCACAACCAGCTCTCCTACTTATAACATAACTCTCAATTACTCCCTTCCAAAGGCCGGTGGATCAAACTGGGATTTATCGACTTCGGCGGCTTTTAATTATTACGGTAAGGCAGAAGTTACTGAAGAAGCGACAGCCAGCGACGCTACTACAACTACTATCACTTCCAAATACACAGAAATTAGTTTTGCCTTTTCACCGAAATATCGGATTTCTCCTACTTCCAGAGTGGGATTTTCCACTGGTTTTGAATCCATCTCAAAGGAATCGACTATTGCAACAGAGACATCTTTGGATTCTACATACTCAGATGTGCAAACGGGCTTTGATGGCCTTTATCTCTCTGCAAATTACAATTTCAGCACCAGAGATGATTTATTGCGACCTAATCTTGGTTCCGAGCTTTCAGCAAATGCTTATGTTCGAGGTTTGCTCGGGGACTACGGGCAAGGGTTCTTTGGACTTAAAACCGAATACAAAAAGTTCATAAAACTTGGAAATAAAGACCAATTTACCCAGCCAACAACAGGTCCTGTTATCGGGATACGTTTGGGTACAGAACAACTCTTCCCCTTTAACAATACCGAGGGTGTCTATGAAAAGTATCTGCTCTCACCTGATTATTACATAAGGGTGAAAACTTCATCGATTTTCGATCAGGAATATTATGGCGTAACTGCCGGGTCCCTTCAAATAAGGTTCCCAGTTAGCAATGGGTCTATCCCCGTTGATATCACAGCTTTTGCTGATGCCGTATTTTATCGTAGCAGCCCAACCCTTGTAGATTTTATAGGTAAAGACAATGTAATCGATCTAGGTTTAAGCCTGGATATATCCATTCCCATGATAGGGGTAATAAGATTGGGGTATGGATACAATTCATATCTATACGCAAATGCTGTTGAGCCTTACTGGGGGACATTCTTCTTCGGTTTCGGTCCTGCATTCTAAAAAAACGGGGCGTTAGCCCCGTTTTTTTGTTCGATTATCTACCTGATCATTTCAGCATGCCACTGAAAAAATTCATAGCCGCTCTTGCATTCGCTTCGGCATTGTAGCCACCTTCTTGAACAATCAGCAAAGGCATATCTAATTCACCCAGTTGCTTACCTATCATAAAGAAATCGCTATCAACAAGGGAAAAATAACCTATAGGATCCTCAGTATGGGTATCAAAGCCCAGGGAGACAATTAGAAGGTCGGGATCGAAAGTCTCCACTTCAACAAGGGCTTTTTCGAGCGTCCTAAGGTAATCGGAGCCGGTAATGTCACCTTCAAGGGGAAAATTGAAATTGTATCCCAACCCTTCATCCTCACCTATTTCCCAGCTGTGACCGCTGATCCAGGGATAATATTTTTCAGGCGAACCGTGTAAAGATACATAAAGCACGGTTGAATCGTCATAGAAAATCTCTTGAGTACCGTTCCCGTGATGGAAATCCAGGTCGAGAATTGCAACATATCCCTGCGTATACTTTTGATAATAACGGGCAGCTATGGCGGCGTTGTTGAAGTAACAATAGCCACCAGCCAGAGATCGCGTGGCATGATGGCCGGGAGGTCTGCAAAGAGCGTAAACTATATTTTCACCATCCAGGACAGAATCGGCTGCTGAAAGGGTGGTAGCCACTGCGGTTAGTGAAATACTATAACTTGTTCTAGTAATGGGAGTTCCTGTATCAAAAACCCTGTCATGCCCAAAGACTTCCGGGAAATACTCTTTTCCAGTTTCGAGTTCATTCGACTTTCTCCTTAGCCAGTCAACATATTCGGGTTCATGAACAAGATATACATATGAGTCAAAATGATATTTGCTTTCCTGCATGGCGTAGCCAAAAAAATGTTCCATCCGTTCACGGATAGCTTCTATTCTCAATGGCTTTTCAGGATTTTCAATCCATTCACCGTTGTCTATCTCTTTTTGTGGAGAATGTAAGAGGTGCCGTCTGTCATAAAAAATTTTCATTTATGGCTTTCACCTTGTTCCAGTGGATTTTCCTCGATCTTTTTCACTCTCCGGGCATGCCGCCCGCCTTCAAAATCCGTTTCGAGAAATTTTTTTACTACCCATCGAGCCAGTTCTGTTCCCATTAATCTACCTGCAAGCACAAGTACATTAGCATTATTGTGTTTTCTTGACAGTTCAGCCATCTCCGGGAACAAACACAAAGCTGCCCTTACACCATTGTATTTATTGGCCGCAATTGACATCCCAATACCAGTACCGCAGATCAGTATCCCGCGCTCCCCGGATTTAGCTGTGATTTCCTCTGCCATTTTTTTAGCAAAGTCAGGATAGTCAACGGAATCCTCGGAATTTGTGCCTAAATCAATTACTTCGTGCCCAAGTTCTTTCAAATATGCGATTAAATCCTGTTTGAGAGAATATCCGGCGTGATCGGATGCAATCGCTATCTTCACTTTACTCACTCCTATCTATACCATCTCAGCAAACCAACAAGTTTTCCTTGAATCCTTACTCTGCTTGCTTCGACAACAATGGGAAGCATATCGGGATTCGATGGAATCAGTCTGATCTTCGGACCATCATTCTCATACTTTTTCAGCGTGGCATTTTCGCCGTCTATAAGTGCAACCACGATGTCGCCGTTATTTGCCCAATCTTGTTTTCTGATAACCACATGATCCCCATTCATTATATGGGAGTCAATCATGCTGTTCCCGGTCACTTTGAGTATAAAATATTCAAATCCCCGGCGTATCATCCACATGGGAACAGGAATTGAATCTTCTCGATTTTCAATAGCCTGTATTGCTTCTCCAGCTGCGATTGTCCCCACTACCGGGAGCATCACGACGTCGTTCTCATCGGTTGTGAGTTTTCCATTTGCCTGCTTAATCACCCTGATTCCTCTGGAAACTCCAGTACGTTCAATGTATCCCTTCTTCTCCAGAGCCTCGAGGTGTTTTGCCACCCCTCGAGGCGAAGCAATGCCGAAATCGTTGCATATGTCCCTTATACTGGGTGGATACCCATTTAGTTTGATGAAGTTTTCGATATACTCCAAAATTTCCTTTTGCCGCTCTGTAAGTGTCACCCTTTCACCCCCTGATTCAATCAGCTATAACCGCCATGCTGGCAACGCTGTCATCCCCTTTTAATTCAACGATTTTCACGCCTTTTGTTATTCTTCGTGTTGGCCTTATTTGAGACACAGGAATCCTGATAGACATTCCGGCTTTTGTAATTACAATGAGTTCATCTTCATCAGTCACAACAAGCGCATCGATTACTTTCCCAATTCTGTCAATACCATATAGATTTTTCAATCCCATTCCGCCGCGATTCTGGGGCCGATATTCACTGAGTGGCGTTCTTTTCCCCACACCCCATTCCGTGGCTGTGAAAAGATAGCGCTGATCATTGGCAGCTACAATGCTGCTGGATACCACCATATCGTTTCCACGCAATTTTATTCCTATAACACCTGCTGCGCTTCTTCCCATGGATCTTATTTGAGTCACTGGAAATCTGATTACCATACCCAGTGCCGTGGATATGAGAACCGTATCGTCTTCATGTTCACTGATCATGGCGCTTACTACTTTATCGCCCTCATTGAGAGTAATTGCCTTTATGCCAGAGATTCTGGAATTTGCAAAAGCGGCAAATGGAGTTCGCTTGATTTTGCCCTTTTTTGTCGTGATGACCAGCGCTTTACCTTCGAGATTTTCCTTACGAGCAGAAAGAACAGCCTGGACCGTTTCATCGGGGTCAATTTTCACGTAGTTAGCGAGAAGCTTTCCCCTTGAATCACGCGAAGAATAATCAAGCTCGTGATTGTTAATGAGATAAGCTTTCCCCTTCGAAGTGATAATAACGGTCTTGCTAAGGCGAGTAGTGGTAAGGATGTTAGTCACGAAATCTTCGTTTTTGGTTTTTATTCCCCGAACTCCTTTTCCTCCTCTCCCCTGCATTCGATAACTTTCAAGGGGGGTTGACTTTATATAGCCTTTATGAGTTACGGCGACCACGATATCATCATCAGGTATTACATCTTCTACATTGAAATCTCCAGATATATCATTGGTGATCTTTGTCTTTCTTGCATCACCGTATTTTGCATTGATCTCCTCGAGCTCCTCTTTTATTATCTTGTAGATATTCTTGGGATCAGAAAGTATCTTCCGGTAACCGTCAATTCGAGAAACAAGTTCGCGGTATTCCTTTACCAATTTGTCTATCTCCAGTGAAGTCAATTTTCCAAGACGCATATCGAGTATAGCTTGGGCTTGAGATTCACTGACATCAAGAGTTTCAATGAGATTGTTTGTGGCGTGCTGGGTGTCAGGAGAGTTTCTAATTATATCAACTACTGTATCAATCGATCTTGTAGCCTTTGTAAGTCCCTCAACAATATGCGCACGTTTGGAGTCCTGTTCCAGGTCGTATTCAGTGCGTCTTGTGATGATTTCGAATCGATGGTTAATGAAGGACTTGAGCAATTCCCTCAAAGTCATTACCTTCGGGCGTTTCTTTTCATCTATAACGAGCATCTGGGCAGTGTATGAAACCTGCAGAGATGTGTGTTTGTACAGAAGGTTGAGAACTACATTTGGATCTGCACCACGTTTCAATTCGACAACGACTCTCAGACCTTGCTTGTCTGACTCATCACGTATGTTCCTTATCTGTATATCCCTGTGATTCTGGGCTGCAGAAGCCATTTGCTCAATCAAGTCAGCTTTCGAAACCGAGTATGGGATTTCCGATATTACTATGCACAGGTTTCCCCTTACTTCTTGAATCTCTGCAACACCTCGTATGACGAAACGACCTTTTCCCTCGGTGTAGATCTTGCGCATGCCATCTTTGTCCATGATTATCCCACCTGTGGGGAAATCAGGACCCTTTACGTAGTTAAGGAGCTCTTCGTTGTCAATTTCCGGGTTATCGATAAGTGCATCAATGGCAGCAACCAATTCCCTTAAATTGTGCGGTGGGATATTAGTCATCATTCCAACTGCTATTCCAGAAGCCCCATTCATGAGCAAATTCGGAATACGGGATGGCAAAACAACAGGTTCTACAAGCGAGCCATCAAAGTTCGGCATCATATCAACGGTGTTCTTGTCTATGTCTTGAAGCATCTCTTCGGCAATGTTTTTAAGCCGTGCTTCAGTATAACGCATTGCAGCTGGTGGGTCCCTGTCTACAGAGCCGAAGTTCCCCTGACCGTCTATAAGCGGGTAGCGCATGGAAAATGGTTGGGCCATACGAACGAGGGTATCGTAGATAGCCATATCGCCATGGGGATGAAATTTACCCATTACTTCCCCAACGATTCTTGCGCTCTTTTTGAAAGACTGGTTGTGCCTAAGCCCAAGGGCTAACATTCCATATAGGATTCTCCTCTGAACAGGTTTTAAGCCATCTCTCACGTCCGGAATAGCCCTACCAACTATAACACTCATGGAATAGAGCATATAAGCATCTATCATTTCATCGTTGATCGGTTTTGGTATTATATTTTCTGGCATTCAAGACCTCCTCTCAAAATTCGACTCAGGATATTTTAGCTCCGGGCTCTACATCCCGATGAACAGTCAGTACCGTCAGCTTTTGTCCATCCTTTGCCGCAAGTAACATGCCCTTTGACTCTTCGCCCATTAATCTGGCCGGCTTCAAATTAGTGACAACCACGACTTTGAGCCCGACGAGTTCTTCAGGCTCATAGTGCTGGGCTATGCCAGCCACTATCTGCCTTCTTCCGAGATCTCCGAGATCTATCTGAAGTTTGAGCAGTTTTTTTGATTTCTTTATTTTTTCCGCCTCAAGTATTTTTCCAATTCTGAGCTCCACCTGCGCGAAATCTCTTATTTCGATGAGATTCGCAGTTTCTTCGATTTCCGCTTTCTCGCTGGCAGATTCTTCAGAAACCCTTGATACCCAGCGATGTTCCTTAAGGTCAATCCTCGGGAATAGAGGGGAGCCGTGCACAATGCTTAAGCCCGCTTCAAGTCGTCCCCATTCAAGGGTTTCAAAGTTCTCCACCGCTTGTTTACCAATGCGCTTGAAAATCTCATTGGCTGTATCAGGCATGATAGGTGCTATCATGAGGGAAACAAGTCTCAACACCTCAGCAAGGTTGTACAGTACGGTATTCAAGCGTTCTTTTTTATCCGGGAGTTTTCCCAACTTCCATGGCTCTGTAAGGTCTATGTATTTATTACCGTATTTCACCAGCTCCCATATTGTTTCAAGAGCTTGTGTGAATTTCAGTTTGTCCATGTATTCTTTGTAAGCAGTAACAGTCTTCTTGGCAAGCGATATGAGCCCTTTGTCAACAGTATCATTTTCACCGGGTTCGGGGATTATATCATCGTTGAACTTTTTGATCATCGCCTGCGTTCTATGAAGCAGGTTTCCAAGATCGTTAGCCAGGTCGGCATTGATACGGGTAATGAGGTTCTCTTCGGAGAAATCTCCATCACGTCCAAATTGAATATCTTTCAACAAATAATATCGAACCGCATCGTTACCATAGGTTTTCACGAATTCTCTAGGATCTATGGCATTTCCCAGTGATTTGGAAATTTTCTGTCCGTTCACTGTTAACCAGCCATGGGCATACACCTGTTTGGGAAGAGGAAGTCCTGCAGACATGAGCATTGCAGGCCAGATCAACGAGTGAAAACGATTGATTTCCTTTCCAATAAGGTGCACATCGGCAGGCCAGTACTTTTCAAATTTCTCCATATCATGAGGATAACCTATGGCACTAATATAGTTTATCAATGCATCAACCCAGACGTAGATCACATGTTCGGGATCATCAGGCATAGGGACGCCCCATTTGAAGGAAGTTCTGGTTATACTGAGATCTCTTAAACCGCCTTCGAGAATTTTGAGCATTTCATTGCGTCTGAAATCGGGCTGAACGAAATTGGGATTTTCCCTGAAGAGCTTCAACAGCGCATCGTTGTATTTTGAGAGCCTGAAGAAATAATTCTCTTCTTTGACCCTTTTCACCTCTCTACCACAGGAGGGACAGATTTTTTCCTTTCCAATGTCTTCCTCAGTCCAGAAAGTTTCGCAGGGTACGCAATACCAGCCTTCATATTGACCTTTGTAAATATCCCCGTTTTCCTTCATCTTTTTAATGAAATGCTGAACAGTATTCATATGAATCTCGTCAGTGGTACGAACAAACTGATTGTTGGTTATTTTGAGCTCTTTCCAAAGTTTTTGGAATTTACCCGCCAGTTCGTCACAAAAAGCTTGGGGTGACATGTTTCTGGCTTCAGCTGCCTGTAGAACTTTCTGACCGTGCTCGTCTGTACCCGTCAAAAAAAAGACATCGTAGCCATCCAGCCTTTTATACCTCGCAACAACATCGGCTACGATTGTTGTGTATGCCGACCCTATATGAGGCTCAGAGTTTATGTAATAAATAGGCGTGGTGACATAAAACGTATCTTTCATCGATGCACCTCCAATAATCGATTATAACATTTTATATGTATACAACCGTATAGCCTTTATTGTGTTTATTCAAGAGTAGAGCTTATGACATCATAAATCTGCAGGAAGTTTTTCATGCGTTGCTTTAATTTATCTGATGTCACTGTTTCTATTTTATCAGCGATTAAGGCTTTTATATCGCTGTAAGTCATTAAGACTTCTTCCATAAACTTTCTATACAGGGTTACATTTTCAATAAGATGTTCTTTGGCATATTTAAAGCAGAGTTCCAGGGTATCATCAGGTATTCCATATCTCCCGCCATTCCACATTGCTACGCTGATAAAGGCGTGCTTTCCTGCAATGTCGATGAGCATCTTCATTGCTTCTTCAGGTTGATCTTGTGTTGTCACAACAGCATTCATGTATTGTGAATAAATACTCTCCCAATCAGGATACCTACTCCAGGTTCCTGGTAATAGCGTTACAGCAAGGTCGTAGTAATAAATGGACATTTCGGCGGTGTAATTCTTCAACTTTTCAATCAAAGAGCGCAATTTTTGCATATCAAGACCATCGACTTTTTGTGGCATTTCTAAAAGATAGGCCTTTAGGTTTTTGTAAAGCTGTTCATACAAGCTTCCGACGATTTTAGGAGTTTGGCGTTCACTGAAAAAGATCATAGAAGCTTCATAATAGTCGATGGCATCCAGGGTCATCTGTATCTGAGCTAAAAGGTTGACATCTATCTGGAATGAGATTTGATCCGAGATAGCGCTTTCGTAGCTTTCAAAAAAAGCCTTGAATGGAACTGTCCTTATTTCTTTTTCTGGCAGAGGTATAATATCTGTTCCTTTAAATTCTTTCACTATCAAATCTGCATAAGGGTCTTCACCCACCAAAACCTTTATTTTATCTTTTAAAGAATAGCCTTCAAGCGAAAGCCTTTCGGGTTTTACGCCAAATCCCCCCAGATACCATAGAGGCTTTCCAAAAACCGGATAAATGCTAAAAGACTTTCTAAAATGGATTACGGCACTGTTATAATACTCCTGGGCCTTGTTTTTAAGAAGTTTTGCCCGGTCTAGATAATCCAGAAGCTGTTTTCTTATATTTTCGATTTCGTTTTTTCGCTCTTCTTCCGCTTTAATGCTCAACTGTAGCGATGAGAGATTTGGGTATTTTTTTCTCAGCTCGCTTCCGCGTACGCTGAAATACTCGGCAAGATTTTTCAAATAGGCGTAGTTGCCGCTGAAGTGCTCAAGGTCATATAGATACTTGTTTACAGTGTTGATATCAGCTTTCGAATATTCTTTCAAATAAGCATAATAATATTGCTGATCCCTCTGACCCATTCTAAAATAACCTTCTCCGGCATAAGCAGTTGTTTTCAAAAAAGTGATTACAGCAAAAAAAGCAATTATAATAGCCGCAGAGAAGGATTTCCCTATTTTCATTTCCTTCTGTTGATCGTTGAAATAGACTCCAACAGCAAGTGAAAGCAGAAAAACTCCACCCATTAGATTAGGTTGCATGTGAAGCGGGAATTCGAACATGCTGTGAAGCGATAGGGAAAATATCCCGGCTCCTATGGCTCCATATAATAACAGATTGGTTCTATCCTTTATACGGAATAGCCTTCTAAAATACGTCCAAACCAAAAAGATCATAAACAGCAGTATCATTGCAAAGCCCAACAGTCCCGTTTCACTGAGGGATTGAAGATAATCGTTGTGCGTTCTTTTGAAATTATTCCACACTGCGGAATACTCTGGATGATCTGCAATTACGTTTGGGGTGTACAGTAAATGGTAAAGCTGAAAGGTGCCGATACCACTACCAACGAGTAGTCTCAATTTATTTTTTGGTTCTATCCATTGATATACGGAATTCAACCAGGCGGAAAATCTCTCTTTCCATGAGCTTGAAGAAGTCAGCGCGTACTCCAGCCTTTTCGTTACGCTGAGTTTTCCCCCCCCTGTTAAAACAGAAGGCGTCAAATAGAGGTAACTCATAACAGCAATGATAATCAATGCCAGTAATACAAAAAGTAGTACTATTCTCTTTTCCTTTCGATCTGAGGAAGCTCGCTCAAGACGTTTCCTGAGTAAGAGATAAAAACCCGCAAAGAGCAAATTGCCGATGAAAATCCCCGTTATCACGGTTCTGGTTTCTGCAATAAATATAGCTGAAATCATAGGAATCATGAAAACCAGCATAGAAGCCTTCAAAAGGATTTGTTTCCAAAGTGCGCTCCCAAAAAGCCTTTTAAGAGGTGTAGCGCTTGCTATGAAATAGAAGACCATCGGGAGTGCCATCCCCATGTAATCCGAGACGAAATTTGGGTTGCCTATGGTCGATCTCGCTGAAGCCCGGGTAAAAGGTTCTCCGATTTTTCCAAGAAAGAGGTCATAGCCAACATAGTAATTCAACATCGCGTCAATTGCTACCACGGTAGCTCCCATTATGAAAAAAAGCATACTCAATTCTATTTTCGTTCTCGTGTTCATCTTGTTGGACAGATAAATACCCGTCAATGGAACAAAGAGCGCAAAGAGCGCAACGTCCAATGAATATCTCAAATACTGGGGGTTGTCAATTTGAACAGAAATAAGCGAAAAAATCGCAGCTATTCCGAATCCCAGAGCAAAGAGATGAGCATAAGTATATTTGAATCTGATCTCTTTTTTCCTCAACACATTTAGCAGCAAGATGATGGAAAAGCCCACCGCGTATATCAGGTGTTTGCCTGTTGAAGGTTCGTGAGTAAAGCCTTTAACGAGGAAAAGTGGTACAACAAGCAGTAAAAGAAGATATATCACAAGTTCAGCGTCGATGATTTTCTCTCTTCTTTCTCTCACTATCATCCACCTCTATCCTAATATATTGTCCAGCAATGTCATTATGATAAACCCAAAAATGAGAGAGTACGTTGAAAGCAGTTCAAATCCCCCGCTATGGGTTTCTGGAATGACTTCATCGCTTATCACGTAGAGCATCGCACCACCAGCAAAGGCCATGGCATATGGCAGCAAAGGTTGGGCAATGACAATAAGCAAAGCGCCTACTAGTCCTCCAGCGACTTCAACAGCTCCTGTTAAAAAGGTTATCCAGAACGTTTTGCCTCTTTTATACCCGGCACCTGTAAGGCTTGCAGCAACTGCTGCCCCTTCCGGAATGTTCTGAATGCCTATTGCCACAGCTATGGTTATTGCTTCTTTTGTGAAGGCTCCTACCCCGACTGCCATACCCTCAGGAAAGTTGTGAATTGTAATGGCGATAACGAATAACCATATTTTTGCCAGTTTTGAATGGGGTAACGGCCCTTCATAACCCTTTATCAAATGCTCATGGGGAGCAAATTTGTCCATAATGTGTACGAAAATTCCACCAAGCAAAAACCCTACAACAAACCTCAATGGGCCACCAAGCTCTATAGAAGGTACCACTAGACTAAAAGCAGTGGCAGCCAGCATCACCCCAGCGGCAAAACCAAGCAACATGTCCAAAGCTTTTCGGCTAACTTCCTTTCGCCA
>Ga0209834_10000358_pt1 | contig 28079 bp, 24 predicted proteins | sample Mar14236cmmetaG_FD_184134 | JGI IMG/M metagenome (GOLD analysis project Ga0209834, IMG submission 184134) | Marine hydrothermal vent microbial communities from Guaymas Basin, Gulf of California to study Microbial Dark Matter (Phase II) - Marker... ... | reverse complement strand
CGCAGGGCTTTTACTCGGGCTTTCTGACGGTGCCTCTGATTACGGATTCACCGGGGGCATTCGGTTCAGGTTTTAGATTATAGGCATCTCATACCTGTCAGGATCACTTGCTGAATGAAGCCACATCCAGCACTCCGTATGGTGTGAAACTACTCCTGATCGTCATCAGTATCCCTAGAACCACTGTGATCGCAGTGCCAGTAAAGATGGCGATCATTATGGCGATCTGGTATTTTATGGCGGTGACCGGATTGGCTCCACCCAAAATTACCCCTGTCATCATCCCTGGAAGGGCTACCAAACCAATGGTGGCTATGGTCGCAACAGTTGGCATGAGGGCTGCCTCACACGCATCTCTTAAATAGGGCAGGATTGCCTCCTTAAGGCGTGCTCCTTGGGCAAGACTTAGAATAAAGGCCTTTTCTCCCTTTTTAAGAGACTCATAGAAATTCCTGATCCCGATGATGTCTGCCCTTAGGCAATTGCCCAGGATCATACCACCAATGGGGATCACATATTGGGCATCCATCAGATTAGGACGCTTTAAAAGGGGGCCAACAAAAAACAGCAGAGGAAGGGCTGTTCCCGCCACCAAGGCTCCAAAAAGTGGACCTGCAAATCTGGCAAGCCGCAGTCCACACCCCCTGATAATGGAAAAATCCGCTACCCCTACCATAACCACAAGCCATAGAGAATTGAGCCAGGGGCTGTTGATCTTGAAAACCACTTGAAGATATAGTCCCACAAAGGCAAGTTGAAGGGTCATTCGGACTATAGAAACCAGGGTTTTCCCAATCATGGGTATGTGAAGCCACAGCATCAATCCAAGCGGTATTATGAGCAAGATGTAATAAATAACCAATCCGTCGATACTAAGATCAACCGCTCCCATCATATTTCTCCTTTAGGAGAGCTTGATTTTCCTGTCTGCTGCCCTCAGAAGCTCTGGCTCATGAGATACCATTAGGACTGTGAGATCTGATGAAAGGCTTAAGAATTCTGTCAGCCTTTTTCGGCTCGCCTCATCTAGGGCTGAAGTGGGCTCGTCCAGGAGCAGAATAGGCCTTTGAAGCAACAGGGCCGAGACTATGGTAACACGCTGTTTTTCTCCCCCTGATAGAGTCTCCACATCCTTTTCCAGAAGGTCCAACGGCAAAAGAAATTGATGAAACATCTCCGGAAGCTTAGCCAAATTCTTTTTGAGCTCCTTATTGGCGCGATAGGAAAAAGGCCTCTCAAGCCAGTCGCGCACCGATCCGGAGCCCAAATCTGGCTCCTGGGGAACATAACCAATCAAGGTCCGCAAGCGCCATATTGCCCCAGAAGACAGGGGCTCGCCCAAGACCCGAATCGTCCCTGACTCTGGTACCACAAAACCCAGGATGGAGCGAAGAACCGTGCTCTTGCCTCGTCCTGATGGCCCTGTCAACACCACCTTTTCACCCCTGTCCACCATCAAAGAAAATTTTTCGAGCACAGTCTTCCCATCAAAACGGACCGTGACATCCTCCATTTCAATACAAGGAGTATCTTTTCTAGATTGCTGGGTATTGGCGCTGGCTGTGGCTCTTGTTATTTCATTTGTCTGCTTCATCTTTGATTTCCCACCACAGTTCTTCCACTCGATCCTTTATAAACTTCAATACCTCTTGGCCCTTTAGGGTAAGGTAATAGTTTTTCCTTGCGCGAGGGCCACCTTGTGGGTCTACCTCGGAGCGCAGCCAACCGTTTCGTTCCATGCGTTGGAGCAGGGGATACAGGGTGCCGGGACTCAGCTCATACCCGTGGCGACGTAACTCCTGAAGCATCCACTGCCCCACAACCGGGCCCTCAGCCGCATGGTGGAGGATATGAACCTTCCAAAAACCAAGCAGGATTTCACGGGTAATATTTTTTAGCTCAGAATTCATATCGGTAATCGTAGTCGGCAATCGTAATAAAATCAAGCCCTGAAGCTCAAAATTTTTTGTTGACCTTCAAAAAGGAATCTCCTTTCATAACTGCTAAAATTCTCAAAAAGGGACCATACGATATGGACACACCGCATCAGTGGGAAGAAATTGATTTAGAAGGCCTGTTTGGGATCCTGCCTCCTTTGAGGATCAGAGATTTTAGGGTGTATTTGTCAGGGTCTGAAGCTCAATTAAGACCGACCACAGCCTTAAAGGTCATTTGAGATAATCCGACACCACCTGGACTTTTATCCCTATGGATACAGAACAGACCAAGAAATCTGCACTAGTTATTGCCACGCTCAACTCGTTCATCACACCCTTCATGGGCTCGTCCATAAACGTGGCGCTGCCGGTCATAGGAAAAGAACTACAGATGGACGCAGTCATGTTGACGTGGGTAGCCACGGCATATCTCTTGGCCGTAGCCGTATTCCTCGTTCCCAGTGGCAAGCTGGGTGACATTTACGGGAGGAAGAAAATATTTACAGTGGGGATTATTGTCTTCACTATCTCTTCGGTCTTTTGTGCAGCATCCTTTTCCACGTCCATGCTTGTTGTGTTCAGGGTTATACAGGGCGTAGGCAACGCCATGGTCTTTGCAACAGGTATGGCGATCCTTGTCTCCGTATACCCACCTGATGAAAGGGGAAAGGTCTTGGGTATTAATGTGGCGGCTGTTTACATAGGACTTTCAGCCTGGCCCTTCTAAGCCCCCTAAAGCCAACAACATCCCTGGCCTATATAGTGGGGTGCAACGTGGTCTTGGGCCTTGGCTTTGCCTTGTTTTCTTCACCCAATACCAACGCAATAATGGGTTCTGTAGAAAAACGATTTCTGGGAATTGCCTCAGGTGCTGTGGCCACCATGCGAAGCCTGGGAATGATGTTGAGCATGGGCATATCCACCGTTATATTCAGCATAGTGATGGGTCGGGTCAAGATCACCCAACAGCAGTACCCTTTGCTCATGAAGAGCATAGTGGCGGCGCTGGTAGTCTTCATTATCCTCAGTATAGGCGGGGTTTGGGCCTCCATAGCCAGAGGGACAAGCCCTAAAGAATTCCACGAAGGATTTGAACTCTAACATTAGCTGGACTCTTAAGGTCTTATATGCCAGTATCCCGTCTTGACAGGTGGCTGGACATCCTTATATTTGAAGCTATCTAACCCATATAATAAGGAGACCTATGAAATGGATCCCAAAAAGATTATTACCGGAAAAAGAGTCCTTATAGTTGACGACGAAGAAGATGTCCTGAACACGCTGAGCGAGTTATTGGAAATGTGTAAAATTGACAGGGCCTCCAGCTTTGAACAAGCCAAAGAACTCTTGGAGACAAACGACTATGATGTAGCCGTATTGGACATCATGGGTGTGCAAGGGTTTGAGTTGTTACAGATCGCAAAACAACGAGGTATCCCCGCATTAATGCTGACCGCCCATGCCTTGTCTGAGGAGAACCTTAAAAAGGCGGCCGAGGAAGGGGCTGGGTACTATGCCCCAAAAGACGAGATCAGTAATATCGATCTTTTTGTTGCAGACGTAATTGAAGCCAAGGAAAAGAAGAGGAACCCGTGGATAAGGTGGTTTGAAAGGTTAGGCGGCTTCTATGATCGACTCTTTACGGGCCCTAACTGGCGGGAAAAGGAAAAGGAATTCTGGGAAAAGAAATTAAAAGAATACTCAGGACTTTAGGGTCGGGTTGATCTCCAGTTGCCAAGTGCAAAACCCCATCTCATTCAAAACCAAGCGCAGATTTTGGGATAGTAAATATGATTGGCATTTGACGTTGATTACCGTGCAGAATGGTCTCTGGCCGAAGGCATTGCAAAACTGATTGGTTTCTACCAACCTCTTTCAACAGAGATTTCCGGCATAGGATAGTGGGAAGTATTTAATGAGAATGTCAGTGTCCACAAAGACCTTCATTGCGGATCCTGATGAGAAGGGTGATGAAGTTGTTGGAAATCGCCTTCCTTGCGGCAATCACATTTATTTGATGAATCAGCTTTTCATCAAGTCTGGTGGAAAATATCTTTTCCATGGTATTGACCCCCAATCGACCATGCTTACGCAAGAATGATCACGTAAACATGCCGGCCTGTCAAGCTTTCCGGACTGTTGGATAGTGAAGCCTCCTCGTCATTCCCTGCTCAGTCTCTCACTGCTTTCCACGATTATATCCCATGCCTTCTTGACATGGCGTTCCTGGGTGGTCCTCTGGCCTATGGCCATGCGCAGCGTGTACTTTCCTCGTAAAGAGGTGTGGGTGAGAAACACCTCTGCTGTATTATTCACCTCATTTAGCAGTTTCTCGTTGATCTGGTTTAACTCTTCCTCACCCCTGCCATCATTGTAACGAAAGCATACCAGGCTGAACGGCACAGGGGCCAGTAGCTCAAAGTTTTCATGGGCCTCTACCCACTTCTTGAACATCTGGGCCATGCTGATCTGCTTTCTTACAAATTCCTGTATACCCTCCACTCCATAGGATCGCAGGACAAACCATAGCTTCAAGGCCCTGAACCGTCTGCCCAATTGGATGCCCCAATCACGGAAATTCTTAACCTTGGCATCCACTCCTGTTTTAAGATATTCAGGGTGGATCTCGAACGTGCGGATCAGGGCGCCAGGATCCTTAACAAAGTAGGCAGAGCAATCAAAATTGGTAAGCATCCATTTGTGGGGATTAAACACAAAGGAATCCATGTATTGTGCCCCCTTGAGCATGTCTCGCTTCTCTGGCAAGACCGCAGCAGTCCCAGCAAAGGCTGCATCCACATGCAGCCACACACCATGCTTTGCGCATATCTCACCAATGGGCCCTAGGGGGTCGATGGCGGTTGAAGATGTGGTCCCTATGGTGGCTATCACGCACGCGGGCTTCATGCCCTTGGCCTTGTCAGCAGCAATGGCCTTATCCAATTCAGAAGGAATCATGGCAAAATTTTCATCAGTGGGTATGTAGCGAAGATTTTCTCGGCCATAGCCTGCTATCTTCACGTCTTTTTCAACGCTGGAGTGTGCCTCCTCCGAGGCATAAACCGTAAGGGGCACCTTGAGGCCCTTTTCATTGGACTCAAAGTTGGTTGCCCTCTCCCTCGCACTCAAGAGGGCCACAAGGGTGGAAGTTGAGGCCGTGTCCTGTATGCAGCCCTGCATGCCCTCGGGCAGCCCCAGCATGCTGCGTAGCCACTCCATTACCACCTCTTCCAACTCAGCGGCAGCAGGCGAGGTCTGCCATATCATGCACTGGGCACCAATGCCTGCGGTAAGAAGCTCAGCCAAAATGGACGGGGGGCTGTTGTTGGCGGGAAAATAAGCGAACCAGCATGGGTGCTGCCAATGAGTTATTCCAGGAAGTATGATGCCCTTGAAGTCTTCAAAGAGCCTTTCCATAGGCTCCCCCTCTTGAGGTGGCTCGTCGGGAAGCTTCTCTCTTATTTCTCCGGGCTTCACCCGTGCCATTACCGGGAATTTTTCAACATCCTCCAGATAGTCTGTGACCCAATCCACAAACTTGTACCCAAACTCACGAAAGGTTTCTTTATCCATGGGTGTACCTCCTCATGTCTCTGACGTATATTTGTCAAAAATCGCTTTCTCGCAAAAAGCAGGGATAAGGAGCCTCAAAACTATTTTGGCGTGCGGGAATGCCCCTTGCGCACGGTTTCGTTTTTCATCTCCTCCGGTACAGGACCATACTTGCCGCCCTTAAGCTCGTATGGCACAGGGGAAAGATACTTTCCCACCTCCCCGCTCTCACTTAACCGCCAAAGCCTTCCAGTCCATGTATCGAGCATGTACTGATCCTTGCTGGAATCAGAGATCTGGCCAAAAACAAATCTGCCCCCAGGACACGAAAGGGGGGCATATTCGCTGATGTTCTGTGCCTTGGGCGACATTATGCCAATTGGTTGAGCAAAGCCGTTAGGCCCCAGCAAGAACAACAAAGCCATAGAAAACAGAATTACGATGCCCTTTCTTTCTAACCTCATTTTCTTCCACCTCTTTTTGGTTTCATTTATGGTTAACTTTGCATAATATTCTGTGTTATAGATTCCTATAAATTTGAAAAGGAGTACCCAGATGGCTAGCAATATACCACCAGGGCAACAATTTATAAAGAAGTTCCCTGTAAGAACTGCAGAGTCACAACCGACAAGCACTGACACAAAAACCTGGACCGTAAGAATAACCGGCCTCGTGGAAGAGCCCATTACCCTCTCCTTCGATGAAATCCAATCCATGGACACATTGGAAGTAAAAAGCGACTTTCACTGTGTTGAAACCTGGTCAGTCCCCGATAACCTGTGGAAAGGTATCAGGGTCAAAGACCTGCTTGAAAAGGCCTCCATAAAACCAGAGGCCCGTTTTGCCATGATAAAGTCCTGGGGGGGTTATGATTCAGACGTGGATCTTGAGGTGCTCATGGCAGACGATACCATCCTCGCATGGGAGAGAAATGGCAAGCCCATTGAGCCTGAGCACGGCTACCCTTTACGCCTCATTATTCCAAGCCGTTATGCTTACAAAAGCGTAAAATGGGTTGTTGAGATCGAGTTGATAGATGAAGACCGCCCCGGGTACTGGGAAAAAAGGGGCTACCACAAAAGGGCAGATGTATGGGCCCAAGAGCGATTCGACAGATAAAAACAATTCCATAGATAGGAAGGTGATAAGAAAATGGACAATCCATTCAAGGCAATTGAGACCAAACTGATTCATGCAGGGGACCCTCCCGAGCCCATTGAGGGTGCGGTGGCCTTCCCCGTGTTTCAGTCTTCCACGTTTCTTTCTGAAGGGGCAAAGAGCTATGATGAGCTAAAATACATTCGTCTTAACAATACCCCAAACCACGTATCACTGCACAAAAAGCTTGCCGCCCTGGAAAACGCAGAGGCAGCCCTTGTGACCGCTAGTGGCATGGCCGCAATTTCTGCGACGCTTTTGGCCTTGCTGGCCTCCGGTGATCATTTCCTCGCCCAGGATTGCCTCTATGGTGGGACACATGACTTCTTCACGCGCGATCTGCCTGAGCTGGGAATCACCTTTGACTTTGTTACTGGCAATGACCCGGGATCATGGGAGTCCCATCTGAAGCCCCAGACCAGGCTGTTTTATGTAGAGACCATTACAAATCCGCTTCTTCAAGTGGCAGACCTCGAGAGAGTTGTCAGTTTCTGCAAGGCGCATAACATAATCTCTGTAATAGACAATACCTTTGCAAGTCCAATAAACTTCAGGCCACCTGAATGGGGGTTTGATATTTCGATCCACAGCTGCACGAAATACCTCAATGGACATTCTGACATTGTAGCAGGTGCCGTAATTGGTAAAAGGGATCTGGTGGAAAAAATTACCAGAAAGCTGAACCACCTGGGAGGCTCATTAGACCCCCATGCCTGCTTTCTCCTGGATCGAGGTCTCAAAACCCTGGCCGTGCGCATGAAATACCACAACCAGAGCGCATTGGACATAGCAAGATTCTTAGAAAACCATCAGGCCGTCAAAAAGGTGTACTATCCTGGCCTAGAAAGTCACCCGGATCACGACCGAGCTGCGCGACTGCTTGATGGATTCGGAGGGATGATTAGCTTCGAGTTGAAGGGGGGAGCCGAAGAGGCGGATCAATTCATCAAAAAGCTCAGAATACCATTTGTGGCCCCAAGCCTTGGTGGTGTGGAAAGTCTGATTACCAAACCCTCAGAGACCTCGCATGCCGGCATGAACCCACAGGATAGGGAAAAACTGGGGATCTCTGAAAGCTTCATAAGATTATCAGTGGGTCTGGAGGCAACGCAGGACCTCATTGATGACATAAAACAGGCCCTTGAGCAATCTTAACTCTCGGGCTTTCCGTACCCCCCACCTCCTGGGGTTTCCACTCTCACCACATCCTCCTTTTTGAGAGACACTGAAAACTTGCCTCCCATCTTTTCCGCAACCCCGTTCCTTGAGATTATATTACTTCCAACGGCCCCTGGCTCGCCCCCAAACAGGCCATATGGAGGGATGAGCCGCCTTTCAGATAACACCGTCACTTCTGAATCAGCCAGCAGCCTTATCTCCCGCACAATCCCGTCTCCACCACGATGCTTCCCCCTGCCCCCTGTGCCTCGCCTGATGGAGTACTCTGTCACAAGGAATGGGTAGCTATACTCCAAGGCCTCTACTGGGGTGTTTAGGGTATTGGTCATGTGGCAATGGACTGCGCTTTCCCCATCACTGTGGGCGGTAGCGCCCATGCCCCCGCCTATGGTCTCATAGTAAGCAAAGGGTTGGCCATTGCGCGGGTCAATTCCCCCGATGGTTATGTTGTTCATTGTTCCCTGATGGGCCGCGGGAATCTCCTGCGGGAGGGCCTGAGACAACGCGCCAAGGATAACATCAACAATGCGCTGCGACGTCTCCACATTTCCCCCTGCTACTGATGAGGGAAACTCGGCATCCACTATGCTTCCCTTTCGTGTAATTACATCAATGGGCCTCAGGCAGCCCGCATTGGTGGGTATATCCCTTTTCACAAGGGCCCTAAACACATAAAGGACCGCTGAAAGTGTTATGGCATACACGGCATTAATGCTGCCTTCCACTTGATCGTGGCTTTTGGTGAAATCAAGCCGCGCCTGATCACCCTTTATCTCGATTGAAACATGAATTGGTATCTTTTCCTTACCAAAGCCGTCATCATCCATGTAATCTTCGAATTCATACGAACCATCAGGAATGCGCCTGATGGTGTCCCTGGTCATACGCTCCGCGTAATCCATCAATGCAGAAGCATAAAACTCCACCACCTGGAGGCCATACTTGTCAATCAATTGCGTGGTCCGGCGCACCCCTGTAATATTGGCCATGATCTGTGCGGCAAAATCACCCTCCCGCTCCGTGGATGTCCTCACATTGTTTAAGAGAAAACCCATGATCTTGCGGTCGATTTTTCCCCTTTCCACAATCTTGAGAGGAGGTATGATGAGCCCTTCTTGAAAAATGGATCGAGCAAGTGGCATGGACCCCGAACTCATTCCCCCGACATCTGCATGGTGCGCCCGATTGGCAACATAAAAAGACGGCCGATCCTTTCCTGAAAACACCGGGGCCACAATGGTTATGTCCGGCAGATGGGTGCCCCCCTTAAACGGATCATTAAGCATCACCATGTCGCCTTCTTGCCAATTGGTGGCATCAATGGCAGATTTCACCGAAAGAGGCATGGACCCCAGGTGAACAGGTATGTGAGCCGCCTGCGCTATCATATCGCCACTGGCATCAAACACCGCACATGAAAAGTCTCGCCTCTCCTTAATGTTGGGGGAAAAGGCGGTACGGTTCAGGGTTACCCCCATTTCCTCGGATATGGAAGAGAAGCGGTTCTTAAAGACCTCCAGCAGAATTGGGTTCACCTTATTTTGTGAATTGCCTTTCATCACATCACTTTTATAATCAAGTTTCTAAATTCGTCCACCCTCACTGACGCAAAGGGTGGAATTACTATTGTGGAAGAATACTCCACAATAATGGCCGGCCCCTTAACCATATTGCCGCTTACCAGTTTCTCCCTTGAATACACCAAGGTTTTGTAGTTCTTTCCCTCAAAGACCACATCCCGTTCGGCCACGATGGCTTCCGGCTCAGGGGCCTCAGGGCCTACTTCATATCTTGTGAACTGGGGTTTTTCCGGTATCCCTCTGGCCCTTAGCCTGACGTTAACCACCTCAACGATCTTGTCTTCATTTCTGTACCCGTAGGTCTTTTCATGCAGTGAATGAAAACCCTCAATGTAATCCCCTTCAAATGGCACTATGATTTCATAGGACTGCCCCTCGTAGCGCATGTCAAGGTAGCGCTCCATGACCATCTTCTCCCCTGATATGCCCTCTGAAGCAAGATCCTGCGAGCCCCTATCTTCCAAGGATTGGAAAAGCTTCGATAGTTCTTCCCTTGTAGTGGTAAACTGGTTTTTCATTATGGTATAGGAGTAGTCCTTGATGACATCGGCCATGAGCATGCCTATGGCTGACAAGATACCAGGGTTCTCTGGCACAAGTACCTTGGGTATATTAAGCAGCCTTGCTAGGAATGCGGCGTGCATTCCACCTGCTCCTCCGAAAGAAAATAGGACAAACTCCCTGGGATCATGGCCCCGTTCAACGGATATCACCCGAATCGCCTTTTCCATGGCCGTGTTAGCAATGTCCAGGATCCCTTCTGCCAGCTCAATTTTTTCAAGCCCGGTCTTCCCGGCCATTTCCTGAAAATAGCTCTCCAGCCGACGTGCCTCCAGCCGCATATTACCACCCAGAAAATATTCCGGGATGAGCCTGCCCAGGTAAAGATTTGCATCTGTTACCGTAATTCTCTCTCCCTTTCCATAGCAGATTGGACCAGGGTCGGCTCCTGCACTCTCTGGCCCAACCCTTAGTGAGCCCCCTTCGTCAAGGTAGGCAATGGACCCTCCACCGGCACCCACTGTATGAATATCGAGCATGGGGACCTTTAGTGGATAGCCCGAGATGCTTGATTCCACCGTAAGGGACAGGGCCCCATCAACGAGGGACACATCGGTTGAGGTGCCACCCATATCAAAGGTAATAAGTTTTTCATATCCGGCGGCCTTACCTATCTCATAGGCACCCACAGCACCCCCTGCGGGCCCGGACAAAATGGTGCGCACTGACTCGCGCATGGCAGTTTCTGCGGATATGCTACCTCCGTTTGATTGCATAATGCTGAGAATATCGCCCTGGTCCAATTGCTCTATCAGGTAGCCTATGTATTTGCGCATCTTGGGCGAAACATATGCGTTGATTGCAGTGGTGGAAAAGCGCTCAAATTCCCGAAATTCGCTCAGTATCTCGTGGGATGGCGAAGTGGAGACATGCTCTGGCGCAAGAAGCTCTCCTACCCTCTTTTCATGAGCGGGATTGGCATAGGAGAAAAGAAGGCATACGGCCACAGACTCCGCCCCTGCATCCGTAACCTTTCTTATTGCTTCCCGCACATCCTTTTCATCCAAGGGTTCCAGTTCTTCACCCGTATTAAGGATACGCCCCTTTACCCCAAAACGGAGTCCCTGGGGGATCAGGTGTGGCTCCTTTCTATAGGCGAGGTCATAGAGCCAGGATCTGTTTTGCCGGCCAATTTCCAGGATGTCTTCAAAACCGCGATTTGTTATGAGGGCGGTTACTGCCCCTTTTCTCTCCAGTATGGCATTTGTAGCCACCGTTGAGCCGTGGACCACCTGTTTTTTTCTACCCTGTGCAATATGCCTGAGACCCTTAAGAACGGCTTCAGCTGGATTCCACGGGGTAGATAAGACCTTGTACACACCCCAGCTGTCCCCGTCTTTATAGACAAAATCCGTAAAGGTCCCGCCCGTATCAGCGCCAATTACAATCATCAGATCCCCAAGAATGCCTTCCTAAAAAGGTCACTTTCAAGAAGCTCTTTTGAACTACCCTCTGTCACTATTCTACCTGTCTGTAGCACATATCCCCTATCGGCGATTTCCAAGGCTTCTCTCACATTTTGCTCCACAAGCAAGATGGTTATACCGCGTTCCTTAAGCCTTCTCACTGTGTAGGAGCCCTCAATGAAGTCAGGAACGAGGTCAACCGCCTCGCCTATCTCTCATTCGCAGGAGTGCAGGATCTAAGTCGTGACTTGAAAGATCATTACAAGGCTGTAATAAGAGAGCATGAACTGGTTATCAAATACCTCGAGCAAAGAAATCTGAAGGACCTCGAGGACACTATAAGAACCCACATCAGGACTTTCCAAAAAAGGATTCTAAATTACCTGGCCTCATGAGACATGCCAGGATTACCTTGCTTTCTCTTTTTTATCTCCTCCTCCTTCAGGACCCTCCTCAACACCTTCCCAACCACAGATGTTGGCAAGGAGTCGCGAAATTCGATCTCCCGTGGCCTCTTATAACCAGCCAGCTTGTCCTTACAAAATTCCAGGAATTCCTCTTCTGTGGCCTGAACCCCTGGCTTTAGCTGGATAAACGCCTTGATAGATTCCCCCGCACGAGGGTCAGAGACCCCCACCACGGCAGCAAGTGCCACTTTTGGATGGGTATAGAGGACCTCTTCAATTTCCTTTGGATAGGCATTAAACCCTCCCACGATTATCATGTCCTTCTTCCTATCGGTTATGACCAGGAAATGATCTTCATCAAAATGGCCAATATCCCCCGTCAGCAAGTAGCGTTTTCCCCCAATGGTCCTGAACGACTCCTCGTTTGCCTCGGGCTTGTTCCAGTAGCCCAGCATTACCTGGGGGCCGCTGGCTGCTATCTCCCCATCCTCACCCATTGGCAATTCTTGTTCCCCTGTGTCCAGGTCTACGATCTTAATATCCGTGTTGGGGACTGGAAGTCCCACCGTGCCTATCTTTCTCTGTTGTCGATTGGTGGGGTTCAGCGTGAGAATGGGCGAGGTCTCTGTCATTCCGTATCCTTCATAAATGACGGCCCCGGTCCTCTCCTCGAATTGCTTTATTACCTCTATGGGCAAGGGGGCAGCTCCTGACCCGCACCCAACAATTGAAGATAAGTCAAACTTGTCCGTGAGGGGATGATTTACTATAGCCGAATATATAGTCGGTACTCCCACGAACGTGGTGATCTTGTACTTTTCGATGGATTTCAACACCTCGGTGAAAGGAGGATTGCCAGCCCTCGGGTCCGGAATACATACAAGACGTGACCCACTGTTGCAACTTGCCAGCATGCAGACCGTGAGTCCAAAGCTATGGTACCACGGAAGCACTCCGAGATAACAATGGGCCCCTCCTTTTTCCGCCCTTTTCAAGGGCCCTCCCGGGTATTCTTCCAAGCGAATCCATTCCTCCAGCACCATTACATTTGAGACCAAGTTGGCATGGCTGAGCACTGCGCCTTTTGGTACCCCTGTGGTGCCCCCGGTGTAAACGATGACTGCTGGATCATTGACTGGATCTATGTCCACCTCAGGGGGCTCGGGTCTCGAATTCTTGACCATATCATCATACATCAGGTGACCCGGCTCATGACGCTCGGCCTTGGGTATTTTGCCCAATAATGAACCGAGAAAGGCCTTGAGGCCGGGGAGGTATGATTTTACGTTGCATATCACTACCGTATTGACGTCTGTACCCTCGAAGGCCTCCACCGCGGTAGCATAGAACTGGGGGTGATCCATCACAAAGGCCATTGAGGCTCCCGCATCCTTTAACTGGTAATTAAGCTCATGGGCCTTATAAAGGGGATTGCAGGTCACGCATACGCCTCCCGCCTTGACCACGCCGAACATTATCTCCGGATACTGGGGGATATTGGGCAGGAAGATAGCAACTCGATCTCCCTTTTTCAGGCCACGATCCACAAGAAACCGCGCTATTCGATCCGCTGTATCCTTTACCTGGGCAAAGGTTTTAGAAAAGCCCGAAAAGATTGTGTAGATGCTGCCGGGATAGTCTCTTGCGCCACTATCAAGCATTGAAAATAGGGGCTTCTCATACCCCGAGATCTCGTGCGCCACGCCCTCTGGCCATCTGGGGCTCTCCCATGGTTTGCTTACCTCAGCCATAACCACCTCCTATTGTGAAGTTAACTTGATCAACACAGCGCTGAAAAGGACCACAACACCGGCCTGCGCTCAATCCGCCAGAGGCGGACGAGTGTTTAATCCGCTCGTTGCGGCGGTTAAGATGGTTTCCCATTGATACCCCACTGCTTGCGGCGGGGAAGTTCATTCTTTACCCCGGAGCTTGTCATAGTAAGTAATCCATGTCGGCCTTATGCCGTGCGCTGGGCACCTAAGGCCAGCCACTCGTCCGATGGCAATTGGGCACCGGTTAAAATGACCGGGCCTGTTACCGGAAAACAATCTTTCTCAATTACAATATTGTCAAATCCTCATCCCGCAGGTCCGAGACAAACATGTGACCAGGGGAATGGGTAATGACTAAAGGTATCTGTTTGGAGGTGGCAGCCAGTATAGATGTAACACCACAGGCCCAGAATACCGGTATTTCATCCTTTTTTACGGTTACAGGATCCCCAAAGTCGGGGTTGCTAAGATCCTTGATCCCGATTTTTGTGGGATCCCCTAGGTGCACCGGGGCGCCATGGGTTAAATGAAATCTGGTAGTGATTTGTGTGGCCCTGATTGCCTCGGAAGGCGTCATGGGCCTCATGGTCACCACCAAAGGGCAAGAAAAAGGCCCGGAGGATGCGCACGGCCTATTTGTTATGTACATGCTCACATTCTTCCCCTCTTCCACATTCCTGACAGGCACCCCGGCATTCAGTAAGGCCCGTTCAAAAGAAAAGCTGCAACCCAGCAAGAAGCTGACCGTATCATCGTGGAAGAAATCCCTTACCTCGGAGACCTCCTTTTTCATCTCACCGTATTCATATATCCGGTACTTGGGCAGATCAGCCCTGAGGTCTGCTCCACTGGCAATGTTTGGAGAAAAAACGCCCGGTTCTAGCACGTCCAAAATGGGACAGGGTTTGGGATTTCGGACACAAAAAAGGAGGAAATGGAAGGCGTAGTCTTTGGGAAGCATCACGAGATTGGCCTGAACCCATCCCGCGCAGGCACCGCTCGTGGGTTGTTGCCACTGGCCGGCGCGGATCATCTGGCGAAGATCAGCAGGAAGAAGGTTTTCTGGATCCATGGCTTTCACATTTAGAGAGGGTTCTGATTGATTTGTCTTAATGGTAGTTTTAACACTTTCAACACCTAAAAGGAAGAAGAAAGTATCTGGAATGTTGACAATGCCTTTTTCTTGACACCCCTGGGGGTTTCGACTATTTACTTCTCTCTATATCAATATTGACGTTCTTTGCTGTCACAGAGGCTCAGAGACCACAGAGGATTTTGTCCTTTCAAAAAAAGGAGATCCTCTGTGTCCTCTGTGTCACTGTGGTGAAAGTAGTTTCAAAAGGCCAAATTCATACAAGTTTATTTTAAAAAAGCAAATTTCTAACCGATCTATCGATCCTAACGTCTCGAGGAGGAAACCCATGGAATACTCCATTAGCCCTGACGGCGAGCAGTTTAAGCTGCCCGATGAGGCGGACTACCAGAAAGAATACGAGCGACTTGAAAAGATCGTAAAGGATAAAAGGGCCCAAGGTTACGAGATAGTAGTGGTGATGGGCCTGGGATTTGTTGGCGCAGTAATGGCCGGTGTGGTGGCCGATTCTGTAGATAAAAAGACAGGAAAACCCAACAAGTTTGTCATTGGAATGCAGAGGCCTAGCACGAGAAGTTACTGGAAAATCCCTCTTTTTAATCGAGGTCAGTGCCCCATAAAGGCGGAGGACCCGGAAGTGGCCCCCTTGATAGAGCGATGTGTGAAGGAGAAGGGGACACTGACTGCTACTTTTACCTATGACGCCTTATGCCTTGCTGATGTGCTAGTGGTGGATGTGCAGTGTGATTTCATAAAGCAGGAGCTTGGCAACCTGCGAAGCGGGTATGCAGACATAAGCGCACTGGAAGACAGCTTCAAGGTAATAGGTCAAAAGATCTCTCCTAAATGCCTCGTACTAATAGAGACAACGGTTCCCCCTGGAACCACCGAATATGTAGCATACCCCATTCTTAAAAAGGCCTTCAAGTCTCGGGGCATAGATGAGGAGCCGTTGCTCGCCCATAGCTTTGAAAGGGTCATGCCTGGTAGGGAATACGTCCGTTCTGTGAGGGACTTCTGGCGTGTGTGCAGTGGGCTCAATGAAGAAGCAAAGCAAAGGGTGACACGGTTCCTGTCAGAGATCCTGAACGTGGAAGAATACCCCCTAACTGTGCTTGAAAAGCCAATTGAAAGCGAGACCTGCAAGATAGTGGAAAACAGTTTCCGTGCCACCATACTTGCATTCCTGGATGAATGGAGCAAGTTTGCCGAAACAAATGGAGTTGATCTCATAAAGGTTATAGAGGCCATAAAAGTGCGCCCCACCCACAACAACATCATATTCCCTGGTCCCGGCATAGGGGGATACTGCCTGCCCAAAGATGGTGGCCTGGGCCTCTGGGCTTACAAACATTTAATGGGATTTGAAAATGATATCTTCAAGATAACGCCTGAAGCAATTAACATAAATGACACCAGGGCACTTCATGCAGCCCAATTGGTGCGCGATGCCATGCGAAACATGGGGCGCATTGTGGCGGCCTCCCAGATCACCTTATTGGGAGTATCCTACAGGGAAGACGTGGGAGATACCCGTTATAGCGGTTCAGAGATCATCGTTCGGAAGCTGGTTGAGATGGGGGCCGATGTCAAGGCCCACGACCCCTATGTGGACCACTGGTGGGAGCTGGAGAAGCAGGACACATACCCCGCAAGGGGCACTAGCTGGTCAAGGTTTTTTCGGAATCAGGAACACCTCACGGAATTCCGTATGAGTAAGTCCCTCGAGGAAGCCCTTGATGGCTCTGACGCAGTCATCTTTGCCGTGCGCCACAGACCTTATTTGAGCCTGGAGCCTGATGAAGTTGTGGAAATGGCAGGTGGGCCACTGGCAGTGGTCGATTGCTTCGGGATACTCGATGATGCCAAGATTGAGAGATATTTTGAACTGGGCTGCGAAGTAAAGGGGCTCGGGCGCGGTCATATCAATCGCATCAAAGACAAGGTAAGAAAACGAAAGATGGGCCTCACGCCTGACGCCTAATGCCTTCTGCCTCATGCCTCTAACTCATATATGCAGCTCCACCACATCCCCATCCTGAAGGACATGATCCTTTTGGATCATTTGCCCATCAAACACGGCCTTGCCCCATACACGCGCATACTTGAGCTTTTTGACGAAATCCTTGTGAATCTTTCCCGCCAGGGCCTCCAGAGTGCTTTCTCTGGGCAAAATAAATGGTGCATTGAGATCGGGCTTTTTTCCGGGCGCCTTCGTGAATACCCTTATTATCCCAGCCACTTCAAAGATCTTGGCAAGCAGGTCTGGGAGATACCGATGATTTTTTGCTGAAGCCGGCACGCAAGGCAGCTTCAACTCGCAAAGCTCTAAGAAAACCTGGAAATCTTCTTCCGCCTCTTCCGAATCCACCTTATTAACAATTACCAGGGCCTTCTTTATAAAAGGAGGTTTCTTGAGCTCAGCCGGAATTTGCCTTCCTTCAGGAAAAATCCTCAGATCGGCAAGGACTTCCAGGGTTTCTTCCAGGTGCCCGAGGGGATCAGCATGAAGATCCACAACCATTGCAAGAATGTCGCAGCGGCGGATGAGATCAGCCATCCACGGATCTATATATTGCCTGCTAATGGGTGGCGTGTCTATGAGCTGAAATTTGATGTTTTCAAACGCAGCCATACCAGGTGTTGGCTTCCAGGTGGTGTGGGGAAAGGCCGCAACCTCTGGTTCGGCATTTGTAAGAGCTGAGATAAGAGATGACTTACCTGTATTTGGTGGACCCACCAACACAACCTGGGCAGCCCCTTCCTTCTCAATGCTATAGGCAGTTTCCCTTTTACCAGCGCCCTTTTTCTGCTGGGCCTGTGATTTGAACTTCGAAATCTTTCTTCGAACCTCGGCCCTCAGCTTGTCAGTGCCCTTGTGCTTGGGCATAATCATCAGCATTTCTTCAAGGGCCTCTACCTTTTCCTGCGGGGTCTTTGCCTCCCTGAATCTCTTTTCAGCCTCAAAGTAATGTGGCGGGAGATTAGCCGGCATACCTGGTTCTCCTGCAGTACAGCCCTAATCCTCTACCATATATTCTCTGAGCTTGTCTTGCATGGAATCCGGCCATTCCTCCTTAAATAAAAAGGCCTTTACTTCCTGTTTGGTAAGGCGACGCAACACATTAGCTGGAAGGCTTCTAAGGGCCTCCATGCGGCCCGGCAATGGTTCCTGTTTTTTCTTGGTCTTATCAGAAGACATACATGTTCCTCCCTTTTAGTTTTGCACTCCCCGAAATCCCTTTTCTTTCTGCATCCCCATTGATTTCATCTTTTCATGCTCCTCAACCACCCGATACAGGTATGGAACCAATGCTTTCTTGCATACTGTGTCCAATACATATTGCCTCATCACCTTGCGGAACATCTTGTGGGTATTGGTCCTTGCCAGGTACTCCACTATTCTGCCAGCGGTGAAAAGGGGCGGGTCCGTGGGCCTGAAAAAACAAACTTCCTCCCCGATCTCCTTGAAGGGCGGAATATCAGAGCAGGCTATGGGGAGTTTGATCATTCCAGCCTCAAGAAGCGGCAGCCCAAAGCCCTCATCTTTGCTGGTCATAAGCAGCAAATCGGCCATCATATACATATCCCTGATGAATATGCGATCAGGAACCAGCTTGGTCTTATCCTTGAAACGATATTCAGCCAAAATGGCTATGTTGTCTTTCAAGTTAAGCTCGTTTATCCAGTACCTCAGACGTCTGTAATATGATACTGCCCTTGCCTCATGGGGATCATAGGCACCGGTCAGGATAAAAAGCACATTGTAACCCAGCAGCTTTATTCCCCTCACAATATGTATTGACAGCTCCAGGTTTTTTCTCGGGGTAATTCTGGATGGCTGTACTATCACCAGGTCTCGGTTAAAAAGATCCAATTCTTCTGCCAGTCTTACGGACCTGGGATCCAGATAGAAAAAGGTAACTGGGTCAATACCATTGGGAATTACCTCCCAATGTAGCTTTGGCTCATGAGAAATGAACAGATCCCTTCTTGACTCGGAAATGGTGACATAGTTGATACTGGGATGTGGTCGGCGGAGCACGTTCCACGGGAATTCCTCCAAATACTCAGGCACCACCTCTTGGAAATATGGGGAATCATGTGCCCAGCTTACAACTGGCACACCATTGCTCGCAGCAAAGCGCCTCAAAGCAAGCGTAAAAGGCAGGTTAAAAGGCATCTGCAGCACATTGTGGGCCATTATGACATCAAGGTCCTCGGCCCAGGATCTCAGGATTCCCAATATGCGTCCGGTTAGTCTCTTGAGCGACCTGTAATTTCCCTTCCCTGCTTCGGAGTGGGCCTTTTGCACCTGAGGATATTTGGATCCCAACACAGGCTCTATGCGTATTGCCAATGCTTCAGAAAAGTTCTCTCCCATCCCAGCGAGGATGGAGACGTGATGCCCCAATCGTACCAGATTCAAGGCATGTTGCTTAAGCAACTCCTCCACTCCCCCCACCACAGGTGGGCAAGAATAATGAAGTATTCCTATGCGAAGAGGTTTATCCATAACTCATTGTTTTTTGTCCGCCCTTTTTATTTAAAAAAAAGCCGTGGCCCCTGCAGTTCAATGAAAGACTCCATCAAATGCAGAAGTTTCTTTTCCAGCACCTCATATGAGAAAAACCTTTTTCCCAGTTCGTAGTTTTTTTCCAGAACCGGTCTTAGGTTCTGAGGCTCTAGGAATCGCTTTAGCCTTTCCACCACGTCCCTGCTCACGAATGACTCAAAGGCCACTACCTCGAAACCGCAAGGCTCAATGTCCTCAACGAAAATGGAATACCGATTCACCACCACTGGTTTCTTGAAATATATTGCTTCCAAAAATGCGTTGCCAAAACCTTCGTAACCTGAAGGATAGGTAACCACATCAGCCGCCTGGTAAACATCGTCCATGGTGTAACCGTCATCCTTGTCAGCGCCAAAGCACCTGGCAGGTCCAATCTTATCACCTATATAAAGAACTTCTACCCCCAGGCGCTCCGCGTATTCCATTATTCTATTGGCATATTGATCTCCTTCATCACTAAGTGAATGGGAAACCACCAGCCTGGGCCTTTCCACACCTAAAAGGCTGACCAACTCCACGGCCCGCTCTATCCACTTGCGTGGTACCACACGGGTGGGTTGCAATATGAATAGATCCTCATCGTTAAATCCCTGCTCTTCTCTGAGGTGTTTACTCTTGGGATTGTCCCCAGCAGGGGGGTTATTAAAATCAAATACGTTTGGGACTATCACGTTGCTTATACCACGCCTGAAGCTCAGCTCGCGCGATGCTGCAGAGTTAATCACCACGTGTCTTATGGTACGGAGATTGGGGGGAAATGCGTAGCATATGAAGTCCTGCACCGCGTTGATTAGAAACCTCTTTCGCTCCCAAGAAAAGTCATGGTGATGGGCAATTACGGGAATGCAGGTCTCAGCAATTAGCTCTGTTATGGCCATTCCGAGGGGGATATTCATGGGGATGGCAAGGGCATTCTCAGGTATAAGAAGGTCTATCTTAAAGTCTCCGCAAAACTCGTATAGCCGTTTCTTGAGATGGTCTTTGATTTCATGGACACGTTTTGTGAGTGAGGCTTCTCTCTGGCAGGTTCCAAAAAAGGAATTGTGCATTTGGAGAATTTCTGGATGTTCGAAGTGCGCCTTTGGTTCGAGCAGCGAGCGCTCGGGTGGTGTATCCAGCTCACCGGCAAAGAAAAAGCACTCGTAGCCATTGCGCTCCAATACCTGATACCATTTGAAGGTCTCAAGGGACACACCATCTGTGCCCGCAATACGTGTGGATACAAACCCAACGCGTTTCACTGCCCAAACCCCATGTAATAAACTTCCCAGCCGCAAGCAGCGGGGTATTAATCGGAAACCCTCTTAATCGCCCCAAGGGGCGGGAAATTAGTCCACCTCCAAAAGAAGCCGCCCTCCCGCCAGTCACGACGAAAGGGTACTCTCACCACCACATGCCAGCTGGCTCCTATATAATAATGTGATGCTGTATCAAAAGGCAAGAAATTCAGCCTGACTGACGTCGGCAGGCAGGGTGTGTTTATCCGCACTTGGTGTAGCCGCAGAAATGACAAGTCATGCAGCCTTCCTCAAAACTTATGGTCTCGCCGCACTCAGGACATGTTTCTCCCATGAGGCTGTATTCCTGCCTGCCTGCCCGACGGCTGGCAGGTTTGCCCTTTTCCTTACCATCTTTGCCCTTGAGATACCTTCTCTCCAGCACACGCGCAATGGCATCAGGGATAGATAGAACCAAGCCATCCTTTTGAAAAACGGGGTGTTCACCACCGATTCCCTTGAGCTGATCCACTATGTCCTTTACGCTTACCCCAGACCTCAGGGCCAGCGATACCAGTCGGCCTATGGCCTCGGTCTTGGCAGTGGTGGATCTACCTGATTTTCCAATTGTGGCAAAGACCTCAAAGGGTCTTCCTTCCAACTCCGTGACAGTGACATAGAGATTTCCGTAACCTGTGACCATCTTAGTGGTAAACCCTTCAAGGGTCTCTGGTCTTTCCTTCACCGCGGTCATGAAGCTACTGTCACTATCTCCCTTCTGTGCAAGGGATAGAACCTGATTTTCCTTGCTACCATCGCGATAAATGGTGACCCCCTTACAACCCAGTTCATAGGCCAGATTGTACACCTTGAGAACGTCTTCCACTGTGGCATCTCGGGGAAGATTAACCGTCTTCGAAACAGCGTTATCCGTGTGTTTCTGGAAAGCGGCCTGCATCCTCACGTGCCATTCTGGGGAAATGTCATGGGCCGTAACAAATACCTTCCTAATATCTTCTGGAACTTCTTCTATGTGCTGGACGCTCCCCTTTCTGGCAATTGTGTCCATAAGCTCTTGACTGTAAAAACCCCTCTGCCTAGCCACCTTTTCAAAGTGAGGATTGACCTCCATCAACCTGTCGTTGTCCATTACATTGCGCACGAAGCACAGGGCGAAAAGGGGCTCTATGCCACTTGAGCACCCTGCTATGATACTGAGGGTACCAGTTGGGGCAATGGTGGTTACAGTAGCATTTCGGTAAACGCAATCTTTCTTATCCTTGAAAACGCTCTTGTCCAAATTGGGAAACGGTCCCCTTTCCTCAGCAAGCTTCTTGGAGGCCTCGTGAGATTCCCTCTGGATAAAGGCCATTACCTGCTCAGCAACTTCAAGGGCCTTTTCCGAATTGTATGGCACCCGCAACTGGTACAGCATGTCAGCAAAGCCCATGACCCCCAGGCCTATTTTCCGATTCCCTTTCACCATCTCATCTATCTCTGGCAGGGGGTACTTGGATACGTCAATGGTGTCATCCAGGAATCTTACAGCATACCATACCGTCTCCTTCAACCCTTCCCAATCGATAACCGGGCCCCCTCCATTGCTGGTCACAAACTTCGCCAGATTGATTGACCCAAGATTACATGCCTCCATTGGAAGCAACGGCTGCTCACCACAGGGATTGGTGCTCTCAATTTCGCCTAGAGCAGGGGTTGGGTTGTCCTTGTTGACCCGGTCAATAAATACGATGCCCGGGTCCCCGTTTTCCCACGCCTGGCGCACCAATGCCATGTAAACATCTCTGGCATTCAGCTCTCCCACCTTTTTTCCATCTCGCGGATCAATCAGGTCATAATTAGTGTCTTTTTCCACCGCCTCCATGAATGCATCTGTCACTGCCACCGAAATATTGAAGTTATTAAGCTCCCTGCCTGCCTGGCCAGCAGACAGGTTGTGCTTCTTGCAGTGGATGAATTCCATGATATCGGGATGGTCAACCCGCAGGATGGCCATGTTTGCGCCTCGCCTGGTGCCCCCCTGCTTCACTTGCTCTGTTGCGGTGTTGAATATTTTCATAAAGGAAACCGGACCTGATGCGACCCCACCGGTGGTTCCCACCCTACTGTTTTTGGGCCTTAGTCTTGAAAAGGAAAAACCAGTGCCTCCTCCCGACTTATGGATTAGGGCGGCGTTTTTCAGCGCATCGAAGATCCCCTCCATGCTGTCCTCCACTGGCAGCACAAAGCAAGCAGCAAGCTGGCCCAACCTTCTGCCGGCATTCATGAGGGTAGGGGAATTGGGTAGAAACCGGAATTGGGTCATCATTTCGTAGAAGATCTCCTCCATTCGTTTCACATGGGCCTCATCACCATATCTTTTCTCTGCCTTGGCAATGTGGCGGGCCACACGGCGGAACATCTGCTCGGGTGTCTCAACAACACGGCCCTTAGTGTCCTTCTTGAGATACCTCTTTTCCAGGACCCTTTTAGCATTTTCCGAAAGCCTGTCTACCAGCCAGGTAGACTGGAGCCCCTTCTTGACAAAGATGGATTTATCGAGCCTAATGGGGGAGTGTTTTTTTAGTCCATATTCCATCAGTTTCGCTTCGATGATCTTTTCCACCATCTGCATGGTAATAGTTTGAAGCTCCATCTTGGATATTTCTTCACGTACAAAACGGCTTATATCCATTGCCCTTTCGGTATCGATGGAGTTTTTCTGTGCCAGCAAATCGGAAAAGCGATGGTCATCCCATCTGTAATCACTAAGATCAAAGGCCCCTTCTTCGGTGATGACAACCTTTCCCTTCTCACCCATTTCTTTTCCCCCGAAAGTCCAAATCTTAAAGCTCTATTAGTCCAACAGTCACCGTCTCCTTCCTTCTTGGGAGTCAAAAACCATAATCAGGGAAGGAAAACTGCCATTTATCGGTTGCTACTGATCAGAAAAACAACCAATGGAAATCCAATATATCAAGTCAGGCATTGCGTGCCCGGTGTCCGTACTATATGATGAGCTTCCTTGGCAGATTATGGTACTGACGCAGCAATTGAGCGTAAGATGAATTTTTCCTTTATTTATCTCAACTCAGATTATAACTTAATCCGCGCGGATAGTAAAAACGAATGTGTAGATAAAATCACCGGGAATTCACCTGTCAGAAGCAAGAATTCAATTAGTACACTAGATATTGTATGTCAAGAAAAAACTGTACACAAGATGTTAGGCAATTGATTTTTTGTGAAGTGTTTCCTGAGGGAGGAAAAATGATCATCAAATTTCGCAATATTTATCTAACCTTTGTCGTTTTTCTCGCCCTGACCCTGTTCGCTGGCGCCTTTTTGCCCCAAAGCCACCAGGTTTCAGCGAGTGACTCGGTTACCGTTGGTGCAAAGCGGTACAAACTCCAAAATGGCCTGACGGTCATACTAAAGGAAAATCCAGCCTCCAAGGTCTGTTCTGTCCAGGTATGGGTGAGGACCGGTAGTGCAAATGAAACAGAAAAGGAAGCAGGCATAACTCATCTCATAGAACATATGATCTTTAAGGGGACAAGCAAGAGAAGGACCGGCGAAATTGCCCGCACCATAGAGGCAGCAGGTGGGGAGATAAATGCATACACCAGTTACGATAGGACCGTATATTATGTGGAGATCGCCAGCTCCCACCTGGACATTGCCCTAGACGTCCTTCTGGATGCCGTCCAGCATTCGGTGTTCGATCCGGTGGAACTTGAAAAGGAAAAAGAGGTGGTCTTGGAAGAGTACCGCCGCGGCCTTGACTCCCCCAGCAGAGAACTCGGCAAGGCGGTAATGCGCCTTTGTTTTAAAAAGCACCCTTACCGAAGACCTATTATTGGATATGAGAAGACCATTCAGTCCTTTGACCGCAACGCTATCCTAGCTTACTTGGATAAATGGTACACGCCCCAAAACATGGTAATTGTTGTGGTGGGAGACTTTGAAGCACAACGCGTCTTGAACCTCATAAAGGCCCTTACTCGTGATTTTCCGCGCCGCAAGTGGGCAATTGCCAAGAGACCCGCTGAGCCTCCCCAAAGGAAATATAGGCAGGAGATAATTCGTCGTGACGTGAGGCAGGCTTATGTGGACATCTCATGGCACATTCCTGCCCTTTCCCATCCAGATACTGCAGCCTTGGATGTGATGGAGATTATTCTAGGGCACGGGAAAAGTTCAAGGCTGTACAATAGAATAAAGGCTCGCCTTAACCTGGTCCAGGACATTGATGCCAGCGCATGGGAGATGAAAGATAGCGGACTTTTTTCAATAGACGCCACGCTCCCTCCAGGCAACCTTCCGAAGGTGTTAGAACAAATCGCCCAGATAATAAGGCAACTGCAAGATACCCCCGTTTCACAAAGAGAATTGATCAAGGCAAAGACAATTGTGGAAGCAGATTTTCTTTATAGTATGGAGACAGCCTCCGGCCAGGCAAGGACATTGGGTTTTTTTGAGGCCATGACGCAGGACATGAAAAATTGCGACACGTACTTGCAGCAGGTGCGGGCAGTTACTGCCCAGGAAATATTAGAGATGGCGAGAAAATACCTCCGTCCCGCAAACATGTCTCTTGTGGCGATGCTACCCAGGGACCAGGTTGTGCAATTGAACGAGGCCAATGTCCAAAGACTTTTTGAAAACCCCATGTTGAACAGAGCAGAAAAGTGCACAGGGCGCGATGTGGTTACTGAACCAAAGAAGGTGGCCCTTTCCAATGGACTTAGAATAATAGTGAAGGAAAACCATTCCCTCCCCATTGTCTCAATTGCGGCCACCATGCTGGGGGGGACCCGCTTAGAGCCAGAGGGTAAATGGGGATTGTCGAGGTTTGTGGCAAACATGCTGACCAGAGGGACGGCCACCATGTCGGCCAGCGAAATATCAAGGGAAGTGGAGACCATGGGCGGTCGGCTGGAAACCTTTTCCGGGAGAAATAGTCTTGGCCTCACAGCCAAATTTCTGAGCCGTGACTTTGCGCGGGGTATCAGCTTATTGGGCAATGTCTTAACAGAACCTGCCTTTCCAGAGGATGAAGTGGAAAAGGTGAGGACGGATATGCTTCAAACCATTAAGACCAAACAGGACCGCCCCATGGCCCAACTCTTTGATTTGTTTTACTCTACCCTTTACAAACATCACCCATATGGCCACCCCCAAACGGGAACGCAAGAGACTATCAAGGCAATTTCAAGGGATGATCTTATAAACTGGTACCGGAAAATGTCCGATCCCTCGAACATGGCCGTGGCGGTAGTGGGTGATATTGATGCCGACACGGCAATACAAATGCTTTCAGCAAGGTTTTCCGACCTGCCCTCACACCATTACAGCCCCAGGCCCACTCCCCCGGAGCCCCCACTCACGTGCAACAGGACCGCAGTTGTTCACAAGAAGGCCGCACAAGTCAATTTCGTTTTAGGCTTTCTTGACGTGGGGCTTAGAAACCCCCTCAACGCCCCCATGGAAATTTTGAACACGGTGCTCTCCGGCCAGGGAGGCAGGTTGTTTTACAGGCTGCGTGATCAGCAGAGTCTCGCCTATGCTGTAACCTCCTTCAGACGGCCTGGCCTGGAAACTGGTGCCTTTGGCATATACATGGGATGCGCTCCGGAAAAATTTTCATTGGCAAAGGAGGCGGTGCTAGGGGAAATGGAGGCCCTTCGTGCCGAAGGGATCACTTCCAGGGAACTTCAGATGGCAAAGGATCACCTTTTGGGAATGCTGGCAATAGAACGCCAGACAAATGGCTCCCAGGCCTTCAACATGGCACTAAATGAACTTTATGGCCTGGGGTATAGATATGATGAAAAGTTTGCCAAAAAAATCAGGCAGGTGACGCTAAAAGAAATAAGGGAGGCAGTGACAAGCGTCATTATGCCAGGTCGCTACGTGCTCGTAGCCATTGGCCCGCAAAGAACAGGCATAGATAGCAGTGATCAACAGGATTCAAGGACTTCAGCCGATGATGCTGATGACTGAGGGTAGGAGCAGTATCCAGCAAGGCTTGCGGGATAAACAAAAACATGATAGAGCCGTATGGAATACGTTAGCGGTCACTTTTTAATAGCTTCCCTTAGTGCGGCCCTGGCCAAGAGCCTTGTTGAGTCAAGCACCGGCAGGGGGCAGTCGCCAGGGTCAACTAGCAGCGGGATCTCGGTGCAACCAAGGATAGCAGCATCACAGCCCTGGTGCCTCAAAGTGTCGATTACCTGATTAAAATACCTTCTTGATTCATCCCGGAATATACCATTTACAAGCTCCTCAAAAATGATCCTGTCAATTTCCTTTCTTTCTGCTTCCGGTGGAATTTCATACCCAAGCCCGGCCCCCTCCAATACTTTGGGATACACAGGCCCTGTCATAAGATACTTGGTTCCCAAGATCGCTAGTTTTCTGTATCCCTTACGCATCGCCTCTTGCACTACCGCCTCGGCAATGTGGAGGCAAGGGATGGGGGAGGCGTTGACCACCAGGTCAAATGCCTCGTGGATCGTGTTATCAGGGCAGATGGCAAGCTGTGCCCCGGCCTCGACCAACTTTCTCACCGATGAAAGCATTAGCTCCGCCACCCCTTGCCAGTTGCCCGACCTTATGTGAACCATATACTGCCCCAAGGGATAGGTGTGCATGGTCACCTCAGGATGCATGTGCTCACCCATGTATTGGGGTGCTTCTATGCAAATGGTTCGGTAACAGAGGGCTGCACCTTCTGCGCTACAAGCCACAATCCCGATGTGCTTTGCCATTTCAATCTCCTCATTTTACAGAGATTACTTGTCCCCCTGTGATATTCACAAGTTCCTTCGGCGTGAGCCTGAAAACAGCATGTGGTGTCCCGGCCGCAGCCCATATTTCTTGATACTTAAAAAGGTCCTCATCAATAAATATCTGTGGCCTTTCAGTGTGGCCCACAGGTGCCACCCCGCCAATGGAAAAACCTGTCCTCTTTTTTACAAATTCAGCATCTGCCTTTTCAATGGGCTCGGCGATTAGCTCTGAAATCCTTGCTTCATTAATCCTGTTTGGACCGCTCGCAATCACCAAAATGGGTCTCTGGGTCTCACGGGTCCTAAAAACGATGGACTTGGCGATCTGTGCCACGGCGCAACCCACGGCCTCGGCCGCTTCCTTTGCACTCCTCGTTGACTGTGGCAATTCCAGGACCTCACAATCAAGCCCCTGGTTCCTCAACACCTCCTGCACCCTTTGGGCGCTCACACTTAGTTCTCTACCCATAACCATTCCTGCACCTCTCCACTAATGTAAAGCACTTAATGTTAACAATAAGAACGCCGAGATGGGAATGTGGCAAATTTTCCCCATCACAAACTCCAATCACCCACTCATAAGCGTACCAGCACCACGATCCAAGCAGTGTAATATGAGCCTTTCCAGGAGATTCATTTCCGCGCCGGCCATAAATTATTAGGCACAACAGTTATCAAAGGTGGGGTAAATTTGTTAAGCATTGTGGTTAAACACATACCTACTTTTCTTCAATTCCCTGGCGTCTATTTTCTTCACCGATCGTCAATCATCAATCGCCTCCCTCACCTTCCTTACCAGGCCTTCAAAGGAAAAGGGTTTCTGGATGTAATGGATATCCCCAGAGAG
>Ga0209834_10000357_pt1 | contig 28093 bp, 31 predicted proteins | sample Mar14236cmmetaG_FD_184134 | JGI IMG/M metagenome (GOLD analysis project Ga0209834, IMG submission 184134) | Marine hydrothermal vent microbial communities from Guaymas Basin, Gulf of California to study Microbial Dark Matter (Phase II) - Marker... ... | reverse complement strand
ATACTCAACCTTTTCTTCCCTGAAACCCCATCATAAGACTTTATTTCCTCATCACGTGTGTAAATTAACATAGTTGACTTTCCTTTTCAGAGGTGTATAATCTTTTCACCATGTTGCTTATAGGGGTAATTGGTATTGCTCTTTTTAATGGGGTTGATACAACTGGGCTTGAAAGGTTAGAGAAGGCACTTGAAACCACTGCGCTTGTTTCAGCCTTTATCACGGTGGTTTCTGATGCAGGCATGGAGTATTACTATCAGAGATACAAAGAATTTGATTACCCTGATAAATACAGGAGATACTCCACCATATTGAACCGAATAAGAAATGTTGCCATAGTCTCCACTGTTATGTCTGCTACAGGTAGCCTGGGTCTGAAGTATATTTTGAACAGAAAGCGAAAAATCAGCATCCTTTTCCAGCATGAAAAGGGGATTGGTTTTAAGTTCGTGGCTGTTTTTGATTTTATGTGAACTCCTGATTTTCTCCACTGGTTGTGAATACAAGGATTTTTCTCATCCAGTAGAAAATCCCATTTCCATCCCTGTTGGTATTTTCCCTGAAAATGATACTATATTCACCAATCCCTTTGAGGGCGATTTCCTTGTTTTCTTTCCTGATACCACTGAATCTCTGTTGTTAAATCTACAATTTTCAGAAAATCAATCATTTGACAGATTGATTTTAAGCACATTAAAGTTGCATACACCATCACCCATTGAGTCTGTAAAAGTGGAATCGTATAGCATTTACTTTTTACCCCACGAAGTTTACTGGAGAGTCAGAGCAACCACCCCTGAAATGTTTGAGAATTTTGAGTGGAGTGGTTGGTCAGGAACCTACAGATTTCATATTAAGTGGGGTCTTATCAATGAGTTTGATGTGGATTACCGTGATGCCATTTTTACCCTTAATAAATTCCTTGTAATCCTAACACGGTCAAATGAATTGGAACTCTTCAGAATTGAGTCTCCAAACAATCTCACACTCATTGACCAAATAATACTGAATCTGCATTACCCCTTATTCAATGTTCAGCATGACACTCTAATTCTATTTGGATATACAGATGAAAAACTCCACCTCTACCGTATGAAAGATAATGAACTTGAGCCCATATCCAAAATTAATTATCCTATACATTTTGTTTATGATGCCTTTATAAAATGGGACAACGTTTTTATGGAGACACGTAGATCTTTATACTTATGGAGGATTTACACTCTTTATCATGAAAATGGGGATTCAATCTGTAGTGTTTTAGACTCAACTGATATTGATTTTCAAGCGAAACTTTATGCATGGAGAAATTATCTGATTGCATTTAAAAATTCAGGAAGCCGTATTTTAATACTGGAAATAGGCGAGAATGGAAGCCTTTCTATTGTGAACGATTATCATTTTTATGAGGCAAAAAGAATAAAATTCAAAGGGGATACACTCTGGATGCTAAAGTATGATTCATATGAGGATTTAAAACTTGTGAGATACGACCTGAACCTTTTACCATCAATTCATCCAGTGGATAGTACTGTTTTCCATGTGGAGGAGAATATACCAACAAATTTTACATTCGTTCACGAGTGCAGGCTTGCCCTGTTTAATGGGCGAAATATTTACATTTGCCAGATGGACTCCACCAATCCAGTTTTCTCAATCACCAATTATTCTAATAATAACAGGGATATTATTCTTTCAGATAAATACCTTTATCTACTTACGAGGAGGAAGGTACATGTGTTTGAGGAATATTAATTTTCTTTTGATATTCATACTGTTCTTGTCCACCCAGGGGTGTTATGAAATAATGAAGGAAGATGCCAATGGTGTAGTTCCTGTTTATTATTCCACAGTCAAGTTGAAGGTCTTTCCTGCGAAGAAACCAATTTTAATGGAGGACAGCAATTTTGTTTATTTTGCCTACCGTGACATTTACTATATCAAAATGTATGCAGATGGCAGTCATGCAAACACACCCGTTCCTCACGATATTAAATATGTATGCAATACCGATTCTCAGCTTTTTGCCATTACACATAAGGAGGATAATCAATATGTTTTTTATACGATAGATAGGGAGAATTATCTCATAGTTGACAGTTTCAGCATTGGTTTGTCCTGTAATAATATCAGACGCTGCCTGTATCTGGACAACAGGTTTTTCCTTGGAACAGAAGAAGGGCTTATAGTGGTGGATGTTGAGGAGGGCGAAGTTGAAACCTTTGATTTTCCGTTAATAGTTGAATTTTATAGCAGAAAATAATTAAAGAAAGAAAGATATATGAGTGGAGAGGTCTTATTTTGTCTCTTGATAAAGTGGAAAACCTCGGGTTTTTCCTGGAAGTGGAGGGTAAAAAAGTAAGCGATAAAGAAAAAATTTTAAATTTTATGAAGAAATTGGGAATTAAAAAAAATCAATTTGTGGAGAAATCTTATTTTGAATTAATTATGGAAAAAGGTGTGTAAAATGAACAGGAAAGTTCTTGGTAAAATAGAAAAACCTTCTGTAGAGGAGTACAGGAGAGATGATAAAAAAAGAAGAATTTATCTTGTTCCTCTTTTTGTTTCACCAAGAGGAAGTCTTCGCCAAGACTATCAAAATAAACTCAAAAAATACTGGAAACAAGTGGAGGCGAGAATAAGTGATCTTGAGGAGAAGATAGGTAAGGTGAAAAAGATTTATTGTGAAATGGTTGATAAGAGCGGAAAAGAGGGAGAGGAAATTGTGAAAAGAATGGATGAGATACTCTGGAAGGTGGTTAAAAATTTTTTAGACAAAGGAGCAAATATAGTTGGGGTTGAAGATTCTGTTCTTTTGCAGGAGCATTTTGATCTTACAAGATGTCTTTCTCTCAACCTGAAAAGCACAAGAGTTGCAGGTTTTATTGCAAACTTTTTCAGTCAAAACCTTAAGGAAAGAGACAGATATATATCTTCTTCTATAAACAAGGACCTCAAACAGGGAGAGGTGGGAATTGTTTTTATAAGAGAGGATAATTTCGTTGAGTTTGCCCGGGACATAGAAGTTTTTAGAATTTTTCCTCCTGCTCTGGATGAACTTCGCCATTTCTTTCAAAAGTGACTATTCCATCTTGTAAAGCAGGTAAATTCCCCCGATAATAAACAGCAGGTTAGGTATCCATGCTGAGATAAAGGGGTTCATTATTCCTGTTTTACCCATAGTCTTAAAAAGAGCCAGCAATTGATAGTATCCGAAGCTCATTAAAAGCCCTGTGGCAAGACTTGCCCCTCTTCCTTTTTTAATTATAACCCCAAGCGGTATTGTTACCAGCATCAGGATAAAGTTGGCAAAAGGAGAGGAAAATTTAAAATTGAGCTCTGTTTCAAACTCGGATGTGTCAAAACCGCTTTTGCTGTATTCTCTGATATATCTTGTTAATTCTGAGATACTCATTTTTTCCGGAGGAAAATAAGTTTGAGCAAAATAATCCGGTTTTTTACTTACAGGAACTTTTTTTTCTACAAATGTTTTTTCTTCAGGTTCTTCTTTTAAGATGTATTCTGTTCCTTTTTCCAAAATCCAGAGGTTTCCGTTCCATTTTGCTTTCTTTGAGATGATAAATGCAGGAGGTATGGAATCTCTGTAAATCATAACATCTTCCATCATCCCCTCCTGAAGGTTTAAGTATCTTATGTAAAATATGTAATTGGGGGGAGCAGCTGTAAAGACATTTTTTTGAAGCCTTGCTTCCTTTGTTTGGATGAAATTTTTTTCCTTTATTTCATGGGAAATTTTGTTTGCCTGGTAGACAATAGTATTGTCAAGAAAAAGAGTTGAGAATCCTATTATGATTCCCGCTGCAAACAAAGGCAAAGTGGTTCTTTTTACAGATATCCCGCTTATCTGTGCTGCCTGAAGCTGATTGGTAGAGGTAAAATAGGATACAGTGAATAAAGTGGAAGTTATAATTGAGATGGGACTTAGCGTAACAAAAAGATAAGGAATCTGCAGGGTGTAGTAAAGAATAATCTGGTATAAGACAGCTTCCTTTTTTAAATTACCGATAGAGGTGAAAAAATCAGTCAAAATAAATATTGCTACAAAGAAGAACACAAAGACAAAGTAATATCTTAAAAATTCCCGGGTTATATATTTATCTAAGGTTCTCATTTTTTATCTTGTTATAGCCTTTATATTAAGATAGATTCCAAGAGTGAAGAAAATAAAGTTGGGTATCCAGGTCCCCAGAAAGGGCGAGACAATCTGTGCCCTGGCAAGAAAGTTACCCGCAAGAAAAAAAATGTAGTAGATAATTACCACTATAAGGCTTATGCCAAGACTTATGGATTTATCTCCCCGTTCAACCTTTATTCCAAGAGGAATACCAAGTATACACATGATAAAAGTTGCAAGAGGAATTGCTATTCTTCCATGAAGGTCAATTTCAAGTTTTGTTTTTTCCTCTAAGGGAAGATTTTCCTCTCTTAATTTTTCTCTTATCTCTCTGAAGGTCATATCCCAGCTTTCCTTTTTTAATTCTGTCTTTTCGTATTTTTTCTGGTTAAGATAAATTACCTCCCGGTCAAATCTTCCGTATCTTGTCAATCTGTAACTTCTGTCAAACTGGAAAAGCCTAACTTTCTCAAGAATAATTTTTTGTTCTGTCACCTCTCCCTTTTCAGCAATACTTACCTGGGGGAACTTTTGGCTGAAAGATGGCACAAATTCATACAGGATTATTTTTTCCATCATATTTTTTTCTCTATCCACCTTAAAAGCGTACACTCTTTTATCATCTATTTTAACCACGGTTTTTTCTTTAACCTGAAGGGATGGTCTGTGCAAAATAATCTCAGTATAAGTTGTTTTGTACATTCTATTACACCAGGGAGTAAGAAAAGCTGAGAATAAGAGAGAGATAAAAGTTAGAAAAATTGCAAACAGAATTATAGAGAATTCAATTTGGAGAAGACTTATTCCAGAACTTCTAAAAGCTGTTATCTCCCCATCAGCACTCAATCTACCAAAGCTTAATATAATGGAGAAAAGAAGAGAAACTGGAATGATGATATCAAAAAAAGATGGTAAGGAAAAAACTATTAATTTCAACACTTTAAAAAGAGGAGCACTTTCAACAAATATAAGTTTCGTCAGGTCAAATATTACTCCAACAAAAAGAATGAAGTTAAAAAATAAAAATCCAAAAACAAAAGGCCAGAAAGTTTCTCTTAAGATGTAGCGATGAATTATCTTCATTTTTAATAAATTTTTTTAATTTCTGTGCCTGGATAATAAAAGGAAAGAATTTGTTCTGTGGTATAACCAAGTTCTCCCATTCTTGCAGCTCCCCACTGAGACATACCTACTCCATGTCCCCATCCTCTGCCTTCAAACAGAAAAAAGCTACCTTCATTTTTTACTTTAAATAAAGTGCTCCGCAATACATCAGGTCCTAAAATTTCACGCAATTTCCTCCCAGAAATAATGCAGGAACCACTTTTACAGGAGACAAGTAAAGTTTTACATCTTCCTGATAAATCTTTTTCTGTTATAACAAGAGACTTTATTTGCCTTACTTTAAAGCCGGATTGTTGCAGTTTTTTTTCAAGTTCCTTCTTGGGCACTCTCAGCTTCCATCTGCTGTAGGGTGAATTAAGAGAAAAGGGATCTTTTTGAACCCGAAGATAAGGATAATCTTCCCCCCATACTTCCTTGCTACTTGTTATATATCCTCCACTGCAGGCATGATAAACAGAATTTGCCGGTTGACCATGGTAGGTGAGAATTTCGCCTCTTGTAATATCAACTGCAATTGCTGCTCTCGCATCTTCTGCTTTTACTCCTCCATAGGCCTGATGTTGGGGAAGATTTGTAATAGGAAAGTTGTTCCAGAGCCTTCTTACAGCATATGTCCTTGCCACAATTGCCTGAGCGCATAAAGTAGCAAGGGGCCATTCAGGAGAGATCTCAAGTTTTATCACACCATAAAGGTATTCCTCAAGATTAACTTTGTTGATTACCTCAAGTTTTCCCTTTGCCTTTTTAATAATAATAATCCCTCTGTAACTTTTTTGATTAACCTCACAAAAAGAGTTATCATCAGGCTCTATTTTTATTTCTTTATCCCATATTTTTCCGTTTATATCTATACCAGTAGGAGAGAATTTAATCTTTACTGGGTGGTAAAAAATTTCTTCTTTTTTCTGGTCTTTAATTTTATAAAATCCCCTTGTTGCCGAAATAAGGAAGGTATTTCCCTCTGCTATCTTAACATTAATGGCTGGAGCAGGAAGGTAAGCATGTGCTTTGTTTAATTGAAAGAGAGATAAAAGCAAAAGTAAAAGGAGTTTTTTTTGTATTTTTATTTGTATACCTCCTCTGGTTCAAATACTTTTTTCTCTACTACTTCAAGCTTTCCTTCAGAATTAACTTTTCTAAAAAAACAACTTTTGTAACCTTTGTGACAGGCAGCTTTTATTTGCTCTACTTTAAGTAGGAGAGTATCCTCGTCACAGTCTATATAAATTTCTCTAACGAGCTGGTAGTGACCGGAGGTCTCTCCCTTCAGCCACATTTTTTTTCTTGACCTGCTCCAGAAGTGAACCTTCTTTGTTAGTATTGTTTTTTCAATGGCTTCTTTATTCATCCATCCAAGCATTAAAACTTTCCCTGTTTTTTCCTCTTGCACAATAGCAGGAACAATTCCCTGAGTGTTAAATTTTATTTTATTTAAGAATTCCATCTTACCGCCTTTTTATTTTATTTTTTTAGTTTAATTTTAAAGCTTCTTCCAATTTTATATTGCCTGTGTAAAGAGCCTTTCCTATTATTATACCCGATATTTTTCTGCTTTTTAACCTTTTTATTTTCTTTATATCTTCAAGAGAACAGATACCTCCTGCTACCAAGAAATTGCAGTCAGTTTTAACTTTTTCTACAAGGTTTTGAATAAAATTGATATTCACCCCTTCAAGGGTGCCGTCTCTTTTTATATCTGTTAGGATTACGGTTTTAATCCCCACTTTAGCAAGACTTTCTATTAGATCTTTAACATCAACACAAACTTCTTTTTCCCATCCTTTTAATGCTATCTTATCTTCTCTTAAATCAATTGAGACTATTATTCTCTGACCAAATTTTTTCACGGCTTTTTCAATAAACCTTGAGGATAGAGCTTTTGTGCCAATTATTGTAAAATCTACCCCCTTTCTTATCACTTCCTCAAGTACTTCAAGGCTTCTTATTCCTCCTCCGTATTGAATCTCAACAGGAACCTTTTGTTTAATCTCCTCTACTATTTTAAGATGCTGAGGTTTTCCTGAAAAAGCTCCATCAAGATCAACTATATGAAGTCTTTTTGCTCCCTTGCTTTTCCATAAGGTGGCTATTTCAACAGGGTTCTCGGCATATACTGTTTCTTTTTCTTTCTGTCCCTGCCACAACCGTACACATTTTCCGCTTTTCAGATCAATGGCGGGAATAATTAACAAAGGGGCATCCTTTTTACAAGTTTTGCCACTCTTTTTCCAAGTTCTCTGCATTGGAGTTTAACTTTCTCGTCAGGTTTTTCAATACTTACAGGACCATAGTGATCACCTTCAGAGGTTCCTTTAACTATCATTCCATGAATTAGCATCATCTGGAGAATAGCAAGAATAGTTGTTTCGTTTCCTCCGCCTATGTTAGCAGAAGAGGAGAAGGCAGCTCCAACTTTTCCTTCAAGTTCTCCATGGTATTTAACTGAGCGATCAAAGAGTTCTTTTATAGGTGAGGCCGGAAGGCCATAATAACAGGGTGAACCCACAATAATTCCATCCCATTTAAGAAGGTCTTCTGGCTGGGTATCTTCCACCCTTTTAAGTTCAGCTTCTACTCCTTCTGATTTTACTCCTTCATAGACTTCTTTTGCCATTTTTTCTGTATTCCCACTTTTTGAGTAGTAAATGATACCGACTTTTGCCATCACTTTCCTCCCTAAAATAATTTGGTTAACTCATCTTCAGGAGGCTCCAAAATATTTTCCTTTCTCCCCCCTCTTCTTACTATAATAACTCCTTCTTTTTCTGGAAGAACCTTTCCTATTTTCTCACACCTTATTTTTTCTTTTTTATAAAGAGAGATGAGTTTTTCACTTTCCTTCTCCTCTGTAACAATTAAAAGTGCTCCTGATGCAAGGAGAGCAAGGGGGTCAATATTGAATCTTTCGCATATAATTTTTGTTTCCCTGAGAATAGGAACCTTCTTCTCCTCCACAACAATTCCCACCTTTGAAGCCTTTGCTATTTCCCATACTCCTGCAATTAATCCTCCTTCAGTGGGATCATGCAGACAGTGAACCCTGAAATTTTTCAGAGCAATTTTTGCCTCCTTTACAATGCTTATTCCGGGATCCTTTAAGAAGTTTTCAATTTTTTTTATATCCTCAAGAGGTATTTTATTCTTCAGGTCCTCTTTCTTCTCCTGATATATCACATGCGTTCCTTCTATGGCTACTCCCTTTGTCAGGAGAACAACATCACCGACCCTTGCATCTGAATTTGTAACAACTTTACCTACTTTTAGCTTTCCCACCATACATCCTACCGCTATTGGTCTTTTAACAGCTGGCGTAACTTCGGTATGCCCTCCAACAAGGGATATACCAAGTTCCTTGCAGCCTTGAGAAAGCTGATCAAAAAAGGTTTGAAGGAATTGTTTTTTTTCTCCGGGGGGAAGAATAAGATTCACCAGAAACCAGCAAGGTTCTGCTCCCATACAGGCAATATCGTTGGCATTTATATTTACTACATACCAGCCAAGGTTTTCAGAAGTAAATGTTATGGGGTCTGTTTTAATTGCTATAAGATTTTCTTCAATACTTACTACTGCTGCATCTTTTCCAATGCCAGGTCCCACTATCACTGACCTGTCCTCAGGAAGAGAGGAAAAAAATTTTTGTAAAACGAAAGGGCTTACCTTTCCTTCTTTAAGTTGAGACATCTTTTCTTCTTTTGCTATTTTGCGATAAAGTGTTGGAGAATAATTTATTTAAATTATATAAGCAAATCCTTCTTTAATCAAGTAGCTCTGCTTTTTTTCACAAGGAGGTTTATATAAACTTTACTAATTTTGAAAAACTGGTAAAAATAGTTAGGATAAAAACATCACATCAGGTCAGGAGGAGAAAATGAGAGAATTTCTGAATCTTTTCAGCCTTGAAGGGAAAAAAGCAGTTGTTACAGGTGGAGCAGGTGTGCTGGGATCAGCTATAGCAAAGGGTTTTGGAAAGGCAGGGGCAGAGGTTGCTATATGTGATATTGCTGATACCTCTGCGGTTGTGAAAGAACTTGAAAAAGAGGGTATAAAAGCAAAAGGTTACTATGTGGATGTTATGGATAAGGAGAAGATAAAGTCCTGTCACGATAAAATAATGGAGGATTTTGAAAGGGTGGACATTTTGCTTAATGCAGCAGGAGGTAATATGAAAGAGGCCACCACATCAAAGGATTTGAGTTTTTTTGACCTACCTTTATCCGGACTTCAGAAAGTGATAGGGCTTAATCTTTTTGGAGGAGCAATTTTGCCCTGTCAGGTATTTGGTAAGACTATGGTGCAAAATAGAGAAGGTGGCTCTATAATAAACATATCCTCCATGAATGCTTTCCGTCCTCTAACGAGGATACCCGGATACTCAGCCGCCAAAGCCGCCGTGAGTAATTTCACCCAATGGCTTGCTGTTCATTTTGCCAGAGAATACAATAAAAACCTGAGAGTGAATGCGATAGCTCCTGGTTTTTTCCTTACACACCAAAATCGTTATCTGCTTCTGGATGAAAAAGGACAGCTTACAGAAAGAGGCAGGTCTATAATAGCTCATACTCCTATGGGAGAATTTGGAAGACCTGATGACCTTGTAGGGGTTTGCATCTGGCTTGCCTCGGATGCTTCAAGGTTTGTCACCGGTGCAGTTATTCCTGTGGATGGAGGATTTAACGCCTATTCGGGAGTTTAATTTATTTTTTCTAAATTCTTTCCTCTGGAGCTTAAAAAGGAAGTTGACTTGCTTTGTCAAAATAATATACTCAAAAACAAAAAGGCTTTTGTATGATACCTCTAAAAGACACCATCCCCTCTCGGAGTATGCCTTATGTTAATATTTTTATCATTATCCTGAATTTTGGTTTATTTTTTTACGAGTTATCTCTGGGAAGAGTTGAACTGGCAAGGCTTCTGTATACCTATGGACTTATTCCCAGAAGATTTTTTTATCTTTCACAGGAGGTTTCTTCGTCCTTTATTTCACAATTTCTTCCCCTCTTTACCTCTATGTTTCTGCATGGCGGATGGTTTCATATTCTTGGTAATATGCTTTTTCTCTGGATATTTGGGGATAATGTTGAAGATGCAATGGGTCATTTTAAGTATTTTATATTTTACATTCTCTGTGGTGTAGCCTCTTCTTTTTTTCATCTTTATCTTAATCCTCTTTCTTCTGTTCCCGCCGTAGGGGCAAGTGGTGCTATTTCTGGAGTGATGGGTGCTTATTTTTTGCTTTTTCCAACCTCCAGGATAATAACCCTTGTTCCCTTTCTTTTTTTCTTTACTTTAGTGGAAATCCCTGCCTTTTTCTTTTTAGGATTGTGGTTTATTTTTCAACTCTTCAGTGGTGCGTTTTCTCTGCTTTTAAGAGGGATACCAGAGGGAGGAATCGCCTGGTGGGCACATGTTGGGGGATTTATTTCAGGAATGGCTCTTCGTTTTATATTTGTAAGAAAAAGATATCGAAGATACAGAAGATACTTTTCTGATTATTGGTAATTGAGGGCATTGGCAATTTTTGATGATTATGAGAAGAGAGAGGAAAATATTATTTAATGTATTAAAAAATAGAAATTTTTTTGCCCTTTGGATTGGTCAGATTATCTCCCAGTTTGGAGATCGTCTTGCCCAGATGGGACTTGTTGGGATTTACTTAACCAGGACGGAAAATATTTCGCTGGCAGAATCTATTCCTTTAATGAGGAATCTTTTTTTCTTTTCAACTTTACCTTTGCTGATTTTTACACCTTTTGCTGGAATTTGTGTAGACAGGTGGAGCAGGAGAAATATACTTATAACATCTGATTTTCTCCGAGCAATACTTGTGCTTTTAATTCCTGTCTGTGTGGCATATACACAAAATATAGGCTATGTTTATTTTATAATATTTCTTATTTTTTCTGTAACCTGTTTTTTTAACCCTGCGAAACTTGCATTTATACCTAATTTGGTTGGTAAAGACCAGCTTTTAGCCGCTAATTCTCTTTCAAATATTACGCGAATGGTGGCTATGATAGGGGGGGTTGTAGCAGGAGGAATTATTGTCGCAAGATTGGGTATAACCTTCAGTTTCGTTCTTGATTCTATAAGTTTTGCTGTCTCAGGCTGTGCTGTAGCTCTTGTGCAGATTAAAGGCAGGCCAAGAGAAAAGAGGGAAAATATAAATACACTCAGGAAGGTAAAAAAAGACCTGAAGGAGGGGATAGAGTTTATTGTAAGAAACAAAGAAGTTCTTTTACTTTCTTTTAATTTACTTGTTTCAATGGCAGCAACTGGTCTTGCTTATGTGCTTGTTACAGCTTTTGTTACCAAAGGATTAGGACTTGGAACAGAGGGACTTGGAATTGTTGCCTGTTGTCTTGGCATAGGTATGATACTGGGTTCTCTTTTTTATGGGCAATTTGGAGAAAAAGTTAAAAGAAATTTGGCTGTTATTTTAGGGATACTGGCAGCAGGTCTCTGTGCTTTAATCCTTGCAAAAAGTAATTCAATTCTTTCTGTCAGCCTGGGTGTATTTCTAATTGGACTTATTGGTGCTGTAATAATGATTGCTGCCAATACTTTCATCCAGGAATTTACTCCGGATAGTTTCAGAGGGAGGGTATTTGCTGCTCTTGAAATAATAATAAATTCTTCTTTCCTTATTTTTGTCTGGATAGCAGGAGTTCTTGGAACTCGTTACTCTCTTTCCTGTATATTTTATGCGATAGGAGGAAGTTTGCTGGTTTATTCCTCCTGTATTATACTATTTAAGACTAAAAAAAGAGAGTTTTAATTGTGGGTTTTTGTTTTATACAAAATAGGGCAGTTTCTTTCTTGTTATTTACCTGAAAGACTTTCATTTTTTATAGCAAGATTTTTAGCTGATTTTTTCTTCCTTTTTCCAACTGGCAGGTACAGGTCGTACAGAGAGGCCGTTTTACATAATTTAAATTTAGTGCTAAACTTTAATAATAGAAGTAAAAGAAAATATGGAAGGGAGGTTTTTCGTAATTTTGCAAATTACCTGAGAGAATTTCTTCTCCTGGAAAAACTTGACAGAAGTAGATTTTTTAAAAAAGTAACACCAGTAGGAATTGAAAATCTTGATGCTGCGTTGAGAGAAAAAAAAGGTGTTTTGCTTTTGTCCTGTCATTTTGGAAATTGGGAATGGGGAGGGATAGCTCTTGCTCTTTGTGGGTATGATGTCTGTTTTGTTGTAAGGCCCCACAAAAATCCTTATACTAATAAATTATTCAGGAAGTTAAGGAAAAAAGGTAAGGTAAAGGTTGTGTCAATTGCTCATTTAAAAAGGGTATTAAAATTTTTGCAGCAGAATAAGGTTGTTGCTACTTTAATTGATGAGCAGGAAAGGGGGATTGACGTTATTTTATTTGGAAAAAAAATATCTCTTGCTTCTGGTCCATTTAAGATAGCTTACAAAGCCGGAGCTTTGATTTGTCCTGCTTTCATGATAAGAGATAGAAAGACCGGGAAACAAAAGGGGATCGTGGAATCTCCTATCAGAGTAAGAGACGATGTTGAGATGGATAAGGCTCTTAAAGAAGCAGCTCAGAGTTTTGCATATGTTATGGAGGATTACCTTAAGTTTTATCCTGACCACTGGTTCTTATTTAAAAAGAAAAAGTTTGTTGAGACAAATACAAAATGAAAGTTCTTATCGTTTATGTTTCCGCTGTTTCTGGTCACAGGCAGGCGGCAAGGGCAATAAAGCAAGCATTTGAAGAGAAATACCCCTGGGTAAATATTAGAGAGGAAAATCTTTTCCGTCACGGAAATCCTTTCGTAACTTGCAGTCTGGATAGCTTGTATTACACTTTAATAAAAATCACTCCCTGGTTTTGGAATGTTATTTGGGACAGCAGAGAAGTATACATCTTAACCTATCTTTTAAGAAACATTTTGTATCGAATGAATTATCACAGATTCTACAGGGAGGTAATAAAACCGTTTGGTCCTGATGTTGTTATTTGCACTCACTCCCTCTCCTGTGCTATATGTTCTGTTATAAAACACGATAAAAAAATGGATTTTCTTCTGGTGGCAGTTCCTACTGATTTTCACTTAAATCCTTACTGGTTTTATGAAAATGTGGACTTATATTTTCTGCCCCAAAGTGAATCAAAACTGCAGTGTTTAAAGAGGGGGATACCTTCACATAAGCTATGGGTGACAGGAATTCCCATTTCTCCCCAGTTTTCTGAAGAAAAGAACAAAAATTACTTAAGGAAGAAATGGCGAGTGGACGATGGTCTTTTCACTGTACTCGTTATGGGAGGAGGGCAGGGTCTTGGGGCAATTGAGGAGGTTGTTTCTGTTTTAAGTAATAGTCAACTGCCTTTGCAGATTATGGTAGTTACGGGAACCAATAAAAAGCTTAAAAAAAATCTGAAAAGACTTAGTTCAAAATTAAATTTTCCTTTTAGAGTTTACGGTTATGTAAGAGAAATAGATGAATTGATGGAGATTTCGGATCTCCTTATAACAAAGCCAGGAGGTCTCACCACAGCTGAGGCTTTAAGTAAGGCTCTTCCTATGATAGTTGTCGATTCAATAGCTGGACAAGAGAGGAAAAACAAGGAATTCCTTCTTAAAAGGGGGCTTGCATTTGAACTAAACGACTCGGAAAACTTAATTTCATTGGTTAAAAATTTTATAGAGAACGGTTTTAATAAAACTTTGTGGGAGGAAAAGACAAAGCAGGTGGCAAAAGTTAACTCCTCCCGGGAAATTGTTACAAAGTTGGTGGAAGTTATGAGAGGAAGAGGTGAAAAATGAATTATTTAGAAATCTCAAGCAAAGATAGTCGGTATGTTTATCCCACAGGTAGGATAAGAGGTCTTGAGAAGTATTTACTTGAGGATACAGACTTTGCGAGAATCAAAGAAGGCAAGAATCTTGAGGAAAGTTTTCAGACTCTTTTGCGTTTTTACCCTTACTCAGAGTCAATGAAGATTTGCAGTTTTCCTGAAGAATTTGAGAAGGGTCTTGAGGAAGAATGGAGGAGAACACATTATGAGCTTTTAAGCTTTGCTCCGGAGCCTGAACTTGTCAATCTTTTCTGGATTGAACAGGATTTCCATAATCTAAAAGTTATGCTTAAACTCTATCTTCAGAAAAAACTTCCCCAGGAAGTGGATAAAATAGATTATCTATCGACATCGGGAGTTTTAAGTCCAGAAGTTCTATTAAAAGCTATAGCAAAGCAGGACTTTTTCTTTCTTCCTTCTTTTTTAAAGGATATATTAGAGGAAGCTCTGAGCCTGGCAGAGAGAGGTTTATCTTCAAGAGAACTTGATCTTTTTCTTGATAAATTGTACTTTATAAGGTTTTATTCTGAGCTGGAAAGATACGGTGATAGTTTTTTGAAGAAGCTGGGAGAAATTATGGCTGATGTCTTAAATATCAAAAATTTCATAAGGATAAAGTTGTGGAGAAGAGAAAGAGAAGAAGAGAGAAGAATTTTGGAGGAGGTTATAATTGATAAGGGGAGTCTTGAGAAAAAGGTTATAGTGGAATTTGCTGGAGAGTCTCTTGAAACCTTTTTAGGTATTTTAAAAGGCACAGATTATATTTCCCTTTTTCAGAAAGCTCTGGAAGAGTGGAAAGAAAAAAATAGCCTGTTTACTCTGGACAGTTTAGCACAGGAACTTATTCTTAACTTCACCCGGATAGGTTTTTATGTGACCTTTGGGAGGGAGCCTTTAATAAATTACATAATGCATAAAAAAGTGGAAATAAAGAAAATAAGGTCAATTTTAAGAGCAAAAAAATTGTTTTTATCTCCCTCTCAAATGGAGGAGATCAGTTTGTAATTAATAACGGGAACGGTAATTTTTACATCTGACGGCATTTGGATGGTCTGGATTGGAACAGCTTCTGTAGTCAAATTTACAACTATCACATAGGTACACTTTTCCCCCTGCTATGTTGGCAATGAGGATTAAAAAACTTTTCCATTTGTCTTTGAGAGTTTTCTTCAACATTTGACATCTAATTTTACTGTTGGTAAATAGCAAGTCAAGGAGGAGGAAGTGTTAAAGATACTTATAATTGGAGATAGAGATGCCTCTTTTCCCTTTAGAGCTTCAGGCTGTGAGGCAAGACATGTTGAGGATTCAAAAGAGGGAAGAAAAGCTCTTTTTGAGGCTGCAGAAAAAGGTGAATATGGGATAATTTTTGTTGCCGAGTCTATAGCTAAGGACTGCATGGATTTGATCTCTCAACTCAGTGAGACAAAATCTTTGCCTGTAATTACGATAATCCCTGATAGTCTGGAGGTTAAAAAAGGTGCAGCTGAGGAAAGAATTAGACAGATGGTAAAAAGAGCAGTGGGAATAGAACTTCCAGAAGAGTAATAGAGTAATAAAGGATAAGTAGGCTGGTTATGTTTGATAATGAGAAAGAAAGAATTGAAGATCCTATTTATAGAGGACTTATAAAGCCGGGTGATCTTCTGTCTTTCAGGGTGCAGATTAAAGAAAGTGATTTGCTTGTTCTCTGTGATAAAAAACTGGTGAGAGAAACAGAGGAGGCTCTTTTAAAATACCGTCAGGATATTGAAAGATACATTTATCATCATCCACTCTTTAGGGAAACATTGAAGCCTTATCCTGTTGAGGAAAATATGCCTCCCATTGTAAGATGCATGGCTGAAGCTTCTCAGAAGGTGGGGGTAGGTCCTATGGCTGCTGTAGCAGGAGCTATAGCTGAATTTGTGGGGAGAGATCTTTTGGTAAGGTGCAAACAGGTTATAGTTGAAAATGGTGGAGATATCTTTATGAAGGTTACAAAATCAAGAAAGGTTGGTATTTATGCAGGAGAATCTCCTTTAAGTGGTAAAATTGCTCTTTTAATAAATCCAGAAGATACCCCCCTCGGAATTTGTTGCTCAGCGGGGACTTTTGGACATTCACTAAGTTTTGGAAAAGCCGATGCAGCAGTTGTAATTTCACATTTCACAGCTCTTGCCGATGCAGCAGCTACGGCAGTTGGTAACATTGTAAAAGATGAAAAAGACATTAAAAAAGGCATTAAATTCTTAAAAACTATTCCTGAGATAAAGGGAGGGTTGATAATTAAAGATAAAAGACTTGGAGCCTGGGGAAAACTTAATATAATAAGAGGGTGAAAATGAGAAAACCTGCAGAAAGCAAGACTTCTTATTTTCTTTCTAAAAAAGGGAAAAAAGTATTAAAAATATCTCTTATTCTATCTGTGGTTGTTTTGGGAGCGGGGTTTTTTCTATATGCTTACTTAAGCTATGCAGGGAAACTAACTTATGAGAAGTACTTGGAGGGCAAGGATTTTTACCTTAAAGCTCAAGCTGAGGAAGATAAACAGCAGGAAAAAAGTGATCTTAAAAAAGCAGCAGAGCTTTTTGAGGAAATTATCTCCCGGAAGTTCTTTTCTGGAAACAAACAGGAAGTGTTTGTTTATCTTGCTGATTGTTTTTACAGACTGGGTGAGTCTGATAAGAGTATTAATTTAATAAAGGATTTTTTAAAAAGGTATCCTAAAAGTTATTTTTCTCCCTGGATGAGGCTGAAGATTGCTTCAATTTACGAAGAGAAAGGAAATTACGAGGAAGCTATAAAATACTATCAAATTATAAGGGAAAGGTATGCTCAAACTTCTGTTGCTCCGGAAGCAGTATTGGGAGAGGCAAGGTGTTGTGAGGCCTTAGGCAGAAAGGAGGCGGCATTAAAATTATATCAGAATTTAATCTCAAGGTATCCTCTTTCTTCTCAGGCAAAAATAGCCGAGGCGAAGCTTCAAAATTTTGCCCGGACAAACGAAGGTTGACAAACCCTCCTAAATTTTAAAATATATAAGGCAAACAATACTTAATAATATCATTGAGGTAAAAAGATGATAATGGCGTTAGAATGGGAAGGGGTAGAGTCTTTGTTTTTGCTTATTTCAGACAAAAGAAGAAAGAAGAAAAAGATTAACAAACATAAAAGAAAAAAGAGAAGAAGAGCAAACAGACATAAAAACAAATAAGAGAGGAAGATGCAGGTAAGAGTTCGTTTTGCTCCCAGTCCTACGGGAGAGCTGCATATTGGGGGGGTAAGGACTGCTCTTTTTAACTGGCTTTTTGCTCGTCATCATAAGGGAAGGTTTATATTGAGAATAGAAAATACTGATCTTTTGCGTTCCCAGGAGGATTTTACAAGGTCGATAATAGAGAATTTGAAGTGGCTTGGATTAAACTGGGATGAGGGTCCTGAGGTTGGAGGAGAGTATGGACCTTATTTTCAGTCCGAGAGACTTAATATTTACAGAGAATTTGCAGATAAACTTTTAAGGGAGGGAAAAGCTTATCTTTGTTATTGCTTGCCAGAGGAGCTTGAGGTTAAAAAGAAAAAGATGCAGGAGAAAGGAATTCCCCCTGTGTATGATGGAAGGTGTCGCAATTTATCTCAAGAGGAGAGGAGAAGGTTTGAGAGAGAAGGAAGAAAGCCCACTTTCAGATTTAGAGTTCCTCAGGTGGGGGTAATTAAGGTAAAGGATCTTTTAAGAGGTGAGGTTAGTTTTGATAGCAAATTGATAGGAGATTTTATTATTTTAAAATCAGATGGAACTCCAACTTTTAATTTTGCCAATGTAATAGATGACGCTTTGATGAAGATAACTCACGTGATAAGGGGTGATGATCATCTTTCCAATACTCCGAGACAACTTTTAATTTATGATGCATTAGGATTTGAACCACCTTATTACGCCCACATTCCCATGATTTTAGGGAAGGATGGCTCCAAATTAAGCAAAAGGCACGGAGCAACCTCTGTAAGCTACTATAGAGAGAAAGGTTATCTTCCCTGGGCGGTGGTTAATTACCTTGCACTTTTAGGGTGGTCAACTCCCGACAGTCAGCAGTTTTTTACCAGGGAGGAACTTATAGAAAAGTTTTCTCTTGAAAGGGTAAATAAAAGTCCTGCTATTTTTGACCCCCAGAAGCTTGAATGGATGAATGCGGAATATATAAGAAAAATGGATACCAGGAAACTTACAGAGCTTGTAATTCCTTATCTGAAAAAAAAGGGATGGGTGAAGGATGGTCTTTCTACTGATGAATATAACAAAGTGTTACAGATTGTAAAGTTAGAAAAAGATAGATTGAGAGTTCTTTCCGATATTACAAAACTTGCAAATTTTTTCTTTGAGAAAGATTTTCCTTACGATGAGAAAGCAGTGGAAAAGAGATTAAAGAAAGATTATGTCCCATTCTTGCTAAAGAGGATAAAGGAAGAGGTGGAAGAAAAAAAATCTCTGGAAGAAAAAGACCTTGAAGAAACCCTGCGCAGATTATCAGAAGAACTTGGGCTTTCTACAAGTAAAGTGTTTCACCCATTAAGAGTTGCTCTTACAGGAAGGATGGAGGGTCCTGGTCTTTTTGAACTTGCCTGTGCCCTGGGGAAGGAAGAGGTATTAAGAAGAATTGATAGAGCTTTGAACCTTTTGAGGAATTGAAAACGCGTGAAAATTTAATATATTAATATCATTATGTTAAGAGAAAAATGGGGGATCGTCTAATGGTAGGACGCCAGACTCTGGATCTGGTAGTGGAGGTTCGAATCCTCCTCCCCCAGCCAGTTGGCGCCATCGTCTAGGGGACTAGGATAGATGGTTCTCAGCCATCAGACCGGGGTTCGAATCCCCGTGGCGCCATAATTTTTTATTAATTAATAAAAAGGAGCAACAGATGCAGACTTACATGCCTAAGAAGGAGGAGATAGTCAGAAAATGGTATCTTGTTGATGCCAAGGATAAAATCCTCGGAAGGCTTGCCACAAAAATTGCACGAATTTTATCAGGAAAGGACAAGCCAATATATACTCCCCACATAGATACAGGTGATTTTGTGATTGTGGTAAATGCGAGGAAAGTCAGAGTAACAGGAAGAAAAGAAGAAGGTAAAATTTATTATCATCATTCCGGATACCCCGGTGGATTAAAAAAGGAAACCCTGGCAGAACTCAGGGAGAAAAAACCCGAAGAGATTATAAGGAGAGCGGTGAAAGGTATGCTTCCCAAAAACAGGTTAGGAAGAAAAATGTTGAAGAGATTAAAAGTCTATCCTGATGAAAATCATCCCCACCAGGCGCAAAATCCTGAGCCAATAAGCCTTTAGAAATAAGAGGTAAATTATGGAGAAAAATTTGAGGGAAAAAATAGGTGAGGCCTTAAGTTATGTTCGTTCAAAGTCCTCTATTGTTCCTGAAATTGGTATAATCTTAGGAACAGGCCTGGGAAAACTTGCAGAAAAGATAGAGAATAAGGTTGTAATCTCTTATAAACAAATTCCTCATTTTGCTGTTTCCACTGCACCAGGGCATGCAGGTAATCTCCTACTGGGAAAAATCGGGGAGAAAAAAGTCGTGGCTATGCAGGGAAGATTTCATTTATATGAGGGTTACTCTCCTGAAGAGGTCACATTTCCAATTAGAGTTATGAAAGCTCTGGGAGTGAAAGTGTTGATAGAATCAAACGCAGCAGGAGGTATGAACCGTAATTTTAAACCCGGTGATATAATGATTATTACAGATCATATTAATTTTACAGGGACAAATCCTTTAATAGGTCCTAACGACGACAGTCTCGGTCCTCGTTTTCCTGATATGTCCGAGCCCTATGATTGGGATTTAATTGAACTTACAGAGGAAGTGGCACTTGAGGAGGGAATAAGGTGTCACAGAGGTGTTTATATAGGAGTTACAGGGCCAAATTTTGAAACAAGGGCAGAGTACAGGTTTTTTCATCTGATAGGTGCAGATGCTGTGGGGATGTCAACTGTGCCGGAAGTTATAGTGGCAAAACACAGTGGTCTAAAGGTTCTGGGACTAAGCTGTATAACCGATATGTGCATACCGGACAAGCTGGAACCTGTGGATTTTAGAAAGGTTATCGATGTAGCGAACAAGGCAGAACCTAAGCTCACAAGACTTGTAGAAAAAGTAATAAGGAAGATTTAAAATGGATTACAGCAAGACTTTAAATTTGCCAAAGACAGATTTCCCTATGCGGGCTGGTTTACCAAAAAGGGAGCCAGAAATTTTGAAATTCTGGGAAAAAAATAAGATTTATGAAAAAATAAGAAAGGCAAGACAGAACTCTAAAAAGTTTATACTTCATGATGGCCCTCCTTATGCTAATGGAGATATTCATCTTGGGCAGGCTTTTAATAAGATTCTTAAGGATATAATAGTTAAATATAAGTTAATGAGAGGATACGATAGTCCTTTTATTCCAGGATGGGATTGCCATGGTCTTCCTGTGGAACACCAGCTATTTAAAGAACTTGGCGTTGGCAAAAGGGACGTTTCCTGTGTTGAGTTTAGAAAGAAAGCAAGGGAATATGCCTTCCGTTTTGTAAAAAGACAGAGGGAGGAGTTTAGAAGATTGGGGGTTTTTGCTCACTGGGAAAGCCCTTATCTCACCATGGATTATGATTATGAGAGCGAGATTGTTAGATATTTTGGTAATCTTGCCAAAAAAGGTTATATCCACAGGAGAATGAAGCCAATTTACTGGTGTTTTAATTGTCAGACAGCTCTGGCTGAAGCAGAGATAGAATACAAAACCAAAAAGTCTCCCTCCATCTACGTGAAGTTTTTACTTACAGATAAAATACCCGGAGTTAATTTTGAAGGATCTTTTTATGTTCTTATATGGACCACAACCCCCTGGACTCTTCCTGCAAATTTAGCAGTAGCTGTTCATCCTGAGCTGGAGTATATTCTTGTTAAAAAAGAGGGGGAAGAGGAAGCTTTTGTTATGGCAAAAGACTCCTTAAAGAATATAAGTGAAGAAGCAGGCAAATGGAAGGTTATTGCAGATTTCAAGGGGAAAGCACTTGAGGGTGTCAGATACAGAAGACCCTATTTAGAAGGAGAAGGGAAGATTTTACTTGCTGATTTTGTTGATCCAGAAGAGGGAACAGGTTGTGTTCATATTGCTCCTGGACATGGAGAAGAGGACTATTTTTTAGGTCTTGAAAATGGCCTTCCTGTTTTTTCACCGGTGGATGATGAAGGGAAGTTTACAGATGAGGTGAAGAATTTAAAGGGAATACAAGTTTTTGAAGCCAATAGTTTGATTGAAGAAGAGCTTGAGAAAAGAGGCTCCCTTTTTAGTAAAGGAGAACTGGAGCATTCTTATCCTCACTGTTGGAGGTGTGGAAAGCCCGTTATTTTCCGTGCAACTCCTCAGTGGTTTTTAATTGTTGACAAGAATAACCTGAGAAAGAAAGCCTTAGAGTCAGTACTTTCAAAGGTGAAATGGATTCCTCTCTCTTCAAAAAGCAGAATGGAAAGCATGCTTAAAGAGCGTCCTGACTGGTGCTTGTCCCGTCAGAGATACTGGGGAGTAGGTATCCCGGTTGTATATTGTGATTCTTGCAAAAAGCCCATTTTGAATGAGGAGATTATAAATCGTGTTGCAGATAAGATAGCCAGAAGAGGTTCTGATGTGTGGTTTGAGGAGGATGTGTATTTTTTTATCCCCGAAGGGTTTAAATGTCCTTATTGTGGTTCAGAAAAATTCAGGAAGGAGCAGGACATACTGGATGTATGGTTTGAATCTGGCATATCGCATCAAGTAGTGCTTGTTAAAAGAATGGGCTTAAAAAGCCCTGCAGACCTTTACCTTGAAGGATCAGACCAGCACCGAGGGTGGTTTCAAACTTCCCTTTTAACTTCTGTGGCTTTAAAGGATGTTCCTCCTTACAGAGAAGTTCTCACGCATGGCTTTATTGTTGATGCACAGGGCAGAAAGATGTCCAAATCTTTGGGCAATGTGGTTGATCCACAGGAGGTTATAAAAAAATATGGCGCAGAAATCTTAAGGCTTTGGTCAGCAATTGAGGATTATAGCGAGGATATCAGGATATCTGATGATATAATTGAGTATGCGGTAGACATTTACAGGAAAATAAGAAATTCTTATAGGTTCATACTCGGGAATCTTTTTGATTTTTCACCCCTGAAAGATAAAGTGGATTATAAAGAGCTTCGCCAGGTAGACAGATGGATTTTGTGTAAGCTTCAGAGATTAATTGAGGAGGTTACCTCTTTATATGATAATTTTAGATTCCATGAGGTTATTCAGCGTTTGCATAAGTTTGCTAACAACTATTTAAGTGCCTTTTATTTTGATATACTGAAAGATAGATTATATACTTTCACGCCGACCTCTGTTGAGCGACGAGCTGCTCAAACAGTTTTATATCTTATTTTAAAGTCTCTTGTGAAACTCACCTCTCCTGTTTTGTCCTTCACAGCCGAGGAAGTATGGAGTTATATAAACAAAATGGGCGAGGAAAAAGAGGAAAGTGTTTTCCTCTCCTCCTGGCCCGAAGTTAACCCTGAATTTATTGATATGGAGCTGGAAGAAAAATGGGAGATAATAATCAACCTGAGGGAAGAGGTGTTGAAGAAAATGGAGGAAGCTCGTCAGCAGAAGAAGATATCCTCTTCACTTGATGCTAAATTGAGTATTAAACTTCCTCAGAAGGAATTTGATATATTAAACGAATTGGGTGAAGAGGCTTTAAAAGAGGTTTTTATTGTTTCCCAGATTGAACTTGACTCTTCCCCCGCTGTGGAAATAAAAGTTGACAGAGCAAAAGGGAAGAAATGTGATAGGTGCTGGAGTTACAGTGAAAGGGTAGGGGAGAATAAGAACCATCCCTCCCTTTGTGAAAAATGCTGGAAGGTGGTAGAAGAAATTGGTTTGCACGAAAAAGTCAGCTGAACATCACAGAATACTGGTAGAAAAAGGTGGGAGAAGACTTGATGTTTTTCTAAAAGAACACTTTTCAAATTTTTCTCGCAGCTTTATTAAGAAGCTAATTGGACAGGGAAGAATAACTGTAAATAGTAAAGTAGAAAAACCTTCCTACTTACTTAAAAGAGGGGATAGTATAGAAGTTGTAGTTCCTTGTGAAGAGGAACTATCCGTTGTTGCTGAACCTATTGAGCTAAATATTATATTTGAAGATGAGCATCTTATTGTTGTTAATAAACCTTCAGGGATGACGGTTCACCCTGTGTATTTAGGACAAAAAGGGACGCTGGTTAATGCTCTTTTATATTATACAAAAAATCTGTCTCAGCTGGGAGGACCACTTCGTCCAGGGATTGTTCATAGACTTGACAAAGACACATCAGGAATAATGGTAGTGGCTAAAACCGATGTTTCTCACCTTGCCCTGGCGATGCAGTTCAGAAAAAGAGAAGTTGAGAAAAGGTATCTTGCTCTTGTGAGAGGAAAGCCTTCAAAACCTCAAGGTATTATAGATGTGAAAATAGGCAGGAAGAAAAAAGGGGGGATAAAAAGAGTTATAGAGGGGGAACGTGCAAGGGAGGCTGTGACTTCCTATAAGGTATTGAAAAATTGGAAAAAGTGGAGTTTGCTTGAAGTTCATCCCCTTACAGGTAGAACTCATCAGATAAGAGTTCATTTGAAGATGTTAAATTGCTTTCTAATTGGAGATAGGCTTTACGGAGGGAAACTGGCAAGGGATTTTCCTGTAAAGGTAGAGCGAGCTATGCTGCATTCCAGAATCTTGGGATTTTTTCATCCTATAAAGAAAGAGTGGATGAGGTTTGAGGCTCCTCTGCCTCAGGATATGAAAGAGATAATAGATTATTTGGAGAGAGAGTATGGATCTAAAAAATAAGGTGGCCATAATTACAGGTGGTGCCCGGGGAATTGGTAGGGCTATATCTCAGAAATTTATTGACCTTGGTGCGAGAGTTGTTATTTTTGATGTTTCTGAAGGTGAATTGAAAGAAGAAGATAAAACTCACCTTTTTTTCTTTTTAAAAGTTGATGTCACAAATCTGAAAGAAGTAGAGGATGGTGTGAAGAAGGTAATTGACAAATTTTCCCGGATTGATATATTGGTCAACAATGCCGGTATCACTCAGGACAAGCTTATACTCAGGATGAGCGAAGAAGACTGGGACAGGGTAATGAGTGTAAACCTAAAAGGTGCTTTTAATTGTATAAAGGCAGTTTCTCCTTTTATGATGCGACAAAGAACAGGCAGAATTATTAATGTCTCCTCCATAATAGGGTTGAGAGGAAATATAGGACAGGCAAATTATGCAGCTTCCAAGGCCGGATTGATAGGTCTTACTAAATCAGCTGCCAGAGAGTTTGCAAAAAGACAGATTACAGTTAATGCAATAGCTCCTGGTTTTATCCAGACAAAAATGACTGAGAGGTTGATAGAAAGTGGAAAGGCAAAAGAAATGATTTCTCAGATTCCCTTAGGCAGAACTGGCAGACCAGAAGAGGTTGCCTCGCTTGTTGCTTATCTTGCTTCAGATGAGGCTTCCTATATTACGGGTGAAGTGATAAGAGTAGATGGGGGTCTTAGTATGTGATTTTAACCTTTTTGATTTTGAAAGATAAGTTCAAAAATCTGTTAAAAAGAAAAATAGGGAGGATGAAAGGATGACAAGAGAAGAAATTTTGAAAAAAGTAAAAAAAATAGCAAGTGAACAGTTAGGTGTTGAAGAATCCCAAATAACCATGGATGCAAAGTTTGTAGATGATCTGGGAGCGGATTCTCTTGATACTGTGGAGCTTGTTATGGCTTTGGAAGAAGAATTTGGAATAGAGATTTCCGATGAGGAGGCAGAGAAGTTAACAGATGTGAAAAAGGTGGTTGACTATATAGAGGAGCATTTAAAAGAGAATCAATAATCATTGTAAAAATAGAAAATGAATAAAAGACGCGTGGTTGTAACAGGGGTCGGAGTTGTAAGTCCTGTGGGTATTGGTATAAAAGATTTTGGAGAGGGAATTTTTTCCGGGAGAAATGGTATAAGGAGAATAACTCGCTTTGATCCTTCCGAATTTCGCTCTCAAATAGGAGGAGAAGTGGATATAAAAGTAGAAGACTACCTTTCTCCTAAGGAAATAAAGAGAATGGATAGATTCACACAACTTGGGATGATAGCAGCGAAAGAGGCTATTGAAGGAGCTGGTATAGACGTAGATAAAGAAAATCCTGAGAGAATAGGAGTTGTTGTTGGTTCAGGAGTTGGAGGCCTTCAGACCATTGAGAGAGAGGAAAAGGTTTTGCTGGAAAAGGGTCCACAAAAGGTTAGTCCCTTTCTTGTTCCCATGCTAATAACAGATATAGCCTCTGCTTACATTGCCATAAAGTATGGTTTCATGGGGCCAAACCTTTCCATCTCTACAGCATGTGCTACAGGAACTCACGCAATAGGAGAGGCTTTTAAAATGGTTCAAAGAGGAGATGCTGACATTGTGGTCACAGGAGGAACAGAGGCGGCAATTACTCCTCTTGGTCTTGCTGGGTTTTGTTCGATGAGAGCACTTTCTACGAGGAATGACGAACCTCACAAGGCTTCCCGTCCTTTCGATAGAGAAAGAGACGGGTTTGTTATAGGAGAGGGAGCGGGAATTCTGGTGCTTGAAGAAATGGAAAGAGCCAAAAAAAGAGGTGCCAAAATATGGGCTGAAATAGCAGGATTTGGAATGAGCTGCGATGCTTACCATATTACCCAACCTGTAGAGGATGGAAGAGGAATTAAGGTTGCAATGAAAAAGGCTTTAGAAGATGCACAGGTTAATCCAGATGAAGTGAATTACATTAATGCTCATGGGACCTCTACTCCTCTTAACGATAAGGTGGAAACCAAGGCAATAAAGAGTCTTTTTGGGAAGCAGGCTTATAATATCCCCGTTAGCTCCACCAAATCTATGACAGGGCATCTGTTGGGAGCTACAGGTGGGGTGGAAGCTATTGTTTGTATTCTGGCTATTCAGCAAAAAATAGTACCACCAACCATAAATTACGAATTCCCTGATCCAGAATGCGATCTTGACTATGTGCCTAATGAGGCCCGGGAAGCGGAGGTTAATATTGCTATTTCAAATTCAATGGGTTTTGGTGGGCATAATGCAACTTTGGTAGTTAGAAAGTTTGAGTAATTTTTTAATAAACTGTAATCCATGATAGATTCATCTCGTGTCAGAGCTTTGGAGAATTTTCAGGAAGTAATAGGTATAAGATGGAGAAATGTAGAGCTTCTTAACCAGGCGTTGACTCATTCCTCTTATGCGAAACCTCCCTCTCAAAAAGTTCCTGATAATGAAAGGATGGAGTTTTTAGGTGATGCTGTCCTGGAATTTGTAATAGCAGATTATCTTTTTCGAAGGTTTTCCTATCTTGATGAAGGGGCTCTCTCTCGAATGAGAAGTGCTGTTGTCTCTGAGGAAAATCTTGCCCATCATGCTCGTAAAATAGGACTTGGTGATTATCTTCTTGTGGGAAAAGATCAGGAGGAGATTCGTTTTCAGGATGCTATCTTAGCTGATACTTACGAGGCAGTAATTGGTTCTCTCTATCTTGATAGGGGGTTGAGAGTTACAAAGAGATTTATATTGAATTTTTTTATAAAAGAAGAAAATCTTCTCGCAAAGACCAAAGACTACAAATCTCTGCTTCAGGAATACTCCCAGTCAATTTATAAAAAGCTTCCTTATTACAAAGTGGTCCAGGAGGAGGGACCCGACCATAAAAAAATGTTTAGGGTAAGAGTTGAGATAAACGGAAAAATTTTAGGAGAAGGGTGGGGAAGAAGCAAAAAGAAGGCAGAAAAAATGGCAGCGGAAAAGGCATGGGAGAAGTTAAATATAGAGGAGATTTGAATGAATTCCTCTCTTATTGTAAGTGCTTCTGGTGTGAGAGGGATAGTGGGAGAAGGATTGAATCCGGAAGTGGTGTTGAGGTTTGCCTGTGCCTTTGGAAAAATGGTAAAAGGGAGGATCCTTGTTGGTTATGATACTCGCACCTCAAATAAGATGTTCAAATATGCTGTCTTCAGTGGTCTTTTATCAGTTGGTTGTGAAGTTGTAGACCTCGGAATTTGCCCAACGCCTTCTATTCAGCTTATGGTAAGAGAGACAGGAGCAGATGGAGGTATAGCTATTACTGGAAGTCATAATCCTCCTGAGTGGAATGCACTAAAATTTATTAGAAGAGATGGCCTTTTCCTTTTTCCAGAAGAAGGGGAAAGGCTTTTTTTAATTTATAAAAAAAATAAAATTGAAAATGTCCGCTGGAATGAAATTGGCGATGTTTCTCAAGATAATTCTGCTATTAAAAGGCATATACAAAAAATTTTAGAGGTTGTAGATGTAGAAAGGATAAGAAAAAAGGGCTTTAAGGTAGTTATAGATGGTTGTAATGGTGCAGGCTCTGTTATAAGTCCTTTTCTTTTAAAAGAACTTGGTTGTGAAGTTGTAGAACTTAATTGCCAGCCTAACGGATTTTTCCCTCACTTACCAGAACCCACTCCTGCCAACCTTCAGCAGCTTTGCGAGAAGGTTAAAGAAACAGGTGCTGACATAGGTTTTGCTCATGATGCTGATGCAGATAGGTTAGCAATAGTTTCAGAGAAAGGTGAAGGTTTATCTGAGGAATATACTCTTCTCTTGGCGATAAAAAGCGTTCTCCAAAAAAGAAGGGGACCTGTGGTAACCAATATATCCACCTCCAAGGCTGTAGAGGATATAGCAGGTGAATTCAACTGTCCTGTGAAAAGAACTAAAGTGGGAGATGTTTATGTATCCAGATGTATGAAGGATTGTAGAGCGGTTATAGGAGGAGAAGGAAATGGCGGAGTCATTTTCCCACCTGTAAATTATGCAAGAGATGGAATTGCCGCAATAGCCTTAATACTGGAACTTGCTGCCAGAGAAAATGCCCCCCTTTCTTTCATTACAAAAGACTTACCTTCTTATTTTATGGTTAAAAAGAAAATAAAAAGCATCTTTGTTAATTTT
>Ga0209834_10000355_pt1 | contig 28261 bp, 16 predicted proteins | sample Mar14236cmmetaG_FD_184134 | JGI IMG/M metagenome (GOLD analysis project Ga0209834, IMG submission 184134) | Marine hydrothermal vent microbial communities from Guaymas Basin, Gulf of California to study Microbial Dark Matter (Phase II) - Marker... ... | reverse complement strand
GTTTTGGTAATAACTCCGTCAAGGTCAAAGATCACGGCATCAAAAGGATGTTTTGGCATAATTTCGGTTTTTCAGATGCAAAGGTCGTAATAATTAAGCGTATTTCAGATAGTTGCAACCACCAGAAAAGGGAAATATTATACCGCTTGGGTAAGCAGGCATAATTTGTTTGAATACAATCGTTTGCGGAAGAAAGAACTGCAAGGTTTTCTGCCTGTCCGGTGCAGCAGGGACTCGTGCCGTTTTTTTACATTTCACAAACTTCATCAGCCCGAAGATTTCATATATTTGAAACGAAAGACAAAAAATAAAAATGTTATAATTGAATAGTTTGGGCGGGTTAAAAGGCACGCGTCTCCACCTGTGGGGCTTTGCGTAAGAGTTGCGCATATTGGGGCCGGGGACACTGACAACTAAATTTTTTACAAACAGTTAATATTTATTACTTTTGTTGTACTTAAATCATTGAAGAATATGACCACCATCACTATCGAAAACGGCGAAAAACTACGGAAAACAAAATTCCGGACAGCCAAAGAATTGTATATTTATTTGCGCAATAAACTATCTCCTGTTTCCATTTATCTGGTTGACGATGAGGAAATACCGGAGAGTATTCTGAAGAATATTGAAAAAGCCGAACAGGAAGGTGAAGACGATGCGATAGATTTTAAAGGATGAAAGTACGCGAAAAACCAAAAGTTATCAAGTATCTTAAATCGCACCAACTCATCAAATCTTATCTTAAAGCCAAAGGGTATATCGAAGCCGGATTGTATGAGCTGGTTGATTTACGAAAACGACAACCCAAAAGCCAAAACAAATTTTATTTTAGGGTAACCCAGAAATACCGTGCTTTTGGATATGTCAACAAAAACAAAGAACTTATCGTTACTGAAATTTCAGACCATCAATGAACCATTTTACGGCCAGCCTTTCCCCTGGTTTAAGTTTGCAACTTAAACCGGTTAATTATTCAAAGTCTTAGATTTAACAAAAAAACAATACTTAATTTCATCATATAATCGTCTCCTCCCATAGGCGAGTCGGAAGCCCGGCCATTACGGTAGGAATGCACGCCGGCAGGATGAACTTGTAATCGTGCTGTCATTCTTTTAACGCCATATCCAGGATCTTTATTCTCGGTTTCAGCCATTGTCCATCTGCCGGCGATTGCTGAATTTTATGCACTACGTCCATCCCTTTGATCACTTTTCCGAAAGCGGCAAAACCCTGGCCGTCGGGATTGCGTTTGCCGCCGTAATCCAGCGATGGTTGATCACCGATGCAGATAAAGAATTCACCGGTGGCCGTACCCGGTTTGTTACGCGCCATAGAGATCACACCGTCTTTGTGCAGGATGCCGGTCTGTTTCGTCGTCTCGTGTTTGATAGGCGGCAGGGCCTGCGGGTGGTTGTCGTCGTACAATCCTCCTTGGATCACTTCGATTTTGATATTGTTATCGGGCTGGTTGTCCATCGTTACCGTGCGGTAGAAGGTGGCGCCTTTAAACCGGCCTTCTTTAACATAACGTAAAAAGTTGGCAACGGTAACCGGTGCTTTGTCAGGATAGAGTTCCACGACAATCTCCCTTTTTTCGGTTTTGATGAGTACTTGTGGATGATGAGGTGCACATCCGGCCAATAAGAAAACAGCCAGGGTAAGGGATAAAAACAGTTTTTTCATACAGCTAAACTACCAAAAACCAGCCAAACCCGTACGGTTCGAAATACATCTCCTGCCTTTCGGTATCCATTTGAAAACCTTCGTCATGCAATACGATCAGGTGATTATTTTGGAAAAGGTTTTTCAAACTCTGCGACTGTGATGATAAATTATTCACCACAAACACTTTCTCGTGTTCGGTTTCGCGTTCGTAGGCCAGGAATTGATCCGGAACATCCAGAAACTTTGTTGTTCCCCTGCCGAAAACTTTTACCGAACGGCGGGCATCCAGCATGGCCGAAATGGTTTTGAATACCCGGCTGTGGAAGTTCTCTTCGTCTTTCAGGTCTTTTTCCAGTTGCGGCCAGTCGATACGACCCCGCACCAGAAAACGGGTGTCGTCTTTTCCGGTCAGTTTTATTTGCTCCTTGTAATATGCCTCATCGTTTAGTTTACCGAATTCATCACCGTAATACACAACAGGAGTGCCGGTCAGGGTCAGCATAAGCGAATAAGCCAGGGCAATTTTATCAGGGTTTCGTTGCATCAGTTCCGAAAGCCGTGCCGAGATACCTTCGCCTACCCTGAAATCCCACTCAGGTTGGAGGCAATAGTTCTCATGAATGAATTTCCGGTCTTCTTCCGACACATACACCAGCTCTAAACTCAGCTCGTCGTGTACCCTGAGAAAAGTAAACCACTGGGCACTTTCCGGGATCTCCGGTGTGACGGCAGGACTCAGCGTTTCTTTAACCGGCGAAGCACTTTCCGCAGCGATGGTTTTGAACATCATCGGCATCAGCGGGAAGTGGTAAGCGGCATGGCATTCATCACCGTCACCGAGGTATTTGACCACTTCGTTGGGTTTCTGACACGCCTCTGCCAGTAGCAAAGTGCCGGGTTTTACATAATCCAGTACTGCCCTGAAAAATTTAACAATGACATGTGTATTGTCGAGGTTTTCACAACTTGTACCTTCTTCTTTCCACAGGTACGGAATGGCATCGGCCCTGAAACCGTCCACACCCAGATTTTGCCAGTAAAGCAGGTTCTCGCTCATCATAAACAGCACTTCCGGGTTGCGGTAGTTCCAGTCGGGCTGAAAGTTGAAAAACCGGTGAAAATAATACCATTCATCGCCGTTGGGTTCCCAGTTGCTATCTTCAATACCTTTAAACAACAGGCGGGCATCACCGTAAAGAGAGGTATCTTTGCTCCAGATGAAATAATCACGATGCGGACTCTTTACTGATTTCCTTGCTTCCTGAAAAAAAGGATGCTCATCGGAACAATGGTTAATGGCAATGTCGAAGATGACATTGATGCCGCGCTGATGCGCCTCCTGCAGGAAATTACCGAATATTTCTTCCTGACGGTCAGTTTCTATGGGTGGCTCCAAGCCCAGAAGATCGGCCCGGATACGATCATAATTCCGAATATCAAAACCAGCATCCCGCATAGGCGAATCAAGAATGGGGAGCAGCCAGAGACAATTAACGCCCAGGTTTTGTAAATAATCGAGCTTTGAGGTCAACCCGTAAAAATCCTTATTGAATAGATCTACATACAGTGAATAAACCACGGCATCTTTGTACCAGTAAGCATTGGATGAAGGACTTGCCGCATTATACTTTTCCTTTATTTTATCTAAAAAAGCCTGTAATTTTTCCACTGGTTCCTGCGGATACAGTGTGTTCCAATACGAAAATAACAGTCCTTTTTTATCCATGCTTTTTTAATAATATCGTAAGACAAAAATAACTATAAGTTGCTATGGATTGGCTGTTCTGAGACTTAGCGTTTGTGAACGCTTATCTGCACCTGCATACTTCTATCCGAAACACTAACTAAAACGATTGCGAAAAGGCTTACCGGAACATGTTCATTAGTTTAAAACAATAAATAGGGCAAAACGTTTGTAATTCAGAAATACCAAATGTTTTTATATTATTTTTGGTAGTTGCTTGACATTAAAATCCATTTCTATGAACAGAATGCGCTTTTTTATTACTGCTTTAGTAATAACCCTTGCATTACAGGTACAGGCCAATAAACCCAGGGTTGAACGTATAGACCCACCGGCTTGGTGGACTGGCATGAAAAACCCTGATCTTCAACTGATGGTTTATGGTAAAAACATTGCCGAAACAACGCCTGAAATAACTTATAACGGGATTATACTGAAAGAAGTAATCAGGTTGGAAAATCCGAATTATCTTTTTATAAATCTGAATATCTCACCGGAAACAAAACCCGGAAGTTTTGAGATCCATTTTAAAGATGGGAAGAAGGTAGTTGATACATACCTGTATACCGTATACCAAAGACGTAATGACCCTTTATTACATCAGGGATTTGATGCCTCAGACGTGATTTACCTGTTGATGCCCGACCGGTTTGCGAACGGAAATGCTGAAAATGATGACGTGAAGGGTATGCTGGAAAAAGCTAACCGGAAAAATCCGTTGGGAAGACATGGCGGAGATTTAAAAGGAATTACAAATCATCTGGATTATTTGGAAAATCTTGGAGTGACTGCTGTCTGGATAAACCCTCTGCTGGAAAATAATATGCTACAGCAGTCTTATCATGGTTATGCCATTACCGATTATTATAAAGTGGATCCCCGTTTTGGTACCAACGAAGATTACCGGCAGATGGTGGAAGCCGCCCATAAAAAAGGTTTGAAAGTCATAATGGATATGGTGGCTAATCATTGTGGAACAGGATACTACTGGAATAATGATTTGCCTGCTGGCGATTGGTATAACGAGTGGCCGGAGTTTACCCGAACTAATTACCGCGGTATTGTGCAGAGCGATCCGAATGCTTCTTCGGCAGATTATGATAAAATGGTAAAAGGCTGGTTCGACCAAACAATGGCAGATCTCAACCAGCACAATCCGCATGTGGCAGAGTTCATTATTCAAAATACCATTTGGTGGATCGAATACCTGGGTTTGGATGGCATACGGCAAGACACTTATCCGTATCCGTATAAAGATTTCATGGCCGAATGGATGCAGCGGATTCTGGAAGAATATCCCGATTTCAATGTAGTGGGCGAAGTGTGGCTGAATTACCCATCCCTTACAGCGTACTGGCTGGACAATGAAACCAATCAGGATGGGTACCGTTCATACCTCACCAATGTATTTGATTTTCCTCTGATGTATGGCATAAACAGAGCCTTTAATGAAGAAGATGGATGGGACAGGGGAACTCTTGCATTGTACGAAATACTTGCACAGGATTTTCTTTACAGCAACCCGATGAATTTGATTGTTTTTACAGACAACCACGACGGGGATCGGTTTTACACTAAAATGCAGGAAGATATCCGTAAGTTCAAATTGGGGATGACATTTGTGATGACCATAAGAGGAATACCACAAATATATTATGGTGGCGAAATCCTGATGACCGGTAACGAACACGATGGCCATGGCTATATCCGGGAAGACTTTCCGGGAGGATGGCCGGGTGATAAAGTGAATGTATTTGAACAAGTGGGGCTGGAAGCTGAGCAACTGGATGCTTTTAATTTTACACGAAGACTGCTGAACTGGAGAAAGAATAACAAGGCTGTTCAATCAGGCGAGTTTACCCAATACATTCCTGAAAACGGAGTGTACGTTTATTTCAGGCATACGGATGATGAAGCAGTGATGGTTTTGCTGAACAACACGGAAGAAGAAAGCAAGGTGGATTTATCACGGTTTGCCGAAAATCTGAAAGGTTATACGGCCGGAAGAAGTGTTTTAAGCAGAACCATGTTTGAAAAACTTGATTACATCACTGTGCCGGCAAAATCACCGATGATTGTGGAATTGATGAAATAAAGACCCCGGGTATAATGATGCGCACTACATTTTTATTACTAATCCTCTTCGTATTTATTCATGTGCAAGCTCAGATTGCCTGGCTGGACCCTCCCGACCCGTCACCAACCGACACAGTGACGCTGACGTACAATGCCAATGAAGGAAACAGAGCGTTGGCAGATTACGACGGGACCGTTTATCTGCACACCGGTGTAATCACACAAAAAAGTATTGATGGCGGCGACTGGAAGCATGTTGTAGGAACTTGGGGTAAAGATGACCCCAGGGTAAAGATGACTCCAATTGATAATGGATTGCATCAATTTACGTTTGTTATAAAGGATTTTTATGGTTTAAGTTCTGATGAAATCCCGCAGCAACTGGCGTTTGTATTTCGAAGTGTTGACGGTTCAAAAGTGGGAAAAACAAAAACCAATGAAGATATTTTCCTGAATGTAAACGGGTATAAACCACCTGAAAGGGCACCGGCTAAATATCTGTTCAATCTAAGAAAATATGTATCGCATGAGATAAGTAATAACACCTTATTTGTACACACAGATTATGGTCTGACGCAGGTAATACCTTATACCAATCGCATTGTTGAAGTTAAAAATTTCAGAAGCAATGAACCCGAACAAGATTCTTCAGTGGCGGCTATATTAGTTCCGCATGAAATTGAGTTTGCTTTAAAAGAAGACAGCAATACCCTTAAATTGATTACCGATAGTCTGGAAGTTGTTATGAACAAAACCCCCTTCCGTCTTTCTTTTATTTTTGATGGCGATACTATATTGCAGGAAGAACGCGGGTTTTTTAGCCGGACAGATAACGATGGCCTGCGATTCAGATTGGGTAGTGGTGAAAAGATATACGGATTGGGAGAGCGGGCCAATGCTTTTAATCTTGCAGGAGTGAGGTATAACTTATACAACCGACCCAAATACGGCTATGAGATCGGCGCCCAAAATTTGAATTATTCCATTCCGCTTATTGTTTCATCTAAAAAATACTTATTATTTTTCGATAACCCCCAAAAAGGTTATGCTGATATTGGCGAAACGGAAGCTGGTATTCTGGAGTGGGGCGCTATTGGCGGACTGATGAAATATTTTGTGATTGCCGGAAACGATTATAAAAGTATTACAAAAGACTATGCCGGTTTAACCGGTTATCAGCCGTTACCGCCTCTTTGGGCATTGGGTAACCTGCAATCGCGGATGGCTTACCGTACGCAATATGAAACAGATTCGATTGTAGCCCTGATGTTAAAGAAAGATTTTCCGCTGGATGCAGTGATTCTCGATTTTTACTGGTTTGGCGACAGCATTCTGGGAACTCTCGGAAGGCTCAAATGGTACAAACCTAACTGGCCGGATCCTGAAGGAATGATTAAAAAGTTTAGAAAAGAAGGCGTAAAAACCATTCTTATCACCGAACCATATATTTTAGATTCGCTTAAAAATTTCAGGATAGCAGCAGAGAAGGGAATCCTGGCAACTGACAGCCTCGGGAATCCATACATCAACTACGAATTCTATTTTGGGAATGGCGGGCTGATTGATATGTTCAAACCGGCAGCATGGGAGTGGTTCTGGGCACAGTATAAAAAGCAGATCGAAATAGGAGTGGCCGGCTGGTGGGGCGATTTGGGCGAACCCGAAAGCCATCCTTCAGACATATATCATGTAAATGGCAAAGCGGACGAAGTACACAATATTTACGGACACTACTGGCATAAATTCCTGTATGAAAAATACCGGGAAGAATATCCCAATACAAGACTATTCAATTTAAACAGGGCAGGTTATGCCGGTTCGCAGCGATACGCTGTTTACCCGTGGACTGGCGATGTGTCGCGAAGTTGGGGTGGTTTGCAGGCACAATTGCCCCTGATGCTGCACATGAGCCTGAGTGGATTGCCATTCATCCATTCCGATGCCGGAGGTTTTGCACAAGGCACGAAAGATGAAGAGTTGTACACGCGTTGGCTGCAAATGGCCTGTTTTTCACCCATCCTGCGCCCGCATGGCTCGGATATTCCGTCTGAACCGGTTTATTTTAGTGACACCACGCAGCAGATTGTGCGCGATTTTATAAAACTGCGCTATAGCTTATTGCCTTACATTTATACGCTCACTTACCTGGCAAGTATCGAAGGAGAACCGATAGTAAGGCCCTTATTCTATGAATTCCCCAACGATACCGCAACTTATTCTGTTGGTGACGAATACATGTTCGGAGAAAATTTGCTGGTAGCGCCGGTTCTTGAGCATGGCCAGAAAAAAAGGAAAGTTTATTTACCGGACGGAACGGTATGGTACGACTTCTGGCATCACTTTCGTTACGATGGCGGGCAATGGATCGAGGTTAAGACGGAACCTGAGACAATTCCTGTTTTTGTAAAAGCCGGTTCCTTTATTCCGTTTTCGCAAACCGTTCAAACCACTGATAATTATACAACCGAACAACTCACAATCCGTTATTATCCGGATAATTTAACCTCTTACAACCAAGGGTTTATATACAATGATGATGGTCAAACGTATTTGCCTCATACGGCAGAAACCGGCTATGAAATCTTAAATTTTAGTGTAACGTCTGATAATAATACCTATTCGTTTATATTTGAAAGCCGGAATTATAGCCTCCCATTGGATTTTAGTAAGAGGGAAATAAAGCTGGAAATTATTGGGCAGGACGTAGCTGGTAGCAAAGCAGATATGTTAACGACTCGCTTTGCATGGAAAGTGCATTCAAAGAAAAAGTTGATCGTGAATAAAAACCAAAAACAAGAATAGATCATGAATTATATGAAAAAGAATATAGCGGTCATATTTGCCTGTGTTTTGTTACCGGTTTTTCTGATTTCCTGCGGGTCACAGCAAAAAGAGAATAACACAACTAATGAAAATGATAAAAAGGAGACAGAAATGAAACATGTGGAATGGAGTAAAAATGCGAATATTTACGAGGTAAATATCAGACAATATAGCAACGAGGGTACAATAAATGCTTTCAGGGAACATCTGCCCAGATTGAAGGAAATGGGCGTGGATATTTTGTGGCTTATGCCGGTTCAGCCCATTGGCGGGTTAAACAGAAAAGGTTCACTGGGAAGTTATTATTCGGTAAAGGATTACAAAGCGGTCAATCCTGAATTTGGTACAATGCAGGATTTGAAAGACCTGGTAAAAGAAGCCCACGAAATGGGTATGTATGTTATACTCGACTGGGTAGCTAACCATTCGGCCTGGGATAATATCTGGACTGAGGAGCACCCTGAATACTATGTTAAAAATGATGATGGCACTTTTCACTCGCCTTACGACTGGACAGATGTGATTGAGTTTGACTATGATAATCCGGCTATGCGTGACAGTATGATCAGGGCGTTGAAATTCTGGATTGAAGAAGCAGATGTGGACGGATACCGCTGCGATGTGGCAGGAATGGTGCCTGTCGATTTCTGGAATGATGCAGTAGCTCAGCTGAAACAGATCAAACCGGTATTTATGCTGGCTGAAGATGAAGATAATACGGCACTTCTGGAGCATGCTTTTGACATGAACTATTCGTGGAAATTGCTTCATCTGATGAACGATATTGCAAAAGGCAAAAAGAATGCAAATGACATTTGGGATTATCTGAGTTGGAATGAAAATACCTTTTCCAGGGAAGATTATCGTATGACATTCATCACCAATCATGATGAAAACTCATGGAATGGAACTGTGCAAAAACGTTTGGGCGATGGTGTTGAGGCCTTTGCCGTACTAACATACACCATCCCGGGCATGCCGTTAATATACAGCGGACAAGAAACCGGTAATGATAAAGTGCTCCGGTTTTTTGAAAAAGACACCATCGACTGGAGCAACATCAGATATCAGGATTTTTATACCAAGTTGAACCTGCTGAAGAAGACGAATAAAGCGTTATGGAATGGGACTGAGGGAGGAAATATAGTCAATATAGGCGAAGAAAATAATGAGAATATTCTGGCCTTTTTACGTGAAAAGGATGACAATAAAATTATTTCTATCATTAATTTGAGTGGCGAGCAGACACAGTTTAAGCCGTCTTCCGACCAGGTTTACGGAACCTATACAAATGTTTTTACAGGCGGGAAAATGGAGCTTGTACCTGATATGGTTATGGATATCAGCCCGTGGTCGTATTTTGTACTGACCAACTAGAACCGTTGTTTCAGTTGGTTTAGTGAATTTTCCGTAACTTGGTGCGCACATTTGAACACCCGATTAATGAAGCATCAGGTTACCATTAAAGATATTGCCAGAAAACTCGGAGTCTCCACTTCGACTGTTTCCCGCGCTTTGAAAGACCATCCTGATATCAGTGTGAAAACACGAGAGGCGGTAAAAGAACTGGCAAATATTCTGGGCTATAAACCTAACATGATTGCTTTAAACCTGAAGCATAGCCGGACAAACACCATTGGAGTTTTGGTTCCTGAAGTGGAACACTATTTTTTTTCCAGTGTTTTAAATGGTGTTGAAGAAGTAGCGTATAAGAACAATTTCAGCGTTATGGTTTTTCAGTCAAACGAATCATATATGCGTGAAGTGCTAATCGCACAAAACTTTCTAACGAACCGGGTGGATGGTGTGCTGGCTTCGTTTTCAAAAAACACCCACGATTTTTCTCATTTCAAACAAATTATTGAAAATGAAATTCCACTGGTGTTTTTCGACCGTGAACGTGGTGAATTGCACGCCGACAGTGTGATTGTTGACGATTATTCCGGTGCCTATCATGCGGTTTCCCATCTGATTTCAAAAGGAAGCAGGCGGATTGCTTTTTATTCGGCGCCCCAACATCTTGTTCTTGGAAAAAACAGACTGGAAGGATATAAAGCCGCCTTAGAGGATCATGGGATTACCTACAATCCTGAATTGGTTTATTCGTGCGACACATTTGATGAAGCAGAAAAAATATCCCGCAGCATCCTGAAAAAGCACGACAGACCCGATGCCATATTTGCTGTGAATGATCTGACAGCTATCGGAGCAATGAAAGTAGCCAAAAAGCTTGGGTTGCGCGTACCTGATGATATCCGGTTTGTAGGCTTTGAAAACAGCAGGAGTTCGTGGATTTGCGAGCCGGAACTTACCACAGTTGATCAATTTGGATTTGAACTTGGCAAAGAAGCTACCGGATTACTGCTTGCGCGTATAAAACTGAATACATTTGAATATGAGGTAGAACGACGGATGATGAAAACACAGGTTGTTGTTCGGGGAACCACGTGATAAAAGATATATTTATTAAATAAAGAAAAGCAGACCTTCCGGCCTGCTTTTCTGATATAAAAAAGTACCTGTTTTGTTCTAATACCCTGGGTTCTGTATCAGGTTTGGATTTGCCTGGATCTGGCTTTCGGGAATAGGCCATAATGTAACATATGAAGGTGAAACCTCAGGCTTCTCCCAACGTGTATTTAGAAGAACGCCAAACCGGATCATATCAGAACGTCTGAATCCTTCAGCATATAATTCGCGACCACGTTCGGCCAGCAGATTTTCATACGTTAGCTCTGTTAAAGGAGTAGCATTGGCACGAGCTCTTACCTGGTTCACAAGACTAAGTGCCAACCCTATGTCACCGCCCGAGCGCATTAAGGCTTCGGCTTTCATCAGTAAAACATCAGCATATCTGAAAATCGGAAAGTCATTACTTGTATACCTGTCACTGCCTACAATAAACGGGAATTTGGCTACCCTTGTTCCTGCCTGACGTAAACAGTTTGGCTCAAGCATGTTTATCTCAGGAGTCAGGTTCAGCGGCGCACCGTCCGGATCAATAGGTGCCGTCGGGTCGTTAGGATTGAACTGTTCGTAACTGGGGTCTTCTACAGGAGTTCCATCGTCAAAGTATTGAAATCCTGCCAACAGCCCGTTTCTTCTTACGTCTTGTTCCTCAAATGAGTTGTACAAAGATTCCTGAATGGAAAGCCCGTTCCAGCAATTGTCTTCAAATTGATATTTACTCGACAGATTGTAATGAAGTGTAAAAAGATGAACTTCAAAGGCAGGTGCATTTACCTGGTCGAAGGCAATGCCTAAAATATATTCAGGCGAAGTAGTTGCATCTTCTTCAAAATTTGTAAAGAAATTGCCGGTTAAGCTAAAGTTCCCTGTCATAACTGAATCGCAGGCTTTCGATGCTTTCTCCCATTGGGGTACTCCTGTATAAACTTCGGCATTCAGATAAAGTTTTGCCAAAACCATTTGTGCAGCATAATAATTCATTCTGCCAAAATAGGCAAGGCCTGTCTCTTTTGAGAGATGAGGCATTACTTCTTTTAATTCTGCTTCAATAAAATCATACACTTCCTGCCGGGTTTTGGTACTCGGTTTGAAATCGGGAGGTACATTGAAATCTGTTTGAATTGGTACGTTTCCGTAAATATCAACCAGCCAGTAATAATACAAAGCCCGCAAAGCACGTAATTCTGAAACGGCAGGTGTCACGTCTACTTCTTCCAGGGCCTCAAACTGAAATATAAGGCGGTTACATGTGTTAATTCCATAATAAATGATATTCCACCATCTGCTAACATAAGCTTCTGACGGTCGGTATTCTAACCGATGCCAGCGAATCCATTCTCCGCCATCGAACCAGTCGCCGCCTCTTTGGGGAACAACCAGAATGTCAGTTCCCGCATCGAAACCAATACCATACTTATGTCCCATTAGCTGATACAGGTTTGTATAAGCCACACCGAAAGCGTAGATTAAATTATCAGGATTCTCGAAAAACTTGTCTCCGGTAAGCTCCGAATACACAGGTTCCTCAAGTTTAGTACACGATTGCTGGGTGCCCACCACAAGAATCAGTAAGGCAACCAACATTATTTTAAATGAAATTGATAATCTTTTCATGATATATCTTGTTTTTTATAGTCGTTAAAATGATATACTCGCTCCCAATGTGAAGCTTTTGGTTCTGAAATATGTATTCTCTCTGTCGATTCCCGGTGCCAGCGGATTGTTGTTGTTGTACGCATCGCCGTATCTTACTTCGGGAGAAACTCCGGAATAACCTGTGATGGTAAATAAATTCTGCCCTGAAATGTAAATGTTCATATTACTTACATAATTGCTGTTGGGGAAATCAAATCGATATCCCAGCGAAAAGTTGTCAAGCGAGACAAAATCAGCCTTCTCAACATGTACGTTTGAATAAACAGGGCCGTTGGTCGCATCAATAAAATCAAGGGCCTGTGCCATACCGCTCTGGATTCCCATAACTACCGGAACCCCGTAGCGTGCATTGTTTACGTTGAGTAGCGAATGGCCGAATACACCTCTCAGGAAAAAGTTAATGTTGAAATTTCCTATATAAAAAGTATTTCCCCAACCAAGCTCAAAGTCAGGAAGCCCGTTACCTACTGTGTGGTAATCGTCATACTGATCAGGGTTTGTGCCAATTCCATCAATTGTATCTGCTGAAACCTGATACAATAATTTACCGGTTGAGTCGATGCCCACATATATAGGGGCAATAATTTGCCCTATTGGCTGACCTTCTTCAACCAGGATAGTTTGTATGCCCGTAAAGAAAGGAGCTCCTAAATCACCCAGATAGATAGTAGCATCTGAGTCCACAAATTCACTTGTAATTTTAGCCAGTTTGGTATCGAAGTATTTTGAAAAATTGAAATTGGTTGTCCACCCCCATTTTTTATTTTCGAACACTTTCCAGCTTACAGCAAACTCAAGCCCGGCGTTTTTCAACTCCCCCAGGTTGATCCACATCCTGTCAGAAGCGTTGGGCGGAACCGGCACTGTATATTCCAACAGCAGGTCTGAACTTTTACTCTGATAATAATCGATAGATCCGCTGATTTTATAATTTAACATATAAAAGTCTACACCCACATCTATTTCTGCTTTTGTTTCCCATTTAAGGTTTGGGTTAGCATTTCGTACAGGAGCGTATGCCTGAATGTATTCTCCATTGTAGAAGAACATTTCGTTGGTAACATTAAATCGCTCTTGTGATAAATAGGGTTCGGGAGGAAGGTTTCCTGTAACACCATAGCCTCCTCTGAATTTCAACTGGTTTACGAATCCAAGATCTACAAACTTAGCCAGGTCGAAGCCGGCACTGACGGCAGGGAAATTACCCCATTTATTATTTTCACCAAACATTGTTGAGCCGTCTCTCCTGAAGCTACCTGTTAAATATATTCCATCCAAGAAAGTAAATGAAGCTCTTGCGAAGAAGCCGATAAGTGTAGCTCTTTTTTTATAGCTGCTCATTGTTTCTTTATTGGCTTTGTTTACCGATGCAGAGCCTAAGTTGTTATAGGAGAAACCGTCAGATAGAAATCCTTCGCCATAAGCCCAGAATTCATCATCAATAGCTTCCTGCCACGAGTAACCTCCCATAACACTAAATCCTACCTTCTCCCAGCGTTTCTCATAACTACCTATAATCTCAAAAAGTTGGTTAAAGTGATCTTTTGTTTCTTTTCTTGCAAAACCTTTATGGCTTCCTACAGCATAGGGTGTCCAGTAGGCGTTCTTACTCCAATAGGTGCCAAACAATTCGTTGCCCTGCGTAACAGAATAGAAACCACTTAATTTCAATCCTTTAATTGGCTCAAGAGTTGCTTTCAGACTCCCCACAATATTTGATTTCTTACCGTCAAGCGTTCCCTGGTCGATTATAGCACGTGGATTATAAAACGAGAATGCTTCCCTTTGGAAATATCCTCCCCACTCCTGGGAGAAAGAATCTATAGTGTCTGTTGTCGCCATAACCGGTGCCGTGGGATTATACCGGGCTACAAAAGTCATCGCATCACTCTGTGTATAATCTTCTTTCCTCGTTGTTCCCGACAAATTGAAATCGAGAGTAAGCTTGTCATTAAGTCCTTTTTGGGTAAAATTAACCCGCCCGTTCAGTTGCTCATATCCGGTTGATCTTACAACTCCGTTACCTCCTCTGTAGTTGAAAGATATTCTGTAACTGGAATTTTTAGTTGCTCCCTGTGCTGCCAGGTTATATGCCTGCTGGAATCCTTTCTGTGTGATTTCATCCATCCAGTCGGTAGCGTTGTTGTAATTGGTTGCATTTGAAAACTGCAGATACTCGTCTGCCGATAAAACGTCCAGTTTTCTTGCTACCGATTCGGAAGTGAGGGCAGTGTTAAATGTCAGGTTGAAGGTTTTCTTATCACCCTGAACAAACTCTCCTTTTTTAGTGGTAATAATAATTACTCCCGAAGCGGCTTTTGTTCCGTAAATAGCAGCTGCCGAAGCATCTTTTAACACATCAAAAGAAGCAACATCGTCAGGGTCAAGAGAGTTTAATAAATCTGTTGTACCCTGTACTCCGTCAATAATGATCAGTGGTTGTGTGTTCGAACCAAAAGTGGAAAGGCCTCTGATCCTTACGTTGAAGTCCTGGTTAGGATCACCGCCGGGCTTCGATATGGAAACCCCTGCAACCCTTCCTTGTATAAGCTGAATTGGATCGCTGATGTTGCCCTGATTGAAATCTTCCGGTTTCACACGCGCAATGGCACTTGTAACTTCTTTTGTTTTTTGTGTGCCGTAACCCACAATGACTACCTCCTGTAACTCTTCGCCGGGCTGCAAAGCCACATGAATTACATCGGAAGTAATCTGAATTAATTGTGTCGTGTATCCGACATAGGAAAACCGGAGAGTACTCAATGTGTCGGGTACGATCAACTGGTAATTTCCGTCGATATCCGTAACGGCGCCCTTCCCCATGTCACTGCCCCATGTTACGTTAACACCAATCAACGTTTCACCGGTTTCGGCATCTGTAACAACTCCTGTAATTGTCTTTTCCTGCGCATACATTTGGGTAATGCCAAAAAGCAGGAATGTCAACAGGAATACTTTAAGAAAACGTATTTTTTTAAGCATAAATGTTGTTTTTTGGTTTCTTAACTTATGATTTTGATTTGATACGAAATTACTAAATTAAATACAAAGATAATACACGTAAGAATAGATACTGTAAGTGCTTGCAGCAGAAAGATATTGATTCAATATTTTTTAAAGTTGTTTAGCATGGGTATTGAAGTTTTAAAAAAAACACATTCAATGTGTTATGAAAATATACACATACAAACTGGCTGGTAACTGTTTTATGTGCTGATCTGGCAGTAAGGCAAAAAGATCAATTAACAAATTTTAACACAAACGTTTGCATCAATTGTTTCAGGCAATTTAAATTTGCCGGTGGATAAAAACACTCCGGTTGCCTTGTGAAGCTGGACAAAAAGCTAAAATTTCATTATCTTAGCACAAAATATATCCTAATTATTCATTAAAACTTAATAAAAATGAAGAGAATTTTACTGTTAGTAATTTTGGCTGTTTTTGTTTCGCTGAACGCAATAAGTCAGCAGGGACAAGTCAGCATGATTGGCGAGTTCAATCTATGGAACGGTGATCATAACATGACACGTGACATGGAAAATCCGAACATGTGGTCAACGTACATCAATTTAGTTGATATTACGGAAACTCCGAATGATACCGTTGAGGTTAAGTTCAGGCTTGATGCCGACTGGGCCGTAAACTGGGGCTCTGCTGATTTTCCATCAGGAACAGCAACAATGGGCGGGGCAAATGTCCTGGCACCTAAAGGTAACTACTATGTAACGTTTGAATTCAATCCGGCAGATTCAACGGCTACGTACAATTTTCAGAGAACAAGTGGTAACATTGGTATGATAGGAGAATTTAACCTGTGGACGGGCGATCATGAGATGACTCGTGACGCTTCAGATCCTGATATATGGACAACAGGAATCACGCTGAAAGACATCACTGAAACCCCGGACGATACCGTTGAGGTTAAGTTCCGGCAGAATGCTGAATGGACTTATAACTGGGGAGGTGCTGATTTTCCTTCCGGAGTAGCTGTAAATAGCGGGCCAAATATCAAAGCTCCTGAAGGCAGTTACTTTGTAACATTTGAATGGCTGAATGATACTACAGCCAATTATACGTTCCAGAAATCAAGTGGAGTCATTTCCATGATTGGCGAGTTCAATGGCTGGAGCGCCGATTATCCAATGTACAGATTGCCGGATAACCCAAACATGTGGGGAGCGGTTTTACACCTGAATGCTGACAGCGATGATAATGGCAATGATACAGTAGAAGTTAAATTCCGTCAGGATGCCGATTGGACTGTAAGCTGGGGAGGGTCAGATTTTCCTTCAGGAACAGGTACAGCCGTTAACGGACCGAACATCCAGGTGCCGCTAAATGACGAAGCTGATCCGGGAATTACAACTGACTACCTCGTCTTGTTTACTTGGATAGACGATACAACCTGTCAATATACTTTCCAGCTCACCAGTGGTCCAATCAGTATGATTGGCGCTTTTAATAACTGGAACGGTGATGTGATGATGCATCGTGACCCTCTTAATCCGCAGTTATGGAAACTTACCCGTTCATGGTACGAAGATTCAGAAGTGAAATTCCGTGAGAACAAAGACTGGACGCAAGCCTGGGGCAACAGCGACTGGCCAAGTGGTGTTGGTAATCCTGATAATGGACCAAACATCCCGTTAGTGGCTGGAACATATGACGTTACTTTTAACGCGTTGACCTTTGAATATAATTTTGTTCCAAACAATGACGTTTGTACTGAAATAGAGTTATTAGGTGATTTCAACGAGTGGGGTGCAAATGAAGATCTGCCACCAACATTTATGGCACGTGATGCAGATTATCCGAGCGAGTTTACTTTATCGTACAATTTTACGGCAGCAACAAATCTTTTCTTTAAAATGTCCGATGGACAGCCTATTGGAAACGATAATATCTGGGGAGGTACATTCCCTTGTGGTACAGGCATGCACGATGTAACTAAATTGATCCAGGTGCCCGGAGGTAAATACGATATTACATTTAACTGCAAATCGGGTGATTTCTGTTTTACACGTTTGGGTAATTCTGTCATCGCCCCCAAAGTGTTTGACATAACAGTAGATGGTAAATTAAACGAAGCCGACTGGGATATTAGCAAGAATATTTCGCGTATTATTGATGGTGAAGCAAATGATGATGTAAACGAAGTTAATTTTGGTGTTACTTATAAAAATCCTGATGCACGCGAAGGAGCTTACCTGTTTGTAGGTGTTGATGTTAAGGATGCTGTTCCTTACGTGGACGATGCCGGTGAGGTGTTTATTGATGGAGATAAGTCAGGAGGTGTATATGATGGTCATGATTTACGAGCAAAATTTGGTGCTACCGGTGTTGAGATTCTGGAAGGACCTGATGGCTTCACCGCTTCTGATATTTTACTGGGATTCCAGATTACCGCTGATGGTTATTCAGCAGAAATTGGCATTCCTTTGGATAAACTGGGGGTAACTCCCGAAGAAGGAAACCAAATGGGATTTGACCTGTTCTATTATGATGATGATGGTGAAGGTGTAGCTTATACACTTGCGTGGAATGGTGGATTAGAAAATGTTTCGAATACATCTTCATTCGGTGATTTGACCTTTGGCGAATTATCATGCGGTTGCATTAGTGTGTACAACTCAACAATTGGTGATGTTATTTTGAGAAACCCGACGGATATGCCGACAAATTATGTGGGAACTTATGAGTTTTTCGATGCACAGGATGTTGTATTCAGAAAAGATGGTCAATCAACAGTTGAGTGGGGCGCTGCCGATTTCCCGACAGGAACAGCTGTTATTGGCGGACCAATGGTTCCGGCAACGGCTAACAGGTATAGAGTTTCATTTGATTGTATTACAGGCGAATACAATTTCAATGTTGATGGAACAGTTCCTGAAGAAGGACTGGCTCAGGCGCAATATACGGAAACACCACCGGCGATTGATGGTGATTTAAGTGAGTACGACCTGGCATATGGTAGTGATGGCGTTGTTGTTGGCACAGGCCCGAATAACAATACAGTTACATGGGGTGCTAAATGGGATGAGTTTAACTTGTACATCGGAGCTAATGTTGTTGATGGAGTTGTTAATCTTGCATCTGTTGGCAACCCCTGGGATAATGATGCTATTGAAATGTACATTGACGGTAACAATGACAAAGACGGTACTTATGATGGCGATTTTGACACGCAATTAATAATGGATGTGGTTAGCAATAATGCTGATGGCGCTAATGGAACCGACCTCTTGTGGATTAAAGCAGATGGAGTACCTATTACAAACTATAACTCTCAATGGTTGAATACAGATGATGGTTATGCGGTTGAAATCCGTCTTGGATGGGATAACTTCAATTTTGCACCAGGTAAAGGACGTGTCATGGGATGGAGCCTTGGCAACAACGACAATGATCTGGATCAGGGCAGGGATTACCAGACAGTTTGGTACGGAACAGGTGATAACTGGAACAATACCGGCGATCTTGGTGATTTACAATTAGCTGGTGGTCCATACTTCTTTGCTAACAGTATCAGTGAGAATAATGTTTTATACAATGCTGACATCTTATTGTTCCCGAACCCAACCAATGGATATGTAAACCTCAAATCAATAGGTGAAACATTCAAAGGTGATGTTCAGGTAATGGTAACTGATATTCAGGGAAGAGTTATTGTTCAGGTACAAGACAGCTTCCGTGCAAGCGGACTGGTACAGTTCAACATGAGTGGTCTCTCAAGAGGAGTCTACTTCGTAAACATTATGGGCGAAGACGGCAAACGTGCGGTTAAAAAGCTCATTGTTCAATAAGATGATACATCTTTAAACTATATAAAACTGCCCCAATCGGGGCAGTTTTTTTATATCCTTATAAAGTTTCAGCTACTTTTGCACCTGAAAATTAAAAACGAAATAAGATGCTACAAAAACTTTCCGTACTAATAATTTGCTTTCTTACAGGATTATCAGTTAATGCCCAGGTAATTATTGTTGATCCGCCGTTCCCAACAGCTGACGCAGCAGTAACAATTACATTAAATACTACCGGAACAGGCCTTGAAGGGTATTCGGGTGATGTATATGCGCATACCGGCGTGACAGTTAACGGTACAAACTGGCAAAATGTAATTGGCAGTTGGGGAGATAACAACACACAGCCTAAGCTGACACAGACGGGAGCTAACCTTTACCAGCTTGAGATTACACCTTCAATACGTACATTTTATAATGTTGATTTATCAGAAGTTATCAGCGAATTATGTTTTGTTTTCAGGAGTGCCGATGCCAGCCAGCAAACGTATCCCGATATCTTTTATCCCGTTTACGAAGAAGGCCTGGCCATTCAGATTACCTTGCCTGAGGAATTTCCGGTTATTGTCGAAACCGAGGATATTATCCATGTAGAGGGTAACAGCAGTGAAGCAGATTCTACATTCCTGTATGTTGGAGAGCAACAGGTGTATGCCGATACCGGAAGCAGCTTTTCTTATGATATTGTTGTTGAAAACACGGGTAAAACCTGGGTGAAAGCAATTGCTGTTAACAGTATGGAAAGTGTGGCCGACTCATTTTATTATTTTGTCAGGCCTCCTTTGGTAATAGAAGACCCTCCCGAAGGAATAACAGACGGTATTAATTACATCGATGATCAAACTGTAATCCTGAGCCTTTATGCTCCTGAAAAAGAATTTGTTTTTGCTGTAGGTGATTTCAGTAATTGGGAACTTGAGGACGATTATTATATGAAACGCTCTGTTGACAGCAAACGCTATTGGATAGAGATAAACAATCTGGAACCGGGCAGAGAATATATTTACCAGTACTTTATTGACGGGGATATTCGTGTTGGTGATATCTATGCTGATAAAGTAAGTGACCCATGGAACGACAAATGGATTACCGCAGCAACTTACCCGAACATGCTGACATATCCGGAAGGGAAAACCACCGGGATAGCCACGGTTTTTCAAACAGCACAAACAGAATATTCATGGGAAACTGATGATTTCACTCGTCCAGAAATAACAGATATGGTGGTTTATGAACTGCTGGTACGTGACTTTACCGGCAACCACACGTTTGCTGCCTTAAAAGATACACTTGACTATTTGGAAAGACTGGGTGTTAATGTGATTGAAATAATGCCGTTCAGTGAATTTGAAGGTAACTCGAGCTGGGGGTACAACCCCAACTATTACTTTGCTCCCGACAAATATTATGGCCCGAAAAATACGGTAAAGGCTTTTATCGATGAGTGTCACAGCCGGGGATTTGCTGTTGTAATGGATATGGTACTGAACCATGCCTACAATACCTGCCCTTTGGTGATGATGTACTGGGATGCTACAAACAACAGACCGGCAGCTAACAATCCCTGGTTTAATACCGTGTCACCCAATCCGGTTTTTAGCTGGGGCAGTGATTTTAACCACGAAAGTCAGGATACCAGGAATTTTGTGGACCGCGTAAACAGGTATTGGATTGAAGAATACAGAGTGGATGGCTTCCGGTTTGATTTTACAAAAGGATTTACCAATACGCCGGGTGATGGTGGTGGTTATGACCAGTCGCGTATTAATATCCTGACACGCATGGCAAATGTCATCTGGTCTTACGATCCGGATGCCTATGTAATTCTTGAACATTTTGCCGCCAACAGTGAAGAAAAAACACTATCTGGTAACGGAATGCTGCTTTGGGGTAACTCGAATTATAATTACAACGAAGCTACCATGGGTTATAATGACAGCGGAAAATCCGATTTTTCATGGATTTCGTATCAAAAACGTGGCTGGGATGAACCGCATGTGGTAGGATATATGGAAAGCCACGATGAAGAAAGACTGATGTTTAAGAACATCTCTTTCGGGAATTCATCCGGAAATTATGACATCAAGGATACGGTAACGGCATTGCAGCGTGAAGCGCTTGCGGCTAATTTCTTCTTTACCATCCCGGGACCGAAAATGATCTGGCAGTTTGGTGAGCGCGGTTATGATTATACGATTAACTACAACGGAAGGGTAGGAGAGAAACCTCCGAGATGGGATTACATGGAAAGTTGGAAGCGGCGCAGCTTATATTATACCTATGCATCGTTGATCGAACTGAAGAAAAATCTTGATGTGTTTAAAACAGAAGATTTTGAACTGGATGTGCGTGGGGCAGTAAAAAAAGTAAAACTTACAACGCCTGATATGTCAGTTGTTGTGCTGGGTAATTTCGATGTTGCAGAAGCAGAAATTGATCCTGATTTTTATTTTACAGGAACATGGTATGAGTACTGGACCGGAGATTCGATTGAAGTAACCAATGTAAATGAATTGGTGTTACTGCAGGCCGGAGAGTATAGATTATATACCAGCAAAAAACTGTCAGCGCCTGAATATGTTGGAATAAATGAAGAAAAAGCCTCTGTAGATGACCTGAAGATTGAACTTTATCCCAATCCGGCAACATCAGAGGTGCATATAAGAGTAGAAACTGAGAAAGGAGGAACTCTCAACATGAGTCTGTTTGATATTACAGGCATGAAAGTAAAAGAAATAGCCAGAACGCAACTCAGCAAAGGGGTAAACTACGTTAATGCAAGTATTGAAGGAATTCGCCCCGGGATGTATTTTTTAAAGGTGGAAAATGGAGGTAAAACAGGCGTGAAAAAACTTATAGTCCGCTAAATTGAAACATGGGAGAGAATAAAAAAACCCTGCAGCATATTGCTGGCAGGGCTTCAAACCAAATTAATTAATGAAAAAGTTATTATTTGTCGTCTTCTCCTTTGTTTTTATCGTCACATGATTTGTCAACTTTCTTATAATCACAACACGATTTCTCATTTTTGCATTCGCTTTTTTTAGACTTTTTTGCTTTTTTGTCTTTATCTTTATCAATAACCTGATTCGTATCGGTTAAACCAGTTGTCATAGCCAAACCGGAGAATGTTATGGCTCCAAAAAAAATCAAACTAAAACTTAATGCTGCTATTTTTTTCTTCATATTATTTATTTCTCTTTCAGTTAGTATTATCTTTCACAACAAAAATAGATGGGAAAATACAACAGCTGTGTTAAGTGCGTGTTAAAAACTGTTAACTATTTGTTAATTTGTATGTGATGCTCTGTTTCAAAGGCTAAATTTGAATAAGTTTTATGAAAAAGAAAGCCGTTATATTGATTATTGCTCTTGCTGCCACGTCTTTGGTTGGGATTGTGCTTACACAATTGTACTGGGTGAAAAAGGCGTACGCGTTAAAGGAGGAACAGTTTGATAATAGTGTACGGATTGCTGTAAAAACTGTCTTAAACCAGTTTCTTGATCAAAAAAACGATTCGGTTTTCAGACAAAACATGGCCATTTTAAAATGTCGTAAGACAAAGCTGGATGTTACTGATATTATTATTCCGGAACAACTGGATTCATTAATGCATGATGAACTGGGATCCATGGCGATTGACAGCAATTATTACTATGCTTTGTACAAAAGGGGAAGCAACAAGTTTATCACCGGAAAGTATGAGGGATTTGAAAAACAATTGGCAGAATCAAAGTTTCAGTTCTCAGTAGCTGGCTTATACAAACCCGGCAATTACTATCTGACTATTTATTTTCCGGGGAAAATGCATCACCTGATACATCAGATGGAGTTGTGGCTGGTGCTGTCCATTGTTTTTGTTGTAATTCTTATTGTCACCTTTGTTTCTGTAATCTTTACCATCTTGCGCCAGAAAAAACTATCGGAATTAAAAAACGATTTTATCAATAACCTGACGCATGAATTCAAAACACCTATCGCAACGTCCTCATTAGCTGCCGAGATGCTATTACGACCCGAGATTGAACATAATCCCGGGAAAATAAAAAAATACGCCAAGGTGATTTTGGATGAAAACCACAGATTACAAAATCAGCTGGAACAAATGCTGCAGTTGGCAGCACTTGAACTAGGCAGGATAAAATACCATTTGTTGAAAGTGGATGTACATAAACTAATAAACAACGTTATCGCGAGTTTCGATTTAAGAATAAAGGAAAACAATGTTATTCTGGAGACACATCTGACTGCTAAAAATCATAATATTATTGGCGATAAGGAGCATCTTCAGAATGTTTTTTTTAACCTGGTCGACAATGCAATCAAATATTCACCCGATAATCCTGTTATTAAGATAAGCACATGGAACGTTGATAACGGCATCATGATCAGGGTGGAAGATAACGGTATCGGAATAAAAAAAGAATACCAAAAGGAAATTTTTAAGAACCTGTACCGTGTACCCACCGGAAACATTCAGGAAACAAGAGGGTTTGGGTTGGGGTTGTACTACGTTAAGACCGTTGTCGATCAGCATAGAGGGCATATTAATGTAATCAGTCAGGTGGGTGCAGGTTCTAAATTCAATCTCTTTTTACCTTTTAAAATACAATAAAGATGCAAGAAGAAAAAGAAAAAACACGCATATTATTCGTCGAAGATGACGCAAACTTAAGCATGATCTTACAGGATTATCTGGAAATGGTGGGTTATCATGTTGACCTTGCCAAAGACGGTGAAGTTGGTTTCAAACTATTTCATAAGAATGAGTATGACCTGATCCTGCTGGACGTGATGATGCCCAAAAAAGACGGCTTTACTTTAGCGAAAGAAATCAGAGCCAGGAAGCATAATGTTCCGATTATCTTTTTAACTGCCAGAAATCTTAAGGAAGACCGTATTCAGGGATTTCAGTATGGCTGTGACGACTATATAACAAAACCGTTCAGTACGGAGGAGCTGAATCTGAGAATAAAAGCTATCTTACGCCGTTGTGCTGCCGCAAAGATGCTGGATGCTAAAATCGATGAGGAATTTGAGATCGGGAAGTTTACATTCGACAGTAATAACCTTTTGCTGAAAAGTGAGGAGGAAGAAAAGAAACTGACAAAAAAGGAATCGGAATTGCTCAAATTGCTTTGTATGAATAAAAACACGCTGCTGCCACGTGAAGAAGCACTGGAAAAAATATGGGGTGAGAATGACTATTTTATCGGGCGCAGCATGGATGTATTTATCACCAAACTTAGAAAATACTTAAACTCCGACCCGGATGTAAAGATCATTAACGTTCACGGAATTGGCTTTAGATTGGAGATTCAGGAAAAAAGCATTGAGCAGGAACACAGTTGAAAATCTATTGGTTAACCCCCAGCAGATAAAGCATAAAGGCATATTCCAGAGCCGTTTCTTTATAGGTTTCAAATCTACCGGAAGCTCCTCCGTGGCCAAAATCCATATTAGTCTTGAGTAACAGCAGATTGTCATCCGTTTTCATGTCACGTAGTTTGGCCACCCATTTGGCAGGCTCCCAGTATTGCACCTGGCTGTCGTGCAGCCCCGTGGTCACCAACATGTTTGGGTATGCTTTTGCTTCCACATTGTCGTACGGTGAATACGATAGCATATATTCATAATATTCTTTTTCGTTCGGGTCGCCCCATTCATCATACTCACCGGTTGTTAGCGGAATACGCTCATCAAGCATGGTAGTAACTACATCTACAAAAGGAACAGCGGCAATAACGCCTTCGAAAAGTTGTGGCTCGTAATTGACTACGGCTCCGACCAGCAAGCCGCCGGCGCTTCCGCCGTAGGCAAATATTTTATCGGAAGATGTATATTTATCTTCAACTAAATAGTTGGCACAGTCGATGAAGTCAAAAAAGGTATTTTTCTTTTTCAGAAGTTTTCCGTCTTCATACCATTGCCTCCCCAACTCCTCACCACCTCTGACGTGTGCAATGGCAAAAGCAAAGCCCCGGTCGAGTAAACTTAAACGGGCAGAACGGAAGTATGACTCAACACTATAACCGTAAGAACCGTAACCATAGAGCATCAACGGTTGCGAACCGTCTTTTTTAAATCCTTTTTTGTAAACAATAGAGATTGGGACCTTAACCCCGTCACGCGTAGGGGCATATTTCCTTTCCGTAATATACTCGGACGGGTCATAGCCACCTAAAACTTCCTGCTGCTTAAGTAAAACCGAAGTGCGGGTAACCATGTTATAGTCATACACAGATTCAGGTGTTTTTAATGAAGTAAATCCATACCGCAGTTTTTGACTGTAATAATCGGGATTGTTTGATGTGTATGCATAATAGTCTTCTTCATCAAAGTCTATATAATAGTCGCTGTTTTCTTTGGTGTCATAAACCCTGAATCGGATAAGTCCGTTTTTCCTTTCAGCAAGCACATAATAGTTCTGAAACACACTCACATATTCAAATAAGACATCATCCCTGTTAGGAATTATTTCAGTCCAGTTGTCCAGCTCAGTCTTATTCTCAGGAGTTTCCATCAGCCGGAAATTTTTGGCTTTGTAGTTTGTTCTTATCAACCATCTGTTTCCCTGGTGAGAGATATCGTATTCGATACCGTGTGTTCTTTTTTGGAAAAGTTTGAATTCTCCACCAGGTTGTGAAGCATCAAGTATTCTGTATTCAGATGTAAGCGTGCTTTCCGACCCGATCACAAGATATTTTTCCGATTTTGTTTTATAAACATAAGTATTGTAAGTAGGGTCCGTTTCATGATACACAACATCATCGTTTTTCACATTCTGACCTAAGCTGTGCCTTAATATTTTATATGGGCGCAGTGTTTCATCTTTAATGGCATAAAACACGGTTTTGTTGTCATTTGCCCAGGTGACATTTCCGGATGTATTGGGAATATTCTCCTCATAAATTTCACCCGTTTTCAGATTCTTAAAGTGCAGGGTGTATTTTCTGCGGCTGACAGTATCCACACTGTACACCAGCAGTTCATTATCCGGACTTACATCCCAGCCTCCAATCCTAAAAAAAGCATGGCCCTCAGCCATTTTATTTCCGTCAAGCATTACCTCTTCCGGAGCGTCTGTTGTCAGGGTTTTCCGACAATAAATCGGGTATTCTTTTCCTTCTTCATAGCGGGTGTAATAGGTATATCCATTTAATGTATAGGGTACAGACATGTCTGTTTGCTTAATGCGCGAAACGATTTCCTCATATATTTTTTCCTGGAGTTTTTCCGTTCCTTTCAGCATTTCGTCGGTATAAGCATTTTCAGCTTCCAGGTATTTAATTACTTCAGCATTATCACGTTGGTTGAGCCAATAGTAATTGTCCACTCTTTTATGGCCGTGTTCGTCAAATACTTTTTCTGTTTTTTTTGCTACAGGAGCTTTCATAGGTTCCTCTTTTTGTTGGGTGCATCCGTTAAAAATTAATAAGCCGAGTACAGGAAAAAAGTACCATTTCAGGTTGTTCAATAAGTACATAGTTGAAAGTATTAGAGTTTAAAAATAGAAATTCAATCCAAGACTTGGCATAAAGGGAAGCTGATATACAATCTCATTTGTGATCAGGTCAATATAAAATATATTTTCCCGGTTATAAAGATTGATAACACTCAGATCAAGTACAAATTTTGTGTGGGCTCCCAGGTAGAAATTCTTTTTTATATCGATATCAAGCCGATGGTATGTAGGTAACCTGCCACCGAACAGCTCACCGTAAATAATCCCTAATTGACCGTTTTCATTGGGGTAGTCGCTGTTTACGCCATCAGAAAGTGCGAGGTGCTCATAAAACCCCTGAACCTGTGTAAAGGGAAATCCGGTTCCGAAGTTCCATCTTACATTAAACTCCCACTGTTTCTTAGGGCCGGTAACATACGAAAAGATAACGTTTATATTATGTCTCCTGTCAAAGTGTGGCGTGTAGGTCACAAGCTCACCCTGTACATTTTCGTACTCCCTGTGTACAAATCCCAGCGAGTAAACAAACCACATATATATCTTTTTATAATCGTATTGCATTGATAAATCCAGACCGTAAGCATCGCCTTTTTCAACAATGAAATCCTTAACCTGTGTTTCAGGGGTTCCCGGGGGGGCATCTCCTTCGTTAAATAGTTTGAAGCGGTTAATATTGGTTAGCTGAGGATAATATTTATAATAACCCTCAATGTTCAGGTTTATGTATCTTCCCAAATCTATTTCGGTACCCAGGATCAGATGATCTGATTTCTGGAGCTTTGTTTTGAGATCTTTACCATCGTATGTGGAAGGCAGGTTTTCGGGGCCTGAGAGAAAACCATAAAACAAATTGACCACATCACGATCGGAAGTGGCGGCAATAAAATTCTGTGTATACATGCCCCCGGCAAATTTGAGCCTGAACCTGTCCGTTACATTATATTTTATTGATAAGCGGGGTTCGGGTGAAATCTCTGATAAAGAAGCATACCATTGCAAACGAAAACCGGGTTCGATGATGAATTTCCCTACAATCGCTTTGTATTTGACATACAAACCCAATTGTGTGGTGTTTTCCGTCAGATTGGTTTTTCTTCCTCCCGTAATCATGCTGAACTCATATTCAGTACGGTAGCCCTCCAGTTCAACACCGTACTTCAGGCTGTTTTTACCTAAAAAGTAGGTAAAATCCAGGCCGCCATTAAACCCGTTGATGAGGCTGCGTTTTTGATTTAAAGCTGTTGAACTTATATTACTCTCATACTGAGAATAGGCAAAGACCCCTTCGATAAGTATAGGCGATTTTCCGGGAATTACTACAAAATTAACACCTCCCCCAAATGAATTCCATCCGTAACTTGAAATGGCATTGTAGTTATTTACTTTGTCATTGAAACTAAAGCCGAAAAAACTGACTTTACTTCCATTTCCGCTGTTTAGAGAAATTTTTCCGTAAAAGTCATTGAAATTGAACGGAAGCCCGTCTTCATCCACATACGAATAGAGTGATTTGGATGTCTGTTCAAGATAAGAACCTTTATATGAAAGAATAAAGG
>Ga0209834_10000354_pt1 | contig 28410 bp, 28 predicted proteins | sample Mar14236cmmetaG_FD_184134 | JGI IMG/M metagenome (GOLD analysis project Ga0209834, IMG submission 184134) | Marine hydrothermal vent microbial communities from Guaymas Basin, Gulf of California to study Microbial Dark Matter (Phase II) - Marker... ... | reverse complement strand
CCTTTATATTTGCTCCATGCTCCAGTCTGATCAGCTAAGAAGTAAGTGAGCCAGCCACCATACTCTTTACCAGCAATACGGACGCCGCCTGTTTTTTCATCAGCCTTGCACGAAGTTATTATAACTCTTTTTGGCTGAGCTAGATATGATATTGCAGAACCGGATCCACAGCTCTCCACTATGATAAGCATTCCTTTACATGCAAAACCTAGAGTATCAAGCTCTCTGTCGAGATGGCTGTAAGATATGTAACCGCTGTGCATAGTCATTCCTATCAAACAAATATCATCCATATCTTCATTTTCTGCCATCTGTTCTATTGCTTCCCAGAACTTGGATTTAGGCTCATAATCGCCATATACAGTCCATATTTTGCTTGGGTCCCATCCTCTCTGTACGAGAGTATTACACATAATTTTGAGGCTAGGCTCATCTTCAGGAAGTCCTGATCCTTTCAATAAAACAGCCCATCTTTCTTCGATGCCATCTGGTTCATCTCCAGTTGGTTTGCCATATGTTATGAAGGCAAAATCCTTTGTTGCATCTTCTTCCCATCTCCCTCCTTCATAGTAATAAAACAATCCATTTGGATAAGGGTCATTGTATGCGTAATACCATTTGTAATAATTTCTTTCATTTCCTCCATCATGCTCCAGAAGGATTGAATAATTCCCCCATTCTTCTAAATCATTGGCTAATATAATTCCTTTCAAATCCATGCTGACCCAGCTTCCTTCTTTGGAAATTTCATCAGGTGAGAGCTTCACATACGTTAGAAGTTCTCCCTCGGGATCTCCATTCTTGCATCTGTAGATTTTGACGTAAAGATCTCCAAGAAAGAAATTCTTCAAATAATTCTTTAGTATAGGGAATCTATCAAGAATTTTAAGGCTGATTCCCTTTCTTGCAACATATATTTTTATGCCCGTTAAATTTAGCATCGTTGGCTTAAAAGTCTGTGCATATCTCTTGCTTCCATAAATTTTTACAAAATCTTCTGCCTTATCTTGCTTTTGATCCTCATCATTACAGACTATTACTCTAACCAACTTTTCATCCATTCCATATTCATTTCTTACAAGCAATCTGGCAAATCCATTATATGGCTTGGGATAAACATGTTTTATTACTGGGGAGTATAGCCATGAAGTGTCATATATTCCATCATTATCAAAATCCCATCTGTATTGCCTTGCCACGCTTTTTGAAGCATTGAAAATAACTTCTTTTCCCTTTGTTATAGAAAAAGCAATTGCAAGAGGATGCTTTTCTTTTACTTCATTAATGCTTTCATTTATTCCTTTAACATTCTGAAGTAAAAGAAAAATGATGATGATAAGGAAAAACACCTTCCTCATCATTTTTATCACAATTACATATGGCAAAGAAAAGTAAAAAAGTTACGACCGGGCAATGCTTCTGGACAGATACTGAAAAGGCAATAAAGGATTCTGAAGGAATATGTGTAAAATATGGGGTAGCGATTGAGGAATATGAGAAAATTTAATCCCAAATATTTATAAACAGAGCATATTTACTCATCATGGCTCGATTTCCTGAGGCAGAGGCAAGAATGCTGAACAAACTCATATGTATGAGTTGCAACGCTCGCAACCCTCTCAAGGCAGATAAATGCAGGAGATGCGGTTCAAAGCGACTCAGACCAAAATCTAAGGAAAGGAAGGGAGGAGCCTAATTTTTTCCGCAATTTATATCTGCACATTTCTTCCATTTCTTGCCTTTATATATCACTGTTATCATCGGCGCTCCGCATTTGCTGCAATATTCTCCCTCAAAATACACGCTACCCTTTTGAGGAAGCGGATAGCTATTGCTGCATTTTGGGAAATTTGAGCACCCAATGAATCTTTTTCCCCTGCCGGATTTTATTAAAATTAAATCCTCTCCACATTTATTGCATTTCCCAAAATAGTTCTGTTTTTCCACCGCCTCCTTAATTGTCTCTCCAATCTCGTCCTCTTTCTTTTCAAGCAACTCAAATGCTTTCCGCAATATCTCTTTCGATTCCTCCACAACTTCCTCAAAACTTTTCTTTCCTTCCGCAATTTTATCCATCTCCTGCTCAAGATGTGCCGTCATATCCGGCTTGGTTATTATCTCCGCTCCCTCCTTCAAGGCGTCCACGACGGCAAAGGCAGCGGGCGTGGGCGTGATGCTGCGCCCCTTTATGTAATTTCTTTCGTATAGCTTGCCTATGATTTCATGCCTCGTCGCCTTTGTTCCCAATCCAAGCTTTTCCATCTCAACAATGAGGCTACCCTGTGTATATCTTTTTGGCGGCTTGGTCTTATCTTTTATTTTTCTCGCCCCTGTAATTTTAACCTTCTCTCCTTCCTCTAAATCAGGTAAAACTTTCTCTTTGATTTTTGTTGGATAAACCCTTCTCCAGTTTTTCTCCTTTATTGTAAGTCCATCTGCCACAAATTCTATGCCCTCCACATTTATCTTCGCCTTTTTCACCTCGAGCACATCATTTTTGCTAAGAGTAGCCATAAAACGGCGAGCAATCAAATCATATATTTTTGCATGAATGCCATCGAGTTTTGCAGCATCTACAGGATGAATTGGAGGATGGTCCTTGCTGAATTTTTTTCCCGCTACAGGCCTGCTGCGCATCATCGAAAGCACCTCCTTCACCTCTTTCGGATATGCCTTTGCCAGTTTCTGCAAAATATTTTTGAAGGGCAGAGGAGGATATACAGTGTTATCTGTTCTTGGATATGAAATCAAACCATTCATGTAAAGTTCTTCTGCCACTCTCATGGCTTGAGGGGCGGAGATGCCGAGATGCGATGCCTCTTTCAGAAAAGTAGTGGTATCAAAAGGAGGCGGAGGCATATCCTGCTTTAATTTGCATTCATAATGAGTAACTATTCCTTCTCTCGCCTTCCTAACCTTTTCATAAATTTCCTTCGCCTTCTCTTCATCCCATATCACTTCAGGATATTCTGCCTCAAATTCAACACCATCCTTTTCCATCCGCAACCTTATTTTCCAGAATGGCTTGGGAACAAAATCTTGTATCTCCTTCTCCCTTTCCACTATAAGGGCAAGTGTTGGCGATTGAACACGCCCCACAGATAAAAAATCCTTTCCAAGCTGTTCGGAGGCGAGAGATATAAAGCGAGTTAAACTCGCCCCCCATATTAAATCAATATACTGCCTTGCCTCCGCCGATTTGGCGAGATTAAAATCAACCTCCTCAAGTTTCTCAAATGCTCTCTTTATTTCTCCTGGCGTGATGGCGCTGAATCTGGCGCGTTTTACTTCAATGTTTTTAGGTAGCAAATCCATTATTTCCACACCTATGAGTTCTCCCTCTCTATCATAGTCAGTGGCAATTATAACGCTCTTTGCCTGCGAAGCAAGTTTTCTTATTGCATTTGCGATTCTCCATTCTCCAATTTTTTTAACTGGTTCAACATCAATGAGTTTCTTCGGCTCAATCTGATTCCACTTTGCATATTCTTTTGGAAAATCCAGTTTTTTTATATGCCCCTTAAGACCCACAACAATCGTATCGTCGAAATAGTAGTATGGGATGCCATATATTTTCCCCTGTTTTGCCTTTCCGTTGGAGAGGAGGTATGCTATCCTCCTCGCCGCAATATTCTTCTCACAAATTATAAGCCTCTTCATTTTTCCAGCTCTTTGTCAAGTAATTCAAGAAATTCCTCCTCTTTTTCCTTCGGTATCTTCCCGCCAGCCGCTATTGGATGCCCCCCTCCTATGCCGCCTACGCCCTCCGCTGCTCTTTTTATTGCTTCTCCAAGATTTAATCCTTCTTTAACCATCTTCTCATCAGCCCTTGCCGAAATGTCTATCATTTCATTGTATGATAAAGCAAATACTGGCTTCCCTGCATTGAATTTTGGAAGATATTTTAATGCCAGCCCTGCAAGCACTCCTGCAAGAGAGGCTTTATCGACATAAAAATATATGAAATTTTTTCTTTCATATGGCTCCTTTCTCTCCAGTTCCTTCATCTCTTTTCTTATCTCCTCCCGATACTTCTCCTGAACAATTTCTGCTTTATCCATAGCCTGTACATCCATTAAGCATAAACTAATTCCCAGGCCAGCTTCATTTAGGCGGGCGCACGCATTGAGTTTGGATGCCAAATCATGCAAATTGCCATAGTTTTTGCCATAGTAGAATGTTTTCTTCCATTCAACATCGCTGCATCCCTGCTCTATCAATTTGAGGGTGAGAGCGGAAAGCAACTTCTTCCTTTTTTCCTCATCAAGTTCCTCAAATCTTGCTTGCGGCTCTATTCCGAGTTTTTCAAGGAAAGGAGCGGCGTTGAAAAAATCGGTAAAATATGGCTCGAGAGAATTCTCAAGCATCTCCTTCAAACTTCTTCCTATAAGAATATATTCCTCCCTCTCCTCAACATATCCCTCGCCCATCCCCTGTTCCACTATCTCTTTATTATATCCTGCAATTTCCTGCTTGTCCCCTATCATGCCAGCAATCGCAAGCTGGGAAAGATCAACATTTTCTTCATCCAACGCCATGGCAAAGGCATAGGCGACGCTTGCCCCACACGCCTCCCTGCTGCCATCCAAGCCATAAAGGCGGGCATTGACATACATCACATTTGAGGGAATATCTTCTTCATTGGCGATGTGATGATCGAGCACAATTACATTGCACCCCAGATTTTTCATTTCCTTTAAATATCCGCTTCCGATATCCGTGAATATTATTAAGTCATTTTCCTCCTTTTCAATATCTTTTATAAGATCCATCCTTGTTTTTTCGATAGAAATGTGAAAGCGATAGCCGACTCTGGCCAATGATATGGCGACGATGCTGGCTGATGCTATGCCGTCTGCATCAACATGTCCTATTACACGCACCTTACTCTTTTTGGGCAGGCTGTGCAGGAGATCAGCTGCATATTTAGCTGCCTCTTCTAATCTCATGATATGTCACCTTTACTGCAAGCAAAATAAATGAAAGCAAAGCCAAATAAAAGCCTATTCCAAGCCCCCATGTAGTATGCTCTCCATTGATAATATCTTCGCCAACAATGCTTCCAACTGTTGCATCAGCAAATTTTTTGATTGCATATGAGAAAATGATGATGGAAAAAAGGAGGGGCAAAAAAGCGAATTTTCTGAATCTAACAAAATAAATCATAATAAAGCCAATCACTGTGAGAAAGAGAGTTATTAGGAGGATCGATGGCAAAGGATGGGGTAAGGCAATCATGCTTCCATAATTTTCATGCATTTCTATCATTTTTGGAGGAAATATGTAAAGAGATGATACAGCATCTCCTTTTACTTTCCACCATGGAAATATAAATGAGAGGGAAAGAAGGAAAGCAATCGCCTCCTCTATTTTCCTCCTCCATACCAGTATAATGATTGCAAGTATTGGTATTATATACGGATAAAAGGAGAATCTTTTGGTTACAATTTCATAAGTTGATTCGCTGCTAATAAATATTTCTTTTTTTGCAATCTCGCTGCTCCCATAATAAATCCTCAACATATATCTGGCTGGAGGCAGTTCATTTCCCTCAATTTTAACTCCCTTCCTCTCAAATACTATCCTCGCTTTTATAGGGAAGCCTCGCTCATCATATACCTTTACTTTAACCCTATATTCTGCAGGAAAAAGAATGGTTGCCTGTCTTTGCTCTGGAATTCTCACATTCTTTTCAACCCTGAAACTTTTATATTTTGTGACTACTCTATACTCTCCAGCAGGTAAATCCTGGAACAAAAATTTCTTATCTCGCTCTTTTCCTTCGATGATGTATTCATTGAGCATTTCATAATTTTCCATAAAACATGAAAAATTTACGCCCGGCTCCATACCGAGAGTGTCTTCAACGATAAGGGAAAAATCGTATGTTTGAAATTCGTATTCTCTCTTCTCCAAAAAAACAAGGAAAACCTCGTCTTCTGTTACAATAGAGCCCTTGTATATTACGTATATTTTATATCTATGTAGCGAGGGTATTTGTATTATCATTTCCTCTCCATCACTTATTTTTTCTTCCACAATTCCCTTATCAACGATTCTGATTTTTGCTCCCTCTTTTGTTTTTATGCGAAGCTTTCCCTCAAATGTGCATGGTATGCGAAGCTTTGCATCTCCTTGCAAATTCACACATTCATAGCCAATATATTTCCTTTCTTTTAGTCCCCTATAATATACTCTCACATTGTAAAAGCCTGCAGGCAACTCAAACCATGCTTTTCTAAAACCAACACTGGCCTTTGCAACCATGCTTTCATTATTCCATACTTCCACCTCTATATATGGCAGCTTAATGCCAAAAAAGGCGGAAAGGGAGGCAAAAAATGGGATGGAATGGTGAAAATGGAGAATTACAGTTAAATTATATTTTTCCTCCTCCGTACCTTTCTTCCATATGCCCTCCAGCTGTCTGAAATTCTGAAATGACTGGAATGCCTTCGCCTCCTTGGCTATGCCCTCAAATTTTCCGCAAAATACTTCTATCGTGCCTTCATAAATTTCTCCGCTTTTTATTTCTCCATATTTTCCTATGCTTATTCCCCCGCCATCCACTTCCAAGCCAGGAACACCTATTTCCTCCTTTACAGCGGCTGTAACCTGTAGATTATCTGATGAGGAAAGAATGAATGCATATGCTTTGCTTTTATCATCTATTGCAATCCATGGAGGATCGCCGAGTGTAACATCATCAGCTGCTGATATAATCCATTTTTTCTCCTTATATTCTGGATTTGTATCAAATTTGTATTCCTCCACGCCCTCCTTGCCATTCAGATGGATATACGGTAAAATCTCTCCCATATTAAGTTCCTCTATCGTCTTGCTCCTTGCCTTCACCACCGCAAAATAGGCATAGGTGGCGTTACCCTGCCATGCAGCCTTACTTTCATGTTCTAATTTAACAAATAATCTTTTTTCGTTGGTAGGAGAATGATAGTATGTGTATATGGCTGCAGTTGAAAGTTTCCCATCTTTTGATACTGTCTGGAGAGCAATTCTTGCCATTAAATTTCCGTCTACAAGAATTTCCTTGCTCACGAGCTTTTCATCGCTTCCCGTTTCCCCGCCATCTGAATGGAAGAGAGCAAATGAAAATATCTGTCGCCAGTTTTTCATCTCAAATTTTTCTGCATCTTCAACCATCTTTATAACTTTATTTCCCATTTCTATTCCGAGTATGCTCCCTTCCTGACATATACCGAAGATGCTCTTTCCATCATCTCTTATTTCGTAATAATTCACGCTTGCAAAATATCCCGGCAATGGTTCAACATAATAAAAAGAATCTTTTACCACAACATGATCTTCATAAAATTTCTCTTCCATCTCCTCTCCATATCTTATTATATACTCTCCCTTTCCCTGATAGAGAAACACTATGTTGCATTTCTGCAATACATTCTTGCTCTTAAATTCAAGATTATAAATCTGGCTCTCTATTTCCCTTCCATTATAAAGCACAGTTATTGAATGCTCCCTTTCATTTACAGCATAGCATGGCTTATCAAATTCAATAGAAATATCGAGAGGCTGGTATTTCATATCATTTGGCATGTTCAACTCCAATCGTTCATAATAATATTTTTCATTCTTGGCTTGGACAAAGGAAAGAAGCATTAGAAATACCATAAGAAAGATTATCAATCTCCTCATTTAATCAACCTTCTTATTGCCTCTCCATTCATGATTATGGCAAGGACAAGCAGAGCCATTGTGGGCTGATAAAAAATGGATGCAATAAACATGACGAGAATAAAAAGATGCCTCCCTATTATGCCCTCCGCCTTTATTGCTTCCACGCCCGCCACGCCCATCGCCGCCAAAAAGCCAAGAATCCACGGAATCACGCCACCATATATTCTCCATGCGAAATAGGTGAAGCCGAGAAGGAGGATGAAATCGGAGAATATGTTTATTGCAAAAAATTCTCTATCATTTTTTAATTTGGCGAGGGTTCTCCCACTTTCTTCTATCATGCCCGATACCATTGCAAATATCCCGGCGAATACGGCAAAGATGTATTTTGAAGGTATGTAAAAAAGAAAGGAAAGGAAGGCAAGAAGAAAGGAGACAAGATAGAGTTGTAAGGGGGAATAACCTGCCTTACAGAGGGATGGAGAGAGAAAAGAAGTTATTTTACCACAAATATATGTTGCCACTATATCCCTACTTTCTTTTTCTGCTAGCAACTTCACGGCTTTTTCTATATCCTTTCTTTCCTCTATTTCAAAGCCCTTTATCCTCTTTCCCCTTCCTTTTCTGTCAAATCTTTTTGATGGTTTTCCAATATACGCAATAATTTTTCCATCGCTGCCTCTAAAAATATTTCCATCGAGCTTTAATTCCTCAATGAATGCGTTTCCTTTTACAACAAAAGCCCTTTCTTTAAAATCTTTTAAACTTTTCAAAAATTTTACATTTTCATCCCTCACTATTTTCCTGTATCTGGCTGGATATACATAAATCTCATCAAAATGATAACTGAGCTCTTCAATCAATTTTTCAATAACACTTTTTCCGCATAAATCCCATGAGCTTTTTTCATTAGCGATTATAACAGCCTTCATTATCTGATGATTGGTTTTTAATTAATAAAATTTTATAATCTATTTTACATGCTTTGTAGTACAATTCTATAATATTGAGATTTTCAGATTCGCTGTTTGATTAATTGCAAATTATATTTATTCAAGCAATGGAATAAACATTAATCCATCTTTATGCTTCGCCAGTTTACTTTGTTGGTTTGGATGTAAAATTACCTTAACATTCGGGCATTGTTTAATGGCGCTTCAAAATAATAAAGCTTAATAATGAACAATTGATATGGGAATATGGATATTGTTGCATTTATTGCAGGGCTGATTGTGGGCGTGGTCATTGTTTCCATTGCTGTAGAATTCGCCTGGAAGAAAAGTTTGCCAGAAAAAACGTGCAAATTAATCAGCAAATGGAGCTTAAATGAGCTTAAAAATCCATTGATTGTTGCAGAACGCCTGCATGTTGCGCCGCCACCCGATGCAAAGGTTGTTGTGGCCGCGCCTTCGCCACTTGCAAAAAATGCAAGGGAAAATCCTGATGTTACTGGAAATTTTGCTATCGGGCTTAACAAGGCATTTATATTTGCGGGCGAGATAAAAGAGGGACAGCTTGCAATTGTTACATCTGATGAAGATATTATAAGGGAATTGAGAGAAATATTTTATGACTTTTACAGGGTAAAAGAAAAGGTCGTTTCATATGTGCCGAAAAAAGGAAAAGTAAGGATAAGGGGTATAGTGAGGGCTGTATTTCCATACAGAGATGGTTATCTTATGAGGGTATCATATGAAGGTGGATTGGTTGGAGTGTTACTCAAGGAAAGAATGGATGTTGAAGGAAGGAGAGTTGAGATAGAAGGAGAGGTGCTGGAGTATCCATTTATAAACCCCTCGAATATTACAATACTCGATTAAATGAGCATACTTATTAAAGATTCGTTAATTGTTACACAGGATGATGGGAGGCGAATAATTAGAGGAGATGTTTTCATAGAAGATGATAGAATAATCGAAATCGGAAAAATAAATGTTGAGGCGGAGTTCGTTTTAAAAAAGAAAATAGTTCTTCCAGGCTTAATAAACATGCATACTCATTTGCCAATGACTCTACTTCGTGGCTATGGCGATGATTTGCCTTTGGAGGAATGGCTTACAACGAGAATATGGCCCGTAGAAGCAAGATTAAAAGCAAAACACATTGCTGTAGGAACAAAACTTGCCTTTATGGAAATGGTTGCATCAGGCACAACATGCTGCAATGATATGTATTTCTTCGAGGATGTAATTGCTGAAGAGGCAAAAAAATTTGGTATGAGATGTTATGCTGGCTTCAGTATCATAGATTTCGATACACCTGAGATGAAAAAGGATTTATTGCTACCAGAATGTGAGAAATTTATAAGAAAATGGAATAAAGATGACCTTGTAACGCCTGTCATCGCTCCTCATGCAACATATACGTGTTCTCCCGAAACGTTAGAAAAGACGGCAGAGCTGGCAACAAAATACGGCTGTTTTATTCATATTCATTGCTCTGAGACAAGACATGAGGTATATGATGTACTTGCTCGCTATGGAGTGCGCCCGCTCGAACAAATTAAAAAGTATGGATTGCTCGGCAGAAAAACAATGCTGGCTCATTGCGGGTGGATAACAAAGGAGGAGGTAAAGGAGATAGCAAGATCAGGGGCCTGTGTAGTTCATAATCCAGTAAGCAACATGAAACTTGCAACAGGTGGTTTCACTCCTTTGCCTGAACTATTCGAAGCAAATGCCACCGTCACCCTGGGCACAGATGGGGCAGCGAGTAACAACAAGCTTGATATGTTTGAGACAATGAAATTTGCCGCCCTCCTGCATAAGCACCACAGATGGGATGCAAGCGTTGTGAAGGCACAGGAAGCGATAGATATGGCGACAGTAAATGCTGCAGAATTTCTTGGCTTAAATGCTGGAAGAATAGAGAAGGGGAAAAAAGCCGATGTTGTATGCATCGACGCAAAGCAGCCAAATTTATTGCCTCCCCATAATGTTGTTTCCCATCTCGTGTATGCAGCATCAGCTCTAAATGTAAGCGATGTTATAATAAACGGAAAGATGATATATCATGAAAGGAAATTTTTAAACGTGGATGAAGAAAAAGTTTATAACGAAGTGGAAAAAGCTGCAGAAGAGTTAGTTAATTTGGGAGAATAGATAATGTTAATTCCCGCTACACATATCCCATCTCTTTCAACTTTTTCATCACCCTTTCCACGCTTTCTTCGATGCTCTCCTTATCTGTTTCAACAATAATTTCTGGATTTTCCGGCTCTTCATAAGGGTCATCGATGCCTGTAAAGCCCTTTATCTCTCCGTTCAATGCTTTTTTATACATCCCCTTAACATCTCTCTGGATGCACACCTCAACAGGCGTCTTAACATACACCTCAACAAAATTTTCACATATGGAGCGGGCAAAATCTCTATTTTCCCTGTAAGGGCTGACAAAGCTGCACAGCACCACCACGCCCCTCTCCGCCAGCAATTTCGCCATGAGCGCTATGTAGCGGAGGTGCTTATTTCTTCCCTCCTTTGAAAAATCTTTGTTCCGTATGTAATCTCTGACTGTATCTCCATCGAGCAGTTCAACATCCTTTCCCTGTTCTTTAAGCTGTTTCATTAATTCCTTAGCTATAGTTGTTTTGCCGGAACACGGCAACCCGGTAAACCATACAGTTACTCCTTTCCCCTTCATTCTATCACCTACTTTTCTCTTACATTCCTATATAACTTTGGATCAACAGCCTGAACAGCAGAATCAACATCAAGCCTCCCGCCTAAAAATTCATTCACTCTCTCTATTTCCTTTTTGGGATTCTTTATAACATCATTATATTTTACAACAATGTATTCAATGTCATCTCTTTTTTTCAGCAAACGCATGGCAAATCTATTCAATTTTTCGAAAAGCGGTTTTTCCACCTCCCTGTCAATTGGACCCGACATTTTTTCCATTGAATCCATTATTTCATCGATATTTCTCACCATGTATATTATCTTGTATTTCCCCTTTGGCAGGAATTTTAATCCATAGGCGGTTATTTTTATAAATTTCCCTCTGTATTTTTCCATTGGAAATGTTCCCTCCATCAGCCTATTTATTATTTTTCCTCCCTCCAGTTCATAATATCCTTTTGGATTGTGCTCATTTGGGGGGCGAGATTTATCAAATGCAACTGGAAAACCACCTCTATACAAAATCTGCATCATCATGGATGTTCCAGATCTCTCCAGCCCTGAAACAATGTAATTATACTCACCCTCCATTTTTTATCACCTCTATGATTTTTTTAATAAATTTCTCGCATTCATCCTTGGGAACAATTGCTCCCATTACATTTTTTTTGCCGCCCGCCACATATCCCATGCCAACAGCTATACCAATAAGCTTTCCTGCAGTATTTCCCCTTACATAAACCTGGCAATTCTCTCTAAAGTAGCCATCATTTATCACAATAACATATCCGTTTCCATCCCACAGTTTCCTCGCTACAGTTGAGATTATGTTATAAGGGCAATTCATTCTTTTGATTATAATGCTCCCGATTCTTTCCTCCTCTCCTTCTATGGCTTTTTTAATCTCCTCCTCTATTTTTTCTTTCCTCTTCCTCCATTTCTCGTTATTCATTATAAAGGATGCTTTATCTTCTGCCCTCCACAGATTTTTTACGGCTTCTTCAACCTCCTTTTTATCCCCCATCTTATAATTTGCATCTATTAGATACACCATCTCGTGCAACTCTTCAAAACTTAAGTTATTCTCTTCCATAAATCTTTCAAGAGTGGGATAAAATTTCGTTTTCTTAATTCTTTCCTCCCAGTCTCCAACCACACCGAGATATGATAGCAAATTTTTTACTTCAATATGCTCTCCAACAACCCATGAAGCAGATGGCCATTTCTCCTCCTCATCTCCCTCCATAATTGGATTTACATAACTAACTCCCTCAACTTTTTTTGTTATATGGTGGTCAAATACCCTCACTTTAACCCTTTCAACAATTTTTTTCAAACTGTTTTCGTGCAAAGCTAAATCAACAATCCATACTTCTTCAAAGTTGCTGGTTATCCATTCAATTTCTTCTTCTTCCAAAAAATAATTTCCTATTTTTGGCGTAATATTCGCGCATTCTTCATCGTATAACAGAGCTGCGGAGCATATGCCATCTGTATCCCAGTGATGAAGTATAAGGCGATGCATGTTACTCAACAAAAGGATTATCGTAGCTCATTATGATTTCCGCTACCTCTTTTCTCATCATTATTTCTGGCGGCGTTTCTCCTCTCTGCAGCATTTCTCTTATTTTTGTCCCGCTATAATAGATGTGATACTCTTTGTCATGAGGACAAATTTTTTCATTTACCACTCCACCACATTTCTTGCAGTAGAAAAATGATCTGAAGAAGATTGGTGTGATGCCTAAATCGGGGAATTCGTTGAATATATCATGTGCCTCATATGGGCCATAATAGTTGCCGACTCCTGCATGATCTCTTCCTACAATGAAATGTGTGCAGCCAAAGTTTTTCCTCACAATCGCATGAAATATTGCCTCTCTTGGTCCTGCATATCTCATTTCCGTTTTCAAAATCGCAAGCACAGCCCTATCTTTCAGATAATAATGTTTTATTAGAGCATCATATGCCTTCAGTATTACTTCATCCTTAAAATCGCCTTTCTTTTTCCTTCCCATTATAGGATTTATAAATATGCCATCTACAAAAGTTAAAGCTGTCTTTTGCACATATTCATGCCCGATGTGAGGAACATTTCTCGTTTGAAATGCCACTATATCTCGCCATCCTTTCTCTTTAAACAGAATTCTTGTTTCATATGGTTTGAGATAATACTTATCGAATTCTTCATTTCCTTCCTTTATCAGGGTTATTTTTCCTCCTGCCAGTTTTTCCTTCATCTCCATAACTTTTTTAACTCCTGGATGAGCGACGTCGGTTGTTTTGAAAACCTTTTCTGCATACTCCTTTTTGTTATATGTATATATCTCCTCGATGGAGAATATTGCTTCCATCCCATTTTCTGCCACTAAAGCAACTTCATCACCTTCTTTAAAGCCATCTTCGAAATCAAAAACTATCGGTATCGTCCATGGAACATCGTTGGCAAGGCGCATATGATGCAATACGCTTTCAAAATCCTCGCTGCACATAAAACCTTCGAGTGGAGAGAAAACGCCATTGGCAATATTTTCTATATCGTGTGCCATATCCCTGCTTACCTCTATTTTATCCATGCCCTCGATGCTTTTACTGCTATCAATTCTTCTTACTAACTTTCCACCGTGTGGCGCCGGCATGTTAATCAAGATAACCAAGGGCACGAAGCCTTTCTTTTATTTTCTCCTCATCTTCTTTACTGAATACTTCTTCCTGCTCCTCTTCCTCCATGCTTGCAAGGAGTTCTCGGAGCACGTATGTAACGTAGCCTGATATTGAATTGAAGCCTGTTCCTTCTATTCTTTTCTTTATTTTTTCTGCAAGAGGAGTTGGAATAGAGACGGTGGTATATTTTCCCTTTTCTACTTTCTTTTCATCGCCCATGAACCTGTAATTAAATATTATTATAAATAAATTGTGCCAAAAACGTAAATAGACGTAATTTTTTTTGTAAAAAGTGATAATCAGAAAGTGCAAGGAGGAAGATTTGGAGGAGGTATTCAGAATAGAGTTACTTTCATTTAAATTTGCATATCCCCGCCTTCTGTTTCATGAATATCTGGAAAAGCTGTTTTTTGTTGCTGAGGAAAACGGAAAAATAGTTGGTTATGTAATGGCTGATGAAAAAAGAAATCTGATAGTTTCCATAGCTGTTCATCCCGCATATAGAAGAAAGGGATATGGAAAAAAGCTGATGGAACACGTCCTAAATTTTATGAAAGGAAAGGTGATACTTCAGGTGAGAAAAAGTAATGAGATAGCCATAAAATTTTATGAAAAACTGGGCTTCAGAAAAATTGGAGAGATTAAGAAATACTACATTGATGGAGAAGATGCCATTTTAATGGCTAAGAAGATAGATTGAGGATTGCTTGAGCAATGTCACCTTTCGCTTCTTCAAGCGCTTTTATTGCCTCCTCCCTGCTTTTGCCTGTTTTCTCCATAACAAGTTCCACATCCTCTTCATTAATCCTCATTTTTATTTTTGGCTCCCCAACTACCTGATAAGTTTTTTGTCCTTTCATCTCCATTATGGTGACAGAAGGGTTTTCAAAAACATATTGTTTATCCCCCGCTTCAATTATTACCCTATCTGCTTTCAATTCTTTTAAGTTAATTCCCATTTTTTTCATCATTATGCGAAGTTGTTTATCATCCACTGGAAGCATGAGAATATATGGTAGTAAAGCTTAAATCTTTTTGTATGGCTTAATCAAACAATCCTTAGTTTTCCAAGTTGTGGTTCGTAAATCAGCCCTTTTTCCATAAGAGAGGCTATTACCTCATCAACAATTTCCTTCTCCATTCCTTCCTGTTTTGCTCTTTCCACAACATCATCCCATGATGCCCCCTCCTCGCCCTGCAACTCCTCTATGATTTTGATTATCTTTTGCTCCTCCTCTTCGTAATTCTGCTTCATTTCCTGCTTTCCAGAAGTTATGAAAGAAAGAGCCTCTTTCGCCATTATTTCGTAATGCTGGATATCCACGTCTTTGTATACTTTCAGCGCCTCTGCCACTCCTTCTGCCACAAGCGGCGGATAACCGAGTTCCATGAGTTGTTTTGGCGTTGCATTTTTCATGTTCATTGCATCTTTCATCGCATTTATTCTAATCAGCATATTTTTGCATGCTTCTATAATCCAGTAGTTTCTTTCTTTTACACCCACTTCCTTTGCCATCTCTGCCCTCGCCGAGAGATAAAGCACACCTTCTTCTGGCTCATAAATTCTTGCTTTGCCAACTATTGCTATATAACTTGGTATGGGCATATCTGCCAGTATGCTTGCAACTTCGGGCTTAAAAGCTTCCGCATACACAACATGTATGCCTGTCGGATCAGAAATTCGTGCCCTTCTCCTTATACCTTCCGCCCCTATTTCTTCAACATCTGTCAGCACACCAACTATAAATAATCGATTGACTTTTGCACCGAGAGGAGTTATTACATATTTTGGTGCTTTTTCTCCTCCTGCCTGAATAACATGATTTGCATCATTATATTCTGCAGCAAATATCCTCCAAGCTGGCTCCCTCATTTTATCCCTCCAGTTGCATCAAAATTTCCTCAGCCTCCTTCTTCTCATCTATATCCACCATCTGAGCATCGGAGGCAAAAATAGTTATTATGAAATCGCTTGGCATTGAATCTCCCTTTACTCTAACAGGTTTCGCTGCCAGTTTATCAAAAATTTCTTCATACACAATGCCGTAATCCATCGCCTCCTTTGCTATTTTGAGATATTCTTCCATACTTTTACCAAGCAACCTTTCAGAAATTTCTCTATTGAATATAACATCCACCGCGCCGGTTCCATCATCGAGAAGAGCTCTTATTCTTAAATCCGGCACTCCATCTACTTCTCCATCCTCCTCACATACACCATTCCTTATTCTTCTATTGCATTTTGGACATCTGAATATTATGCCCGAATCCTTTCTTACATCCAAAATAACTCCCTGAATATTTAGCTCTATGCCCCCGCCTGCTTCAACAATTTTATATAAAGGAATGATTCTTTCTTCCATTATAATCTCTTCATCTAATTTTTCCACTTCAGCATTTTCATCAAATATGAGCTGCGGCGCTCCCCTCCATTTCCTTACATAACCGCCTTTTATTTTTATCACATCACCTTCCTTTAAACCAAAATCATGCCATGCCGTAAAGCGAATTTTTGCGGTTTCATCTCCCATTATGCCTGAGAAAACCTTTCGCTCCTCTCCTCCTATATTCACCATCCTTTCCTCAATCGATAAAATTTTTCCTCTCACCTCAACATTTGATAAACCGGGCCTCAAATCAATAAGATTGTATTTCTGCGGCGGCCTTTTTACCAAATCTATGTCATAATCCACTTTTTCCACTTCACTCCACTCCGAAAGGCTGAGGCGCGGCTGCCCCTCCCACTCGCTGCTGGATGCGTTCTTTACTTTTATAACGTCTCCCTTCTGCAAGCCAAAATCCTTCCATGCAGTGAATGGGAGCACAGCAGTCTCATCTCCAAGCAAGCCACGATATATTTTCCGCCTCTCACCTCTCACCTCCACCTCTCTTTCATCTACTGCAAGAACCTTTGCAATGACACATATGTTGCGTTCATTTACTCTTACATCTTTAAGTTTCTTCTCTTTCACCACACTCCCGTACTTATTTATCACCGCTTCTTTTGCATGTTCCAAAGGTACTCCATATTCCAAAAACTTTCTCAAGTCTTTTTCCACTGCCTCTCTATCGGCATCAACAGCTTCTAGAATTTCATTGACTGCTGCCTCAATATCTATTTCCATCAATCATTAATGGGGTTTGTCTATAAAATTTTATGGTGAGTCAATTTGCACATGAGGTAAAGATATATAAAACCATATCATATTCTCTTTTATGGTATTGCCTATCGACTTACTTGAAGTCAGTTTAAATAAAGATATTTCTTTGTTACTCAAAGACGGCAGAATACTAAATGGAAAACTCATTGGATATGACCAATACATGAATCTGGTACTCGATGATGCAAGAGAAGAAAAGGAAGGGGAAGAAAAAAGGCTGGGTAGAGTTGTTGTAAGAGGAAGTAATGTAGTTAGTATAGCAATTGTATGAATAAGTTTTTAAGTTTCTCGCAATTATATTTCGAAAATGAAAGATATAAAGTCGGGAAGAAATTTGCTATTCATTTTTATGGCAATAGTGATAGTTATAATTGTAATAATAGCAGCTCCTTTTGTATATCAGAATTATAAGGAAGTTTTGAATCCCACACATGATAAGGATGGAGACGGAATACCAGATGATGAAGATGCCTTTCCAAATGATCCCAAAGAATGGAGAGATAGTGATGGAGATGGAATAGGAGATAATGCAGATAATGATGATGATAACGATGGCATTTTGGATGGTCAAGATTATCTGCCCTATAACGATGCTGCTGTGGAGGTGGAGATACATAAGATAAGGGTTAAAGATTATCTGGTTCCGACAAAGCAAACCGCAAAGATCTATGCCAAGATATATATCGATGATGTAATGTATTTACTTCCATCTGATGGCGTGGAGGAAGTTCCAATAGATGAGGATAAAATACTAAACTGGACGGTAAAACAAAATATTGAGGACAATATAGGTCATCATACCATAAAGATAGAATTTTATTACAAAGATATTCTTGGCAGAGAGAAACCACTCGATATAAATGGAGAAGATGCTAATAAGGATACGGGAAAAGCAATAACCATAGATTACTATATAGGAAATAAGGTAGGAAATCAATATCCTTCTGGCTCTACTTATGCCGTTTCAGATGGAAGCGATGATGGTAACAGCGGCATATTGGATGAAAAGGATGCAAGAATTTATTTCAGAATAGTGACAGTTGATGCAAGAGCATGATTATTTTTCCCGCAATTTGCTTTTTGCAAGTGCTCTTATCTTTTCCTTTTCTTTTCTGCTTATTCCGAATTTTCCCCATTCAACTCTTTTTGCTGCTGTTGAGCGAGAGAATATATCCAGCACATTACCTTCAACATGAGACGGAATGGGCAATTCCAGTGAATGCAAAACAGTCGGCACTACATCGATAGCTTTTGCTTCTCCATACCATTCTTTTATGTCTTTTCCATATGCCATGAAAATGCCCTGCTTTGAATGCTCTCCTTTGAAATAAAAAGTTGTGGGTCTTTCGATTATGTCCTCAAAATTTATGTTATCCATTATGGCATATCCCTTTTCAAGTTCTGCCACCAAATAACTCCACTCTCCCATCTCAAACATTTTTTTCATTTTAATTGGTTTTTTACCTCCATCCCTCAATCCATTTAGCAGTTTTACTATCTCCTTCTCCGCCTCCTTCCTGCAAATTACTGCCCTTGAGCTGGATGAAAGGCAGAATGCTGTGGTGTTATCAAAATCAATTATTCCTTCTTTTAGTGCGGCGGAGAAAAGAATTTTTTTCATGAAAGGTAGATGGGTAAATTTTCTTGGAAAATGATGGAGGAGATGAGATAATATCTTGCCCGCCTTCAAAAATGAGGGCTTTTTTCTCACCGCAAGATAACCTTTTTCATATAGCAGATTATTTATGAAAACATTTTTCTCTATCTTGTAAAAACCATGGTCTGAAACAATAAAATAGTTTGCCCTGAATCTTTCCATTATTTTTCCTATCATCTCATCCACTTTTCTGTATATGTCGAAAACTCCTTCATCCCCCCACAAAAAATGCTGTGCCAAATCAGTTGCCCTGAATACAACCATTGCAAAATCCCATGGAAAATTTTTCATAAGACGAATGGCGGCTTTGGCCCTGCTCTCCGTCCATTCATGAAGAATCTTTTTTACTTTCTCAGCCTCATAATATGCAGCAAGTCTTATTGGCACATCATCTATTACCAGATGCTCAAGCTTGTAATCATTGAGGAAAGGAGCAGCATCTGGCGGATAAAAAAATTTTTCACCGGGTGGCGTGAGCAAGCCGGAAACAATGACGCCATTTATTCTTTCTGGGGGATATGTGACAGGTACATTTATAACAATGCTCCTCTTTCCTATATCACTCAGCAAATTCCATATGGCTGGCATACGGCGGCTATGGCGAGAAATAACCTTTATGCTTTTCCCATCAAAATAAAAGAAATCGAATATGCCGTGTTTTGAAGGCTTCACTCCAGTAACTATGCTTGTCCATGCCGGGGCTGAGGAAGGCGGCAAGGTTGACTCAAGTTTGCCGAAGCATTGGAATTTCTGCAAATTTGGCAATTCATCTATCCATTTTTGGATGAGCGTCGGCTCAGCACCATCGATGCCTATTATGATGCTCCTCATTCTACTTTATATACTTTGTCTCCTTCTCTCACTCTATCAATAACTTTTATGCCCACTTCATCGCCAGGTTTTGCTTCTTCTATTTTCTGTCTATTTATTTCCATGGATTCCACAGTTTGCTCAAAATCTGTCGTTGCACCCTTTATATGTATTTTATCACCAATTTTAAGGTTGCCATTCGTAATTTTAATGGCTGCAACGCCTATCTTCGAAAAATAATGCTCAACATATCCAATTTCCTCCATGAGAATAATACAGAAAGCATTATTTATGATATTTGTTTGTTAAAATAGTGAAAATATTGCCGTATGCCCTGCTCCTAATCTTTTTTGCACCTCAGGTAGCAGGGTTGATAGCCGGCATAGATTATAATTATCCACCTCATGAATTCATTGAAGATGGAGAGGCAAGGGGATTCAATGTTGACATAATGCGGGCTATAGCAGCCCATATGAACGAAAGCATAGAGTTTAAGCCTATGACATGGCATGAAGCGTTGGATGCACTGAAAAACGGGAGTATAGATACTCTTTGCATGGCAAGAAGTGAGGAAAGGAGGCAATATTTCGATTTCAGCGAGCCAATACTTGATATAAAACTTGCAATATTTGTGAATGAAGAGATTACAGGCATAGCCAGCATAGAGGATTTGGAAGGACATACTGTTGCAGTGGAGAAGGGAGATATAGCAGAGGAAATTTTGTTGAATAGAGGAATAAATGCCTTCATAATAGAGGCAGATACTCAGGATAAAGCAATGAAACTTCTTGCTGAAAGAGAAGTGATGGCGTTTTTCGGGAATTATTATACAGGAGTGTATCTGGTTCATAAATATGGATATAAAGATATAAAGGTGATTGGTGAAGCCATAAATGTTGGTGAAAGAGTTATTGCGGTAAGAAAAGGAAATCATGAACTCCTTGAAAAAATAAATGAGAGTATTGAAGCCATAAAGGCATCTGGTGAATATGATGCAATCTATGAAAAATGGTATGGTGTGCATGTCTATGCTGGCAAAAAAATTCCAGAATGGATTTTTCTATCAATATTTGCTCTTATTGCGATAACTGCTGGAGGTTTCACTGTTATGGGCATATGGAGCAGGACATTGACAAGGAAGGTTAGAGAGCGAACGATGGAGCTGGAAGAACTTAAGAATAAACTGGAGGAAAAAGTTGCGAGTAAAACAGCAGAGCTTAGAACCATTATTTTCTCTCTTGCCCATGACCTCAAAGCACCTCTGAGAAGCATAAAAAGTTTTGCTGCCTTTTTATTGGAAAAATACGGAGGAGATAAAGAGGCGGAAAGTAATATCAGGCGAATACTTGATGCTGCGGAAAGAATGGAAAAGCAAATTGACGCCCTTCTCCAGTATGGAAAACTCGAGAAAGATCATATTGATATAAAAAGGGTGGATATGAACAAACTCGTTAATGAAGTTATTGCAGAAATGAAGGATTACATAGAAAGCAAAGGTGCAGAAATAAAAATAAGGAAATTGCCAGAAGTAAGAGGAGACAAAAGCATATTGAAAAGCATAATGTATAATCTGATACACAATGCTGTAAAGTTTGTTGAGCCGGGCAAAAAGCCAGTAGTGGAGATTTATGGAGAAAAAAACGATAGAGTAAAAATATTTGTAAAGGATAATGGCATTGGAATATCTAAAAATGTGGAGGAAGATATATTTGCCCTTTTTACAAAACTCCATGGGAGAGAGGAATATGATGGCACAGGAGTGGGGCTTGCAATGGTTAAGAAGGGTGTGGAAATGCTGGGTGGAAAAGTTGGCTTCGAAAGTAATGAAAATGAAGGGAGCATCTTCTGGATAGAACTTCCATTTTAAAATTTAAATATGGTTAAAGGCTATCATTTCATGGGAACCGGCTATGGCTATGGAAAGGTTATCCTTTTCAATGAGCATTTTGTTGTGTATGGCATTCCTGCTATAGCTTCTGCAATAGACAAAAAGACAATTGCAGAGGTAAAGAGATGCGATGGAAGCGAATCTTTCATAATACATGATAATAGGGAGGCGACGCCTGGCTATAAAGAGGAAAAACTGGAGCAGCAGAGGGAATCGGTGGAGAGAATAAAAAAGGCGATGGGCATCGATGAATGCATTGAAATATGGCTTCATGGCGACCTGAGGGCGGCGAGCGGTATAGGGGCGAGTGCCGCCAGCTGCGCCGCAATAGCGAGAGCTATAGCAGATGAGTTTGGCATGGAGCTGAGTGATGAAAGGATAAATGAGATTGCATATGAAGGGGAGAAGGCATATCACGGCAATCCATCTGGCATAGACAATACCTGCGCAACCTTTGGTGGACTTGTGTGGTTTATCAAAGGAAAGGGTATGGAGAGAATAAAGATTGATGAGCCTGTGGAAATAGTCATGGGTGATACGGGGCTCGTGGCGAATACAAAAAAGGCTGTTGAAGGTGTGAGGGAAAGGAAGGAAAAATATAAAGAGAGGTATGAAAAGATATTCAGAGAGGCAGAGAAACTTGCATATGAGGCGAGGGAGGCAATTACAGAAATGAATTGGAGGAGGGTTGGAGAACTTATGAATAAAAATCATGAACTTTTGCAGGAAATAGAAGTATCGTGTAAGGAGCTGGATTTGCTGGTTGAAATAGCAAGGGAGCATGGCGCATATGGAGCAAAAATGACAGGTGGAGGATTAGGTGGCTACATGGTTGCTTTAACCCCCGGCAAAGAGATGCAGGAGAAAGTGGCGAAGGCTATAGAAAAGGAAGGGTTTTATGCATTGCGAACAAGGATAGGGATATAAGATTCATAGTCTATCTCGCCTCTAATTTCACCGAGTTGTAACAGTTCTACACAAATTTTATTTTAAAGACTGCATTAAAGTAAGATGATTGCTTATATAGACATAGTTTCTGGCATAAGTGGCGACATGTTTCTTGCCGCTCTAATAGATGCTGGCTTTTCTGCCAAAAAACTGCTTGATGAGTTAAAAAAACTCAACATAAATTTTGATATGGAAGTAAAAAGGGAGGGAGATGTTATTAAAGGCACTTCGCTATATGTGTATTCAAGAGATGATAAAAGGAGAGATTTAAATGATATTCTTTCCATAATAGAGGATAGCGATTTAAGCGAGAATGTAAAGGAAAGGGCGAAAAAACTTTTTACAGATATAGCAAATGCAGAAGCAAAAATACATGGCATAGATGTTGAGCAGGTTCATTTTCATGAGTTGGGAGGAGTGGATACAATCGTGGATATAGTTGGTTCCCTGATAGCTCTCGAAGGCCTGGGAATAAGCAAGATATACTCTTCCCCTGTTAAAGTTGGAAGGGGCATTGTAGAATGCATGCATGGGAAACTGCCGGTGCCCGCGCCAGCAACGCTGGAACTGCTCAAGGGGAAACCCATTGAATTTACAGATATTGATACTGAAATAACCACGCCGACTGGCGCCGCTCTCTTGCGGATGGCGGAGTTTTGTTATCCAGAAATGGAAGTGGAGAGAATAGGATATGGGATGGGTAAGAAGAAGCTGGATATACCAAATTTACTCCGTATAGTTATTGGAAGGGAAGTGGATGCTGGCGGCGTATATGTTATTGAGACAAACATAGATGATATGAATCCCGAATTATATCCTCATGTAATTTCAAATCTTATTGATGCGGGCGCTCTGGATGCTTTTATTATCCCGGTTGTTATGAAAAAGAATAGAGGAGGGGTTTTACTCAAGGTGATTGCAACGGGAAATAAATTAGAGGAAATCAAAAAAATAATTTATGAGGAAACCACCACTTTTGGATGCAGGTATTACAAAGTTATGAGGGATAAACTGGAAAGAGAAACTGTGGAGGTTGAAACAGAATATGGGAAGATAAGAGTAAAAATTGGCTATTTCAATGGGAGGGCTATCAGCATTTCTCCAGAATATGAAGATTGCGCAAAAGTTGCAAAAGAAAACAGAGTTCCTATTCGAGAAGTATATGAAAAAGCCAGAGAAAGAGCCAGAAAAATCGTTTCTTAATACCCATTCATTGCATTCTTTTTATTATTGTGCCCACCCTTTCACCCTTTATCGCTTTCGTTAGATTCCCTTTCACCATCCCATTTATGAAATACACGGGGCATGGAATCTTCAATGCCTCATCAATTTTATTTCTCACCCCGCCTGTAACATCTATTCCCGCCGCTTCCTGGCGGAGCGAGAGCGAGATTTCCTCATTTATTTCCTCAATTAACCTTGCATCTCTATGCACCTTTGGATTCTTATCGTAGATGCCGTCAACATCCATGAGAAAAATCACTCTCTCTGGCTGCAATTTTCCTGCAAGATATGAGATAATTTGATCACCCGACAGAATGTCGATACCTTTATCTTTTGCTATAGCCACATCCCCAAAAAGCACAGGGATGAAATCTCTAGCAATAAATCCCTCAATCACTTTAACCCATCCATCAACTATCTGTCCTTCGTTTATAATGAAAATTGATGAGGGGCTGATTGAAAATGCAGGGAGATTCAAACTCAGAAAAATTTCAATAATCTTTTTATTCAATTCCAGCATTGCCTGATGTGTTTTGCTCACACCGACCATATTTTCTTTTTTCAGTCCTTCTCTTATTTTATATTCCTTTGCTAAAGGATGTCCATAGCTCCCGCCGCCATGCACGAGCAAAAATTTCTTTTCTGGATAAAAATCGGCTATTTCCTCAGCAATTTGTTTAACAACACCTTCATTAAATGACAATGGCTCGTTTTTATTGCATATAATACTCCCGCCAAGTTTAACAATAATCATTGTAAAGGAGTTTTTCAGGACATAAAAATGTTTCTGATTGGGATGTAATGTGCAGAGTATGGAAATTTTATCTGCGGGCAGGAAGAGAAAATTATATGCGGCGGGCTTTAACATGTCATCACAGCAAATAAGCCAATACTTATTTATACATCCTCCAATTGCAAAAACATGCAAAAATATGACTATCATAAATTGCTCGATAGGGCTTTGCAGGCTTTGCCAAAAGACATTGTAGTAAAGGAAAGGTTTCAGATGCCAAAGGGTATAATATTTTATGAAGGAAATACAACTATTCTAAAAAATTTGGCAGAAATCGCCGATATAGTTAATAGAGATGTAGAACATATTTTTAAATATCTCCTTAAAGAACTTGGAACTGCAGGAGAAATAGATGGGGAAAGAGCAGTTTTTCAAGGCAAAATACCAGAAAACAGAGTGCAGGAGAGGATAGAGAGGTATGTGAATAGATACGTTCTTTGCAGAGAATGCGGTAGACCGGATACAAAACTCATAAAGAAGAATCGCACCCTCATGCTAAAATGTGAGGCATGCGGCGCCATCCACCCTGTGGCGGGTAAAATAAAAAGAGGTTAGTTATCTGTACCACGTCCAGAGGTTGTGGGCAAAGAAATTCCAGATAAAGGCAGCGGCTATGCCAGCAATGTTTGCTTTTAAGGGATGAATTCCGGCTAATGATGTCAAAAGCAAAAGAATGGAGAGATTTATTAAAAGCCCTACAAGTGTGGCAAGGTTGAACTTTGCAGCTCTTTTAAGAAACTCCCTTGCCCCTCTTTTACCCCTATCTTTGAAAGTCCATATTTCATTCAGGAGAAACGAAAAGAGGATGGAGGTTTCTATGCTTATAAATCCAGCAAGCAATAAATGAAGTTTATTCATCAAGAGCCACAAAATAAATTCATTAAGGATTACTGCCGCCCCTCCAACAACACCAAATTTAACAAATCTGAATATTTCTCCTTCCTCCCATGCTACACGTAGCAAATGCTTTGAATAATTTGAATAACTTTCATTAAAGCTTTCCCCTCTTGCTACCTCTACAGGAATTTCCTCAACTTTTGCATATTTGCCTTTTGCCAGAATTTCCAGCAGAATTTTACATCCTACAGGATATAGCCTGGTTTTATTCACCACTTCTCTCTTTATCAAAAAAACCTCAGAGAGAGGGTCTTCAACCGCTCTGCTTTTTGGGAACAAGAGATTGACAAACATTTTTGCAATTCTTGATTTCTTTGCCCTTTTACCAATTACAATATCGGCGCCTTTTTTCGCTCTCTCCATTAAGTCACTAATACATTTATTGATGTCTTTAACTCTATCGTTCAGCAAGATTATATATTCTCCTTTACTCTCTTCAATACACTTTATAAGTGTTGTTGCTAAATCCACATCTTTAACAAACTTTATTCCTCTCCCTTCTAAGCTTTTATGGGGCGAGCCTGCAACTATTATCTCGTAATTCACTTCTTTATCCAATGCGTTGATGACTCTTGCCAGCTTCAATCCATAGGGAAAAATTAGGGATATCATGCTCTCCTTACCTTCAAAGTTAATCTTTGTTGAGAAACAACTATTATTTCCTCACCCTCTTTTATCTCTTCTTCTGCCTCTGCTCTCCATATCTTTCCATCAACTTTCACTTGCCCTTTTGGACTTATATCTGTTATTGCAACCCCTTTTTTACCAACCAACTCATCTTCTCCTATTTTCGGCTTCGCCCTCTTTGCTTTTATTGCCTTCATGAGCGCATATGAAAAGAAAGCAGTGATAAATATGGCTATCACCAAACTTGCCACTCTGAAAGTGAGATACCAGTTTAGCGGCATTTCATGCATGGCTTTTTCAGCTGGCATAAGCATTATTCCGAATATAAATGTAATTATTGCAGCAGTAGTCCAGAAACCAAATGTTGGAGTGAATGCTTCTATCACAAAAAAGATGAAGGCAAGAGAGATGAGAAGAATCCCTGCAACATTTACTCCAATAAATGAAAAACCATATAATGAAAGAATCACAGATATGGCTCCAATGGTTTCTGGCAGGTGAAAGCCTGGGGTGAGGAATCCAAAAATCAAGCCAAACATTCCAATCGTAAAAAGAATTGATGCTATTTGAGGGTCTGAAATATAGTTTATAAAAATATCTCTAAAACTCCATTTTATTCTTTCAATGGTACTGTTAGAAGTTGCTAATGTTTTTCTTTCACCCCTCACAGTTACCTTCATTCCATCCAGTTCTTTAATAAGTTCTCCCACACTCCCTGCAACTATTTCTATCGTCCCATTTTCATATGCCTCTCTTTCATTCAGCACAACATTTTCTGTCACGAATTTTTCAGCCATCGACACATTTCTGCCATGAGAGAGTGCAAGATTTTTCATCATCGCTGCATATGCCCTCACAACCTTCTCATCAGCTTTTTCAGGCAAACCGGTTGCAGGATTAACACTGCGGGGCTGGCAGGCGCCGATGAGCGTTGTATTTGCCATGGCTGCCACATGCGATGCCATTAGAATGAATGTACCGGCAGAAAAAGCTTTAGCTCCAGATGGTGCAATATATATAACGATGGGCACAGGAGAGTTTTCTATCTTTTTGATGATTTTCTCCATGGCGTTTGCCATTCCTCCATCTGTATCGAGAATTATTATAAGTGCCTCACCATCTTTTGCCTCATCAATTGCTTTCTCAAATTGATTTACCGTGCCCTGGGCAATTATGCCTTGTATCTCCGCCACATAAACTTTTTTGCTATCTGCATTTGCATGTGGAAGGAGGAGAAGAATTAGGAGAAATATCAGAAATTTCCTCATTGGAAAAAGATAGAGGGGTAATAAATAACTTTTTCCTTATTCTTTTTTCATGTAAAGAGTAGCGAGTTAAGCAATATTTTCTTCTATAAGCTGTACAATATCTATTACATCTGCGAACTCCTTAAGATGGCTGTAACAGTGAGGAGATGCAGTAACTATTGTCGCCCCCATTTTTTTAGCCTCCTTTGCCAAATATTCTGCCATTTCTCCCGCCTCATCTGGAAATGCCAGTCTAAATTCAATTTCTCCTCCGCATTGCCTCGCTTTGCTTCTATTCTCGTTAAACTCTACAAGGTTACCAAATTTTTTTATTACTTGGCGGGGTTCATCATATATTCCAAGATATCTTCCTAAAAAGGCGGGATCGTGATAGATGTAATTTTTATCCTTCCTGTTTCCTTTTATTCCGAGAGACAATATAAACTGACTTATATGTATTGGATTAAACTCACGCAGAGCAAGCATTCCATTAGGGCATGCCATAACAATCCTATCAAAATTTCTCTCCCTTAATCTTTCCTTATTTTTTTCATTGCTCTCCCGGCCAATTTTATGTATTGGGTAGCCACAGCATCCTCCCACAATATTCACATTTAAGCCAAGCTTATCAAATAGAGATATGACAACATCTTTCATCTCCCTGTTTGTTAAACAGCCCATGAAAAACGCTATTTCCCCGCCTTCTTTCTCAAAGTTTTCATCACCAAATATATTGTTCTTTTCATTAAAGTTTTTAAGCAAATTCTGATGGGGCGGCAGCAATGTTTTAAGGTCGTATCTCGCTGCCCTTATTACATCCGCTATTTTTATTAACGAGGGACAATCCTCCTCACACCTTTTGCATAAAGAGCATTTTTGTAAACTTTTGACAACATTTTCATCTTCATTCAATTCTCCAGTGAGGAGACCATACGCAATCATTATCTTGCCCTTTGGATAGTCACTCTCTTTTTGCACAAAACTGTATGCATAATATGATTTCTTACAAAATCCACAACCTGTGCAACTCAGAATTTCATCATGATATTCTTCAAGCATAATTGTAAATATTCGGGTGTTTAAAAAGAATATTAATAGTTCGCAACATGCAGAAGTAAAAGAGAAATGATTTAACCCATCTGTGATTTAATTTTATGAAAAAATTGATTGTGACGGGCATTATAGTTCTATCTTCATTGATACTGCTGGACGTACTCT
>Ga0209834_10000353_pt1 | contig 28427 bp, 34 predicted proteins | sample Mar14236cmmetaG_FD_184134 | JGI IMG/M metagenome (GOLD analysis project Ga0209834, IMG submission 184134) | Marine hydrothermal vent microbial communities from Guaymas Basin, Gulf of California to study Microbial Dark Matter (Phase II) - Marker... ... | reverse complement strand
ATCAAACCTAATAATGAATGCCAGCCTTTTCGAACAGTAGCGCCTACTGATCCTCCGGCACTGCTGAGAACCGACCAGGTTTTTGATTCCTGGATTCCGTTTATCGCTGGCCCGATCTCCGCTGCTACCTGGGAAGCCAAACCCGGTTTTTTATCCATCTCACGGCGGGGGCTGACAAATTCCTCTTTTTTGGGAGGACGTTCTTTCTTTTTAATTTCAGGTTGAGTTGCTGGAACCTCTGTATCATCTGGAATCTGGATTGGAGATTCTACAAACGCCGGTTCTTCTTCAACTGTGTCTTCTACTAACCCACCCTGGTCCAGTTCATCTATTTCCAGGGCTCCTACACCTAATCCCCAATTGGGCTCGATGATATTTACTTCACCTTCGCCATCAACCGGGAAAAACACGACCGCTTCCAGGTCCTCATCCAACTTATGAAGCAGTCTTTGGATCAAGGCACTATGTTTCATCCTGGTCAAATTCTTGAAAAGATTACCAGTCCAGGTTTGGGGAGTTTTCGGGGTCAGGATCAGAAGTTGATTGGGTTGAAGGCTGATCTGGTGATATCGCACTTTATATGATTTGCCCAAACCTAATCCCGCACCTGATAACTCCGGGTCATGCAGATCCTCAACAACATCCCCTGTGATCTGATAAATAAAGGATGGACCACATTGGGCATAGAGAACCCGATCTTCCCGGAGAACTATCTGGGTCAGATATCCGGTAGCTTTCAGCCCCTTTGTAGCTGCCCTATAATTTCGATCCAAGAGGTATTTATTTAGCACATCAGTGACATTGCGCAAGGCAGAAGTGGTTGATCCATCAGTTTGATAATAAACCTCGGCCAATTTAGTAAGAAGCTGCTCCATTGCGGTATCAGAGAGCGGCGCATTGCCATCCAAATGCAGATGCAGCACCAACCTTTCCTGGGTCCGCCTTCTGGGGGATCGCCTGGGAGGTTTGGTTATGAATAATCCCGGTAGAACCGAGACTGTTTTATCCATTTGCCGCAAAATAGGCAGGATGTTGAGATTGAATCTGGTAGCCATATTCATCTTCCGATTTAGTCGTTTTGCTGCCTTTATTATACTGGTAAAATGGTGTTCGAAGCCACCCACCATCCCAGAGGACTGTATGACCATCGAACGAATTCATTCCATCCCTGATTTTCTCAACCTGAAAGAGGATTGGAATGCTCTCTTAACTCAAAGTGCAAGTCATGTGCCATTCCTTCGGCACGAATTTCAGGTCCAATGGTGGATGAACCTGGGAGGTGGAGAATGGGATAGTGGAGATTTGGAAATCCTTGTCCAACGGGATCCGGATCAAAAACTCACCGGGATCTCACCTTTCTTCATATCAAATCAGAAGATGCAGTTTATCGGAAGTTACGAAATCTCAGATTATCTGGATCTGATCGTCGCGCCAGATAATCTGTCCAGGTTTATCAGGGAGATTCTCGACTATTTGTCTACAGATATATCACCAGACTGGAAAACACTGGATCTATACAACCTTCCGGAGAACTCCCCTTCTATTACTATTATGGAAGAAGCTGCCCGGGCAGCGGGATTTCAAACCAAATTAGAAATCATCCAGCCTGCTCCATCTGTCCAACTGCCCTCAAGCTGGCAGGCTTATCTTGATTCACTCGAGGACCGCTACCGACAGGAAATCTCCCGGAAAATCAGGAACGCCGATTCTTATTTTTTGCCAGTGGACTGGTATATAGTCAATGAGGAACATAATCTAGATCAGGAAATTGATGATTTCCTGGATCTGATGGCAAATAATCCTGAAAAAGAGAGATTCCTGACCGATCAAATGAAAAAGCAGATTAAAGCCAGCGCCCGGGCAGCCTTTGACGGAGGCTGGCTGCAGCTGGCATTCCTGGTTGTAGGAAATCAGAAAGCTGCCGGTTATCTGAATTTTGATTTTGATGAGAAGATTTGGATCTATAATTCCGGCATCAACTCTGTATTCGAGAACCTCTCTCCGGGCTGGGTTCTACTGAGCAAGATCATTAACTGGTCAATTGATCAAGGCAAAACCGAATTGGATTTTATGCGGGGAGACGAAACCTACAAATACCAATTTGGAGGAATCGATCAGAATGTCTTTCATCTGCAAATAAAAAAATAGGAATTAGATCAGAAAGGAAAAATCCGTTTCTTGGGCGAAGTAGCAGACCAGATCCCGGGTATTTTCGTGCCGCATGTAGGGCACAAGCCTTCCGGAGTAATGTGATATTCCTGAACAGAAAAACCGTGCCTTTTGATCAACATCGCCTGGCACTGGTGGCAGGAAGTATGTTCATATTTGCCAAGGCTGCCGGGCAGATTTCCCCCATAAACATATTGGAGTCCTTCCTTATAACCTATTTCAACGGCCTTAATGATCTGCTGGTGAGCAGTTCTCGGTTTATCCAGCATTTTATACTCGGGACGGAATGCTGTTACGTGCCAGGGAATTTCAGGTGAAATAGAATGGATGAACCCGGCCATTTCACTCAATTCGGTTTCTGAATCGTTAAATCCGGGAACCAACAAAGTTACAATTTCTACCCATAATCCCAGTTGATAGGCATAATGGATGCTGTCCAATACCGGCTGCAAACCTCCGCCCAATTCCTGATAATGTTTTGGCTGCATTGTTTTTAAGTCGACTTTAAAACCCTGCAAATTCGGTTTAAGGAAATCCAATACTTCTTTCGTGGCAAATCCATTTGAGATATAGACCTGACGTAAACCTGATTTCCCTGCCAGCTCGAAGATATCCCTGGCCCACTCGGACGTGATCAAGGGTTCATTATAAGAAGAAGCGACTACCTCTGCGCCATATTGCACTCCGTATTCAACAAGGGCCTCCGGTGTGATCTCTCGCAGATAATCCGCCAGGTGAACGGAACCTTCTTCCCTTAATGCCTGGGAGGTAAGCCAGTTCTGGCAATAACCACACTGCAAATTACACCCCAACATTCCAAAGGTCAATGCGTTTACGCCAGCCAAAAAATGGTAAAAAGGCTTCTTTTCAATTGGATCGACCTGCAGAGAGGATACATACCCCCAGGGCACCATTAATCTACCTGCCTGATTAAAGCGGATCTTGCACACACCCCTCTGGCCTGGTTTGATTTTGCATTTGTGGGCGCAGGCCAGACAGCGAACCGACTGGTCGTCGAAAGTTTCCACCAGATCACTTGTGGTCACCATGCGATCAAGAATATCTTCCAGACTCGTCAATAATTTCTCCCGGGCAATAAAAATTAAATGCCAAAACCACCCAATATCATTATAATCTGATTATGATCACTGTTGTTCTTCAGGCTGGTGGTGAATCCACCCGGATGGGTAAAGACAAAGCTTTCCTCCCCTTTCTGGGCATTCCTTTAATAAGGAGGTTGATGGATCGCTTTCAACAGCTAAATGCTGAAATGCTGGTAATTACTAATAACCTCCCTGCCTACCAGGAGTTTGGATTACCGGTATTTGAGGACGTGCACCCCGGCCGGGGCGCTCTTGGCGGTTTATTGACTGCGCTGTCTGTGGCCAATACGCCACTGGTGGGATTGGTCGCAGTGGATATGCCCTTTGCCAGCCCGCAATTGATCGAATTCATGGCTGACAGGGTCCAAAGGTCTAATTGGGACGGTATGATCCCCAGCACAGTTAACGGGATTGAACCGCTGCATGCTGTCTATCGGAGAAAAACCTGCTTAACCCTGGTAGAAGAAGCAATTGACCAGGATCTGTGGCGAATGAAAGCCTGGCACAAGAAGGCCAACCTAAAAATCCTGGATCCGGATGAGACTCTCCATATCACCGGCTCTGAACATACTTTCCTGAATTTGAATACACCTGAAGAGTTCAACGCAGCTGAAAATATTGCCCTTGATTTAGATTTGGAGTAGTCCCTTAACAAAGGAAACCTGATCCTGAGAACTATAGGATCAGGTTTCCTGAATTAATAAGTAAACTCATTTCCAGGGTTGTGAAATCAGCGATTGGCCAATCCAAACAGCTGATAAGCCCAATACCAGGTGCAAACCAATATTAATGTAGGAAAGCAGGTTTTCCCCATCACGGAAAAGACTGACAGTATCATTACCGAACGTGGAAAAAGTTGTAAACGCACCCAGCAGTCCGATGAATATGAATGATCTGGCTTCGGGGGAAATTACACCCCGGATTTCAGCCACCTGGGATAGGGCTCCGATCAGGAGACAGCCCAGAAGATTAACAACAAGGGTTCCGTAAGGAAAACTCATGCTTTTAGACAAATTCTGGATCAGGTCGCTGACAGAATATCTTAACAAAGCCCCCATAAATCCACCTAACCCAATTAATAATAGGTTTTGCATAATTCTGACTCTCCTAGTGAGGTAATCTAGGAGTCATCAGCATTATTGCGGTTAGCGGTGGACTCCATCACCATAAATCAGCCCACATTTTATCATAGCTCTCCAATTGGTCGATCCAGATTTGAAAATTAGGAAAAAAAACCATTAAGTACCTTGCTAAATATTTATTGATGTATTAGAGTAAACAAAATCATTTTCCGGTAGGTGACTATATGTCTTATCTTGATATCAGTATCAATTACGGCGATCAGATGCTCAACAGTTTCATTCCAGAAGGCCGGGGAACGGTCCGGGTGATCGATTCACCTGATGTGCAATCTGAGATTTCTGATCTCAAAGCAGATTTGATCCACGCCCTCGAAAATCCAGTCAATGCTGACCCATTAAAAGAACTGATAACTGCCCATTATCCTGGATGCGGAAAAAAGGTGTTATTGATTGCGGATGATAATACCCGGCCCAACCGCCATACCAGAATCCTCTATCCTTTGCTTCTGCCCTATCTGATTGAAGTTTGTGGAGTGAAAAAAGAAGATCTGGGTATCTTGATTGCCAGCGGGACCCATCGTCCACCAAGCAAGACAGAGATCAGGGATAGGATCCTTGGTGGCGGGATCTATGAAGAATATAAAGATCAGATTTTGATCCACGATGATCAAAACAACCTGGCTGAGCTGGGAGTTTCCAGCAGAAATACACCAATTACAATTAATCAAGATGCACTAAATGCTTGTATATTAATTCCCGTCACAGACTCTGAATATCACTATTTTGCCGGTGTGGCCGGCACTGTCAAACAACTTTTTCCAGGTGTGGCTGGCAGGATAACAATCAATACTAACCACACTCACATATTTGACAAGGAAACTGGATTTAAAGCAGTCTGCCGGTTGGGAAATACCACTGACAACCCGGTTATATCCGATATGAAGGAAATGGCTGCCTTGGTCCAGGGGCACACACCCGTATTTTGTATAGATGCCATCATGGATCATGGGCAGATCACCTGCTTGAACGCGGGCAATATCATCGCCCTTCATGATCTGGCAAACGAGCTGTTGTACCCTCGGAGGGTGATCCATGTTGATAAAGCTGCCGATCTTGTAATTGTCAGCGTAGGTGAAGTGGGAATAAATCTCTACCAGGCAGGAAAAGGAACACATGCAGCCTGGAACGCCGCTAAAAAGCCTGGAGGAACAGTACTGCTGCTCGCTCCCTGCCAGGACGGCGTTGGCTCAGTTGGATACCAGGAAGCCATGCAAGCCGTTCAAGACATGGAGCTTGATTCTGCCCTCAATTGGGTGATCGACAATACCTGCAGCAGGGAAACATTCCGGATCGGCAATCAAAAACCGGTTGATATCTTACGGATGTTAAAGAGTCTAGGGGAAAACAAGATCAAAATCCTCAGTGAGATGGACCCGGACGATTTATTAGAGACCCATCGGATCGCCGCCATCCCTGACCTGGGATCTCCAGAGGAAAGCTTGAGAGGCTTTGTATCTCGGTTTCTCGATGAAAAACCCGAGGCTTTGATCTATGTGATGAAGGATGCCGGGTTATATGTTGTCCCTGACGGCGAAGCGTGAAAAACTGAGGATCACAGTCAGTCAGATCACGTGAGATTAACAAAAAGGGACGATGTCCTATTTATGGACGTCGTCCCTTTGAATTAATTATTGGCCGATACTACTCAAAGATCACTTCAGGATATCCCAATTCTCTGAACAAGCCTCCCAGGTAGCTTTCCGCATTTTGAGCCGCAAGCTCGAGAATACCATCCTTCAATGCGCTTTCTTCGATCTCCTGCTCAGCTGCCAATCTGGCTTGTGATTCCAGATCCACTTCCCCGTGGGTTAATAACCCTGTATCACGATCATAAACATAGGATTGTTCGTTATCTACAGCTACCACAAAGATCTCAGGATCAGGAAGCTGGACATACAGAACCCCTCCCCTAACTTGAAGAGCTTCCGGATCCAGTTTATTCAGATCGATCCCGGCGATAACCTCACCATGAGCAACCAGGATCAACCGATCGCCAATCAGCCATTTAAACACTCCCTGGCGGGTTTCCGCTGTGATGATCTTTTCCAGGCTGAACTTGATCGTCTCCAGGCGGGCCAAACTCCGGATTTCATGCACGATGGTAACCGGATCAGGAAGAATCGTCGGTGTGGGATGGAGAACCACAGATATCTGTGTAGAAAGACTATCTGTCATCTCCCTGACCGGAGATAATTGGCTTGAGATCGAATTTTGAATTGAAGTAACCAGATAGACTCCGGCTCCTATCAAAATCAGCAGAATTATGATCTGGATGATCCAACCCCATTTTTTCATACTAACTCCTCAATTCAGAAATTTATCGCTCTATCAGAGTAAACTCGTCAGATATAAACTCGTTACCGTTTTACCCTATTAATCTTCCTGCGACATTTTATCCCGCCAGAGCAATAAAGTTTCCAGTGCCGCCTGGGCCAGGTCAGATTGAATATATAGATGATCGTGATAATAGGCAGACACAATGTTCACTGAAAACCCTTGAGCGGCCAGCACTTCTGTGATCCGGGCTATAAATCCTACCGCTGCCAGGCTGGAATGAACATTCAGGGTAATTCTCTTAAACACCAGGTCATAGGCCAGATCATTCAGATCGGCCAGATGTTTCCCAATGATCACTGTGATACCTTCTCTTTCCAGATAATATCCCTGGCATAAAACAAAATATTCTTCCGCCCGGGCTGGAGAAAGGCTGCAAAATACCAGTTCCTCATCTTCCAGGATCGGCTGCATATTTTTGATCAGGTAGGCCAGGTCAGTTTCGCCAGAATGGTCGCACATATGATCCTCGTTTAATGATCAGTCCAGGTAGGTGTTTTGAATAAAATCAGTAATTCCATCCGTTATTACTAATAATTTATCACAATTGACGATACCTGCTTGATCTTTGGGGGTATGGGTGATCTCCTGGCTATCAATATTTTCAAGGAACCACTGCGAAGTGACCGCTATGGCCGGGACTCCCTGCTGGATGAAAATGCTGTGATCACCCTGGTACCATGGTCCACCTTCATGAATATTTTCGTTTGAATCCAGCACTGCAAACAAAACATTTCTTAATATCATCAGGGAGGTTAAAAGGTGAAAACGCTGATGGGCCTTTGTGATAGCCTGCCCCATCTATATTAATGTTGATCATGATCTCATTGAACTTATTCTGATTTTGTTCCAGGTAAATCATTTGACCTGAAGCCGCATAATAATCCTCGCCATTAAACGGCAGCAATTCGATCACTGTACTTCCCTGGTAATCTTTCATTCTTTCTGCCAACAATAAGAGTACTATCACCCCGGTGGCATTGTCGATAGCTCCTGGAGTGTCGAGTTTGGCATCAATATGGGCTGATATAGCTATACGTCTGGTTTGATCCCATCCTTTACTGGCTACCAGGTTTAATCTTTCAGTCAGAAAACGGCTGGCATGTGAGGTTAACTTTCCAACTTGACCAGTCCTCAGAAGCAATTTTTCCCTTCAGCTTCAGTCAGATAGACTGACGGGATCTGAAAATCCCCGTCCTCGATCAATGGAAATGGGTATACACCACCAGCCAGGGCGGCATTCCTGCTGGTTGCGGCCAGGATTGCCCCTGGCTCTTTTTCCTCCAGGAGGGCGATGATCTGCTGGTGTTCATCTGGGTTATAAAAGACGAAGTTCTTGGGCATCAGCTGCTCTCTGGTCAACTCATCGTGAAGCAGTAGTAATTTTCCTTTAGCAAGAACTTGCTCAAGTTCATTTAAAGTTCCTGCCGCAACAAGTTCAGCCTCAAGGGAACAACCCTTTGAATATGGGCTGGGAATCACATGAAATTCTTCCTGTCCGAAGCGAAAGTCCGCTCCCTCATTTTTTCAATCCATCGCTTGAAAAGGTGTTGAAACAACATTCCAACCATATCCTTTTACTACTTTCTGGAAATAGTCTGTTGCTTCACGGTTGCCACTGCTGCCAACTGGTCGTTGTGGGATCTCTCGGCATAATGTATTTAAGTAATCTTCGCATTATTCAATCATATATTATCTGCCTGTTTATTATAGTCACTGGTTAATTATAGCCAAGAATAAACCCTTGGATAAATTCGCTGACTGGGAAAAGGTATCACTTGAATTTGAATTTGACTTGACATTACGCTGATTATTTGCTATATTTACTTTGTAATACAAAGTACTTTTATCTACTTAGGAGAAAAATGAACTCACAAACCAGCCTTAAAAAATTAGAACGCAACCTTTTTCGTGAGACCATTCGCGATGGAAGCCTCGATATGCAGATCGGTTTTATCTTGCTGATCTTTGTTATTGCTCCTTTACTGAGCAGCTCCCTGGGTGATTTCTGGTCCTCAGCTGTTTTCCTACCTGTCTGGATCGCATTTTTCATGGGGCTGAGAGCATTCAAGAAAACCTATATCCAACCGCGGGTCGGCCAGATAGAATTTAGCCCCCATCGGAAAAAACGCTTGAAAAACATCAACCTGGTCATCCTTGTTTTTAACCTTGTGGCTTTGGGATTGGGGCTGTTGGCTTTTTTCAAGTTCCAGGAGTTTAAGGGATGGCTTCCTCTTTCAATTCTATTTCTGATCGGATTCAGTCTGGCTGGGTACATGATTGAAAGTCCCCGCCTTTACCTATATGGAATTCTTACCGGTCTCGCTCCACTTGCCGGTGAATATCTTTATCAGAACCATGGCTTTTCCCATCATGGATTTCCGTTTACGTTTGGTGTTCTAGCAGGGGGATATTTTCTGACCGGTTTGCTATTGATGCTTAATGTTTTCCGCCGCTATCCACTACCTAGCAAAGAGGACCTGGAATGGTAAACTCGAAGGAAGATTTAAACAATTTTCCCACAGCAGACCTGGATCAGATCATTCATGCTCCGGCCAGGCTGCGGATCCTGATGATGCTCTACGTGGTTGAAAGTCTCGATTATGTATTTTTAAAAAACCAGACAAACATGTCCTGGGGCAATCTGGCAACCCACCTCAATAAACTAGAGGATGCTGGTTATATCACTGTCAAAAAGGGCTACCGGGGGAAAAAACCACAAAGCCAGATCCAATTAACTCCACAAGGTCGGACCGCATTCCGAGATTACAAAAACACTTTACAACAGATCCTGGATGACCTTCCGGAATAGATTTAGAAATAGAAATACTGCAGCAGGATCACGATCAAGATCGAACCTCCCATCACCAGGGTGATGTGCAGATTAAGAAGGGACAGAAGAAAAGCCATCAATCCACCGGCCAATCCCAGCAACGGCTGGTCTTTTTCAACCAGCAGCACACCAGGAAATATCAGTGCTCCCAAGGCCGCATAAGGAATACTCTGCAGCCATTTCCGGAACCAGGCAGGGAACTGAAAACGGTCCAGGAACAGGGCAGGCAGCAGCCGCGGAATATAAGTAACCAGAGCCATACCAACAATCACAAGCAGGACTTTCATACATCCTCCTTGATCAGGATTATCCCTAAACCAGCGGCAAAGATCGTCGCCAGGACAATCGCCCACCCCGCATCCATAAATAAGCCTAAAGCCCAATTAAGGATCATGCTGCTCACAGCGATAATTCCAAAATTGAGCGATTTTCTGGCCGGTGGGACTAGCAATCCAATAAATAATCCATACAACCCTACTGTCATCGCAGTAGTGATCTCCGCTGGAATAAAACCAGCCCCCAACCCTCCCACAGCTGTTCCAGTTACCCAGCCCAGGTAGGCTGTAATCATCAGTCCCGCCATATAGGCCGGCGTTCTCCTTTCTGATCGATGATCTCCCCCTCCCAAAGTAAGCAGGGCAAAGGTTTCATCTGTAATAAAAAACGATAAAAATCCTTTCCACCCCCCACTGAAGTGGCGCATTTGATCGTTTATTGCCAGGCTCATGATCAAGTGGCGCAAATTCAAGAAAAAGGTTGTGGCAATAATCTGGGCTGCCCCCGCTCCAGCCAGGAACATACTAACGCCTACAAATTGGGAGGCGCCTGCAAACACAATCAGTGACATCAGAACCGCTTCGGTCCAGTTGAACTGCGCTTGAACTGCCAGAGTGCCAAAAGCAATCGCAATTGGAAAATATCCCAGGAAGATCGGAAGGCCTGCCTGCATTCCCTGGACAAGCTGCGAACTCGATTTGATCTCTACATTCAGTGGCTTTGATTCCATAGATTTTCAATCAATAAAATAGCGTTTGATGATTTTATCCTTCAAGTCAATGACTGGAAGAACCATTTTTCCATCACTTTTTCGTTCCACAGATTGTCCAGATGCATAGATCAGATCGATCCCAAATAAGTCTTCCTTATCATCCTCAGGATCATTGAACCTGTTCTCGATATGTTTATGGCCAAACATCAGGACATTAACCCGGGGCGGTTCTCCTTGTCTGCGGGCGATGACCCCTTTTAGATCAGCATGGTCCCTTAACCCGTGATAGAACAGGTAATCAAACGGATGATGATGCATGGTCAGGACAATATTCTCAACCGCTGGGTTTTCTGCTAACTCATCCAGTATCTGATCCAGCTTTTGAAGCTGTTCTTTTCCCAAGTGACCCTGGGCACCCCAGATTTCAATGTTCTGCATTTCTTCCGCCATCGAATCCAGTAGGATTATCGCCTGTCCTTCAATTATGCATACGGCCGGGTATTCTTTTACACCCGAGATCAACTCGCAAAAATCCCGTTGGCTGGTCGAGCTTTCACGGAATCCATTCGGACCATAATCATGGTTCCCGGGCGCGACCAACACAGTGAAACCTCCCTGGCGTAATCGATCAATAAATCCCGCTGCCTGTTCAAATTGCCAGGCTTGACCATCATCGACCAGGTCGCCGCTAATGATCACAACCCTGGATTGATGTAATGCCTGATTTTCCAGGATCCAATCGGCAATCTGGTTGCATTTCTCGATGTTATTTGATTGTCCTATATGTAAATCTGATAGATGGATAACCTTCAAGTCTTCCTCTCCAAACAACTCTTTTTTCAGTCATGATCCAAGCTTTCTTCTATTCCAATTTTCCAAGCATACCACAAGCTGATCAGATCAACGGCTTATTTCCCAAACGTGGATCACTGAGCGGTATTCGTCCGCCATCCGCTCAACCAGGTAAAGAAAACCGTTTTCCCTGTCAAATGCTACAGCCCCAACCAGATCCCTTTTATAATCGCCGTAATTCAGGGTAGGATCCAGCAGATATTCATCCAGCACCAGGGTATCGTAAATCTGGGGTTCCCAGCTGTCCAGCTCTCCCCGGGCAACCGCAGCCAACTCAGCGGGATCGTAAAATATCAGTTGAGCCTGGTAAGAATCTGCCCAGAAACCCCGGTCGTCATAGGGCCAATCAGGGACATCCGGGCAGGTGGATGGATTATCTTCCGCGCAATCATGTTCCCAGACCACACCGTTGGCAAACCCGTACCACGCATCTCCCAGCGCTTTGGTTCCAGCAAAAACGACCGCTGCCCGATCATTGTCCGTTAACCAGGCTCCCCCCCACCAATGGTCTGCTTCCTTATAGTCAATCACTGCCTGGGCAGGAGAACTGATGATATCTGGCTGACCTGTACTTTGTTCACCATATAACAGGAGAGGAATCACATCTTGTAAGACAGATCCTGCAGGGGGAGGCGAATCCAGATCAGGAGGACGATAAGCAAATAAACCAGGCCCTCTACCGCTCCACAGCCCTTCCCGGGCTCTGCCGCTGGCCAGCAATGAACCGGGAGCGATCGCCTGAGCCCAATCAGGTGGGATCTCAAACAGATAATCATTGGACACGTAATTTGTATATCCATCAAATACCCAGGGTCCCTGGACCTCAGGCCGATCCAGATTCAGTCCAGCCCAACCGTGAGATTCTTCAAAATCCTGGATATGCTGGCCGAAAGTAAAGTGCAGCCGGGGTTGAGGGTGAGCCAAATAAGCGATCCCTGCCCGGGGAATTACCATCTCCTCGGCCCGGAAGATCCCATCCGTGAGATCTGAAAAGGGCTGAATGGTAACCGCAATATTGGCAGCCCCGGGGTCGTTCGTGATCATCGGCGCAGGTATGCTGATCTCGGATACATAGAGTTGGTGATCATGACCAAACCCAAACAGGGAACCTGGATACCCATCACTGTCTCCACCCGGATCACCACCAGGAAAATGGGTCAAGCCGTGTCCGCTGTAATCCCAATCAGATGCGCCAGATCCTTCTGGCAGCCTGAAATAACCTCGATAGATCAAGTCTTGGGCATGAATCAGCTGGGTTGAAGGCACGTCTCCCACTTCATAATCTGGATGAGATGAAGTCGGGATGACAACCATTTGCACATTGGATGGATCCTGCTCAGCAGGTTCCTCGATCCCAAGCGAAGGGCTGCAGGATGTCAGAAAGATAAACAACACAAAACAAATCAGGAGTGATCTCATTCTCATTGGGATTTCCTTAATTTACAAGGTATTTATATACAGGTGTTTGATCTCAATCTTTGACCAGTTCAAGGTTAAAAGTATTTCCCTGCTGGAGAGACTTTTCTGAATTTAATCCGACCGTCCTGGACATTTCCAGATAATCGCTTATTCCCCGTGACTCTGTTGGCCAGCGCATACCATAGCCAGTATCCTTAGATTCACCCCTGATACTGTAGCGCAAGAATACAATGTAAGATTCTTTATCAGTTTCAGGTTTTTCCACCAGATCAACATCCCAGAGATGGAATTTCCCACCCGGTTTTAGGACCCTGGCGATTTCCTGGAATACTTTTACCTGTTCGGACTTTCCCTTGAAATACATAAAAGAAAAAACGCAGTTACAGTCTGGAAACTCTCATCCAGGAACTTCAATTCCCTAGCATCCATGATGATATTTAATGGTCCCTCAGCTGCTTCCAGTAATTCCTCTTTCTTAAAATCGATTGCGATGACTTTTTCACCCATCAACTTACCAATCACCCCCTCGCCACCCCCGCCAATATCCAGGATGAACCCGTCACGATCAATATGATCCAACTTCCACTCAACTCGCGGAAAGATATGATGCTTTATTTCCATATCTTCCATGTTTTCTCTCCGAGATTTTTTCATCTGACAAGCCAGCGTAATGCCTTCGGGAGTAGTGAATAACCGGGAATTTCATCCAAATTATAAGGTTTATTCTCTATAATGGCTCTGGCAGCCAGGATACCGCTTCGGATTGAAGGTCCAATTCCTTCCCCCATATCCAGGGTGGCCAGTCCAGCTGAATCCCCCACCAGGAAGACTTTATCCCCTAACCTATACTCCCCGGTTCCTTGAAGATAGTAAGTATATCCTCCTGGTTTGAAGTGGCGCTGCTCCACAAGGCCTGATCCAAGAAGATGGTCCACAAAAGAGGCCCAATGTTCCTGGATAGTGCTCCCCCTTTCCTTCAGAACCTTAGCATTCGCACCGATGCCAATATTGATATAACCTCCTGTTTTGGGAACATACCATGCATATCCTGGCAACCGGTTCCTGAAAAACCATAACCGGCAAAAAGGATCAAGCACATCCCCTTGATACTCTTCTTCCAGAGAAACGATTTGGGTGCCGGTTCTTAGTGAGTGATCTTTAAATAAATTTCTGTGAACTGGACAGTAAGTGCCTCCTGCCCCAATCAAATATTCAGCCCTAAAACGATTATCAATTGAAAATCCGCTTTCTGATTGACGGATTTGTTTTACTTCATGCTGGATTACCTCGCCACCAGATCTCTTTAATAACCAATCATCAAATTCGATTCGGCGGATGGCGTACTGCTTTCCCGGATAACTGATCGGAAAGCCAGCCAGGCAGATCAGCAGCTTGGAAAATGTGGTCAAGCCATGTGGATATTCTTCAGGATCTACTTCCAGATCCTGGAATACTCGGGGGGTTAGCCAACCAGCACAGAGTTTCTGGCGGGGAAAGACCTCTTTATCAACAACAAGGCACTTGACTCCAGCTTTTACCAGAACAGCAGCACAGGCTGCTCCAGCGGGACCTCCACCTACGATCAACACCTCATAATGTTTCATGTTTTTCGGCAGTCCGGCTGCGGGTCCCCGATCCTGGTAAAAACAACCTGCCAGAGCTGATTAAATCTGGAGCGGAACCCTCCAGCGGAGCTGAGCAGATAATATCGCCACATGCGATAAAACCGCTCGTCATACCTTTCTTTGAGGGCAGGCCAGGCTTTTTCAAAGTTGGCATGCCAGGCCATCAGAGTTGGATCATAGTCCTGTCCAAAATTATGCCAGTCTTCAATGATAAAAATATCTTCCATCGCAAATGCCAGCTGGGCGATCGATGGCAGCATTCCATTTGGAAAGATGTATTTTTCAGTCCAGGGATTGATGCTCCTTTTGCTGATGTTGGCTCCGATCGTATGAAAGAAACCGATCCCTCCTGGTTTCAGTGTACGATCCACAACTTCCATATAGGTACGGTAATTTTTATAGCCAACATGTTCCATCACACCAATAGAAATCACCCGGTCGAATTTTCCTTCAACCTCCCGGTAATCCTGCAGACGAAGCTCAACGGGTAAGCCCCGACATAATTCCATGCCCAGCTCAACCTGCTTAGCAGAAACAGTCACCCCCAGCACTTTTGCGCCAAATTTCTCAGCAGCATATTTGGCAAAACTTCCCCATCCGCACCCAAGCTCGAGTACAGTCATCCCTGGTTGTAATCCAATTTTTTGACAAACCAGATCCAGTTTCGCCTCCTGTGCATCATCTAGATTACTGGCATCCCGCCAGTAAGCACTGGTATAGTTCAGCCTTTTATCCAGCATTGCCCGGTACAGATCATTACCGAGATCATAATGTTTTTCACCTACCTCAAATGCCCGGGCGGAAGTTTGCAGATTCAGGAACTTGGAGCGCAATACATGGAGAAGGATTTTCCAGTTACCTTTGATTTGTTGATCGAGTCTGGCTCGCAGGGCTCGGTCAACAAACTGGTCAATCGCCTGGCAGTCCCACCACCCATCCATATAGGACTCCCCTAAACCCAGTTCGGCCTCCCGCAGAACACGATTATAAAAACGATTATCGTTAACCTGGATATCCCAGGGATCCGTACCATTAACTTCGATATCTGCGCTTTCCAATAATTTCCGGAGTATCAATTCTGATTGAGTTGGCATGGTATTCCTCCTTAAGCGACAGATCTATTTTTTATGATAACCGAAAATCTCCTTCAATTGTTATTCGTGGATCGAAATTCAATTCCCCCAAACCGATAAGGAATTATGCGGCGAGTTTTTCCATAACCCCTGGGCCAACAACAGACCAATCCACACATGGACGCTGAAAGCCCTCAGGTTGAATAAGTGGGCAGCCAAAGGCGGCGTCATCAATATAAAGCTGACCGTAAGCTTTGGGACTTCTGGTCCAGTGAACCTGAGTAGGATTTTTGTTCACCCCGTACAAATCGATCCCATTCTCGTTTAGATACTCCACTGCCCGGGATAAGGCATCTTTATTCTTCCCGCCATCTGAGCGCATGGTAAAAAGGATCAATTTCGCGCCTGCTTCTTGAAACTTAGCCATCCACTCCAGGGCCCCTGGAGCTGGTGGACCGATATCTGGAAAACGATGATCAACGATCGTGCCGTCAAAATCAATACAAATATACATATGGTGTCCTTATCAAAAACAAATTAGGAAATTCAAAATTGAGTATACCAATAAATAATCCACCCAAGAACTGATCTAAAAACGGTGTCGGGGTACAAAAAAAATCCCGTCCGGTGTCGATCCCGGACAGGATTCTTAGTGATTTACCCCCGTATCGGATATTACTTGTTACCAAGCAATTTAATCATCTCATCCGGATCAGTTGTAGGCGCACTGCACTGGAAGTTCTGACATACATAGGCCGTAGCTTTCCCTTCGTGGGCTTCCTGATATTGCATGGCAGGTATCAGCGAGAGCAGACTTGAATCCTCCTGTGGGCGAATATGAAGGACTTTATTTGGAGAATAGTGGGTTTGCAGACGGTTCAACATTTCCCGGGTATCGTCAGCGTTACGATCTCCACTGATCACAACCTCATAGGATGGCCCATAAGCAAACAACAGGGCGCTGAGAAAATGGGTATGCCCCTGAGGGACCATATTGATCTGTCCAGCAAAGGAATTTCCGATCTGGAATGCTTTTTCCTCATAATCTGGGTTTGATGTTAACCGGCCCAGCCGCATCAGATTCATGGCAGCGACTGAATTCCCAGACGGTATCGCCCCATCATAGATCTCTTTATTTCGGTGGATCAGATCGGTCTGGCCTGCAGCTGTGAAGAATAAGCCCCCTGATTCCTGATCCCAAAAGGCTTCAAGCATGGCCTGGTTCAGACCAAGCGCTCGTTTTAGATATTTTGTTCCAAAATCAGCCTGGTGGATTTCCAGCAATCCCCAGACAAAAAACGCATAATCATCCAAATGGGCTGGTAAACCTGCTTCACCATCCCGGAAGCGTTTCAACAGCAATCCATCCTCATCCCTGAGGGTTTTCCATAGAAAATCTGCCGCTTTTTTGGCAGCTGTGATATATGACTGATCACTCAGAACTCTCCCCGCAACGGCCAGGGCAGCGATCATCAAACCATTCCAATCGGTCAGGATCTTATCATCCTTCAAAGGATGGATCCGTTTTTCACGAATTTCAAATAGAAGCTGGCGGGAACCCTCCCAGAGCTTCAACATTTCATTTTCTGAAATTTCCTTCTTATTAGCAAGTTCTTTCAAAGATTCTTTGAGGTAAAGTAAGTTGCGCCCGGTGGCTAGGTTAGTGGATTCATCCTCAAAATTGCCCTCTTCAGTCATATTAAATAGTGGAACCAGAAGGTCAGCACTATCTTTCCCCAGATGGTCTCTGAACTCATTTTTGGTCCAGAGATAAAATAAACCTTCTTCCCCTTCACTATCGGCATCCTCCGCCGAAAAGAATCCGCCCTCTTGAGAGGTCATATCACGCAATACGTAGGTGAGGATCTCCCGCACGACCTGGGCATATTGTTCTTTCCCGGTAGCCTGATATGCTTCTGCATAAGCCAGTACCAGCATGGCCTGGTCATATAACATCTTTTCGAAATGGGGCAGCCTCCAGGCAGCATCTGTGGAGTAGCGATGGTAGCCGTAGCCAACCTGGTCAAATATCCCACCCAGGCGCATCTTTTGAAGCGTTTTCTCAACCATTTCCAAAGCCCCCGGTTCTTTGCTCTGAAACCAGTAGCGCAGCAAAAAGATCAGATTATGAGGAGAAGGAAATTTCGGAGCAGGATTAAACCCTCCCTGACTGGGATCAAAACGTTCACTTAATTGCTGATAGGCTTTTCTGGCAACCTCTCTGTCAAGCTCACCGCTCTGAGATTGACTGGATCCCTGGATATGATCAGTGATCTGTTCCGCGCTTTGCAGCAGTTCATCCCGCTTTTCGCGCCACAATCCACTAACCCGTGGGATCAATTCCATCATTCCTGCTTTGCCGTAGCGTCCATGTTTAGGAAAATATGTACCCGCAAAAAATGGTTTTTTCTCCGGCGTCATAAGCACAGTTAATGGCCACCCCCCTGCCCCGGTTAATGCCTGGCACACCGCCATGTAGATCTGATCTATATCTGGACGCTCCTCGCGATCCACTTTGATCGGGATGAAATTATCATTGATCAGGTTCGCCACATCTTGATCTTCAAAGGATTCCTTTTCCATGACATGGCACCAATGGCAGGTTGCATAGCCAATGGACAGAAAGATTGGTTTGTCCTGCTTTTCTGCCTCCTGGAAGGCATCGTCTCCCCATGGATACCAGTTAACGGGATTAGCTGCATGCTGCAACAGATAAGGGGATTTTTCAAAAACCAACCGGTTATAGGCCGGACCCCCATCTGCTGGCAATTTTAATATGTCTTCGATTTCAGGAATATTCATAATTTATTTACCGGGGAATCTAGGATCGCAATGGCCTTCAGGCGGTCTCTTTTTTTGATGGGCTTTCCAATCCATGGGCTTCCAGGAGGTCATCGTCCTGAAGCAGATCCCGGGAATATCCATCGGCCACAATTTTCCCTTCATCCATGATCACCATGCGAGGAAAGATGTCTTCCACCATCCGAAGATCATGAGTGGAGACCAGCATGGTGATTGGTAGCCCTTTTAGGAAATTGATCAATGACCGTCTGGCCCTGGGGTCAAGTCCGGCTGAAGGTTCATCCAGAACCAGGATATGGGGCTGCATCGCCAGAACAGTCGCAATCGAGATCCTTTTCTTCTGTCCCATACTCAAATGGTGAGAAAGCCGATCTCCAAAATCTTTCATATGAACATCTGCCAGGGCTTTTTCCACTCTCTTATAAACCTCTTCTTCGGGAAGGCCCATATGTAAAGGCCCAAAAGCCACGTCATCGAAAACTGTCGGGGAAAATAGCTGGTCGTCAGGATTTTGAAAAACCAACCCAACCAGAGCCCGGATCATCGACAGGTTTTCCTTATCTACTGCCAGGCCGGCAACGGAAACAGGGCTGTTGTCCCCCAGAATGCCATTCAGATGCAGCATTAATGTTGATTTGCCAGCCCCATTGGGGCCCACCAGGGCCACTTTCTCACCTTCACAGACGGAAAGATCAATACCCCTTAGAGCTTGATGGCCATCAGGATATGAAAAATGAAGATCCTGGATCTGGAGAATGTCCCCTTCACATTCCGGGATCTGGATCTCAAATAAAGATTTATGTTTTACTGGCATTAGCCAACCCACCCTACAAATTGAATGATCACTAAGAATAAAATAAATACAAACAGATATAACCAGTCCTGGCGTTCCATGTAATGCGGATTCAGGGTCCGGATATGGCCGATATAACCCCTGGAAATCATCGCCTGGTAGATCCGGTCGGATCTTTCATAACTGCGTAAAAACAACTGTCCTACCATACTGCCGGTAGTCTTGATCCGCCAGGAGAGTTTACCGCCGCCTTTCACCCCCGGCAGCCCTGCGCTGCGAGCCTCTCTTGCCCTGAGAATCCGAAATACTTCATTGGTAAGGACAAAAAGATAACGGAACAGAAATGCAATTATGGTCGTCAGGGTGCGCGGCAAGCGCAGGTGTTCCAGGGCATGGAGCAGGTCAGGGAATTGGGTTGTTGCAACCAATAAGATGGCAATTTGAACGGACAGCCAGGAACGCACCACGATGCTGAAGAAACGTATCAGGCCCAGGTCCGTTGGAATGAGGGTGATAAATCCCAGATCCCAGACCGCCAGCGGTGAACCATGAGGAGAAAATATGGCGCTGATCGCTACCAGGGCAAACGGAAGGGCAACAGCCGATCGTTTGAATGTAAATCCCAGGCCTAGACCTGATTGATCATTTGCCACCAAAAGAAGCAGCCAGGCCAGGGCAAAAGCCGGCCAGCTGCCATCCGGCAGGAGGGCATTGGACAAGATGAAAAGTACGGTGATCAACACTTTAACGCGGGGATCAAGATCATGAACCCTGCTTGGTGTGAAATGGTATTGATCAAAAACATCTACGTGCATAAGTCTGCTTCCTAAAATAAATGATTATCAATCACTTTTCTGGCGGTGAAGATTGCGTCCCAGTAAAACTACCAGGCCGATCAAAACGATAGCACCTACAGCGCCGGCCAGGATCGTTGAGATCGCTGTATCACCAAGGAACGGAATTGAGTAATCGGGCAATATTTGGAATGGGGCGTCCAGACCGCTTCCCAGGAAACCCAGGTCCGAAGCTATTTTTTCCAGGCCGTCGGGATTACCAGAAGCCAGGGGAGAGATCAGGACAGCCAGCAGGGAAATGACCACTCCAGACACGATCCAGCCCCACCCCCCTTCCCTGGCAGAGTTATTCAAATTCAATAGATCTGGCCGGGTCTGTTCAATATAAGCTAAAGCCGCCACAGTGATCAGTGCTTCACCTAAACCTATCAAAGCATGTACACCCAGCATCGCTGGCAGGACAATTTCCAACCGGGTTGTGCCGCTTAACCAAAGCTCCAATGAAGTAAATAAAGCTGCCGCCATAGTGGCGATCCAGGCCCCTCCACCTGCTACTGCCAGGCGGATCCCTTTTTTCTGATGGATGACCAGCCGGTATAAACCATAACCGATCACCGCGGTCAATATCCCCATATTAAAGATATTGGCACCCATGACCAATAAACCGCCATCCTGAAATAACAAAGCCTGGATACCGACAACCGCGGTCATCACCAGGATCCCGGCCCAGGGCCCAAGCACAATAGCCGCCAAGGTACCGCCCAGGAAATGGCCGGATGTTCCGCCTGCAATGGGGAAATTCAACATCTGGGCTGCAAAAATGAATGCTGCCATCACTCCCATTATAGGTATTTGTTTTTCACCCAGGCTGCGATTGGTTTTTGAAACCGCTAAACCAACCATAATAATAGTGATCAGCCAGAAAATTAGTGAAACCATAATTGTCAGGAAACCATCAGGAATATGGAGTGGTGCGGGTGAATAATTCATGGATTTCTCCTCTAAGTACAGAGTGGATAGGAAATACTTATCTTACATGCTTCAACTTCAATCCTGGCAGTCAGAACAAACGCCAAAGATCGAAAAATGATCCAGGTCAGATTGGAAATTATATTTTTGTAGCAGATCTTCACCCAGCGAATTCAGAATTTCAACATCAGCATCCATCACCTTGTTGCATTTCCGGCATACCAGGTGAATATGGGGCCCATGCTGGAAAGTAGCGTAGACGATCTTCCCCTCACTGAGATCGTTGCGGCAGGCAAATCCTTCCTGCCAGAGCAGGTCTAATGTTCGGTAAACAGTGGCTAAATTTATCGCATTGGTGTGGACGCGCAGTTGTTCAGCTACCTCTTCGGCAGTGATATGGACCGGGCTATGGGAAACCGCCTGAATGATCATCTCCCGCTGGGGAGTGATCCGGTACCCTCTCTCTCGTAAAGTTTCCAGGATCGTGTGGCAGTGTGTCATAGTTTCCTTATTGCGAATACTTGCAATAAGGAATATTATAATCAAATTAGCTTGTGTGTCAAATGAAATACAGAAGAATACAAGGTTTTAGGCGATACAAGATGAGTTCTGTTCTTATTTCAGGTCAAGCGAATGATCTGACTTTCATGGAAGATCGGACCAACCTGCAATTGCAGTGATGGTTGCTGATACAGCTCGGGAGGCACACCTATATCCGCCAGGTACAGCTCCCCCACGACTGGTCTGGTTGGGGATTTAAGGCCAATTTTGGGTAAGGCCAGGGTCATGGTTGCAGCTGCCTCAATGACCGGTTGATGGACCTCCCCGGTTCCAGGGTCAAGGCCAGACGGCAGATCAAGAGCCAGGATGGGAGCATTCCGGCCATTAGCCCAGGTGATCAAGTCTGCAGCTGCATCACGGGGAGCACCTCGCAGGCTGTAGCCAATTATGCCGTCAATTACCAGATCCAATCCAGATTCCTTCCTGAGGTCAGCAGCTGCGGACAGCTGCAAACCCATGGATTGCAGAATTCCGGCCTGTTTCTGAACCACACCTTTCAGATCACTGAACGGCTTGGTCAGAAAGATTTCTATTTCAGCTCCCCAGTTATGCAAATTGCGGGCAGAAGCCATAGCCCCTCCCCCATTTCCGCCGCTGCCAGCCAGGACAATTACTCTTTTGTTTACAGGGTCCCCTTCCAGGAATCGGTCCCGCGCCAGGACGGCCAGTTGGCGCCCGGCGTTTTCCATCATTTGAACCAGTTGAATCCCAAAAACATCAACCATTAACCGGTCCACCTCGATCATCTGCTGGGTTGTCAAATAAGGAATTTTCAAGGGATCCACCATTACCAGTCTCTCCGCTTCTGCGATGGGATCATCTGTCTTTTTTCGGATAATCAATCTCTGCGGCTAATGCAATCCCGTCTCCGATCTCAGACCAGCTGTTCACATCAAATTGGAGCACAGCCACACCAGAAGTGGGCAGATTGTCCAGATCAAGATCAGACAGATCGTTCACCAGATAGGTCATACCCGGATTGTGTCCAAATAACATCAATCCATCCAGGTAATCATCCTGTTCATTGATCAGATCGATCATATCCTCTTCTGTCGCATGATAAAGGGCATCCTCGATCTGGATCTCATCCCAGGGCAGGCCCATTTCATGGGTGACAAGCTCTGCTGTAGTTAAAGCCCGGGTTGCCGAACTGGAAATGACCCTATCCACTGGGGGTCCCGATTCCGCAAGTCTGGCGCCCATCAGCGGGGCGTCTTTTAGTCCCCGTTTGGAGAGTGGGCGCTGATGATCGGATAAGCCAGGGTTTTCCCAGCTTGATTTGGCGTGGCGAACGATGACTAATGTTTTCATAATGTTATTGTTACTTTATTTTGTATCTTTCCGCAATAGATAAATGAGCTGCCGAGGAAAATCAGTGGTAGTCATTCCAGATAATAATTGGCAGAAGCCTGAAGTGCCACGCGGTTTAGAACATCCTCAATCATTCGGTTGGTTTCCTTCAAATCCTTTACTTCTTCAGGGATGGTCATTAATGAGCCAAGCTGGATATGTACCTTGCTGAAAGGCAGCGGAAGCGTATAGCGGTCCCAGCGGTTGATATGGTACGCATTGCGGCAATAGCATCCCAGAGGCAAGATTGCAGCGCCTGTTTTCTGAGCGATGAAAGACAACCCAGGTTTAACTTTGTAGGCCGGTCCAGCTGGACCATCCGGATGAATTAGAAATTTCTTTCCTCCCCTCATCTTTTTCATCAAGCTAACTAATTTTCTACCCAATCCAAATGTAGAATCACCGGATAGATTGACCTTTAGTGGCTCGACTCCCAAATGGTCGGCAAAGATAGCCAGGACATCACCCCGATAGTCATCCGGCATAATGACTGAAAACTCCGAGAAATCCATCATTTTATTTATAAATCCTGCCACCATCATGGTCATGCCATGCCAACTGGTCACGATCACAGGTTTATTGGTTTTTATCAACTCCTCAATCTGCTCGAAACCGGTAATAGTAAACCGGCAGGTCCTGTAAACCAAAACTGAAAACAGATACAATATAGTCCCGCTGATCTTATTAATCATTTTGTCATCCGTTAATATTTTATTACAGCATTACTTTTTCCTGGCGAGCCAGAATTAAGTGTTGAATAATGGATGCTCCCAGAATACACAGCCAACAATTCCAGATGGCAGTAAAAATAGAAAACTGGATCACCACGATTACAACCGCGATTCCATATACGATATAGAGGGACCAGTGAGGAACAAACCAGGATAAAGCTGGAAATCTGATCCTGCTGACCATCAAGAAACACAGAAGCAGGATCTGTCCCATAATGATCACCATGGGGTAATCATCTCCAGTTTGTGTGAGGTCTGATAGGATCATCAAGGTTAAAATCAAACCTGACAGAGAGATTGTCAAACCCAATGAACTGCCCGTGGAACTTTCTTTAGGCGGCTGTAGATTAAACCTGGCCAGCCGAAATGCACCAGCCCAGATTTGCAGCAGAAAAAAAGGAATGAGCCATAAGCTGAACCGATCCTGGAGATGGAGGTGCTGTGAGACTAGAACGATTGGGGCAACCCCAAAACAAACCATATCTGTCAGGGAATCCAGCTGCAGTCCAAAAGTTGACTCAAGGTTAAATTTGCGGGCGGAAAAACCATCAAGGCTATCAAAGATCGAAGAGCCTATGATAAACATCCCTGCCAGAAAAATATAATCCTGGGTAGACAAGACAATCGAAACCAACCCAAATCCCAAGGATAAAAAGGTTATGTAATTAGGCAAGTATTTGCCTAAACCAATCTTCTCTTTGGAGTTATTCATCAGCAATCTCTGCCAGTGTGGTTATTCCACCTTTTACTTTATCCCCAACCAAACATCGGACCCTGGTGCCAGGAGGTAGATATAATTCGACCCTTGATCCAAATTTAATCAAACCATAACGTTGTCCGGAGAGGATCTGCTCTCCGAGTTTGGCATAGTTATAACATTTACGGGCCAGGATGCCAGAAATCTGTTTAACAAGGATCTTTCCTGCTGAAGTATCCAGCCCCATGATGATCTGATCATTTTCGTACGAAGCTTCCGGGGTATATGCCGGGTGATTCTTTCCAGACTGATGAGTTACAAAATCAACCACCCCAGCCATTGGCGCTCGCTGGACATGGACATCAAATATAGACAAAAAGATCCCAATCCTGACAAAGTCCCCCTTAAGATAATCAACTTCCTGAACTGGTTCTATATCACTGACAACGCCATCACCAGGGCTGTAAAAATAGTCCTGAGAACGTTCTATCACCCGGTCAGGATCCCGGAAAAAGTAAAATAAAATACACCAGAGCGGGAAAACAATCCCAATAAATATCCCTGACAGCCACCCCGGCCATAACAATAAAGCTGTAAAAGCCATGACCAGCAGGACTGAGGATCCCAGCAGGGTTATTTCTTTGTTCTTATTAAACGACCAGCCTGGCACTCTTTGATCCGACATCGTTTTTTTCTCCAATTGATATTAACTATAGGGTAACAGAGAAGTCAGCAATATTCATGGTCAGTGGTGATCCCTACCTATTTCATAATAATCCGCCGCTGCATGAAATGCCGCCTTGTTCAATATGATTTCCAATTCCTGGTTCTTTGGCGATAAATCCTGGATATCCCTGGATATTGTAAAGGGCTTCGCCACATACAGCTGTATCTTGCTGAATGGAAGCGGCCAGGTATAACGATCCCATCGGTCCCAATGGTATGCATGACGGCAATATCCTCCCATGGGCATGATCAACGCCCCTGTTTTTTGGGCAATCGCCGTTAGTCCCGGTTTTACAACATAAGCAGGATCAGCTGGGCCATCCGGATGGATCAGGAAGTTCCTGCCGGAGGAGATTTGACGAATAATGCGCAGAAGCTTGCGGGATGTCTCCATTGAATTATCCCCATCCAGATTCAATTTATCAGGATAGATGCCAATCTTATTGGCAAAGATTTCAAGGATATCCCCTCGATAATCATCAGGGATAATAGTAACAACCGAATCCAGATCGATATATTTCCGCAGAGAACCTATCACCATCATGGTCATGCCATGCCAGCTTGTCCCGATCAAAGGTTTTCCACTTTCAATTGCCTGATACAGGTTTTCAATCCCGCTAATCTCAAAACGGCAGGTTGCGGAAATGGTGGACAGGAAAATAAATAGGAAATTCCCTTTAATACGATTCAATATCGGATTAATCATCTTGGGCGATCACCTTATTAAGAAATTTTGATCAATAACGCAGATAATACCAGTATTTAACAAATCATTAATTTTCGTTCTTTAGCAGCAGGAGATCGATCATGATCAATTCGGGCTGGCATAAAAACGTAATCTAGAATCATGCACTCTCCAGATCCTTATTATTGGGCTGGACTTTAAATAGTTTGAAGAAAATCTGCACCAACGGTCCAATTAACAAGGCAAAAACCAGCGTACCTATACCTACCGGACCTTTAAGGATCCACCCAAGGATCACAACAAGAACCTCAATAACCCCCCTGGATAGCTGAACACTTTGCCCGGTGACTCGTGAAACAGCCAGCATTAAACTGTCCCTGGGACCTGCTCCGCCATTGACACTGATATAAACTGCAGTAGCGATTCCGGAAAGAATAACGGCGATTAACATACCCGGGATCTCCAGCCAAAGATGTCCCTCCAGGGAAGGGAGAATGAACAAAAATAGATCTGTCCAGGGACCAATAAAGAGAATATTTCCCAATGTGGCCCAACCGATCTGTTCTCTCATAAGGACAGCGCCAACCAGAACCACAACTCCCGTTGCTATGATCATCGTTCCAGGAGTTGTGCCGGAAATATCAGCCACGGCAACAGCCAAAACGGCCCAGGGTCCTGTTCCTAGCCCTGCCTGAATGATCAAGGCAATCGACAATCCATAAATTGCATATCCAAGCTGTGCAATCAAAAAATCACGGGGAAAGGTTTTCCAGTGTATTGTTTTTAACATGTGGGGAGTGTACCATATCGAAGAATTATCATCTTGCCATTGTGATTTCATGCACTGCGTGTGACCGCTGCTTGCCCCGTACTCGGGGAAGCCAATTTTCCAGAAGACCATCCCAAAATAATATGAAAAAACGCCCGGGGACGGGCGTTTGAGCTGATGAATGTGAACAGACAGGTGATTTAGTTGATAGGTGCTTAATCAATCGGATATTGGAAACAACTCTGGAAGGACCGGGCGCTGGCGTCTGAGATCAGCCAGTAAGCCTGTTTAAGACATTTCTTTTTTGCCTGAGACAAGCGTTTCTCAAGCACGCCCAACACCTGTCCCAGTGCTAGCATGGTATCCACGCTGGCATCCAGTTCAAAGATCTCACCGGACAGTTCTCTTAGATTAAGAAGCTGGATCTCGGTATCCTGGAAAACACCATAAGTATCCTGGACAGCCTTAAGATTGCCGCGGATCTTATCGAACTCCTTCTGATCCATCGACGGACGAAAGAACTCCATCAAATAACGCAGTTTCTTTACCATAATGCGAAAATCATGATAATCCTCTGCAGGCGCTTTTTTGGATAAATCTTGGCCTCTTTTCTGCAGTTTGCGGTAACGCTTCACGATCCGAAGGCTGCCATACTCTCTGGCATCTTCCAGTGATAGCGGATTTCCGGTAGTGATCCCCTTTTCTAATGAATCTGACCAGGATTCCAATATCTCAATCACTCTATCAGATTGCAGAATCCCTGAAAGCTCTTCCTGAGCGATCATTCGTTTTTTATCGAGCAGATCCTGAAGGGGTTTTAAATGAGGCCGCCAGGATTTGGGGATCTCTTTTTTTAAGGCCGGATAATGAGTTAAAACCACATCCAAGTCTCGAACGTCACCGGTCACAAGGTGGATCCAACGAAATTCTTGCTGGTATCTTTGACGTGTATCTTCTGGAAGCAGTTTCTTAAATTCGATCAGAGCTGCCCGGGTCCGGCGGTTGGCCACACGCAGATCATGCAGGTGAATGGGATCCGAACCCTTGATGCAACCTTCCAGGTGCATCTGCATAGCCTGCAGTTGGGTTTGAAATACTCCCCGGGCAATCTCTGATAAATTCATCATTATCGATCTTGCAAGAAATTAACCTACCACCTTAAGATTATTGAAAAGGGCAGCTTTAGGTCCCAGATAATTCCCATAAAATCCGGTTTCTTTGGACCAGCGCATATCCGCCAGGGCATCCAGTAAATTGCCTACCAGCATACCTCCCTTAAAAGGTTTTCTTTTCCCATCTTCTACAATATATCCTAACCGGATCTCACATGCAAAATCACCGGTGACTGGACTGGGATTGAACCAGGAGTACTCAGCAATCTCGATATAAGATCCAGTTTGAAGTTCTGACTGGGGTATGCTCCCACCTGGGATTTCGATGCTGCCAAAATCACCACTGGGCTGCATTTTCAGGTAATTCGCAAAACGCTGGTCAGCAATAAATGCCGCCAGTTTATTGTCCTGAATCAAGGCAATCCGCTGAGCGGGGATACCTTCATTGTCAAACGAGCTGGATGGTATGCCGTATGGCAGCTGCCGATTTGCCCACATCTGCAGATCATCCCCTTTCACATCCTCCCTGAATATGGACTTGCCAATATCCCAGGGTGTTTCCCCGCTGTATTTTAAGGTGGCAGAAGAGAGGGTTTGGATCAGGCTGCCGGCCAGCATTTCTCCAGCAACCATTACTGCTAAAGTCGGTCCCTGAACATAGATCGGACCGGTATAAGAAGGAGGTCCCTGTGCTTCTAGCAGATCCGATGTGTACTGGGCCCGCAGGGCAGCTTCTTCTTTAAGATCCAGGTCTGAGATCCTGCGCCTGTAAACTTCGGCGAAAGTTTCTACTTCACTGTCTCCACTTCCGCCGATATAGACCCACTGCAGATAAACCCGGGTATCTTTTTGGGTTGCGTCAATCCCCTTGCTGCTGACCAGATGAGTGGTTTTTTCCTT
>Ga0209834_10000352_pt1 | contig 28459 bp, 21 predicted proteins | sample Mar14236cmmetaG_FD_184134 | JGI IMG/M metagenome (GOLD analysis project Ga0209834, IMG submission 184134) | Marine hydrothermal vent microbial communities from Guaymas Basin, Gulf of California to study Microbial Dark Matter (Phase II) - Marker... ... | reverse complement strand
GGCGTGGGTGTCTGCGTGAGAGTTGGATAGGGTGTTGGCATAGCGATCTTTCCGGTGACTATAGCGCCTGCGCTGCTTAACCCGATCGCAGCGACAATACTCAAGATAACAACCAGGCTTCCCAAAGTGTAGCCGATGAATTTAAGTGGTTTGACACCCAAGGACAAAAAGGTGATTGTGCCGCCGACGGCCAGGACGGCCAGGTGGATACCAAAAATCACCAGACCATCCGGCCAGAGATGCGGCTGACCGCTGCCGAATCCAAATCCTGCCAGAGCCAATGGCACGTACAATTCATAGGCAACAGCAAGGCTAGGCAAGACAGGGACCTGGCCTTCTTTCTTGAATGAAATGACCGAAAAAACCGTTCCGAAAAGAAGCAGGACAAGATGCGTCCAGGAAATCCGGGCGTTATAGATCAAAAATTGCAGTTGAGGCGTCTTGAGTATAAAAGTGGCATATCCTCCTAGAATACCCACCAAAAACACAAAACCGCAAGCTACCAGGGATCCCGCCAGCCGCTGGCTGAAGAACCTCAAGGATCCGGTTGCTGTCCCCAGAGCAATCCCAATAAATGGAGCCATCACGGGTGCTGTCAGCGCGCCCAGGACAAGCAGGACTGGGGAATCCGCCAGGATACTGACGGTGATGATTGCCGCGGAAAGAAGAGAAAAGAGGTAAAAATCAAAAGAGGGGATGGTCTTATGGGCCAGGCTTTCGATGTCATCGGCAATTTCAACCAGATCTTCAGGAATTAATCCCCTGCGAGCTCGCCGCCTGCGGGCCGGGGTAAGATTTTCTGGATCATCCGGGAACTGGTCAGTTTTAGGTATAGACATAAGGATTTCCGTTCAGTTCATTTTCTAAGGCTGGCCTTGAGACGGGTGGGGTTCTGAAGGATTTCAAGAGCGGAGAGGATATCCGGGACAACCAGGTCAGCTTTGAGCAGCGATTGCAGCGCTGTTCCCTCCGCCGAGATGACACAGATCCCGATCCGGGCAGCTTCCAGCATCAATGCGTCATTGGCTCCCTGGCCGACAGCTGCGGTCTGATCAGCCCCTAATTGGTGGACGTACTCCAATTTCTGTTCCTTTTCATCCCCTGCCCGGATGCGGATCGCTTCCAGGTTGAGCTGCCGATCGATCTCGGCCTGTTTTCCGTGTGTGTCTGCGGTAAGCAGGTGGATACTCAGGAGTTGACTCAGATCCTGAAGCAGATCAGGGATGCCGGGCAGCAATGTGCCGTCAACTGCCAGTGTGCCGTTGACATCAAAAACCACGTGCTCGAGGTTGATCTCTCCGACTCCCGGGATATTCAGTCTGATCATGGTTAAAATTATACTAGAAAGAATACAAGCCTTGAAAACATAGTAAAATATACCCTACTGAATGCAGGGAAGGAGTTACGCTTGATGAAGCATAAAATTTTTTATTGGTTTCTTCTGTTTTTGATTTTACTGCCAGGCTGTAGCGCTGGTTCTGAAACACCGACGGTGGCGCTTGATACCGCCACAGTGATCCCCACCTCTCCGCCGACAGATACGCCCACCCCGCTGGCTCCTGTGGGGGTTTTTCTGACCCCGGAAGGGGCCAATCAGGCTATGGTGGAAGAATTGGGGTCGATAATTGGCGGGTATATCAAACAGGAAGGCTTACGCTACCAAGTCCTGGCCAATTTTACAACCAGCGACCTTGAATACGAGACTTACGCAATTGTGGTGGTTATACCGCCATTCCCCGAATTGGCAGCTCTGGCTGAATCAGCCCCGGACACTAAATTTCTCGCGATTGGATTCAATGAACTCAGCGTGGGGGATAATCTCAGCGTACTGGGTTCTGGCGGCTCAGATTATGATGTTCAGGGTTTTATCGCTGGTTATATAGCAGCCATGATCACGGATGACTGGCGGGTTGGTGCTCTCAGCGTTCAGGAAAATCCAGCGGCCTTGGCGGCGAGAGATGGATTCCGCACAGGAGTTAAATATTATTGTGGGTTATGTAATCCAAAATACGCGCCGGTGGGTAATAATTACCTTTACCCCAAATACATCGATCTTCCAGTCGACGCCACAGACTCACAAATTTCTATCTATATCGATTCTCTGGTAGACCGGTTCGTAAATACCTATTATATTGTGCCAGGAGTGGGTACTCCTCAGATCTACAGGACCTTGATCAATTACGAGAAGAACATTATCGGTTCCGGGAGTGACTACAAGGAGGAATACCGGGATTATTGGGTTGCCTCACTGGAATATGATCTGGTAGGTGCCCTGACAGAATTCTGGCCGCGTTTTCTGGAAGCCGAGACAGGCCTGGAGGAAATGCCTCCCTTGCTGATCACAGACGTGAATTCCGATCTGTTAAGTGAGGGGAAGATGAGGCTGGTGGAAAAGATCCTGGAAGAGGTTCAGAGTGGATATATCAAAACCAGTTATGACTGATCCTGGCAGCTATTAACTTGACTGAAGAGCGGCTATAAATTTTCTTTCGCCAGGGCATCCAGTCCAAGGCTCTTGAGTACAATATACAATGACCGCTCTCGGGAGGTGGAAAAAACCTTTCTGACCCGCTCCAGAGCGGCGTTCTTTTCTACCCGGTTTTTAGCCAATATCCCTGCTGGTCTCATTTTTTCGAGATAGTCAGCCGCGTTGGAGACATCATCGCTGGCCTGTTCAAGGGCTTCCAGGGTATATGCTTGCAGATACTTCAGGAAAAGATTGTGATCCATGGCAGGGTCCCTATATTTTCAGGAGTTCCCTGATTTCCGGGAGCATCCAAGGAATAAGCAGCAGCGAGCATAGCAGCAGGTTGATTGAGGCCAAAACAGCTGCAGCAGTTGTGGAAGCCGGGCTGCCCAGCCAAAGCTTGAACAGCAGGCTTATGAGGATCCCTGTCAGGCTGGCACCCAGGGCTCTCAGAAGGGTTTTCCCCAGTCGGGGGGAGTAAGGCATCAACTTATACAGCAAATAGAATAACAGAGCGGCTTCCAAAGTATAGGCCAGGGAGTTAGCCAGGCCGATGCCTGGTGCCCCCAACCAGCGTGAGAGTGGAATGGAAATAAGGATGAAGGAAAACAGAGCTGCCCCTGATGCTAACAAGGGGGTTTTTGCGTTCTGGCGGGCATAAAAAGCCCGGGCTGCGACCTCAAGCAGGGAGTGTCCTATCAAACCTACAAGATATGCCCGCACTGTCCATAACACCAGCGTGGTCCCCCCAGCATCAAAACCCAGCAGGGCAATGATTGGCTCCAGATTTAGTGCCAGAATAACAGCCAGGGGGATGGTCAGTCCGGCGAGGACACGCATGGCCTTTTCCAGCGTAGATCGGTATCCAGGGACATCTCCCTGGGTGATTTGTTCTGCGAGTGTGGGCAGCAGGGCAGTCCCCAGAGCAGTCCCCAGCAGTGATTCAGGAAGCTGCATGAACAACCAACCGTATACCAGGGCAGTCACTGCCCCGGTTGGAAGTCTGGAAGCCAGATTGTCCTGGATTAAGAACACTGCTTGGATAAAAAAAACTGTCAGCACGCGCGGGCCCATCAAATTCAGCACCCGCTTCACGCCGGGATCCCTGAAATTAAAATCCGGCTTCCAGCGGTAGCCAAACTTGATCAGGGTTGGGACTTGGATCAGTAGGAATAAACCTGCCCCCAGGATCACGCCATAGACCAATCCGTGCACCCCCAGATTATAGGCCGGCAGGGTGATCGATCCTAGCTGATAGGGCTCTGCCGGGGCCAGGATCACGATCCCGAAAAGGGAGCCGATATCATACATGCTGGGGGCAAGGGCAGGTACCAGGAAATGCTGCTGGGCTTGCAAACCGGCTATGGCCAGCCCCCCTAAAGAGAAGAGCAGGGTGGCAATCAGGTTCAGGCGCATCAATTCGCTGACCAGCTCTTGCTGATCGGCTCCAAAACCGGGTGCGATGCCTATCTCCCAGCTGACAAGCTGTCGTGCGCTCAATGCCATGAGAATGGATATGACCGCTGTTGCCAAGAAGACAGCATTTGAAATCCGGGAAAAGAGCTGCCACATCTCTGATTTGGGTTTGGTTTCCCGGTATTCAGCCAGCACGGGGATGAATGCCATAGCCAGCGCTCCCCCAGAAATAAGCGCAAAAATCAGATCGGGAATGTTGTTAGCGGCGTTGAAAGCATCCAGCTCGGTAGATAGGTTAAATGTCCTGGCTATGAGCACATTACGCACAAATCCTAAAGCTTTTTCCAGCCCAAAAAAGATTGCGATGATCAGGGTGGAGCGGGCGACATGTTTCATGAAGGCAGTATAGCATACTTGCCCCAAACCTCTCCCCTGTCCCTGAAGACCGCCTTCCCATCAGGGCCCCGGTCCTTGCCTGGATTCCTGTTGATTTGGCAGGTTCAGTGGTAAGATATAGCTGGATTTTAACCGGAATTCCCGGTGATTTTTTACTTTTAAGGAAAAAAAACAGCTTATGAAAACTGCGCTGACTGGATCCATCGCCTATGATTACTTAATGTCTTTTCCAGGTCATTTTCAAGAGCATATTCTGGCTGACAAGTTGGAGTCGATCAGCCTGTCCTTCTTGGTGGATAGAATGGTTAAACGCCGGGGAGGGATTGGCCCCAATATTGGATACTCCATGGCATTGCTGGGGGGGGACCCGGTTTTGTTCAGTACAGTGGGTCAGGACTTTGAAGAGTACCGAACCTGGTTAGAGGGGAAGGGTGTTGATACCCGCGGTGTGCAGGTCATTGAGGATGATTTTACAGCATCATTTTTCGCGACCACAGATCGGGATAATTGCCAGATAGCCAGTTTTTACCCTGGTGCCATGAGCCATGCGGCCCAGGTTAAACTTGCTGCCTGGGATGGGGAACCGCTGGATTTAGTGGTGGTCTCTCCCACGGATCCAGCAGCGATGAACGATTACATCGTTGAAGCTCAAGAGCTGAATCTCCCTTATGTGTATGATCCCAGCCAGCAGACAGTCCGTCTTTCCGGAGAAGAGCTCCGGCGGGGTGTTGAAGGGGCTTATGCGCTTTTTGTAAACGAATATGAATTCTACCTGATTGAAAAACACACCGGGTTGTCAATTGATAAGATCAAAGACCTGGTAGAGATTTTGGTCATCACCCAGGGAGAGCGGGGGTCTATGATTTACGCCAAGGGAGAAGAATATTCGATACCTGGAGTGCGGCCAGAGAATATCCTTGATCCAACCGGTGTGGGAGATGCCTACCGGGGAGGATTCCTGACTGGCTTGGGTTATGAACTGGACCTGGTACTATGTGGTCAGATTGGCGCGCTGGCAGCCTCTTACTGCCTGGAAACAGATGGTCCCCAGAGCCATTCCTATTCTCCAGGGGAGTTTGTTGACCGCTTCAGGCAGCATTTTGACGATCAGGGGAAACTGGATATCTTGCTGAAATAGGTTATCTATTGCAGTTCCCCGGTGACGGCAAGGCTGCCGGGTGGTTGTATTCATCATTTAGTATTTGGAGATCAAAATGGAAAACTACGATATAAAGGATAAATCTCTAGCAGAAGGCGGCCGGCGGCGGATCAAATGGGCTGAGAGGGAAATGCCTGTGCTCCGGTCAATTTATGAGAGATTTATCAAGGAAAGGCCTTTTGAAGGTATCCGGATGTCGGCCTGCTTACACGTCACAACCGAAACTGCAAACCTGATGAAGACGCTCCAAGCCGGCGGCGCAGATGTGGTGCTGGTAGCGTCCAATCCGCTTTCTACCCAGGATGATGTGGCGGCATCCCTGGTGATGCATAATGAAATCCCTGTCCACGCCATTAAAGGTGAGGACAATCTTACCTATTATAAACACATCAATGCTGCCATCGATCATGAGCCCCATATCACAATGGATGATGGCGCGGATGTGGTCAGCACGCTCCACAAGGACCGCCGTGAACACCTTGAGAATGTGATTGGGGGAACTGAAGAGACCACGACCGGCGTGATCCGTCTGCGGGCTATGGCGGCGGATGGGGCGCTGGCATTCCCGGTTGTGGCTGTTAATGACGCCATGACCAAACACTTTTTTGATAACCGCTACGGTACCGGTCAATCCACAATGGACGGCATTATCCGGGCAACCAACGTCCTCATAGCTGGGAAGACCTTTGTGATCGGCGGTTATGGATGGTGCGCCCGGGGACTGGCCATGCGGGCTCGAGGTATGGGAGCGAACGTGATCGTTACTGAGGTGGATCCCTTGCCAGCACTTGAAGCCGTAATGGATGGATTCCGGGTGATGCCCATGATCGAGGCAGCTCCGATTGGCGATATTTTCTGCACGCTGACAGGCGATATGAATGTGCTGGATAAACACCATTTTGAAGCCATGAAAGATGGAGCGATCATTTCTAACTCAGGCCATTTTAACGTCGAGATCAACATCCCGGCCCTGGAAGAAATGGCGGAGGAGAAGATTCGCGTCAGGCCAATGATTGACCAGTACCTGCTTCCGGACGGCCGCCGGCTGAATCTGCTGGCAGAAGGCCGGTTGGTTAACCTGGCGGCGGCAGAAGGACATCCCTCTAGCGTGATGGATATGTCCTTCGCGAACCAGGCCCTCAGCGCTGAATATATGGTGAAAAACGCGGGCCAGCTCAAGAACAAGGTTTACGCTGTGCCGGACGAAATTGATAAGGAGATTGCCCGCCTGAAGCTGGAGGCCATGGAAATCAATATCGATGTCCTGACTCCAGAACAGGTTAAATACCTCAACTCCTGGCAGGAAGGTACATAAAGAGCTCTGTTGTTGGTCGCAAGCCGCTAGTTTACTGAAAAACAGATCTCAACTGATTGCGAGGTGGGATCTGTTTCTGTCTAAGGTGCCATGAAGTACAAGGCCAGTTCCAAGCTCAAGAGATTTTCTGATCGGATTTCCTTTGTGAAAAAAACCAGAGGGAGTACAATCTGTGTAATCTCAAGGCCATTTTCACTCAAAGCTCAATTAACGTTGTCACTCTTCTTTTACCAGTAAAGTGAGGTGTTTATGACTGAGCTCTCCAGAAAGAACTTTCTCCGTTTTCTGGCCGCCAGCCTGAGTTCATTGGGAAGCCTCTACCTGGCAGGATGCCTTAATCAGGATAAATTGCTCTCCAGGTCCATTTCCCCCGATAAAATCTCTCCTACTCCTTTTTTGCCGGATCCAACAGAACCCGTAAGTACAGCCACGGTAGAACCAACCCCCACCAATCAACCCACTGAAACCCCAGCACCGTCGCCCACCCTGGCTCCCCCAGATCTGGCTGTGGCCCGGAACGGGAAACCGGAAGAAATGGTCAGAGCTGCCGTGAAAGCCCTGGGAGGAATGGGCAGATTTGTAAAGCCTGGCGATCAGGTGATTGTTAAACCGAATATTTGTGTAGCCTACCATTCGTACGAGTATGCCGCGACTACCAATCCCTGGGTAGTTGGCACCGTTGTAAAATTAGCGCTGGAAGCCGGTGCAAAAAGTGTCAAAGTGATGGATTACCCCTTTGCCGGCACTGCCAAACAAGCTTACCAGATTAGCGGAATTCAAGCCGAGGTCCAGAAAGCCGGCGGCAAAATGGTTGTAATGTCCGGGATAAAATTCGTACAGACGGACATCCCCGGAGGAAAAGATCTGAAATCGGCCCGGATTTTCGACGATGTGCTTCGGGCTGACGTGCTGATCAATGTTCCCATCGCAAAGAACCACGGGCTGGCTCTACTCACCCTAGCCATGAAAAACCTGATGGGCGTGATCTATGACAGGCCATACATGCATGCCAAACTTGGACAGCGCCTGGCGGATCTCAGCACCCGGGTCCGCTCCCACCTGGTGATCGTGGATGCGGTCCGGATGTTGATGGCTAAAGGACCCTCGGGAGGTGATCTGGGAGACGTGAAAAAAGCGGATACCATCATCGCCTCTCCGGATATCGTCGCTGCAGACAGCTATGCAGCAACATTATTCGGATATCGACCAGACCAATTTGGGTACATTAATAAAGGCGCCCAGATGGGTTTAGGCACGAAAGATCTGAACAACATGAGAATCGAGGTTATTCCCTTTGGCTGACCCAAACGTCCCGCAGTCTAAAAAGCTATCTCCTGAAAATTGGCTTTCACTCAGAAAGGTCAGCCAGATCTTTTTTCTATTGTTATTCCTGGTGGTTTTTCTGTGGTCAAGGCGCGAATTCTATCTTAATTCATCCCTGGAATCAGGTTTTAAAGAGACGCTGATAAATTTACCATTGCGGCTTGATCCCTTGGTGATGCTGGCCCAATCGATCGCCAGTCGTAAGCTGCTGCTTGGCGCCATCTTGGCGCTGGTGACCGTTGCAATCAGCCTTTTGCTGGGCCGGGTTTGGTGCGGTTGGTTCTGCCCGGTAGGGACCATCCTGGACTGGATCCCTGTTCGGAGCTGGAAGAAGAAAAGTCCTGCGGTCCCTGACAAGTTACGCGGAATCAAGTATGCCTTGCTTCTCATCATCCTCTTTGCCGCAATTTTAGGGAATTTGAGCCTCCTGATCTTTGATCCCTTGACCATTGGCTACCGGACGCTGACTACCGCAATCTGGCCGGTTCTTGATCAGGGCTTTACAGCCGTTGAGCTGGCCCTGTTCAGAGTTCCTTTCTTGGCTCCCGCAGTGGGTTGGTTTGACAGCCTGATCCGGCCGGCTATTTTCCCGGCTCACCCAGCGGTGTATCGCTATGGCTGGCTCTTTGGAGGATTTTTTATCGCCCTGGTGGGGTTAAATGCTCTTGCCCCGCGTTTCTGGTGCCGTTATCTCTGTCCTTTGGGAGGCTTACTGGGTGTTTTGGGAAAATACAGCCTGGTACACTGCGAGATCTCTGAGAACTGTTCGCGATGCGAGTCCTGCCTGCTCGCCTGTCCGACAGGTGCGATCCAGCAAGAAGGCCATATGTTTTGTGATCCGGGAGAATGCACCATGTGTATGGCATGCGCCGTGGATTGCCCAACAGGCCAGGTAAACTTCCCGGCAAAAAGCACCCGCTTTTTCCATCAACCTTATGATATTGGGCGCAGGAAAGCCTTATTCTCCCTGGGAAGCGCAGTTGTAGGGGTCGGTTTGCTGAAAAGCAACCTGATCAGCGATCTCCCTTCCCCTAAGATGATTCGACCTCCGGGTGTGATGAACGACATGCTGCTCAGCACTTGCATCCGCTGTGGTGAGTGCAGTACGGTCTGCCCGACAAATGCTATTCAAATGGCCGTATTTGAGGGAGGTGTGGAAGGCTTTTGGACCCCGGTCCTGGTTCCCAGGATCGGCTACTGCGATTATTCCTGTAACGCTTGCGGACAGGTCTGTCCCGTGGAAGCGATCCCGCCCCTGAACCTGGAGATCAAGCGCCAGCAAGTGATCGGTAAAGCAGAGATCGACAGGAACCGCTGCCTTCCCTGGGCGGAAAACCAGCCCTGCATAGTTTGTGAGGAAATGTGTCCTATCCCCGAAAAGGCGATCGAACTGGAGGTGGTTGAAGTCAGAGCAGAGGGTGGTGGGACAATCACTCTCCAGCGCCCCCGCGTCATTTCCCATTTGTGTCTCGGCTGCGGTATTTGTGAAAACAAGTGCCCGGCACCAGGTATGGCTGCTATCCAGGTTAGCGCCCATGAGGGAAACCACTCCGGACGCAACCAGCATCGCAGGGGGCATGGGGACTGAGCGAGACCTGAGTTGGCTTGAATAAGTTTTCCGCGATTATTCCAGAGTGATGAAAATCTTCCCGAAACCGAAAATTTCAGCGTCGAAGACGAAAACCAGGTTTTGAGCATCTTCAGGGACCTGGAATCCGATTTGACCGCGGACCTTTTCACCGGGCTGCAGTTCATCATCTGGAAGTCCGGCATCAAGGAGAGACTGAGCTCCCAGGTGGAAAGTGTATTTCTGTCCGGTCTCGTCTTTCAGGTACATTTGCACTACGCTGGTAATTTCCTGCACTGAGCTGCCCTGGTTCTCGATCTGGATATCAACCGCCGCAAATTTATATCCTTCTTTAGGTTTTACGAATTTCGTCCATGTTGGATACTTAACCTCAAGGATTTGTATAACGAGATCAGAAATCTTTACCGGGTCTCCGGTTTGATAGATTTCCTGGGTTTGGGTCAAATTCAAGTCTTCTGGGGGGTCCATGGCCACCGGAACAGGGCCTAGATGCACAGAGACCTCTCCCTGCCCAAGCAGATTGGCCTCGTACACAAAAAGAAAATCGGTCAGGTTCTCCGGGACATGAAATCCAACTTTGCCGCGGATGACCTCTCCCGGATTGACCTCGCCGTTGGGCTGGTTGGTCCCGCTGGCCAGGTTGGCTTTTCCGTTCAGGTTATATTTCTGCCCGGATGGATCTTTGAGTGACATCTGGAATACGGGTGAGCTGTTAAAAGACTTTTCACCTTGATTGGCAATGATCACATCCACAACCAGATATTTTTTTCCGTCATCGGGGGGATTAAGATCACCGCCCGGCGGTTGATCCCATCCCAATACAACCAGGATGGTATTGTTGACCCGGATAATGTCTCCTACTTCGTAGATGATCTCTTCTGAGGTCTGGCTGGTTTCTTCCGGGGAAGGCTGGCTGGCAGCACCCAGGGAACCAATTTTCTGGGGTTGTATTTCATCCCGGCAACCTGCCAGAGCGATTGACAGGCAGATGATCAGGGCAATCAATGAATATGGCTGATTTTTCATACAAATCCCCTCTCATTTGTATCGGTTCGATTAATAACTATATTAAACCGATTTGAGTTAGACTATATCTAATTACAAGATTCTATCAAGGAAAGTTTAACACCAATTTGCTAAATGGCCAGGCTGGAAAAGTGGAGCAAGGATGTATCATCTATAATCAGCCAAATGAGGAACTTTTATCAGCAAACGGAGTTGAGGGATAAAAATTGCTTGCCTGCGAGTGTGGTAAAATTTTTTCCCACTAAGCAGTGATTGGCCAGACAGCCTGTCAAAATTAGCGATAATGAGCGAATCTGACCACTGCTATTGCGCTGGAGCAGATGATGGTGATTGAAAACATCAAACAATTACTGACCAATCCTTCTGGGGATCTGAGCGATCCGAGACTATATATTAATCGGGAATTAAGCTGGCTCAGGTTTAATGATCGCGTCCTGGAAGAAGCGCTGGATAAATCTCACCCACTGTTGGAAAGGTTAAAATTCCTGGCTATTTTCTCCAGCAACCTGGATGAATTCTTCATGATACGTGTTTCTGGCTTGCGCAGGCAGCTTGAGGCCAGCGCCCATGCGATTCCCCCAGATGGATTGCTGCCTGCTGAGCAGCTGGCTATGATCCGGCAGCGCTTGCTGCCCATTTTGGAGCATCAGTATGATTGCTGGAAAAAGGATCTGCTTCCCAAATTGGAAAAGCAGGGGATCCGAATTCTTTACTACAGCCAGCTGAAACGGAAACAGCGGAAATTGCTGCGCCGATATTTCAAGAAAGAGATCTATCCAGCTCTCACACCACTGGCATTTGACCCTGGGCACCCTTTCCCGCATATTTCCAATCTGTCCATGAACCTGGCTGTTGTACTGAACGACCCCAAACACGGACAGCGGTTCGCCCGTTTAAAGGTGCCCAGGATATACTCCAGGTTGATCGCTATCCCCAGCGAGGAAACGGCGGGTGAATTCCAGGAATTGGGCCTGGATGACCACACTTCGACAAATTTTGTCTGGCTTGAAGAGATAGTGAAAGCTAACCTGGATTTGCTTTTCCCGGGTTTAAAGATCGAAGCAGCTTATCCTTTCCGGGTGACAAGGGATGCGGACCCTGAAATCGAGGAAGATGAGGCTTCTGATCTGCTGTCGGCCATTGAGGAAAGTGTCCGGGAACGCCAATTTGGTTCTGCCATCCGGCTGGAAATCGACACCACCATGCCTGAACAGGTTCGCCAAATCCTGCGGACCAACCTGGATGTTGCTTCTTACCAGATTTATGTGCTTGATGGACCGATTGGTTTAAGTGACGTCATGGAGTTGATGAGGATCAATCGGCCGGATTTGAAAGATAAACCGTTCCAGCCCGCAATTCCTCCTTGTCTGTCAACAGATGAAAGCATGTTTTCTGTCATGCGGAGGAAAAATATCCTCCTGTACCACCCTTATGATAGTTTTGACCCTGTGATCCGCTTTATTCGCGAGGCGGCCAGGGATCCGGAAGTGCTTGCCATCAAGATGACCCTTTATCGGGTAGGACCTGACTCCCCGATCGTAGCAGCCTTGATGGATGCCAGGGAAAACGGAAAGCAGGTCGCGGTTCTGGTGGAGCTGAAAGCCAGATTTGATGAGGAGAACAATATCGTTTGGGCCAAGTCTCTGGAAAGAGCTGGTGTCCATGTCGTTTACGGCCTGGTGGGATTAAAGACACACGCCAAAGTCAGTGTTGTGATCCGTCACGAACTGGAAGGTATCCGACGTTACATCCATCTGGCGACAGGAAATTACAATGATGTCACAGCCAGAGTTTATTCTGATCTTGGTTATTTTACCTGTGATCCTGAACTGGGGAAGGACGTATCAGCCCTGTTTAACGGCTTAACTGGTTATTCCCGGGATGAAGAGTATCGAAAGCTCCTGGTCGCTCCCGGGTCCATGCAGGAGGGAATTATTTCCAGGATCGAGAGAGAGATCAAAACCCATCAAGACAGTGGCAATGGCTACCTGGCATTTAAGATGAATTCCCTGGTGGACCAGTCATGCATAGAAGCGCTATACAGGGCTTCCCAGGCGGGCGTGAAAGTGGTTATCCAAGCCAGGGGAATTTGCTGCCTGCGGCCGGGTGTGCCCGGCATTAGTGATAATATCACTGTGACGTCTATTGTAGGCCGCTTCCTGGAACACCCTAGAATCTATTATTTTCGGAATGGGGGCGAGGAAGAAATCCTGTTGGGAAGCGCTGATTTGATGCCGAGAAACCTATACCGCAGAGTGGAAACCCTTTTCCCGGTTGAGGATGAGGGAGTGAAAAAGGCCATTCGGGATGAAATTCTGAACATTCACCTCCGGGATAATGTCAAGGCCAGGAGATTGTTGGCTGACGGCAGTTATGAACCTGTCAATAAAGCTGATGGAGAAGAGGCCCTCAACTCCCAGGAGTGGATGATAGAGAACAGGGGGATCTGGCACCATGCGGAGTAGCCTTTCCAACCCTGTCAGCCCACATCTAATTCAGAATATGCCTGATTGATAGACGATCCTGTCTGGAAATAGCTTCCATTTTTAACTGTTAAGTGCAGTTGAAAACTGGACTCTAAAACCTTCCAGAGGAAGGGCGTGTGAATGAACCATCTACCAATCGAACAAGGAATCCAGATCCTCCTCAGGCACGTCGAAAATGGCATTGGATGGTGAGAGCGATTCCTCAGTCATCCATTTCGGGATGCGGTCATCTGCAGCTGTGAAGCCTGCTCCGCGGTTGAATTCCCGTTCCAGCTTCAAGGCCACTCTGCCCAGCTCTCGCAGGATCTCCTCATCCACATCCCAGCCGTAGCGGGCATTGAGCAAATCCGAGATGCTGCTGGTAGAGACCGCGTATCCAAAACCTGAAAAAAGGCAGGCTCCCAAGGTATCGTAGCCAGCCATCTTGATCTGAGCGTCCCGGGAGAGTTCTGCCTGCCCCTTGGGATCGGTGTGATCGACATCGGCCCGGATGGTTAGTCCGGCTGTGTGGTCCGCGCCCTGGGGAGAGGTGGCATAGGTCACACCGGTGCCTTTGATCGCCCGGGGATCATAGGCAGACATGGCCTGTCCTTTTACCGTTGGGACTCTCTCGATACCAAGTTCCCGCCCGGTTGCTTCTGCGCCGTTGCCTAGTATATTGCCAAGCAGAGTGCCTGCCCGGATCTCGTCGACCAGCTCCAAAGCGCGTTTTCCGTCCCCGAATTCCATCAATCCCGCCTCAGCAGCGACACCCAGGGCAGCACCGAGTTCAATGGTATCCAACCCCAGATCATTCGCTTCCCAATTTAATTTAGCAATATCATCCAGATTCCCTATTCCCAAGTTGGAGCCCATCAAACCAATGGTTTCGTATTCCAATGGTGAGACAATCGCCTTCCCATCCTTTCCGCCGAAGACATTTGAGCAGCGGATCACGCAGCCATTCATGCAGGCATGGGTGGTTTCACTTTCTCCCCCCCGTTCTAACAGCAGCTGGCGCATGTGCTCTCCGGACAGTTGATCCACCTTTTCAAATTGCCCCGTGGAGAAGTTCCGGGTTGGCAGCCCACCGTAGGCATTGCACATGCTGGCCATGGCAGCAGTTCCGTAATCCGCATAAGTGTGAGTTTGTGGATGACCAAGCAGGGCTTTGTTGTATACCTTCTGGGCAGCTCGGAATGCCTTTTCATCCACCAGGGGAGGCTTGCTGCCCCCCGATGCGTCTATGATAATGGCCTTGGCACCTTTGGAATGGAGGACGGCGCCCAATCCGCCCCGGGCAGCGATACGGGAGGGCACGCCGTCTTTATCAATATTCTGGATCCCAGCCGACCTGAGTTCCATCTCGCCCCCAGGACCGATCAAGGAAATTGCCACCTGTTTGCCGAATAGATTCAGCAGGCGGGAAGCGGTCTCGTATACTCCAAGACCACTGAGATCACCAGCTTTCTCGAACCGGACCCCTGCCGACGAGAGATGGATGAGCCATGAACCATCACCCTGGGGTTTTCCTTCAATGATCAGCGCTTTGATGCCCAGGTTGGTCAGCTGGAATCCAGTCCGTCCGCCGGCATTGGATTCTTTGATGCCGCCTGTTAATGGACTTTTACCCCCGATCGAGATCCGGTCGCAGGAGCTGAGCATATGTCCGACCAGCAAGCCCGGTGCGAAGATCAGTTTATTATCGGGCCCTAAAGGCAAACAGGTTGGTGGCACCTCGTCTACCATTATCTGAGCTAAGAGAGCCCGCCCACCCAATCTCATCCAACTATCCGGAACCAGCTCCCGGGATAAAGTCTGCTTTTCTACATCAATCCGCCATATTTCCATGGTTCCCTCGTTTTGAATTTAATATTTTTTACCACAACCGATCAGTCCAGATTTAATTCGTCACCTCGCCAGTAAAGTCTCTGAGAGGTCAGCGACAAGACCATGGAATTCTTCAACGACCTTGTCAATCAGTTCAGGAGAGATACCCTTGATATGGATGCCTACCGTGACTACTACCGTCCTTTTTAGTATCTTCGAAAGCTGTTCTGCCGCTTCCAGGGCCAGTTGACCCTCTTTATGGCCTGGAACACTGATAACTGAGGATGTTGCCGTATTTTTTCCAGAATTAAATGCTCCGCAGGTCCAAACCCCAAGGGCTGCAGCGCCGATATGCGGTCGATCCCCCCCGCTCACCAGGATGCATAGATCCTTCCCGCAAGAGACAATCTCAGCCTGAAGCCGGTAATCTCTATCCTGATAGCGGAAGGATCTGGTTTCAATCACCCAGGCCTCCAGGTACTCCGCCTTCCCAGCGTGGATATTTAGAATTATCGATTCCCAGTCGGCTCAAAGCCCGGCCTACAGAACTGCTGACCACTTCGTCCAGAGATTGGGGACGTCCATAGAAAGCCGGGACTGGGGGGAAGATCACCGCCCCGCTGGCAGCAGCCAGGCTCATCAGGCGGATATGCCCGGAGTGCAGGGGAGTCTCACGAACCATCAGCACAACCGGCCTGCCTTCTTTGAGTTGGACATCTGCAGCCCGGGTCAGCAGATTATCCGCATAGGAGTTAGCGACCGCAGAGAGGGTTTTGATCGAACAGGGTGCAATCAGCATCCCGTCAGTCTGGAAGGACCCGCTGGCAACCGGTGCCCCGATTTCCTTCTCGGGATAACTTACTGACGCCAGGTCCTGAACCTGGCTGATTTTCCAGTCAGTTTCGACCTCGATAGTCAAACCGGCAGCTTGCGAGAGGATCAAATGAGTTTCAATTTCCGGATCCTCTTTCAGGATCTGGAGTGCCCTGATCCCGTAAATTGCCCCGGATGCTCCTGAAATACCAATAATGATTCTTTTCATAGCAGCACTTCAACTTACCGGCTCACCACCGGATTTCCAAGATTGGCGGCAGTTCCCATTCCCAGCCTTTCCAGCGTTTCGGGCAGAGGGCGCCCTTCCCGATCCCATCCGCGGGCCAGGTAGTACATATCGAGCAGTCTTTCAAGATCGACCAATTGGGGATTGCCCTGATTATCTGAAATAGGGTCCTTCAAAAAGCGCCGCGGCAGGGTGTCATCCGCTCTGGTGAATCCCTCCCGAATATTAAAGAGACGCTCCAGATTATTGATCCGCTCCCCTGCTTCCAATAAATCCTGGGGAGTCACCTCGATACCAACTGCGGCTGAGAACAGCTCTGCCATGTCATCCAGGCTGGTCCCAGCGCTGGAAAGCACACAAAAGGAAAGGGAATCCTTGATAGCCACCATGTCCTGGGCTTCCTTGACCAGTTCTCCCTTTCCTTCATATGCCAGGCGGTCCACGCCGGGAGGAAAGCCCACCGCTTCCGCTGTCAGGTAGCCCCGCTCGTGGCAGCCTCCCCTGGGCGAGGTAGCATAACCCAGGGCCATCCCCTTGGCGTTGCGGGGATCATAGCCGGCCAGCTCCAACCCTTTGACCTGCATGGCGTACTCCCTGGTATTCTCCCCGATCAGCTCCGCCGCACGGCGGGATCCTTCTGCCAGGATCCTCCCGAAACCTTCTTTTTTGGCGATCCGGGGCAGCATCGCAATGATGGCATCCGGGTTCCCGAATCTCAGTTCTATCCCCCCCGTCTCCTTGGTGGAAATCAGCCCCTTTTCAAAACATTCCATCCCAAAGGAGATCACCCCGGCTGCAGAGATTGTATCCAGGCCGTATTCCAGGCAGAGATCATTGGCTTTAATGATCGCATCCAAAGAGTTGTTGCCGCATAACCCGCCGAAACCCCACAAAGTCTCATACTCAGGACCATCGGTTCTCGTTCCTGCGTAAGGTCCTTCCTGGTTGGTAGATTCCCGCCGGCAGCGCACCGAGCACCCTTGGCAGGTAGTCCGCTTCAGGACATGCTTCTCGTACAGGGTCTCCGCGTTGACCTGCTGATATTCCTCAAATCTCCCATCCTGGAAATTCCGGGTAGGATACATATGCTTCAAATTCAAGCCATCCACGTGCTGAGTCGTTCCGGTGCTACCGAACAGGGCGATGGCTTCGGAATCTCTGTACACCTGGGCAATGCGTTTGACTGCAGCCTGATAGCGGTCCGGTTCAGCCAGTGCTGGGGCCTGCTTTCCACTGACCGCGATGGCCTTGAGATTCTTGGAACCCATCACGGCTCCGATCCCCCCCCTGCCCATGGCATCTCCCTGGTGCATGATCGAGGCAAAGGCTACCAGATTCTCCCCCGCGGGACCGATGCTGGCGATCTGGATCCTCTTCAAAGCCAGGTCCTTAGTGATCTTCTGCTCTGTTTCCCGGGTGGTCAGCCCCCACAGGTCCTCTGCCGGCAGCAGCTCAGGCACACCTTCCTTTATCAAAAGATAGACCGGTTTTTCTGATCGGCCGTGAAATATCAAGCCATCTACACCCGCAAAGCGCAGTTCCGGCCCGAAATAACCTCCCATCAAACTCATCAGAATTGTGCCTGTCTGAGGAGACTTGGTCACCCCACAAATCTTGACCATCGAGATCGCGCCAGTGCCCATCAAGGGGCTGGTCCACAGGCCAAGGATATTTTCCGGACTCAAAGGGTCCGTGTTCTTCGGGAGATGGTCATAAAGATATCTGGCACCCAGGCCCCGACCGCCCAGGTAGCAGCGCATGCTTTCCTGGCTGATGGGCAGTTCTGTGATCGTGCCAGATGTCAGATCGATCGATAATGCGTTCATAACTCACCTATTCCAATATACTTCCTAAATGCATCCTGTGTGCTCGATAAAACGACATCTTCCTGGGGGTGCCGATCCCTCAGTCAGGAATATCCCTGACTGTCCTGGTGATATCGGTTCCCAACCCGTCATTCCAGTCCCAGGTCCTTGAGCTCCTTTCTGATTTTCTGGATGGACTCAGAGCTGATCTGGATCGGGATTGCCGGTGTATCCAGGCCCATGGTTGCGTCCATTCCCATCTTGGCTCCCACCTTACCCTCCAGGGAGGGATCGAGCAGGTTGGACGGAAGCCCAGGGACAACGAACAGATCGCGGTCAGCCTGGAACCGGGTGGCCAGGGCCCACAGGACCTGTTTCTCATCAAAGACATCCACATCACTGTCGACAGCAATGATGTGTTTTATATAGGGATCCAGGCCGAAGATGAGCATCATGACCTGCCTGGCCTGTCCCTCGATGGTCTGCTTGAGAGAGACGTAGCAGTGGTAATGTGTGCCTGACATGGGATAATTCATGTCGACCACATTCGGAAACACCGCCTTGACCGAATCAAAAGTCCGGGGGATGCGGGACACCTTGCTTAAATTCAAGTGCTCGGCGGATGCCCCGGGCACGATGTCCTGGTAGATCATATCTTTTCTATGCGTAACCGCGGTGACCTGGAAAACATTCCTGGTCGAGCGGCTGGAGGCATAGCCGGTATACTCGCCCAGCGGCCCCTCATCCTCGAAGGTATTGGGCAGAATCTGCCCCTCGATGATCATCTCAGCCTGGGCTGGTACCAGCAGATCCACGGTTTCCGCCTGGACAACCGGCACGCCCTCTCCCATCAGCGCTCCTGCAAGCGCCATCTCATCCTCAGTGATGGGTAGATTCGTAGCCCCAGCTACCGAAATGGCTGGATGAACGCCGATCGCTACAGCAATCTCAAGCGGCTTTCCTCTTTCCTCCTGCCTGCGCTGGAAATCCCACAGATCCCCCCGCGAGTGCATGCTGGCGCCCAGGGTCCTTGGACCGTGGACCTGCATGCGGGTGAAGTTCAAATTTCCAACACCGGTGTCGGGGTCTTTGGCGATTGCCACGCCACCGGTGATGTAGCGGCCTCCGTCGATCTCAAAATGGACCGGGATGGGATAGTTATTCAGGTCGACTTCATCTCCCAGTTGGATGACCTCTTTAACGGGTGCATCTTCGATAGGCTGGGGTGGGATCCGGTCAGAGGAACGAGCTTTCCAGCCGGAGATCAATTCCTTTTCCTCCAGACCAATACCATGGCCGATCCTCCGCCGGCTGGCAAAGGTGTTCACCACCACCGGAAAAGGATATCCTTTCACGTCATGAAAGAAAAGCAGCGGGAATTTACCTTTTCGTTCCAGCTCCATGACATAGGTCGTCATATCGTATTCCAGATCCACCTGGCTTTTGATTTCCAGGATCTCCTCCGGATGCTCCCGGCGTAAGAAATCAAGAAAACTTCGCAGGTCTTTGGTCACAATTTCCTCCTCCGCTGGCAGTCTGCAAGCAATTTTAACTGTCTTTGAAAATACATTCTAACCTTCCGAAGACTTGCCATCCACCAGTCTGCGGCTCCCTTTCCTTAACAAGGTTTGCAGAAGCGCCCAGCCTAGTTCTGCCCGGCCTGTTCCAGGAGATCCGCCACCCAGTCCAAATCGAGCTCACTTAGCTTGCTCCGGGTCGGTTGGGCGTTTTCCAGCTCCCAGCCCGCCATCTGGTAATAGGTTTCAATGGCCTCCAGCAGCTCAGTTCGATCAATGGTCAGCCCCTGACTGGGACCATCAGGGAGAGGTTCGAAGAATCTAGGAGGTAGAGGGGGATCCTGACGGCCAATCCCTTCCCTGGCATTAATAGCCTGCATCATGTTCAACCGGCGCTCCCCCACCTGAAGCAGTTCTTCCAGGCTGACTTCCCAGCCAGTCACAGCTCTGACAGCCTGGATGATCTGCTGGGGACCGTAGATTTGCCAAGCCGGGCCAAAGACGAACTGGCACAATACCAGACTGTCCAGCAGGCTGTAGACCCACTGGGTACGCAGGGAATAGCGGACTTTTTCCTTCCCGAGATCCTGGATCGGCTGGGGAGAGGTCAATCCCAGCAGCTCCATTCTGTCCTTCCAGATCTCCCAGCCATCCCCCTCAGAATAGGCCGGATCATGCTCATGGGATTGGTGGTCAGCCCCGTTGGGATTCACGGCATAAATCAAAGCCAGGGAGCGCTTGACCCGGGGCATGTGGGCCGGGGCTTCCTGTTTCTTGACCGTGGTGAGGAATTCCTCCGCGCCGCGGCCGATCTTCGCGGCTGCTCGGGCCGAGCCTTCGCCCAGTAGATGGAAGAAATCCCCTTCCCGCCTGGCGATCCGTTCCACGGCTGTCAGCATGGACCGGGTATTCCCGAATTCCAGCTCCAGGCCGTCGGTCTCTTCCAGGCCAATCAATCCTTTTTCAAAACACTCCATCGCCCAGGCTATTGTTGCCCCGCATGAGATCGTGTCCATGCCGTACATATTACAGAGCTGATTGGCCCTGGCGACTGCCTTGAGATCATCCACGCCGCAGTAAGAGCCAAAAGCTGCCAGGGCTTCATACTCCGGTCCGCCATAAATTGGGTCGACCATAAACTCAGGATCCTTGACCTCGACCACACGCTTGCAGCGGATAGGGCAGGCATAACAGGTAGACCGGTCCTTGAGGATGGTTTCCGCCATGGTCGTGCCCGCAATATCCTTGGCGCCTTCGAAAACCCCGCTCTGGTAATTCCTGGTCGGCAGGCCTCCCGCCAGTTGCTGCCAGTCCACTCCCTCCCCGGTACCGTAAAGTTGCAGGCCTTGCGGGACGTGCTCCGCCCCGTATTTGGCCAGCTCCTTGAGGGTTTCCCGGTCGGCGATCTCAGGCAGGTTCTTTCCCCGTACGGCAACTGCTTTTAAATTCTTGCTTCCCATCACTGCGCCCAGACCGTTGCGGCCATTGGCACGGGTGCAGTCATTGATCATGGCAGAGAAGAGCACTCCCTGCTCACCAGCTGGACCGCACTGCAGCACCTCGATCTTGCTGTCCCCTTGCTCCTCCCGGATCGCCCTCTGAACATCCCCGGTAACCAAACCCCAGAGATGGTCTGCGCTTTTAAGCTCAGCTTGGCCCTGGTGGATCCAGAGGTAGACCGGGGAAGAGGCTGCCCCCTGGATCACAACCGCATCGAACCCTGTGAACTTGAATTGGGCCGGCCAAAAACCTCCTGCCTGGGAGCTCCCAACACCACCGGTCAGGGGAGATTTCGCGGCTGCGTCAAAACGACTCTGGCCAGCCAGGGGGGTCCCGGTCATGACGCTGGTGGAAAGGACCAGGAGGTTCTTAGGACTGAGTGGGTCGACCCCGGGTTCCAACATCCGCAGCAGGTAATAATTGCCTATTGCGCTCCCGCCCAGATATTTGCGGTAAAACCCGGCGTCAGGTTCCTCAACAGTCAGGATCCGTCTCGTCAGATCACAATGGAGAATTCTTCCGTGGTATCCAAAAGGCACAAATGCCTCCTTACTTACACATAATCTAGAGGTAGATCCATCCCCTGCGCCTGCTGCCAGATATGTCTTCCCAGCAGGATTTCAGGAGTGGATTATGATCGAACATGAAATCTCCTGTTGATTGTTCCCGGTTCTGGGTCAGGCAACCCATCCCTGACCGGTTTAGCCGGCTCGTTCAGTTCAATACCATTTTCAGCAAATACCACCTGATCAGGTGGTGGTGCCCACCTTCAAATGGACCGGGCAGATGTTCAGCATAGCAAAGTCATCCTTGCCATCGATGATATCCAATAACAGGCTGGCAGCAGTGTTTCCCAGCTTCTTGATGTGAGCATCCACGGTGGTCAGGTTGGGAACGGGCATATCCGGCCAGCCTCCGCCGCCATACCCAGCGATAGCGATATCCCCGGGGACTGACAGCCCGGAGAACTGGACGAACTGGAGGGCAGAGATGGCCATGGTATCGGTGGCACAGAAGATAGCATCCACTTCCTCATGGAGCAACTTACTGACGATGCGGTTGATGTTTTCCGTCGTGTAATGCCCTTCCTTCACCAGGTCCTCGTTAAACTCCAAACCGCGAGCTTGGAGGGCCTCACGGTAGCCAGCCAATTTTAAGAGGTCGCTAGGGTGGTTCCTCGAGCCCAGGATCAGTCCGATCTTCCTGTAGCCGCAGTTGATCAAGTGCTCGGTCAACTGGAAGGCGCCGTCAGCCTGGTCGGGGGCGATCTCGACGATATTGGACTCAGCGAAGTTACGCGAAACCAGTACGCGGGGAATGCTGGCACTCTCGAGGGTTTCGATCCCTTGGTCGGGCTCCTCGCCTTCAAAGGCCTTACCAACGATGATGATGCCGTCTATTCGGCGGTAGCAGAGCTCCTGGATGGCTTCAGTCTCGCGCTTCCTGTTGTTGCCGGTCATCAGGATCATCAAAGTCTTGCTGGAGGAAGAGATGCGTTTATCAATCCCAGCGATGATGCCGCTGATGCCAATCTGGTAGATGTCTGGGACCAGGACGGCTACGGTATCGGTCTTTCCTTTGCGAAGGCTGCGGGCCAGCAGGTTGGGCTGGTAGTTGGTCTGGGCAATGGCATCCTTGATGCGCGCTTCTGTAGCAGGTGTAACCTTCAGCTCCCCGGATAGATAGCGGGAAATCGTTGAGACGTTGACCTGGGCAATTTTTGCGAGATCGTTGAGAGTGGTCATCGGCGGACCGTAGTTGTGGTTGTCGGACTTATGACTGATTTCATCATATACGATTACTCAAACGTTTATCAAGTCTTCAGGCTTAATATGAAATTTAACACACCTGCCCAGCTAAAGCCAGTAATATATTGTCTTAAAACTTCGGACAGCAGCGGGGTTAAACGTCACAAACGATTCTGGTCTCGCATCCGGCTGATACCACTGAGATCGATCGGCTTTTGGCCGATCAATACAGTTCTACGGGATCAAATCCGTCCAGGGGCGGCAGGTCATAGCTCTGCCTTACCCTGGCAACGGCATCCCGGATGCCGGCTTCCATGGAGTAGCGGTGCTTGAACCCGATCTCTTCTTTGAGAAGGGTGCTGTCCAAATTCCAGTTGGCATTAATCGTGCCTGGTTTGATGGTCAGCCGGGCAGCGGGAATATTGGCGGTCAGGAAATCAGCTGCTTCCCTGACTCCCCGCAGATCTCCGGACACATTATATGCCCGGGTAGGTGTGGGGGGCGCTTCCAAGGCGGCCATCACCAGCTGCCCGGCATCCACGGCATAGAACCAATCCACCACGGCATCCCCATTATCTACCTCGCAGGGCTCTCCCAGTGCGGATTTCTCAATCATAGCACTGGCAAAGGTGCTGGCCCCTCGCATACGGCCGAATCCGTACACCAGCCCAAAGCGCAGCCCAATGCTGTCTACTCCCCGCGTGTCATAAAAATGCCCGGCCATGTACTCGTTGAGAGCCTTCAATGCCCCATAGACCGTATTGGGGCGGTGGTATTCATCATTGGGAAGCAGATCAACACTGTGGGAATCAGGGGAGCCAAAAACTGCATTGGAGCTGGCCCACACCACCCGGCGGACGTCATAGAGGGCGGCTGCCTCGAGGGTGTTGTTAAAGCCGATCCCGTTAATCGTGATGGCTTTGGTGGGGTTGGCGTGGCAGCCCGGGATCTGCCAGGCAGCCAGGTGGACCATGCTGTCGATCTCATATTCCTTGACTGCCCGAACCAGAGATGCCAGATCCGAGACATCACCGTAAACCAGATCCACATTGTCGATCTCATCCGGTTCACAGACCTTCTGGAGGGCATTCTTGTCGGTTAAAAAATCAAAGATGACCGGGTGGTGACCTTTTGCCAATAAATTCTGTACCACGTAGGATCCAATGAAACCTGCTCCGCCAATCACCAGACAATTCATATTATCACTCCTTGATCACTTACCCAATTAATACAACCAGGAATTAAATCTCAAACATTCGCATAACACTATAATTCCGAAAACTCCAGCAGCACACCGTCCGGGTCATGCCCGAAGGCAATCGGGGGGCCGTCCGGCCGCTGGAAAGGCGGTTCCGGCTCCATTTCCACCCCCGCCTTGACCAAGGTTTGGTAGGAAGAGGCAATGTCGTCAACATGGAGCGCCAGGTGCCGCAGCCCCAGGGTGGTGCGCTCCACGGGAACGGTGTCCGAAAGATCTGTCTCACCATAGCGGATCAACTCGATCTTGCTGGCCAGGTCATCCCCCAGAGCGATCATGACCAGCTTCCGCCCTGGTAAATCCAGCTCTTTGACGATCCGGAAACCCAGGGTCCCGGTATAGAAGTCGATCGACCGGGCCATATCGCTGACAACCAGTGCGGTGTGATCTATCCTGTCAATCATGTGTTCCTCTCCCTTGCTCCCTGCTTCTTCAAACTTCTCGATATCCAATATCCTATTTGGGCGTGGTGACGGCATCCGTGATTACTTCCAGGACAACCGGGCGGCCCAGGCTGAGGGCCTTCTTGAGTGCCCCGGGGAGTTCTCCAGGGTCTTCTACCTTGATGCCTGCACATCCCAGACCTTCAGCAACCTTCGCAAACTCAATGCGGGACAGGTTCGAAGCGCTGAAGCTGTTCTTGTACCAGGCCTTTTCAGCCCATTTGACCCAGCCGAAGGCAGAATTGTTGAGAACGATATTGACCACAGGCAGGTTGAGCTCTACCTGGGTAGCCAGATCAGCCAGTACATAGCCGAAGGCGCCGTCCCCCGCCAGGGTCACAACACGGCTCTCGGGAGTCGCTAATTGGGCGCCGATGCCGGCCGGCACGGTGAATCCCAAACCAGCAAGGCCACGAGGGAAAGCGCAGCGCCGCCCCGCCTGCTTCTGCTGGAAGTACATCCCGCCCCAGGCACTGGCAAAGCCCGCATCACAAACCAGGATATCCTCGGGACCCATGGTTTCATTCAGCGCCGCCATGACCGCAAAAGGTTTGATGGGAACATCATCAGTATCGAAGAGTTCCGCTATTTTGTCCTCCCAATCCGCCTTGAGGGCTTCGATCTTCTCCAGGCGCTTCTCATCCCGGGAGGATTTACCACCTTCCTTGAGAGATTCCAGGATGGCCGCCAGACCCAGCTTGGCGTCCCCTACCAGCGGCACATCAGTGCGGAAGATCCGACCAACCTCGGTGGGATCGATATCTAAATGAATGACCTTCTGTTTCGGCGTGGGAACACTCCAGATGAAGGTCGAGGACTGGGAATTCTTGGTCCCCACCATTAAGACCAAATCAGATGAGCGCAGCAGCTCCTCGCCGCCGGGTGTATTGGCAAAGATGCCCACCACGCCCAGGGCCAAGGGATGGTCATACGGCAGGATGCCCTTTCCAGTGAATGTGGTCACAACGGGAATGGTCAGCAAATCCGCCAGTTCCTCAACTTCCTTAAAAGCGCCGGAGATCAAGGCACCACCGCCCACCAGCATGACCGGGTCCTCAGCCTGGGCCAGTAATTCTGCCGCCTTGACAATCTTATCCGGTTCTGGGACGGTTCGGGTGGCAGGGAAAGTGATAAAATTGCTGTCCACGTAATCCTGGAGGTCATCCACCTGGAGAGGAGCCTTGAAGACATCGGCGGGAATGGCCAACACCACAGGCCCAGGTCGTCCGCTGGTGGCTTCCACGAAGGCGGCCTTCACCAGAGATGGCAGGACCTCGGGGGTGGGCACGTAGAAAACCTTCTTGCTTACCGCCTTGAGCATGTTGATCTGGTCGATGCCCTGGGAAGCCCGGCCGTGGTCGATATAATCAATCCAGGCCACGGGATGTTCACCGACGATAGCCAGCATTGGGGTGGAGGAATTGAGAGCCTCGCCAAGGGCGGAAGGCAAGTTCGTAGCGCCAGGGCCTACGGTGGCGTCACAGACGCCCACCTTGCCCGTGAAACGGGAATAGACACAGGCGGCATGGCCAGCACTGCGCTCATCGCGCATCATGACGTGCTTGATGGTCTCCCCCTGCTTCTCGACCTCAACCGCGTCATAGAGGGGCAGCGTTTGTCCGCCCGGGATACCGAAGATATACTCTACTCCGTACGCTTTGAGCAGTTCGACTAAGACAAAACCGGTGTGTTTTTCAGCCACTGGAAACTCCTTTTAACCTTTTGTTACAGCACTATATAATTGAAAAAGGATTTGGGGATCTATTTTAGAGATAATAGCCAATCCACTATGTAGCGTAGCACCTACACAAACGTTTGTCAAGACCTGACTAGGGAAATGTTATCTGAAATTGAAAAGTAGACTCTTGGCAATTGAAAGCTGGATTCCGATAATAGATTCTCTCACTACCTTAAAGGAAGGAGCCAGGGTAAAGCTCAGAAAGGGTTTTTCGATGAACAGCTTATCTTTCTCTTCAGGTTTACAAGCATGGCCTCAGGACCTGAAAAGAAATTCAGGATACGCTGGATATCAGTAGATCACGTTCCTTTGTACTCTGATCAACCGCCTTTACGCAGCAGCCCCGCCCCCGAAAGCAGGCTTTTCAGCCGAGGGTATTTGATATTATTCTTGACAAACGTTTGCGAAGATGCTATATTGATTCTATTGTTCGCATCACTCCGAGGAAAGCGATGGATTATGAGATAGGGGATGAGAACAATTTTCTGTGCCACTGATATTATGGCTCTCGCTGCATTGCAATACGTTCGGCTTGCTGATTGATCCCCTTAAGGGGATATTAACATTACCGGTTATAGGGGTACTTATTGGTTAGACGCGGTAGCTCGAAAACCTACTGCGGTCGACGGACACCTCGGTCAAATTGGCATTACTGTAGTGGGCTTTTTCCTAAACGACATGATTGGTACGGCGATAATCTATCCTACGTCACGGATTGAATATACCGTAAAGGAGAGGTAGCAGATCAGCTGATCGAGAACTTTCCGCCAGGAAAGTTCTCAGCACTATACCACAGACACCATTTATGAACCGGATAACAGACGCACCCTAGATGACTGCACGGTATCTTTACATTTGGCTTGCATAACACAGGAGATCCAGGAGGCAGAACAAGATGATGTCGGACTACAAACAATCACTCACCGAACTTGCAATGATGGCAAAGAAAGCAATGATCATGGGAGTTGGGGGTGGAGGAGATGTGATCCTAGGAGTGCCCCTCGGAAACTACCTGAGGCTGCTTGGCACCGATAAAATTTATCTAGGTGGAGTGAGTTCACAATGGTGGAACCCTGCAGGGGGAAGTCATCTCGAAAACTTCGTGTTAGCACCACTTGTCTATGATGTAGCTCAATTAGAAAATGCAGAATTATTGCAGCCCATGCTGTCCCATGTCAATCCTGGATCCACTTTCGATGGGAATCGTCCGGCAGAAGCTGCAGTGAGCGCAGTTGTGCCCTGGGACATACTTATTGGCGGATTATCCGATGGAGTGGTTGGTTTGCGTGATAGCTTAAACGAGTTCATCAAAGAGGAAGGAATTGATCTATTTATCGGAGCAGATATCGGGGCCCATTCCTTCCATGATGGAAAGGAGACCAGCCCCCCATTTACCACGCTCGTCTCCTTAATGTCACTCAGCGCGATGATCCAGCTGAATTGCCCCACAGTCTATGGGTTTGCTGGCTATACAGTCGATGCTGAAATGGAAATAGAGGAACTGGATGAAAGAGTGGGTCGGATTATGCAGGCAGGCGGTTTCCTGGGAGCCTATGGTCTCACACAGAAAGATGTTCACGACTATTTGAAAGCCTGCGAAGCTTTTCCGGATCCAATTGAGCCCTTAGTGGCCCGGGCGGCACAAGGAGATTTAGGATTGAAACAAGTCCCGGTCATCAGTCCCTGGGGGCGCAGGGCTTACCTCACACCGCTCTCGGCGATTTACCTTTTCTTGGATCCGAAGATCATGGTTGAGGCTGTTTCCACCTGCGTGAAAGCGCTGATGGATACCAAATCTATGGAAGAGGCGGAATCGATCTACCATGAAGTCGTGGGGCTTTTTCCCGAGACCTGGGCACCACGTGTCATTAACTATGTAGGCAAGAGAGGGTCTGCTAATCTGCATCAGGAGTAGGCTTGATTCGTGCAGCCTGATGATGGCATCTGAATATCCTGGCCATTCAAAATGGGACAGGATATGGAATCCTCAGCCATCCAGACGACCAGCACCTCAGGATATTCCAACTGTTAGATGCAACTCTATAAGTAAATTTCAAGGTTGTTTTGGATGCGGCTAGCGCATCTCGCCACATCTGAAGAGCGAAGGAGGTGGAATAAGGAAGTCAAACTAGTCAGAATAAATACCTCGCCAATCATGTTTAGTTCCTACTGAGGAGGATAGAATGAAAAAGAATGCAATGCTAGTACTCTTTCTACTGGTTGTGGTCATGATCATGCCGGCTTGCCAGCCTTCAACCACTGAAGCCCCAGGAGAAGTCCAGGAAGTTGAGGATGAACCGGTCGTTGACGCATCGGACATGTCCTTTGCGATGGTGACCGACCAGGCCGGACTGGGTGACCAGGCCTTCAACGATGCAACCTGGGAAGGTTTCACAGCCCTGAAC
>Ga0209834_10000348_pt1 | contig 28578 bp, 24 predicted proteins | sample Mar14236cmmetaG_FD_184134 | JGI IMG/M metagenome (GOLD analysis project Ga0209834, IMG submission 184134) | Marine hydrothermal vent microbial communities from Guaymas Basin, Gulf of California to study Microbial Dark Matter (Phase II) - Marker... ... | reverse complement strand
TTACAATACTTTGCCCACGACCAGGTAAAACGATGATTAATTCGTTTGTGACCGCCTTAATGCGGATGACCGCATGAAATTTTTCCAGGAAACTTCAGTGGATTATAACCCCCTCGGATAATAATGTTTATACCATTCAGCAAAAATACAATAACAGATATGTCGATGCATATACAGATTCGCATGACTATGATCTTGTAACTCTATCGGCGCAGAACGACAACACACAGAAATGGATTATAAATTGGGTCCCTGATGATAAGAAATTTTTAGATATAGAATACCTGGTCGATGAAGCAGAAATCGTTTTAAACGAACCGACGGTTTTACACACTGCAACTATGGAAAATCCCACTGCGGACACGCAAACCCGTAGTTTTTCATATTCCGAAACAGTACAGGAAACATCATCTTTTCAGCATTCCGCCGGCGTTGAAGTAACATTGGGTATGGAATTTTCAGCGGGTTTGCCCGGTTTGGCGGAGGCGACGGACTGGGTTACGGTTACCGGCCGGTACGATTTTACCTGGGATGAACAAAAGACCATAACCCGGACGTATACAGACACCTGTCCTGTTGTCGTAGGACCCTATAAAACCTGCCGAGTGACTGCAACCATTACGACTGCACAACTCTCTGTTCCATATGTCATGTTTTTCCAGTCCCAACAAACCGGAGGGATATACGAATCCAGAGGGATTTGGCATGGCGTCACGAGTTGGAATCAGAGGACGGTGATTGAAGATATTACAACAGAATAGCAAAAATCCGCTTAAGGACAATCTTATTCAACCCGGTAAAAAGGCGCTCTTCAGGGCTGCAGTCTCCATCTTCCAGGTGATCCCTTGCTGTCGCTCTTCTCCGGGTTCAAGCATCAGCTCCTGATGGGCCATGATGGAAATTGCCTGGATGGTTTTTTCATAGCCGCTCTCCGACTGGGCTATGGTATTAACTGGAAATCCCCAGATAGTGCTCTCCCCATCAAGATGGATATGTAGTTCAGCCTCTATCGCCTGGTCCACAAAGGTTATTTTGTCACCTTTCATCTCCCATGGGTGCCTGAAATTCTGTTCTTGTCCTCCTGTAAGGATTTTCCCGTTTCCCAAAGCCAGAAATGCAGGAAAGACATTCCACTCCACACCAAACCGGCAGTATATCCGATCATCAGAGTTGTTTTTAAGGCGGTATTGGACATTAACTACCATGCCCTTATTCTTGAAGATGAAGCTCTTGGCCAGACAAACAGGTCTTTTGGGTGAATCGGGCGGATAGAGGCCTCCATCTCGCATAAAAACAAGTGTTCCCTGGTCAATACTGTATTCAAAAGGCTGATTGGCAAAATCTCCCCACTCTCTGAAATTGCATCTCTTAAAATCGTCCAGGGTGGCTGTAGGGTCGAAAAAATGATCTATAAATGAATTTCTCCGGTACCAATCGTATATAAGATCATCCAGCAGGGAAAGATCCGGGATCTTTGTGAGGTTGTGGATGCTTGAGATGCCTTCACTCAGTTCTCCGTTATTATCGTATGCCCCACTCTCCATAAACTTTCTCAGGTCCTGATGATATGATTCAAATCTCCTGGTAAGGGTGTTGCAATAATTGTTGGGATGGTCAAGCAGAGAAAACTCAACCAACTGTCCGCCAGAATGTGGTTCAAAGACAAGACATGCATCTCCGGACGTAACAACGACCTCAGAAAGACCATCTCTATTAATATCTGATTCCTCGATTGAGAGGTCCTGCCCTTTGCGGAGTCCTGCCTCGGCCTTGAGTATTGACTGCCACACTGCATTTCTTAAATGCGGAAGATAAAGACCGCCGAAGATGCCGTGCCAATATGCATCGTTACACTGGGCAGACAGGATATAATCCCTGGCCTGCCTGTCGGGTAAGCGGGTATTGAGGCTCATACGGCTTACAGCAGAAGTGCGTTTGTGCATATAGTTCGACTCCGGATACTTCACAAAGAAATTTTTCCAGTGACCACCACGCAGAAACGGCTTGTAGACCCCCTTTGCTTCAGGGCCCAAAGACCTGATCAATTGCTGGAGCTTCAGAATATTCCCCGCCGGAAGGGCCCACTGCTCCATTTCACCATAAGATGCGTTGGAAAGGTAGCAGATACCTGATGCCGGCACCTTGTCCATGACCTTTGAAAATGTGTTCCAATCAACGAATTCATCTTTCCATCGGGAAGCGGACTCCAGAAAATTATCAAGCCATCCCTCTTCGTATAACCGCTTATGAGTTCCCGGCCAAGCGCCGAACTTTTCTCCGTCATCCACGTAGACAGCCATTCTCCCTTTTTCGGCAACCTGTCTCAGGTATGCCTCAAGCTCATTAATTGACAAAAAAGGAATAAAATAACGCAAGGACTCATCTATCGGAAAGACTGCCAGGGTCTCTCCTCCCGACTCCGTGAGATAGTAGCCGTGGAGATCTTTTTTATTAAAACCGGTCACAAGAAAATGCCAATCATCTACGATGATAAATTTTATGCCTGCATCCAACAGGTCCTCAATTATCTGATCTTCCCATACCCTCTCTGTGAGCCATACCCCTTTTGGCCTTTGGCCGAAACGCCGCTCGAGGTATTCGGTTAACTTCAGTATTTGTTCCTTTCTGTCCTCGCGGGATATGGCTGCAAGTACGGGTTCATAAAAACCACCGCCCAGTAACTCTATTTGTCCTTTATCAGCCATGTCACCTATGAGTTCAATGATTGCAGTATCGTTTTTTTCCCACCAGGAAAGCAGGGTCCCGCTGACATGAATGGAAAATGAAAACCAGGGGACAGTTGAAACGGCCTCCAGAAAACGACGGTAACATGTGTTGGTCAATCTCTCTATAACCTGGTGCAGGTTGCCAAGGGGCTGGTGGTTATGGAGACCGAAAAGCACAGGCATTTTGGACATATTGTGTCCTCCCATGAGTTAAATAATAGTTTTTGGTTAACAGCGGCAGGCTCATGTGTCAAATTAAAAGACTAGTTACATGTATCTCTACTTGATTGAGGTAGTCTTATTTGTTATCAATGGGACGGCCTTTTAACTCAATTATTTAACATATATATTTAACACATAGAATGACTGAAGCCAAAAAAACCCTGTTAGGACCTATTCACGGAAAAGATCCTTCGTCTTGTCATGGATCAAGCAGCAAAACCTCGGTTTTAGAGGTTGATTCTCTTAAAAAGGTCTTTACAAACAATGGACTCAAGGTAGAGGTACTGAAGGATCTCAAATGTTTGATTTATTCCGGTGAAATTGTTGGAGTAGTCGGGGCCTCGGGGGTCGGGAAGACCACCTTTCTTCATATATTGGGCACTTTGGACCGTCCCACCAGTGGTAAAGTTCTCCACTTTGGAGAAGACGTGTTTTCATGGAATGATACAAAACTCTCCAAATTTCGTAATAAAGAACTGGGATTTGTCTTTCAGTTTCATCACCTCTTACCGGAGTTCTCCGCCCTCGAGAATGTTATGATGCCGTGTCTTGTGGCGGGGAAGTCCAGGGCCAAGGCCAAGGAGATAGCAAAGGATATACTGGCTGAAACCGGCCTTGAAAAGAGATTCGATCACCGCGTTGGTCAGCTCTCAGGTGGTGAGCAACAGCGAGTAGCCCTGGCAAGGGCCATGGCAAGAAAACCCAGATTGCTCCTCGCGGATGAACCTACGGGAAATCTTGATGAAAAGACTGGAGAAAAGGCTACTGAATTAATTTTCACCTTAAATAAACGATACGGTACAACTGTAGTAGTCGTTACACATAATTTGGCCCTGGCAAACTGTATGGACAGATGTATCGGATTGGTCGAGGGCCGGGCTGTTGAACTCAATGCCTCTGAACTCAAGGGTTTTGGTGTAGGACGCATATCTTGATACAATGGTATTTTACCTTTTGGGAACGCATATACCCTGTCAGTGCCGGATATTCTTATAGATTCGGACCTAGAATAACAAGTTCGGTCTTATAAGGCACAATTAAATGGAAAAAATAAATGAAGACCTCTAATATTCTGCGGAAATTGACATTCCTTATATATAAGTCATTTTATTTACCTGTTTTATATCTTGTTTTGCCCATGTCATTTCAATTTGTGTTTATCTCCAGTACTATGGGAGAGGTTTTTCACCCATCCGCTACAGTCCTCGGGACCCCACTGGCTTATTATGGACCGAAAGACAAGCCCGGTCCGGTGGATGAGACGCTGGATGGACTTTCCAGACGACTTGAATCCCATGGATATACAGTGATTTTGTCGAAAGGCGCACCACCGGAAACCTTGGATGATGTTGTCAAAGCGGGAAAAGCACAACAGGTCCAGTTTGTTTTCTATGGAAGCATTAGCTGTCTTGGAGATTGGCTGGGCCTGAATCTAAGGATTGTTGATCTGGAAAATGCCGACATTGAGCCCAAGCTCCTCTCTGCCGAAGGGAACAGGCGTGAATTGAATACGCTTTTAGATAAAATGGGGACCAAAATGGTAAAGGCCATAGCCGCCCCCTACCTGGTGTCGAAAGTACGTGTAACTGGTAACAAGAGGGTGGATACCGATGCAGTTCTGCAGGTTACTATGACCAAAGCGGGTGATTTTTTCGACCCCAAAATTATTGCGTCTGATATTAAGAGCATATACGGCCTGGGTTATTTTAATGATGTACGGGTGGATGCCAGCGATAGTCCATCTGGTCGCATAGTGACCTTCATACTGAAAGAAAAGCATGCCATAAAAAACATCAAATATTCCGGCAATAAAGAAATTTCAGAAAAAAAGTTGCGGGAAACCATAGATCTTAAACCTTATACTATAATTCAAGAAAAGACCATTCAAGAAAATATCGAGAAGATCAAGGCCTTATATACTGAAAAGGGCTATGTCGGAACCAGTGTTCATGCCTCTGTGGAGCCTGTATCAGAGCAGACAGCCGATGTAATTTTTGAAATCACAGAAGGAGAACAGGTCAAAATCCATACCATTGAATTCCAGGGTAACCAGGCCTTTCCTGACAAAGAATTAAAAGAATTGCTGGAGACCTCTGAGAAAAGATCTCTCTGGATACCTTCCTGGAGCAATATCATGGCTTTGTTTAAGGGTGACCAGGCCATCCTGAAGCAGGATGCAATGGAGAGGGACCTGGGAAGAATCGCATCTTATTACCATAATCGAGGTTATATGGATGCCAAGGTGGGTCGTCCAACGGTCAGGAGAAAAGATGCCGAGCTATATATAACGATCCCAATAGAAGAAGGTAATCGTTATGGTGTAGGTTCAGTCGATATAGAACAAGACTTTTTCAAAGACAGGGAAGACCTTTTAAGCAGGCTTCAGATCACCAAAGAGTCTGTTTTCAGTCGGCAGATACTTCGTCAGGACATGTTGAAACTCACGGATCTTTATGCAGATGAGGGCTTCGCATATGCAGATATTACCCCGAGAATTGAAAAGGACCCGGATAAAAAGCTTGTAAACGTAATGCTTCTGGTAAATACAGGTCCGAAGGTGACGCTTGAACGAATAGAAATAGTTGGAAATACAAGGACCAGGGATAAAGTCATTCGAAGGGAGCTCAGAGTCAAAGAGCTTGAACCCTTCAGCGCCTCAGGCTTTAGAAAGAGTGTTCAAAGGCTGAATAGGTTGGGTTACTTTGAGGATGTAAATCTTATACCCAGCAAAGGGAGCAGTGCAGAACTTATGGACCTCAAGGTAGAGGTTAAGGAAATGGCAACCGGTACATTCAGTGTAGGGGCCGGATATAGCTCAGTGGAAAATTTTATGTTCATGGGGGAGATCAGCCAGAGGAATTTCCTGGGAAAGGGTCAATCTTTGACTTTTAAGGGTGTGCTTGGCGGGGAGACCACTCGATTCTCACTCAATTTTGTCGAGCCTTATCTAAGGGATACCCAACTCTCTTTTGGTATTGAAGCATACAATTGGGAGGTTGAATATGATGATTATACAAAGGAAAGCATGGGCGGCGCAGTGCGCTTTGGCTACCCCCTGAACGATGATCTCCGTACGTTTGTCAAGCTAAGAATGGACAATACGGATATGTCGGATGTCTCTGACTATGCCTCGACGATAATAAAGGATTCTCAGGACATACATTCTACCAGATCTGTAAGCACTGGCATCCTTTACGACACGAGAAATGATTACTACAATCCCTCCCACGGGTGGAATAACAGGATCTCAATTGAATACGCAGGGGGACTCCTTAGTGGTGATAGTGCCTTTGTGAAACTGGAAGGCGCTGTCAGCTATTACCATCCTATCTGGAAGTCTGTCATCGGCCACATAAGAGCTGGCACAGGCTACGTGACCGAGGGGAGCAGCGGAAAGCTCCCTATTTACGAACGCTTTTTCCTTGGCGGGATCGACTCTGTGAGAGGGTACAAGTATGGCCGTATAAGCCCTACAGATCCAAATAGCCTGGATGACGATCGTGTTGGCGGCAATTATATGGGTTTCATACAACTTGAAACCATCTTTCCGCTGCTTAAAAACATGGGCCTGAATGGTGTTATATTTTTGGATATGGGTAACTGCTGGGACGATGACAATGACTATGAAAATCAGACTACACGGTTGTCCGTGGGGCCCGGCATAAGGTGGCTGTCTCCCATGGGACCCCTTCGCATAGAATGGGGATTTAATATAAATAAAGATGAAGGGGATGATTCAAGCAACTGGGAATTCAGGATGGGGGGAAGCTTTTGAAATGTTTGATTCGATGACTAATAAGCCATGAAGACCCTTGGTGAAATTGCTCAACTTTTGCAGGGAGAACTCAGAGGATCTCCCGAATTCAATATCAGAGGCATCCAGGCCCTGACGGCTGCAGGGCCTGACGAAATAAGCTTTGCCGTAGGATCCCGCTATAAGGAAGAGGTGGAAAAAAGCAAGGCAGGCGCATTGATACTGCCAAAGAGTTGGGACTGCATGTCGGACCGCCCTTCTATTTTGGTCGAAGATCCATATCTTGCCTATGCCCTGACTGCGGCAGCATTTCTGGAAAAACCTTTCAGGGCGCTTGGTTTAAGTCCCAAGGCATATGTGGGCTCAGACTGTGAAATAGATCGGAATGTCAGTATATACCCCGAAGTATTTATTGGCGATAGAGTTCGCATTGGTACACATGTGACCCTCTATCCCGGAGTGTATGTTGGAAATGATGTATATATTGATGATGAAACGACCCTTTATCCCAATGTGGTAGTCTACGAAGGCTGTCGCTTGGGGAAAAGGGTGGCCATACATGCAGGGACAGTGATCGGAAGCGATGGGTTCGGCTATGCCAAGCGCGGTGAAGTACATGTAAAAATTCCCCAGATAGGCATAGTCGTGATAGAGGATGATGTAGAGATAGGTGCCAACGTGACTATAGACAGAGCGGCCTTTGGAGAAACTCATATAGGACGGGGCACCAAGATAGACAACCTTGTGCAGGTCGGTCATAACGTATCCATTGGAGACGATTCACTGCTTGTGGCCCTTGTTGGTATTGCAGGAAGTACCCGTATAGGTAAAGGAGTGGTGTTGGGAGGTCAGGTCGGTGTGGCAGGTCATATAGAACTTGGAGATCGGGCCATGGCAGCTGCGCAATCAGGAGTTACAAAGGGTCTGGCGGCAGGCGAGGTAGTCGCAGGAACCCCCGCAATGCCTCACAGGTTGTTTTTAAGGGTCGGAAGCGCTCTCAAGCGCCTTCCCGAGATGGTAAAACAAATCCGTGATCTTAAACAACGTATAGATAAACTCGAAGACAAATTATCAAAGGAAAAAAATGGAAACGATGCATAACCAACTACGTATACAGGAGATATCCGCCTTATTGCCTCACAGATATCCTTTCCTCCTGGTTGACCGTGTTTTGAACATTGAGCCGGGCACAGGCATCAAGTCACTTAAGAACGTAACCATAAATGAGCCTTTCTTCCAAGGTCATTTCCCTGGAGAACCGATAATGCCTGGAGTGCTTATCCTGGAAGCCATGGCTCAGACAGGAATCATATTTGCCAAGAACACACAACCAGAGGATCTCGGAGATAAACTGCTGGTGTTTGCGGGGATGGATGAAGTCCGGTTCAGAAGGCAAGTAGTCCCTGGCGATCAGCTGATTATGGAATTGAAACTATTGAAGCGTAAATCGATTTTGTGGAAGATGCAAGGCAAGGCATCTGTTAATGACGAAGTCGCGGCAGAGGCGATACTTTTAGCGGCCGTTCAATAAATTCGGAATCTTTCACGGCGAGTCAAAAGTAGTTTACACTTTGTTGATCTTGTATTTTGCAGTAAAACTGGAAACTGGAAACTGGAAATTAGGAAAAACACAAAGATGTAAATACATTACCTAATTTCTAATTTCCAGTTTCTACATTGGACAATCTGATGCTTACAGAAAAAGATATACACCCAACAGCCATAATTTCTCCGAATTCAGAAATTGCAAAAGGAGTAAAGATCGGGCCCTATGCTGTTGTCGGGCCTGATGTCGAGATAGGGCCGGATACGGAAATAGGTCCTCATACCGTAATTGAAGGCCATACCCGGCTTGGAAAAAAGATACGGGTTTTCCAGTTTGCATCTATCGGAGCGCCTCCTCAAGACCTGAAGTACAGTGGTGAACCTACAAGGGTCGAGATAGAAGATCAGACCATAATCAGGGAATTTGTTACAATACACCGCGGAACTCAAGGTGGAGGCGGTATTACAAGGGTCGGGAAACAATGTCTGCTTATGGCTTACTGTCATGTGGCACATGACTGCCAGGTTGGAGACAGAGTGATCATGGCAAACGGGGTCACTCTTGGGGGACATGTGGAGATAGGAGAATCGGTCATCATCGGTGGGCTGTCAGCTATCCATCAGTTCTGCCGAATCGGTACCCATGCCTTTCTGGGCGGCATGTCAGGTACAAACAAGGACATACCGCCGTATGTGAAATACTGGGGCCAGAGGGATCATCTATATGGTCTGAATCTGGTAGGGCTCAGACGGCAAGGACTCTCGAGAGAGGTTGTTGAGGCCTTGAAAAAGGCCTATCGAATGATCTTTCAAGAAAGTGATACTGTGAAAGAAGCCCTTGATATCGTGGAATCCAGCCTTGGGGACATACCCGAGGTAAAAAAATTCACCGAGTTTATCAGATCTTCCAAAAGGGGCGTGCCCATGGCCTCAAATGGAGAAGAGGAGCCTTAATGCAGAGTCCTCTTGGATTGGTGGCAGGCGGGGGGCAGTTCCCTCTGTTGTGCGCCAGAGCTGCCAGAAAGCAGGGCCATGAGATAGTGGCGGTAGCTCATAAGGGAGAGACGGATCCTTTGCTTTCAGAGGAAGTTGATCAAATTGAATGGGTTTACCTGGGGCAATTAGGAAAGCTTATAAAGACACTTAAAAAGGCAGGGGCGTCGGAGGCCATATTTGCAGGCTCCATAACAAAGACCAGGATATTCAAGGACGTCAGGCCTGATCTCAGGGCCATAAATCTATGGCGACGACTGGGCAACAGGCTGGATGACAGAATATTGAGGTCCATTGCCTCAGAACTGGAGCAAGAAGGCATCCGTATACTACCTTCCACCTTTCTCCTGAAGGAATTACTGATACCTCCTGGAATATTGACGGACTGTAAGCCCTCAAAAAGCCAATGGAAGGATATTCACTTCGGGTGGGAACTGGCAAGGGAGATAGGCCGACTCGATATAGGCCAGTGCCTTGTAGTCAAAGATCGTGCCGTGTTGGCTGTAGAGGCAATTGAAGGAACGGACCAGACCATTCGGCGTGGAGGGCTGCTGGGCGGGGCTGGCGCGGTGGTGATAAAGGTCTGCAAACCCACGCAGGATACCAGATTTGACCTCCCTTCAGTGGGAGTCGGAACCATTGAGCAAATGATCCAGGTCAAGGCCTCGGTCCTGGCTGTAGAGGCGGACCGCACCTTATTTTTCGACAAAGATTCTACGGTTCATCTGGCTAACAGGTCGTCAATAACCGTAGTCGGCATTGACGGAAATCACACGGTAAGGCATTCATAGAAAGTCATTTTGCCTCTTTGTTGTTGCAATATTAACGGAGAAACACATTGATTCGGACAGCAGTTATAGGAGTGGGATATCTGGGACGGTTTCACGCCCATAAGTACGCGCAGATGCAGGATGTAGAACTTGTCGGGGTAGTAGATATATCCCCTGAGCGTTCGCAGGACGTGGCCAGAGAGGTGGGGTGTAAAGCATACACCGATATTTATGAGATCGTAGGAAAGATCGATGCGGCATCAGTGGCTGTCCCCACTGTCAATCATCATGAAGTTGCCGACATCCTGTTGTCTAATGGTATTCACTGCATGCTTGAGAAACCCATATCCACCACGGTGGAGGAAGCGGATGAACTCATCAGCTTGGCGAAAAAGCAAGGTCTTATACTCCAAATAGGGCATTTGGAGCGATTTAATCCAGCCATAAAGGTGCTTGAAGCAAAAGTAAAGGACCCCCTCTTTATAGAGGCCCACAGACTGAGCGGCTTTAAGGACAGGGCAACCGACGTGGATGTGGTCCTGGATCTGATGATTCACGATCTTGAAATAATACTGGCCATGGTGGATGTACCTCTTAAAGAAATAAGGGCAGTGGGTGTACCTGTACTGACCTCCAAAGTGGACATTGCAAACACAAGGCTTATTTTCGAAAATGGATGTACTGCGAATCTTACGGCAAGCCGGATTTCTCTCCGGGATATGCGCAGAATAAGGGTGTTTCAGCCGGGGGCCTATATCTCTGCGGATTGCGCAGAGCGTAAGAGTCTGGTTGTGACCAGAGACTTAAGCGCAGATCCGATATCCGCCATCAGACCTGAATTCATGACTCATGAGGGGACAGACATACTCTATGACGAGCTTAAGTCATTTATAAGGTCGGTGCAAGGCCTTGAAAAACCGAAAGTTACCGGGGAGTCGGGCAGGAGGGCACTAAAGCTCGCACTTGAGATAAATGCCCGGATTATTAAAGGGCTCAATGAACTGGACTTTGACAATATCATAATTAATCAACAATAAAGGAATTAGTGGGTGAAGGTGTTTGTCATAGCCGGAGAGGCCTCCGGAGACCTCCATGGTGCAGGCCTCATCCATGCCCTTAAGTCAAAGCTGCCCCAGACAAAATTTACAGGCATCGGCGGTCCCAAAATGGAGGAGGCAGGGCTGGAGTTACTTTTGCCCAGCTCTGATCTTGCGGTGGTGGGCGTGGCCGAGATCATTGGTCATATCAGGCCGATATTAAAGGCATTTAGGCGCACCACGGCCTGGCTCCGCAAAGAGAGACCAGACTTACTCGTTCTAATAGATTATCCAGAATTCAACTTACAGGTGGCCGCAAGGGCAAAAAAGCTGGAAATCCCCATCTTTTACTATATCAGCCCCCAAGTATGGGCCTGGCGTCAGGGCAGAGTGAAAAAGCTTCGTCGCCTGGTAGATCGAATGGCCGTTATTCTGCCTTTTGAGGAAACCTTTTTCAGATCTCACGGCATGGAAGTGAGCTTTGTAGGTCATCCCCTTCTTGACGTAGTCAGGGCCGAGTCTTCAGGGACCGAATTTTGCAAAAAGACAGGGATAAATGCAGAAAGACCAATAGTGGGACTCGTCCCCGGCAGCCGGAAAAGCGAGATTTCCAGACTGTTTCCTGTTATGGCAGAGGCCGCCGGGAGGGTCTTTCAGGATAGACCGGATGTCCAGTTTGTGCTACCCCTTGCTCCATCTCTTGATTCTCAAATTTTGGAATCATTTAATTGCTCAATCGAAATATCTATTGTCACAGAAGCTGACAGACAATCACTGACGGACAAATCACCCAACTACCCAATTATCCGGGTAGTAAAAGGACAGACTTATGATGCAATAGCCGCTTCTGACCTGATACTTGCGGCCTCTGGTACCGTTACCCTTGAGGCTGCTATTCTGGGAACTCCCATGATAGTCACTTACAGGGTGTCACCTTTTACATGTTTTATCGGAAAATGCCTTATAAAGGTGCCTTTTGCATCCCTGGTAAACCTGGTAGCAGAGCGCAAGGTAGTGCCCGAGATAATCCAGAGGGATGTCACTCCTGAACGACTCTCTCACGAGGTGCTGTCTTTACTCAAAGACGACACGGGAAGAGAGAATATGACGGCGGACCTGAAAGCAGTGAAAGACGCCCTTGGCACATCAGGAGCGGCCGCAAGGGCGGCGGACCTGGCCATAGAAATTATTTCCGGTATGACGGCAGCCTGATATCAGTTCAATGGAAAAGCGTCCGGCAGCAATTAATCTAATTTGGCTTTTTATGATACTTTTGGCTACCGTGGTGGCCTCTTACAATGGCAGAATGAGGCAATTGGTTGATGCCTCATTCGAATCCGCAAAGAGTTCGGTCAATCTGGCAATCGGCCTGATCGGAATTATGGCCCTCTGGCTTGGTCTTATGAAGGTAGCCGAGGCCGGAGGCCTTATGTGTCTTATTGCCCGCGCCATTCGTCCGGTTATGCGCCGCCTCTTTCCTGATGTGCCTGCAGAGCATCCGGCCATGTCGGCCATGATTATGAACATGGCTGCAAATGCTCTGGGACTTGGTAATGCCGCCACACCAATGGGAATTAAGGCGATGATGGAACTCGACCGGCTGAATCCGAACAAGGGAGAGGCCACTGATGCTATGTGTCTTTTCCTGGCGATCAACACATCAAGCGTTACCATCCTTCCGCTGGGCGTAATCGGCGTGCGGGCAGCCGCCGGTGCGGCAGAGCCCGCTTCCATTCTTGTCCCTTCACTTATTGCGACAATCTGCTCTACCACAGTGGCCCTCATAGCCTCAAAGGCCTTTGCTGGTTTCAGCAATCACAAAATAATACCCTCAAAAATAATAAGTAATGATAATAATGATGCGGAACAGGACTCCGAAACGCTCAAGAGTGAAGAGAAACAGGCCCATGAAGAACTCCATAGACCCGGATGGGTCGGCAGGTGGGCGGTCATCCTGATCGTTCTTGCCTTTGCCGGCGGAGCGGTGTTTCGTCTGATCACCGGTACTTATTGGCAGGACCTGGGTAGAGAGATTCTTTCCTACTGGTTAGTCCCTTTAATTATGTGCAGTCTTCTATTGTTTGGTTATCTTAGAGGCGTCAAGGTATATGAAGCCGCTGCCGAAGGCGCAAAGGAGGGGTTCCAGGTTGCGGTAAAAATCATCCCTTTTCTTGTAATGATCCTGGTTGCCATCGGTATGTTTAGGGCCTCCGGCGCTTTTGACCTTATGGTATCGGCATTACAACCGCTCACTTCAGTAATCGGAATGCCGGCGGATGCCCTTCCCATGGCCTTTATGAGACCCCTTTCAGGCTCCGGGGCGTTTGGGATCATGAGTGAGACGGTGAACCATGCACCTGACAGTTTCTCATCCTTTCTGGTCTCCACAATGCAGGGTTCCACAGAAACCACTTTCTATGTACTGGCGGTATATTTCGGTGCTGTGGGAGTAGTTCGGACCCGATATGCAGTCGCGGCCGCCTTGCTTGCAGATATAACTGGAATTCTGATGTCGCTCGTGATGTGCCACATTATGTTCTAGTTGTCTTTTATAAGAACCATATAGATCATAGCAAGGTGCATTGACCATGCACAGAAATATGTCTGTGGGAAAAATCTTCAATGAGCCATTTACTTTACAGAGGAAATATATTTGTCCTTGAGGTACAATATGGAATAGCATATAAGGATTACGAGCAACAAAATAATTATCAAAATAGGAGTAGATCATGGAAGCCGGACTTTATTCTGTTTACCCGTTTTCATTCAAATCCCTGTACTTGGCCATATGCTTCAGTGTATTCATGATCTTCGCTGCTCACATTTGCGGAGCCCAGGCAGAGGCGGCGGAACCTGACGAAGTCATAAAAAATGCCATGACTGTACTGACAGAGATCAAGAATGCCCCAGATGGAGGCATCCCGGATGAACTCCTGGCAAGATGCGAAGGGCTGGCAATATTTCCATCTGTCTACAAAGGGGGATTTGTTGTAGGGGCTAGTTACGGACATGGCCTCATGGCTGCCAGAAATCCCAAGACAGGAAAATGGCACGGCCCAGCCTTTTTACGAATTGGAAGCGGGAGTTTTGGCTGGCAGATTGGAGTTCAGGCAACAGACCTGGTGATGGTGATAATGAATCAAAGGGGAGTAAATGCCTTTTTCAATAACAACCTAACACTCGGAGGAGATATTTCGGTAGCCGCCGGTCCTGTCGGCAGAAAGTTGAAAGCCGCCACTGATGCAACTCTCAAAGCCGAGGTTTACTCCTACTCCAGAAGCAAAGGGTTTTTTGCAGGTCTATCTCTTGAGGGGGCGTATTTACATCATGATTATAATACCGATGAGCGCTTTTACGGAAAGGTTTTGACCCCCGGAGAAATATTGTCTCAGAAAGCGATTTCTGTCCCCGAGTTAGGCCGAAGTTTTACTGAATTTCTTGACATAAATTGTCCATAGGCTCGCTATTTATAACATAAATAAATCAACGCCTTGCATTTAGGACTTTTTGAACGAAACTCTGTTCAAAGTTGTGCAGTTTAAATATGGTTGAAACAAATTTATCTTCCTTCAGATTGGTAATTTTCGAAGAGGCCGGCTCAGGAGAATATAAGATAGCTGGAATAAAAATCTATGGACATAATATAACTATAGAGCGAATATATGACATTTTGTTTGATTTGCCTGAGATCATTGACGAGCCTGAGGAATTTATCCCTTACGATTTTGCAGGCGACCTGATACTTAATTTTCTCAGACATCCGGACCTGTCTGAGTATCTTGTTAAGATCTGTAAAATCAAGGGAATACCGGTAATAGCGTCGGGGCAAAACATACCGGGGGCCATCTGCCCTTTTACATGCTGCGGCCTTGGGCACAGGAAAGGCCTTGGTGCCTATGGAGAACAGTTCGGCCTGCCTGAATATGATGTCGAGGTAAAAGACGGATGCATCAAAGACCTTTATGTAAGACGCGGGGCCTCGTGCGGTGCCACATGGCATGTCATCCGCAGGATGATCGGGGTTACCGTGGATCAGGCATTGAGTACGATCGGAAGAGAAATCCAGTATCTCTGCAAGGCAGATCCATCAGCCTTTGATCCTGTATCAGGCAAAAGCCCCCTGCACTTTGCCGGCAAGATACATGCGGCCGCCCTGAAAAGGGCACTTTCCTCGCGATTTTGAGGCATATAAATATTTTACAATTATCCTGAAATATGATTCCGCTCAAAATGCTCTAAAATCAGGTCGAAGGTCAAAGCTAAAAAGCTATCTTAATCAACTCCTTTCAGCCTTCAGCCTTTAACCTTCACTGTACACAGCAGATTGGGTTTTCTGAAGAGAATCATCTATATTTTTGTAACCTGTTTGATAGATGCCCGATCCCATTGATGTTTCAACCAGTCCTCAAAAAGGGTCTGTTGCTTCTGTTCAAGCAGCCGTTTGGTAATAGCGTCCTTTTGCGCTGTGAAGCCGGCAATATCCGCCTCTTTCTTTTCCTTGAAGGCCAAGACGTAAAAAGTATTTCCGCTTTCAGCTATCTCATCAGGACAGACCTTCCCTTCATATAACAAAAGTCCGATCTGGACAACAGCCGGAGGAAGATCTGCTTTTGCGGTCCTGTCTGTCCGTTTAAAAAGACCTGTCTGCTGGATTTTCAGCCCCTCTTCTCTTGCCGCAGTCTCAAGACCCTGTTTCTTTGCCGCCCCAAGCAGTTCTTCCGCCTTCAAACGGCACAGTTCTTTTGCCTTTTCCCTGATGCAATCTTCTTTGACCTGTTGTCTGACCTCTTCCATAGAGGGCAGGTAAGGTGCTTTTTTCTCAAGCACTTCGGTTATAAGTATACCCTGATGTATCTGGAGCAAGGAACTCAACTCCCCGGAATTTAAGGCAAACAAGGTCTGCAACAGTTCCGGATCCCCCCCTATTACAGAGGGCGGTTTCTTTTGGCTGAAGAATTCAGTGGTTTTCAGCTCGATGTCATCATGTTGTTCTGCATAGTCGCTAAGGCTTCCTAGTTCAATTATCTCGTCATAGGCATCATTAGCCCGATCCCATATCATGCTTTTGACTTTTTGGTCTTTGAGCCTGGTGGCGATAGATTTCTTTACTTCGCTCAGGGGTTTTACCCTATCCGGTTCTATCTCCTCAAGCTCGATTATGTGCCAGCCGAAACGGGTAAGAACCGCCCTGCTTATTTCCCCTTCCTTCATGGAGAATACCGCTTCTTCAAAGGGTTTTACCATCATGCCTTTACTGAAAAAACCCAGCTCTCCGCCCTTATCCGCACTCCCGGTATCCTCAGAATTCTCCCTGGCGAGCTCTGCAAAGTCTTTACCCTTCTCTATCTCCGCGCGAATTTTCTGCGCTTTCTTTCTGATTTCTTCTACCTTATCTTCATCAGCGCCCTCTGGTATCTTGAGCAATATATGTCTTGCACGCCTGCGTTCCTTGACCGCATATTCATCCTTATGGTCCTTATAGTAGGCCTCTATCTCCGGATCCGTCACATTGGCATCGTTGATATCAGACCCCTCAAAAACAAGGTAACGCAGCTTAATCTGAGGTTCCGTCATATAATTTTCACTATGTGATTCGTACCAAAAGGTCAGATCCTGTTCCGTAGCATTAACTTCCGTCTCGCACTCTGAGATGTCGATCGAAACATAGGCAAGGTTGATCTCCTCATTTTCGAACATATAATGGTCCCTTGCCTCTGCCTCAGTCACATCGAGTCCAGCAGACAGAAGGTCCTTCACCCTGTCTGTGAGCACCTGCTGCCTGACCTGTTTTTCAAAGGCGGGTGGTGTCAAACGAACCCCGCCTAGAGTTCTTTCATAAATTTCTCGATTAAAAACTCCATTGTGCTGAAATGCAGGTATAGCAAGAATAATATTCCGAATTTCTATATCGCTGACTAATATACCTACCTCTTTGGCTGCCTGCCGGATCAGTGTCTCATTTATAAGGCCGTTAAGGACCTGCTGCTCAATATCTATCTGGTCCAGAAAACCTTCAGGTATCTGCCCGCCGAACATCCGCCTGTAGTTGTCCAACATGTTGGCGTAGGCAAGGCGATAGGATTCCATAAGGATATCTTCACCATTCACCTTTGTCACGACGTCAAGCCTCTGAGAGCGAAAGCTTCCTACGCCCCAGAAAACGAACACTATTACAATAATACCGAGTATACCTTTAATAAGCCAGGAGCCTGTACTCTGCCTAATTGTGCCTAACATTGATTACCATATTCCTTTCTATTTACGCCGAAAAATCCGATCTCCTTTTAACAGGATCATTTTTTCAGGGCCTTTGCAGTATTGAATTCTCTCAAAAAGCAAATTACAAAATTATTATTGTAATCATTAATGGAGGGGAATTCCTGTTTTTATTTTCAAACTTTCCAGTTGCAATTTCCAGCAATCTACCGTTGAACAAATTAAAGTCTTTTTACGATAATGACAACAAGTTTAGATATATAACATTTAAAAATCTCAAACTAGATCCTAGATTTATTTATGGTTTCATCTGAAACCGGAAAAGTTTTGATAGTTTTTATATTTTCAGTTCCAGGCCCTGACAGCCTGACCTCCTCCAGACGCCTTCTCACCCTTGCGTATCGGCACAGGATGCCCGCTGCAAGATCTGCGTTGAAACCGGAACGGGTCTTTCGCAAAAGTCCTGTGGGACCGTAACCTGCTGTAAGATCGAGCTTGATATCCCCCTCCCTTATCATGGATACAATTTTCCTGTTTTCCCTTTGATCTCTACCGATTACCAGCCATGATCCATCAGGCAGGATAAAGTGTCTGCCCATCCGCATAAGCAAGCAATCATTAACATCAAGCTCAGGGCAAAGCTCGAACATATATCTAAATCTAAGGGATAATATGGGATCGGCAAGTACGCATCCACCCGCAGGAGCCGGGTAGTCTTTTATTCCATATTTTCCGGCAAGGGCTATCTGGTCTTTTCGTCCTCTACCGGTCAATCCCAGCAGTTTTGAGCGATCAACCAGACCCTTGTTTTCCATGTCCGTAGGGGGAAGATGAAGGGCTGAGAGAGGACGCAAGAGCTGCCCCTCAGCACCACTGTCCCTCTCTATTATTCTGAGGGCATCTCTGCGTTGGGACATGGGCCTTTGGCCAAGGACCTCTCCTGTGGCTACAAATGATGCGTTAAATTCTCGCAGCATATTTATGGCCTTTCGAACCATAAGAATCCTGCAGTCAATACATGGATTCATGTGCTTTCCATAGCCGTGCTCCGGATTCTTTATCATTTCGAGATATACATCAGAGATATCTATTCTCTTGAATTCTATTCCATGGTCGAACAGCGCCCTCTCACTCAAGATCTTTTCTTGTCCTCCAAGTTTATAACCAAAAAATGGCGTGATGAAGTAAAGGGCTATAATTTGTATGCCTTGTGCCTGGAGAATCTTGCAGGCAATGGTGCTGTCCAGACCGCCGGAGTGAAGGACAAGACTTATAGGAGATTTTATTGATTTGTTGATTTGGTGATTTGGTGATTGAATTTTCATAGTTGTCTAAAATTATAGATAAACTGTAAACACAGACGATAAAGGATTCAGTTCTGTTTTTGTATTTATTCAAGCAGTTTACCGGCATACGCCATGGCCGTTTCCCTGTCTCCACCGAGCATCCTGGTAAGTTCCTCCAGGCGCTGATTTCCTGCTACTTTCCTTATTACGATAGCTGTCTTATCTCCTTCAGCCACCTTCTCTAATGCTATGTGATGATCACCACATGCCGCTATCTGGGGGAAGTGGGTTATGGTCAAAACCTGACCAAAAGAAGAGAGCGCCTTGAGTTTAAAACCCACTTTCTCCGCCACCTCTCCCCCTATTCCCGCATCTATCTCATCAAATACAATGGTTTCAATACCCGTCTGCTTGGCCAAGGCTGCCCTTAACGCCAGCATTACCCTTGATAGCTCTCCGCCGGAAGCAATTGACGCCAGAGGACGAAGAGGAAATCCAATGTTGGGACTAAACAGAAACTGCACCCTGTCAAGCCCCCTTGGTCCCACGTCCGCGGCTATAGGGCTTGCGACAGTCTCGACATCAATCAAGAAATCAGTTTTAGCAAGTTTAAGATCAGATAATTCAGCCTTAATCGCCTCAGAGAGCCTCTTTGCCCCCTGACGTCTTTTCTTGCTCAGCTCCAAGGCGCCGCTTATGAGCCTTTTCTCTTTTTCTCCGAGTCTTTTATTTAAATCCTCTATCAGATCGTCACTTTCGTGAAGGGTCGAAAGTTTTATATTAATATCATTGCGATATGACAGGATGTCCTCTGTTGTTGAACCAAAGCGCCTTTTAAGCTGCCTAAGAGAATATATTCGTTCTTCAATCTGTTCCAGTTGAGAAAGATCTGTTGGAAGGCCATGAATATAATCGCGCAGGGTCCATGCAACCTCTTCTGCCTGATAGATCACTGAATCCAGCTCTTTTGCCGTCTTCCCCAATGTAGAATCCAGTTCCGCCATACGTTCAAGGTCCTGCCTGCAGATTGCCAATCTTTCCTGAATCGATCCTTTGTCAGCATAAAGGATTCTGTAACAGCTTTCTCCCAGAGTCCGCAAAGCCTCGGCGGCCTTTAATACCTTGAGTTTCTGCTCAAGTCCTTCTTCCTCTCCCGGCCTGGGAGCAATTCTGTCAATTTCCTCTGCCTCCTGTCGGAGCCTGTCTTCTTCTTCAACAGCATCTTCTCTTGCATCCACTGCACTTTGGAGATTTACTTTAAGTCCCTTAATCTCTTGATATAAGCTGTTTACTCGATCCACTTCATGTCCAAGCCCGGAAAAGCGGTCCAGCCAGGGTCCATGTCTTTGCGGGTGGAGAAGTTCCTGGTATTCGTGCTGTCCGGCAAGACTGGCAAGACCTGATACAATTTGTCTCAGGTCCTGAAGGCTCACAATGGCACCATTTACATATATCCTCCCCTTTCCGGTCCGCGGGATCGTCCTTCTTATGACAAGTTCGTCCTCGCAGGATATCCCCATATCTTCCAGTCTGCCTTGGATCTCTGCCGGGGCCTCAAACACTGCCTGCACCAGGGCCTGCTTTGCCCCGGTCCTGATCTGCTGCAGATCAGCCCTGGCGCCGAGGATAAGCTTCAAGGCCTGAACAATTAAGGACTTGCCTGCACCGGTCTCTCCTGTAAGTACGGTAAGGCCATTGGATAGACCGAAAGACACACTTTCAAAAAGTACAAAATTTTCTAATCCAAGTTCTAAAAGCATGATTTTATAGAAGGTGATACGAATTGGTGATAAGAATTTGTCTTATTGGGGCCCCTAAAAAAACAGGACCACGTACCAAAACTTCAAATATCTCCAATCTTAATATCCCTGTTCACCAGCGAAAATTCAAGCCTATTTTCTGATTTTTATCGATTTTGCGTACAAAAGGTCTCATCTAGGTTTTTAAAAAAAGACAAACCGGACCGGAATCTGCTGCATAATCAGACCGGAATTATGTCCTTTTCAGCATCTTCTTAAGTTGCTTCAGGCCTCTGGTGTTGAGTATGTCGTCCGGTTCCAGCCAGCCCCGGCGGGCCTGATACACCCCGTAACGGATAAAGTCCATATCGGCGATGCTGTGCGCATCCGTTGATATAGCCAGCTTAAGCCCCATATCCTTTGCCATTTTGCAATAGCGATCCGACAGGTCAAGCCGATCCGGGTTGGCATTGATCTCGAGAAAACAACCCCTTTCCCTGGCCGCCTTCATGATTTGCTCCAGATCAATCTGGTAGGGCTCGCGCTCATTAATCAATCGACCGGTGGGATGTGCGAAAATATTGAAAAAGGGATTGTCCATGGCCCTGAGAACCCGCTCGGTCATCTTTTTTCTGGAGAGCCGGCGATGGTAATGGACAGAACAGACGACGACGTCCAGTTCTTTCAAGATGGCATCGGGAAGATCGAGAGACCCGTCCTTTAGTATATCCACCTCTATACCCTTAAGAAGAACAATATCCCTGAGTTCTCCGTTCAATTGATCGATCTGCTCGATTTGTCTTGCAAGGCGCCCGGCATCCAGACCGCGGGCAATGCTTACTTTCTTGGAATGATCAGTAATGGCCAGGTAGTCATAGCCGCGGGCTTTAGCAGATTCGGCCATTTCTTTAAGACCGGCATGTCCGTCTGTTGCCTTGGTATGGGCATGCAGATCACCTCTAAGGTCGTTTAGGGCAATCAGTCGGGGCAGACGCCCCTCCCGGGCCGCCTCCACCTCACCACGGTTCTCTCGCAGCTCGGGTTCGATGTACGAAAGATCCACCTGGTTATAGACCCCTTTTTCAGTTTCTCCGGCAATACGGTCATCTCCCTTAAACACACCATACTCATTGATTTTGAGATCCTTTTTGACGCCCAGCTTGCGCACCGCAATGTTGTGGGCCTTCGATCCGGTGAAATAGTGAAGGGCCGCTCCATAGCTGACCTGAGGGACGACCCTGAGGTCCACATGAAGGCCTGAGCGAAGGGTTATCGTTGCCCGGGTGTCCCCTTGAGAAACCACTTTTTTCACATCCTCGTAGTGCACAAAACGCTCCATCACCTGAGCCCCTCTTTTGCAAGTTACAAGGATATCCAGATCACCCACTGTCTCTTTCCGCCGCCTGTAACTCCCGGCGACCGTGATTTTTTTGATGCCCTTTCCTGCTTTGAGATATTCTACCAGCGACCGGGCCTTCTGCTCGGCTTCAATCAACTTGATCCTCTTTTCTATTCCTTCATAGGCCTCAAGTTCTTCCAGGATCTTTTGCTCTGTCTTTTCCCCGAACCCATCCAGTTCTCTCACTTTGCCCTTACGCGCTGCCTCCTCGAGCTCTTTGAGACTGGTCACTCCCAAATTCCGGTTGAGGGCCCTTATCCTTTTCGGACCCAGGCCATCCACTTTCATCAGCTGACTAAGCCCCAATGGGGTCTTGCCTTTGAGCTCTTCAAACTGGGCAAGGGAACCGGTTCTTACAATTTCCTTGATCTTTCCCGCCAGGTCTTTACCGATTCCCGGCAGCTCCGTGAGGTCTTCATTTGATTCGAGCATGTCCGATACACTCCGTGGCAGGCTGGAAACAGCCCGTGAAGCATTACGGTAGGCGCGAATTCGAAACGGGTTTGCCCCCTCAATTTCAAGGAGATCCGCCACCTGGTTGAATATATCCGACACATCCGAATTTTGAACCGGCATTTTTGACTCCCTGTTTGATAATGTGGCTCAGAGACGAAAGTTATCGGCCTGCTCCGGAACCTGAACCAGCAGCTAAAATATTATATCTGTATCCTTTTCCGCCACATCATTGAAAATTACTTGACCTGCAGCTTACAAAAGTGCTATTGAAATTGAAATTAATACGCCGTGCATGGAAGTGCAATCTCGCTACTTTCCTGATGAACTGGCTTGTAAAACATATCAAGGGGGCAGACCAGAAATTCGGGTCCTGGCTGGACAAAAAGGGGATTTGTCTGAAGGACTGAACCTGCGCAATCCTTTAAATACTATAGTTTACATCAATTCAATCCGGTATAGTTATTCTCCGCCGGTAACTCTGTTTTCTCTGTTTTCAACAGGCCTTTGTCTTTCATATTCATTCTCAGATTTTCTAAAGATTCAGCCAACTCTTTAAAATGATCGTGTTTGCGGAAAACAATGGGTCCTGTATCTTTACCTTCAGAGAGCAGGTTTATGCACTTATTTATTCTAAAAAGGGGACCGGCTATCCTGTGAGAATATAAGAGTGCAATCCCCGCAACTAGAACCAGAAACAGGATTAGCATGACAGAAATTTCCCGTATTATCCTGTTCCACTGAGTAAGCGTTTCAGAATATGAGGCCTCCAAGGCGTTTTTGAGTGCGGCCAACTCGTCTTTTAGCTTGCCCACCTTTTGCTCTGTCTCTTCAGTATAATGTTCTTTTTCTAAGGTCAAGATTATTTGCCTGATAGAGTAAAAGGGTACAAGAGGTTTTTCATGGGCCGTCCTCAGAACAAGTTCTCCACTGTGGACCAGTAAATAGGTGCAGAAGAGGCTCGTCAATAATGCAGGTATAATACTAAAAGCGATATAGGTGCCTTGGCTCAAAGGATGGACGAAATACTTTCTTCTCTTATATTTTTTCTTCATTTTATAACTCCCCTAAATGCATTCACTGACTACACTAATTATGCTAAATACCTTGATCTCCTCCTGCCGAAAGCTGATTTGACACTAATGGAAAAAAGAAAGGGCCTGGAATAGTCAGAGGGGTCGAAACGGCTCCTTTGTTTTTTTCCATATCATTTGTTTTTGGTTCTTCAGCCTGATTACTTTCTCAGAAGGATACCAGTAAAAAGCTATATAACCCTCGGTTTTGTCTAGATCACGATACCGTATGGTATATAGAGCGACCCCATCTTCAGTTCGCTTGTCCACTGATGAAATAAAGTTCACAACAATGTTATCTTTACCGATCCCAAAGATGACCGTAACCTGACTGAGTTCAAGAAAGCGTTCGGCATACTCCGGCGCGGAAGTAGTCCAGCGGCCGGCCAAATCGTCTGGAAGAAGCTCGTTGTCGTTATAGTGCAGCAATAATACTGCCGTAAGAATAACCGCGGCCACAAAAATCCATATGAATTTTATTTTATTCTTCATTCGCTTTTCATTTTCGACAAATAAGTCAAATCCTTTTTGCCCGTAACCTCAAAAAACGCTTCAACCACCTTAGGATCGAAATGATGCCCGGCTTCTTTTTCGACAAGCCTGTAAACCTCCTCCCTTCCCCATCCGGACCGATATGGTCTATCGGAAATCAGTGCATCAAAGACGTCGGCCACGGCCAGTATCCGTGCCCCCAGGCAAATAGCTTCCCCGGAGATTCCGCGGGGATAACCCGTACCGTCATATCTTTCATGATGTTGTTCAACAATGGGTATAATCTGTGAGTATGCAGAGATAGGTTCCAGAATACGTGCCCCTATCGATGAGTGGTTTCTCACAATGCGGTATTCTTCGTCAGTCAATTTTCCTTTCTTGTCTAGAATGGCAGCAGGAATGCCTATCTTGCCTATATCGTGGAGGAGTCCTGCCCTCCTCAATGTGTCCAGATCTCTTTTCTCAAGCCCCATGGCCCGTCCTATCTTCAAAGCCAGCTCTGTTACCCTCTCAGAGTGACCGGATGTCCAGGGTGATTTTGCGTCTACGGTCCGGGCAAGGGCGGTTAACGCACCCCAGTTGAGTTTGGCCAAATCGTCAACCAGGTAGACGTTTGACAGTGCCACGTTTGCCTGATCAGCCAACTGCCGTACCTGGATAATGTCTTCCTCACTTATGTTATATCCATGAGGAAACCCAAGAGATATAATCCCGGCCAGCTTCTCCTTGAGAAAGATGGGCAGCACTAAAAATGATTTTAATCCGTCCTTAAACAATGGTTTGAGATAAGACGGCATAGCGCTTTGGACTTCGACAAAAAAGTGATGTGAATTCTTGTTAAGGATTTCCAGTTCATCCGGCTTAAGCCTCAGCAACTTATGGAGTCTCCCTGTTTCTGTCTTCCCGTTTTTTGTATATATGCGGACGGTACCTGAATCATTCCGATCCAAAAGACTTATACTCACAATATGGCAAGGGACTATATCTCCCATCTTGTCAAGAACAGTATTGACAATTTTGTCTGTATCTAAGATTCCAAGTATTGCCTGATCAATTTCGGCCATGGCCTTCAGAGCGCTAAACTGCCTGCCCAGCCGGCTGGACATCTCATTAAAGGAGTCGGCCAACTCTTCAAATTCATCTCCGCTGGTGACGGACACCCTGGTATTAAAGTCTCTGTTTCCAATCCGGATGGCGCCTTCCTTCAGCTTTTCAAGGGGTATAAGATTCTTGCGGATCTGGACGATGCTGAGAAAAAGGACCACCCATAATGACAAAAGTATAATTAGAAAGAAGGTTTTATTGAAATAGGCCACAGGTGCAAGTGCAACGGCCTTTGATTGGCTTAATACCACTGTCCACTTAGGTATGTAATACTTAGCCTTTAAGAAGATTGTCCAAGAACTGGCCAGATAAACTTCGCCTTCATATTCCCATTCAAATAGACGATCTTTGGAATTATTTATTTTTGAGAATATATGGTCTGAAAAATTTTCAGGTATGGGGAGAGAACTGAAGAGTATATTATCTGATTCATCCAGGATACAGAACTCTGTCATGGCCGGCAATGTGTATATCTCGCCCACACCCCAAAGCTCGGCTGTGTTGATCTCTCCCAAAAGTATACCTGCCTGAGGGTCCTTGATATCCAGTAACCTTATCATGAATATCTGCGGAAGTGCATTTTGACGGTATTTGACGGACAAGACGGTCTTTCCGACCTCAATGCGTTTTACCTCGGTCTGATCTAATTCCGGCTGATTTTCGATCTGTCCAACAAGGGGCACATGCCGGCCGGATTCCGTAATCAATTCGAGGGCTGAAAAACGCTGCATAAAATGTTCCCTGAACCCTTCAGTATTCAGAGAAACTTTGGAGTTAAGGCTCCCATTCAAGTAAAATTGGATATCCTCCATCTCCCTTTCAAGAAACAACAGGCGTTCCATAATGGCCATGCCGATACTTTTGCTCTCCCATTGTATTTTTTGGTTATTTTGTTCATTCAGCTGTATGGTCACATGGCCAAATGTACAAACGGCAAGAAATAGAATGGGAACAAGGGCACACAAAATAAAAAGCAGGAAAATTCTACGTGCCACCTTGCTGCGAAGAAAGGATTTGCACAACTTCATGGTCTCAAAATCCGTTAAAAATATTCAGCAAGGCCAACGTATTGCCCGTCATTGGCCCGGATAATATCATCTTTTGCCTGTGGATTCTGTAGAGGCAATTTGCTTTTTCCATCTTTGCCCATGCTATAAAGATCGTAGTCCGAGTTAATCGGAACCCAAAAGCGGTCCCTCCGCAGCTTACCTCTTGGGGTATTTGAATCAGCAATTTTGATGTATACGTAAGGCTTCCCCCAAGGGTCGCGCAAGTCGGCGTAGCCGATATCAGCGAGATTTAATGGATAAGTGCCCTTTTCCATAAGATAGACTGTGATTTCTCTTTCCAGTATACGGATATCTTGCACCGCCCGGGCGTTTTGTACGCGGTCGATATATTTGGCGCCGAAAAAAAAGGCAATGCTTGATAGGGTAGCTATAATGCTCATGACAAGAAGGATTTCCAGGATAGTAAATCCGCAGCAACTCAGGACCTGATTTCGTTTTACAAGGTAAGTCTGCGTATTGGTTAGCCGGTTGAAACTCGAAATATCTTGAAAGAATCCACCCATATTTTTAAACGATTGTCAGGTTTCCAGAATATCATTCTACCCCCGTTCTAAGTATCGGTAATTGTGCCGGCAAACCTTAACTTTGTGCCCCCCCATTAGGCAAGGTAATTCAGGGTCTTGAGATGGTCACTCACAACTTCTGATCTCTTCTTGACAGCCTGATCTTGATCTGATACACGAATTTCATATTACATGAGTTGGTAGAGATGGAGCTTGAGTAGGTTTCGGGACTAAAATTGAGCATCCCATGGTAAATATGCTCCCCAATAACTGAAAAGTGATTTCCTGTCACATGCCGAATGGCCAACTCATCAGGCAGCCGGAATGATTCGGCCATGAGACAATTTCTGAATACTAAGGAGGCGGAATGGTGAAAAGATTCGTTGCAATCCTTTTAAGTTTTGCACTGCTGATTTGCCTGTTTTCCTGTGCAGGACAGACACGACAACAAAGAGGGGCGACAACAGGGGTTTTAATCGGTGCTGCCACTGGGGCTATCTTGGGCCAGGTCATCGGTCGAGACACAGAGGCAACACTTATAGGTACGGGTATCGGGGCCGCAATCGGTGGTCTTGGCGGTCATCAAATCGGTGCCTATATGGATCGACAGGAGCAAGAACTTAGATCTGCAATAGCTGCAAGTGAAGCAGCAAGTATTTACAGGAACCAGGATGTCCTCACGGCCACTTTCAAAAGTGACGTCTTTTTCGACTTTGATTCATTCACATTGAAACCCGGTGCACATACCGAGATCGCCAGAGTGGCTGAGGTATTGAGCAGGTATCCCCAGACGACTATCAGAGTCGAGGGCCATACAGACGCTACAGGTCCTGAAACCTATAATCAGCAATTGTCCGAAAGACGCGCAGAAGCTGTTGCTAATGCCCTGGTTCAGCGAGGCGTAGATCGAAGAAGGGTCTACACTGTAGGTTTCGGTGAGTCCCAACCAATCTCTTCCAGCAATGCAGCTAACAGAAGGGTAAACATCGTCATTATGCCTGTGGTCTCGTGAATATGTCTTCACCTAGAAAGAAAATGGAGGAAAAGAAAATGAGAGCGCTTTCAATAGCCCTAGTATTTATCTTTTATTTGTTGCCTCTTAATGCATTCGGCGATTGCATCAAAGGAGACTGTATAAATGGCCAGGGGACCTTCATTCGCCCCAATGGGGAGAAATATACGGGTCAATTCAAGGACGGCAAGATGCATGGAAAAGGGACCTTGACGTCGTCTGATGGGGCAAAATACGTCGGCGAATTCAAAAACAACGTGATGCATGGAAAAGGGATTTTGGTACGTCCGGATGGAATCAAGTATATGGGCGAATTCAAGAACAATAAGTTGCACGGGGAAGGGACTCTAACTTCTCCGGACGGCAAGAAGTTGGTAGGAAAATTTAGGAACGGTGAGTTTGTCGGAAAGTAGAAAACAGATATATATGATTTCTGGTGAGATAAACAATGCAAATACCGGACTACCATCCTGATGACCGAATTTGTTACCCATGATGTAAAACGCTTCATACTAAACAGACCTGAGAACTTCAGCTTTACACCGGGTCAGGGTGTAGAGCTTGTTATTGATCAGGGGAAATGGCGTGAGGAGCAAGGCAGGCCGTTTACCCTACCAGTCTGGTCTCTGACAGGGTATTGGAGTTTATCATCAAGAAATATCCCGGGCATAAGGCCGTTACAGACAGGCTGCACGGTATGAAAGCCGGGGAAAATCTGTTGATGAGCGATCCGTTCGGCACCATATCATACAAGGGTCCAGGTATATTTATCGTAGCCGGAGCCGGAATTACCCCTTTTCTTTCCATCTTCCGGCAGCTCGTCCTTGACCGAACTATAGCGGAGCAAACTTTAATATTTTCAAATAAGACCCCAGCGGATATTATCTGCGAGAAGGAGCTGCGCTATTATCTCAACAGCCGCTGCCATCTTATCTGTACGCGGGAAAGCGGCCTAGGCTACGAGAAAGGACGCATTGACCGAAATTACCTGGAAAAAACCTTGAGCGATACAGGACATTTTGCCTATATCTGCGGACCCGATAAGTTTGTTGAGGACATTAATATAATAGTCAAGGACATGGGCTTTTCTGCCGAATCGGTTGTCTATGAAAAATAGAGGCTCTGAAATCTTTTCCAAGTAATCTTAATGAGATATATTCTGTGCCGATGTAATTAAGTTAAAC
>Ga0209834_10000346_pt1 | contig 28659 bp, 20 predicted proteins | sample Mar14236cmmetaG_FD_184134 | JGI IMG/M metagenome (GOLD analysis project Ga0209834, IMG submission 184134) | Marine hydrothermal vent microbial communities from Guaymas Basin, Gulf of California to study Microbial Dark Matter (Phase II) - Marker... ... | reverse complement strand
TTTTTTCTTCCAGCGTTCTTTATCAATACGGTATTCAATGATTCCTTCGTCGGGTCCTGCCACATCCACAATTCCCACAGCATTGCCTGTAAATTCATATTTCAGTGCTTTTCCCGGTTTTTCCCCAATCAGCATAGGCAGGTGGTAATAGTTGGTACGGACACCGGCCTTGTATTCAGGATCCCATGTCTCCGGATATTTCCATCCGGGAAAATATATGTATTTAAATACATATTTAAATACATATTTAAATAAATTCTCCCTTCGGTTCCCAACCCGGTTCATAAGCTCTGCCCCATAGTTTCATGGCATCCTTATCCAGGATATGACCATTGGAAGGATTAATTTTCAGTTCTTTTTGTGTACGGGAAGCAATATTGGCAAGGTGACACAACAGAGTGCTCTTGCCTCCTTCATCTATGGGAGAATCCAGCTTTGCTTTTCCACGTATGGCTTCAAAGAAATTTTCAATATGCAAGGTAGTCATGCCTCCGCCCCCACCCAGGGCTGTCCCTGCTTCACCCAGGCTGGATTTACTGTCTTTCATCAGTTTTCCGCTCCTGTCATACATACGGTACCCGCCTCTGTCAATATAAAAGGTTCCTTCGGATCCATATACGATCGTTCCCCTGCCACTACCGTAGGTACTATATCCGTTTCTGCTTTTTCCGTCCCATTTTATCGTCCGGTCACCGGCAAAGGTAAAGGTAGCATCCATGGTATCATACATCGTCCATCCGTCGTCCACAAAATGATATTTCCCGGCGTTTACAATCACTTTTTGCGGGTAATCCACCTGGAGGGCCCAGCGGGCGATATCCAGTTCGTGGGTAGCATTGTTTCCCGTTTCGGCAGTACCAAATCTCCATCCGTACCAATGCCAGTTATAATCAAACACATTATCCACATATTGTTCCCTGGGGGCAGGTCCCTGAAAAAGATCCCAGTCCAGACCTGCAGGCGGAGGAGCAGGAACCGGATTTTTCACACGTCCGCGGGCATTGGTATAGAAGGCCAATGCCAGATAAGGTTTACCGATTGCTCCTTCGTGGATCATTTTGATGGCTTCGATACTTTCCGGTGCCGACCGTTGCTGATTGCCCATCTGCACAATTTTTTTATATTTCTTCAGATAAGCCAGTAGCACTTCGTTCTCACGAGGGTTGTGAGTCAGGGGTTTTTCGACATACACATTTTTCCCGGCCTCCAGGGCCATCCAGGTAGCCGGGGCATGCCAATGATCCGGGATAGCGAAGAACATCGCATCAACCTTCCTGTCTTCGAGGGCCCTGCGGAAGTCATTCAGCAGAACGGGGGTATAACCCACTTTTTCATTAAACCGGCTGACCCCTTTCTCGCGCCGCGACTTCATTACATCTGCGATATAGGCTACATGCACGTTGTCTTTGTTTTTGGCCATGGCCTCGAGGTAACCGGGGAAACGCCTGCCGGCACCTACCAAAGCCACTGTTAACCTTTCATTGGCTCCGATAATCCGTTTATAACTGGAAGCCGGAAAACCGGAAGCTCCTAATGTCAAAGCGGCAGCCCCAAAAGCAGATTTTTTAACAAATTCTCTTCTTGAAGATTTTTCTTTCATAATTATTATTATTTTGTTTTTAAATTAGTTAAAAATAAAATTTTTTACCGAAGTTCTTATCAATTATTTTCCTGACAAGGGATCCCTATCCTCACGGAACAACTCTTCGTTTCCAGCATGCTCGATAATCCTACCTGACAAAGTCTGGGTTTTTTCGGCATCGCTCTCCCTGCAGGGGAGTGATGGTGAGATAGCGGCAAATTAGTAAAACATTATTTAATACGATCAGCATAAGATTTGCATTTTTATTCGTTAAAACAATTATTCAGTTCAAGTATCTTAATATTTTTAAAAGACACCTCGTATCCATGATCCTGTAACAGGATATGTCCTTCCTTTGCCTCTCCGAAATGAGGCCATACATGGTATTTGCTACGTGCCACCATGGCTCTCCACATTTGTCCACAACGATTGTATTCTACAACTTTAATATTATTGATCCAGTGTTCTACATGGCAGCCTCTTACCACGATTCTGGCACGATACCATCCCATACTGCTTCTCTTAGCATACCCTTGTAATTGTGTTGTAGCAGCCTGTGCCGGAATAAGATCATATAATGAGGCTAAGGTTCTGTTCCCATTAGTTCCTCGTTTAGCATCCGGATGATTTTTATCATCAAGTATCTGAAACTCGCAACCTATAGCCGACCCCGAACCTTTATTCAGAGCAGGATCAACAAAATATTTTATTCCGCTGTTGGCTCCTTTGGTGAATTTAAAATCCACTTCCAAAATAAAATTGCGGTAAGTTTTATCGGTAATGATATCACCACCACCTCCTCCTTCTCTTCCGTTGGAAGCTTGTACCGTTAATATTCCATCTTTTATTACCCAGCCATGAGCCGGGAAATGATCCAATTTGGCACCCCGCCATCCTTTTGTTGTTTCACCATCCCAAAGGAGTTTCCATCCCTCAGCTTTCTCTTCTTCCGACAGTTGGTTTTTCAAATAATTAATAACGGGCACGTCAGGGTCCGGTTTTAACCGATGGGCTTCAAGATTACCGGTCATAATCCGCATGTTTTTCCAGTATATTTTCTTTCCGGCCATTTCCTTGTGATTTCCGATCGAATGCACCTGCAGGCCGATAAATCCCGAAGAGGTCATGTCATCCGCCAGATTGGCACACTGCACACCGTTTACCCAGGTTCTGATGGAGTTCCCTATTGCCTCCACCCTAAAATGATTCCAGTATCCCATCAAAAAAGCAGCTTTCCCTTTCGGGTTACGTTCCAGGTTATAAAGCCAACCCCTCCTGGCTTCATCATAGATGCCTCCGGTCCATCTTCGTGGCGAAGGGTCTATCTCTATCTGGTAACCATGCACCCTGCCGTTCATATACTTTTTAGTGCTCTCGCTCCTGATCTGCACTCCCGAATTAAAGGAAGGTTCCAGCAATACGTCAAACTCCAGGATGAAATTCCCGAAATGCTCTTTGGTACAGAGAAAACTGTTGGGAGAATTCATCACGGTTTCCCCAACAAGCATACTGTCTTTCACATAATACTTTGCTTTTCCGTTAAGCTGTTCCCATCCTTTCAGGTCTTTCCCGTTAAACAAATACCGCCAGCCATCCTGAGCGTCTATGGCCGGAATAATCAACAAGCTCATTACTATGAGCAAAAAACTTTTTTTCATGGTTATAGATTTTTTTAAACATACTTATAGCATCATATAATTAAAAGATAAAAGTAAACAATTATCCGTTATGGTCTGTGCGAAAAAGAATTTTTCGCTGACAGGAAACCCAGAGATGTCAGAAACTTATCTGCCTCATGGATGGTCTTTTTATAATATTCCGGATGACTGTAATTAAAAAATCCATGTTTTTCCCCTTCATAAAGGAACAGGTCGCATCGGTTGCCGGCTGCCTGCATTTTCTTTTGAAAGGCTTTGATAGTTTTCACCGGCACCAATTGATCTCTTGTTCCAAAGAACAGGATGGCAGGAGGATCTCCGGGGGCAATATTGTGAAAAGGAGATATTTCACGATACCGCTCACCGATCCGATCATACCCATATCCTCCTGGGCCGTTGTCAAAAACGGGATTAAATAAAACGAGGGCATCGGGTCTGGAACTGACCGTCGTATCCTCACCGGATTCTTCGAGCCCTTTGATAATTCCTGCTGCAGCTGCTATATGTCCTCCTGCCGACCCTCCCGAGGCTACGATCCTGTGGGGATCAACTCCCAATACATCTGCATAGGCCCGAATAAAACGTATAGCTGATTTAGCATCCCGCACCGCATCAAAGGGCGTGGTGTGATTTCTGCTTTTCACCCTGTATTCAGCTGTCATGGCAACCATACCCCGGCTGGCAAAATATTTTGCATGCCCGGCAAATTGTTGCACACTACCTCCGATCCAGCCACCCCCGAAAAAGAAAACAATAGCAGGATGTTTTTCCCCACTGACATAAGCAGGCGGATAATAAATATACAAATACAATTCCGTACTATCAATTTTTTTATACCTGACTTTCAGCGGCAGGGAATCTCGTAAAGGAGAATAAAAGTCTTCTTTACTTTTTATTAATTCTGAGGCAAAGAAACGATTTTCTTTTCTAAAAGAGTCATCCCCTATTTCACTAAAACAGATGGTTTTCTCCAAAGGAAAAGAAATTGCTGATTCAGCAAACAAGATACCAGGAAAAATAACATTCAGAAGAAATATAATCCCTTTCATGCTGACTTTTAATTTTGACTGATATTGGCCGTTATGGTAAAAAATACTCCCTCTGCGGAGTAACTACATTCACGATCACAGTGTTTCCCAAGGTCAGTACACCATGACTCCCCGCAAGCCCCGTAGAAACTACCTTCTGCCGAAAGAATATCATTTTCCCGGTCCATCTCCACCTCAAAAGCTCCCTGAACAATATATAGCTCACTCTTTATGAGGATTAGAATGTATCTCACACCTGGCTATTTTTCAAACTGCACCTCCGCCACCATTATGTTTCCACTAAGAATCAGAATCCTGCGGTACAGTCCCCCGGCATGCTGTTCCTTCTGGAGGTTTTGGGTTTTACCATCTTGATTGTCATATTATTAAACCTTTCCTTACTCGCTCAAGGGAGAAATTTATCTACTGATATACTCCGGATCAGGCAAGGTATCACCGTACATAGTACGGAGACTGTCAAGCTGTATTTTCAAGCTGCCTATTATCCCGGTATACTGCGGATCATGATAAAGGTTCTTCATTTCATGCGGATCATTTTTCAGGTCAAAGAATTCCCATTCGTCAAAATCATAATAAAAATGGATCAATTTGTAACGATCGGTCCGTATACCATAATGGCGTCGGGTAAAATGTTCGCAAGGGAACTCGTAGTAATGATAATAAAGGGATTTTCTCCAATGTGCCGGAGGATTTTCATTTTCCAGCAAAGGCTTCAGGGACACCCCTTGTATATCTTCAGGGATCTTTATACCGGCATAATCAAGAAATGTAGGTGCAAAATCAATGTTTTGAACAAGTTTTTCAATTTTCCCTCTTTTTTTAAAGCCTGGATAGCGCATGATCAGCGGCGTTCTGAATGACTCTTCGTACATAAACCTTTTGTCGAAATAACCGTGTTCTCCCAGGAAAAATCCCTGGTCGGAAGAATATATTACGATTGTGTTTTTCGCCAGACCTGTTTTATCCAGATAATCCAGCAGGCGGCCGACATTCTGATCCACTGAGGCCACACACCTGAGATAATCAGTCATATAGCGACGGAACTTCCAAACAGCCAGCATCTCCCCGGAGAGATTCATTTTCTTAAAAGCTTTGATTTTCGGATCATATTCCCGGTCCCAGGCTGCCCGTTGAGCAGGATTTAATCTTTTGAGCATGCTTTCCATATACTTCCGGTAACGCGTTTTTATCTCCCCTTCCTTATCCACCATTTTCAAATCATAAGCAATATCCATATCTTTAATCACGCTCATTTTCTGTTCTTTGGCTGCCCTTCTTCCGGCATAGTTATCAAAATAATTATCCGGAACAGTGAACTCCTCATCCTCGTACAGTGCAAAGGTGGTGGTATCCGGCATCCAGGGCCGGTGCGGAGCTTTTTCGTGAACCATCAGACAAAAAGGCTTGCTTTTATCTCTGGTTTTCAACCATTGGATAGCATAATCCGTAATCAGGTTGGTCACATATCCATCAATCCGTTTCTTTTTCCCCATCTCAATAAAGTCAGGATTGTAATACTGTCCCTGACCGGGTAATATATTCCAGTAATCAAAACCGGTAGGGTCGCTATGTAAATGCCATTTTCCAACAATTGCAGTCTGATAACCGGCTTTCTGTAAAAGTTTCGGGAAAGTTTCCTGAGTCCCGTCAAAATTATTGTGTCCTCCACCGTTGATATACAGACCATTTTTGTTACTGAATTTACCGGTAAGCAAGGTAGCCCGGCTGGGGGCACACAATGAATTGGTGACAAAAGCGCGGGTGAATATCACCCCTTCGTTGGCAATCCTGTCAAGGTTAGGGGTTCTGTTCAGTTTTCCGTTATAACAACTCAATGCCTGATAACCATGGTCATCCGTCATGATGTAAAGAATATTGGGACGGGAAGATTCTTTTGGTTGAGAAGATTTATTCTTGCAACCTCCCAAGACCAACAAAATAAGCATGAGGGAAACAACACTTAAAAAGGACCATTTTTCTTTCATATCTTTTGTGTTTTTATTAGTGTTTTTCTTCAAAAACAAAATTATTATTTTTTTTAAAAAATAACTATAATACAATTCTTGCTTTTAAAACCCATTACTACTCTTATTCAGGATGAGAAAAATAAATAATAGTTCCTAAACTAACTCACATAAATTTTTTCAGAGGAATGATACATATTTTTATTTTTGTTTTTTCAGGAATATCTCCAGTAAGGTATCTTCACCCAGGGTTTTCAGGTGAAAGGATTTTTCTCCATAGTCATTCAGAATCAACTTCTTCAGTTGCAGGGTTCCGTGCATTACATGGATCTTCACATTTTTCCCTGTTTTGCCGGAAGAAATAAGTATCTTGCCCCAGGCCTCCCCGTTGGACCAAAAATATTTCCCGTTCCTGCTGGTGAAGCTCATTTCTTTCGTCACTCCCGAATAATGAAAGCCGGTCAGTGCCAATACGGCCGACCAACTGGCCATGGCTCGTCCGTAATGATGGCCGCATTCAGCCTCATCAAAAGGACTGCGCTTTTCCCCGTCATAGCGATTCCGTATATTCCGGATGCTTTTCAGTCCGTTGTCCGTTTGTCCCTCATAAAGCATACCCACGGCTGCCGTATATTCGAATCCCGTCATCATCTCGGTAAAATATGGAAACGGATTTTCCGGTCTTCCATGCGGATAACTGGCCATCACCAGTCCGGTCTCGTGTCCTGCGGTATAACTGCGAAAACAGTTAAAGCGATCAAACCCGGAGTTCCGGTAGTTGTATTTCATAATACTTTGCAGCGTAGTTTTCACATGTGCAGGCTGTACCAGATACCCCAGCCCGCTCACATGGGCTGCATACTGTCCCACCAGCTGATCCACCAGACAACCTTCCCCCAGTTGATATTCAGGATGGGATATCTTCCGGGTTCCCATCCCGACGATCAGACCCGGCACTATTTTTCCGGAATCAGCGGGCACCTGTACTTTATGGATATAATATTCTCCGTTGAAAAGATTTTTGTCCGTCCAGGTGCTCCCTTGCACAAACAGAGAGTGACAAGTGTCTGCAAAATGTTTATCTCCCACATAGCGGGCCATCTCTTCGACAGCGCGCAGAGCTCCCAGGTACCATATTTCCATCTGCGGATTGGGACCGTAATATTCCACATCCATGGTATTGTGCTGAACTCCTTCCATGACCCCGTCCCGGTTAGCATCCCAGCTCCCCGGCAACCAGGCAAAATGAAGTGCTTTCTTAACTTGCGGATACAGGCTTTTCATAAATTCATCATCCCCGGACAACTGCCAGTCACGATACATTTTAATGATAGCTCCCATCTGTCCGTCAGCAGCTGCATGTCCAAATCCTTTGCTTTCACTGGGAGGCAGTTTGACCCGGAAGTTCATCATCCCGTTGTTTTCCGTAGCAAGACCAAATTCGATATATCTTCGGTTTCTGGCCAGTGAACCATATAAAAACCCCGTTGCCTGCTCATAGTTCCACACATGGGTACAGGAGCCCATACAACATCCCGAACGGTCATTGCATCCTTCCCAGGCATAGAAGTTCCCATCCGAAATACGAAAACAGGTCTGTGTGCGTAAGGTGCTGGTATTGAATAATGCTGCTTCTTTCACTACTCCCGGCAGATCGCTGTTGCAGAAGGTCTGCACGAACAGCACTGTTTTCTTTTCCAGCTCCGGCAAGACTGGCAATACTTTACTGATCACATCCCATGCATCCTTATAGTGTTCCGAATAATAATTCAACAGCATGCTGTCCGACCAGGCTTTGCGGTTGGGAAAATCCCAGGTAAGATAAAAATCAAGGGTGTGCGTTTCCCCGGCCGGAATGGTCACTGACGCGGCCAGAGAAGCCATGGGTTTCTTTTCCAGCATGCCCGGGCGCTCTTCCAGCCGTCCGTCCCTGCTGAAATCGTCCCAGAAGTCCAGCAGGGAAGTACCCCATCGCCAGGGCTTCCAATGTGTACGGTAACTCACATGATCGGCTGTGGTGGTAACAGCCATGGTCCCCCATTGTTCGGCTGCGGGATTCACCCCTGAAGAAGACATGAAAATCCCTTTCAATCTTTTTTCCTCCCTGAATTCGTTCCGGTTTCCAATGGCCAATCCGCCATGACCATCTTCCCCTATAAAATTCTGCATGGAATAACAAACGGAGGCGTCAAGTTTGTCTCCTGAAACATTTTTCAATACCACCCGAAACAGGGCTAAAGGAATCCCGCTATTATCGGGATCGCCGGGAATCATAGGATTAAAAGCCTTGATCGTCACCCGGACAGGCACGGTGGAATCCCACAGGTGTACCTGTCCGAATGGATATGCCGCATCAAAGGAAGCATGCCGGAACCGGGGCCATCCATGATTGGTGGCTACCGCTCCGGAGGAACCTTCATAGGCAAACAACGGCACCGGCCCTTCCAGTATTTTGGTTATCTTTTTATCCCCTTTATGAACATATATTGCAAAAAAAGGAGCTGTTCTTTGTATCCCTGGTCCCGGATTATAACCTTTTGCCGGCCGGTTCATAATCTCCCAGTCCTGCAGGTTTCCCCTGCCACCAAGCGATACGGTGCCGGTGCCGATCCCTCCTATCGGTAAGGCAATTTTATCCAGATGGTGCTCATCGTAATGCTTTAATACCGGCCATTCCGGGGCCTGTCCGAATGAAAAAATATTGATCAGGCCTAACAAAGAAAACACCAATAGGAAATATGTCACTTTCATGTTTTAATATATTGGAAATTATAACATACAAAATTTTAATTATTTATATTTTTGCCTAAGGATCATCAAAATACTGATAAAAGTAAATAAGTTCCTGTATTCTCAAAAATTTTAATCTGTAAAATTCAATTTTTATCTTTTTACTTTTGTCAATTATCTTATATTTATTGTTTCAAAACATCCGGACAAACCATTTAATAAACTAATTTATGAACTACAAAGAATTTCCATTTTATCAACAAACGACACTCGAACTGATTTTTAACAATACCGTTGAGATCTACAGGAAGTTTTTCGGTTGGTTATTCTTTTTTAGTTTTTTGTTTCTGCTAATGATGAATGTTGTCTCCGGTTATCTAATAGCAGACAAGTTCCAGGACCTGGAGCATATAGTTGATCATCCCGAACTTATGGTTGGGGTTTTCAGCAGCCTTGGAAAATACTTATTTATTTGCTGGCTCGGATATTCATTGTACTATCTTTTCATTCATTATTTCATCATTATAAAATATCTGGAACCGGAAAAGAGCCATGGCGTCATGTTTATGGATATTCTTAAAAAATATTACCTGAAATATTTGATCATCACCCTGCTGTCGTCTTTCATCATTGGTCTGGGAACCATGATCGGAATATTGGCCTTTATCATTGGATCTGTTGTAGCGGCTATTTTCCTGGGCGTAAGTCTGGTTCCCATTACACCTATACTTATTGTAGAAGAAACAGGAATCTGGGAAACGATTAAAAGAAGTTTCCGGCTAGTGTTGAAAGATTTCTGGCAGGTTCTGGGCTTTCTGATCATTTTTTATCTCATTTACATGCTTTTCTCCTTGATCTTCGGAGCCATTGCCATGGCACCCTATGCCGGCGGTTTTTTCTTCAATATGCTGCATCCTGCTGAAGACACCTCGGCTATAACCAATTCATTTCAACTTCTGAACCAACCCGTTTACCTGATACTTAATTCGCTTTTAACCGCACTTATCACGCCCCTGGTTCCGGTTTTTACCGTTTTGATCTATTTTCATCTGAAATTCAAGGAAGACCAGGAAGGAGCAATGATTGTTGAAGGATGATCGATAAACGAAAGGAAAGCCTGAAGCACCAATGTTCGATGCTTAAAGGAAGATGGTCTTGGTATATAAAACGCTTATCGAAATTATTAACTGTAAGATTAACCTGGCCTATCATCTGGATTTGGCACTATACCAACATTTCAGCAAACTATAAGAGATCCATGATCACGGCATCATCCGGTGCGGTGAGGAAAAAATCACCCAGAGGTGCTTCTACTGACGGGTTCTTCTCATCATCCCGGTAAATCCGGAAAATCATCCACCGGTAATTTCCTGCCCGGGTCATCCATACATGCCGGATGATCCTGGGATCCCGGATGTTTTCCAGAATCCCCTGAAGCTATTTCTTTTCCAGCCAGAATGTTTCTTTCAGCCTAATATCCTCTGAACATAACTGACCCTCTTTATGTAATCCAGTCAAGTGCTCATCAATATGGCATAAAGCTTCTCTATGCTAATGCTTACGCCCCAAGGGCTATATACACTCATTTTTACATTTACATTCCCTATTCGCCATTCATCGTTCCAAACAGTCCCGTATTTCCTTTTTCCCATATCTTCATCAGGCTATCTACCAGTTCCGGTCGGGAAGCAGCAATATTCCGGTTTTCATAAGGATCGGCTTGGTGGTCATATAATTCGATAACCGGTTGGGCCTTTCTGAAATAATGAGTCAGGCGGTAACGGGATGTCCGCATGGTTATCCCGCGACGGTAATAGCTATAGGCGACCTCATGCCAGTCAGTATCAGCCGGATCTTTTAGCAAGGGAACAAAGCTTTTTCCGTCGACATGAAGCGTATCCCTGATGCCGCATAACTCCATCAAGGTAGGATAAATATCTACCGAGCTAACGATCTTGTCACAGACAGCATTCTGCTTCATGCCTGGCACCCGCATTATAAAAGCACTGCGCAGGGCCCATTCAAAGATAGTATGTTTTCCCCACACCCTGTCATCCCCCAGGTGCCAGCCATGATCACCCCATAAGATTATGATGGTATTATCAGCCAGCCTCAGCCGGTCGAGTTCATCTAGAACTATACCTACTTGAGCATCCACATAACTGATGGCAGCAAAATAGGCATGCCTGAGTTTCCGTGCGTAGGCATTCGACACCGGCTTTTCCAGCGAGGGGTGTTCTTCCCCCAACTTATAGGAGTTGAACTCTCCGCTGTTATGCAAGCTGGCAGGATTGACATCCTGGGGAATATCAGGCGACGAAGTCAGAGGTAGCATGTTTTCGTTATATATGTCCCAGTATTTTTTAGGAGCATTGAAAGGTAAATGTGGTTTAAAAAAACCTACACCCAAAAAGAAAGGTTGTTTTTTTCCGGCCAGTTCCCGGAGTTTTTTGATGGCCAATTGTGCTGTAAGTCCGTCAGGATACCCGCTATCCGGAACTTCAGCACACTCATAGGGTTTTACCTCGTATTTTCTTGCATTGCGGTTACTACCATCGGCATATCCGAAAAAGGCATTCCATCCGGTGCCCCATTTGCCGGCATCAAACAACATCTCATCCCAACTGTGCGGGAGTTCCAGCGGAGCCCCTTTCGGACTTCCAAGATACGGATAAAGCCTTCCGTCTACATAGTGACTTATCTTCCCAATACCCACTGTATAATAACCATGATTACGTAAACGTTCAATAAATGTCTCTGGAGCATTATGTATCTTTGCCTCTCCGACATAATGCCGGCAGGCATCATTGGAGAGAGCGCCCCTGTCACGTGGTAAGAAACCGGTAAGTAAGCTGTAGCGGGAAGCTCCACAGGTAGGCACCGTAACAAACTCGTTCCTGAACAATATTCCCTGTCGCGCCAACCTGTCCATATTCGGGCTTTTAATGAATGTATCCCCGTAACAATGCAACTCGGGCCGTAAATCATCCACAAAAAAAAACAATACATTAGGCTTCACCAGTTGTTTTGTATGGGGATTACAGAAAAAAAAACCGAAAACAATCAAAATGATACCAACCAAAAATAAACAGCTTTTACGCATCAGACGTGATTATGTTAAGAATATAAAACCAAATTATTATAAAAAAGGCTATTTTACCAAATAATAAAACAAAAAATATTAAATAATTTTTGCGTGTACGCACACGCAAGTAAAAATATGTTGTATCTTTGCAATAGGACTATCTCTAATAAGACAAGATAATGAAAAAAGTAAGTATCAAAGACATAGCGGAAAAAGCCAATGTGTCGATTGGAACGGTAGACCGTGTCATTCACAATCGTGGCAGGGTATCGGAAAATACCCGGGAAAAGGTTCTTGCAATATGCCGGGAGATGGATTATCAGCCCAATGTTCTGGCCCAGCGACTGGCATCAGACAAGACCTTTGTTTTTGCGACCTTCACTCCGAAGCCCAAAAGAGACAATTCGTACTGGAAAACGCCTCTGGACGGTATCAGAAAAGCAGCTGACGAACTGTCGGGTTACCGGGTCCGGGTAAAGTCCTATTTTTACGATCAGGAAAATGAAGAATCGTTCAGGCAGGAATCCCTGAATATTTTACTGGAGAAACCAGACGGGGTCCTGATTGCTCCGCTGTTTCATCGCGAAGCCCGGGATCTGGCCCGGAAACTGGAATCTTACGATATCCCTTTTGTTTTTATTGACTCAAAAGTGGAGGATACCAATTACCTCAGTTATTTCGGACAGGATTCTTTTCGCAGCGGATATCTTGCCGGCCGTTTGATCTGGTTTCACCTGAAAAAGAAAGGAGAAGTGATCATTGTCAATTTCTCCTCCGACCTTGAAAACCATGTGCATTTGAAAAACAGGGAGAAGGGATTGAAGCAGTTCATGGAAAACCATCATTTCAGGGGAACATTGACAAGTCTGACCATAGATCCCAAAGAAGAGCTGGTACTTACCCACACGCTTTATGAAAGGCTGCATCACAAGACTCAGGGTCTGTTTGTCACCTCCTCGGCTCATAAGGTGGCCCGGAGTCTTCAGAAAATCGGCAAAGACAATGTTCTTTTCGTCGGTTATGACCTGACTCCCGACAACGTAAATTACCTGAACAAAGGAATCATTGATGTTCTCCTGTGCCAGAAACCCATGGCCCAGGGCCACGAGGGCATTATGGCACTCTTCAACCATTTGGTCAGAAAGAGAAAGGTGGAAAAAGACCACTCCATGCCCATCGAAATAGTGGTGAAGGAAAATTATCAGGATTATTCGGATTTTTAAGACAGGAGACTTGTCATTCCGGTTTATATCTAAATAAATACAAAATGGAAACACTCAATTTTGATGATCTGAAAGAAAAAGTTTGTGTTTTGACCGGGGGTGGAGGAGCTATTGGCGCTTCGCTGGCAGAGTTTCTGGCATATAGTGGTGTACGCATGGCCATTCTGGACCTTAACGGAGCGCGTGCGAAGGAAGTGGCCGAACATGTCAAACGGGAAACGGGCACCCCTGCTCTGGGGATCAAGACCAATGTTCTGGAGAAAGAATCCCTGGAGCAGGCCAGAGAGACCATTCATGAAGAATTCGGAAAGGTGAATTTTCTAATCAACGCTGCCGGGGGCAACTCTCCCAAGGGAACCACGGAGGCAGAGTTTCTGGAATCGATATCGGATAAGGATCTGGAAAAATCCATCTATGGTCTTGACATAGAAGGGTTCCGCTGGGTCTTTGACCTAAACCTTTCCGGCACCCTGCTCCCGACCCTCATATTTACCAGGGATATGTTGAAGCTGGGTAGTGGCGCCGTGGTCAATTTTTCTTCCATGAGTGCTCTGCGTCCCTTAACACGCGTAGGAGCATATTCCGCCGCCAAAGCTGCCGTCACCAATCTGACCGAATGGTTAGCCGTGCATCTGGCAAAAAAGAACATCCGCGTAAACGCCGTGGCACCCGGGTTCTTCGTGGGAGAACAAAATCGTTTTCTCCTCTTTGATGAAAAGACAGGAGAATTATCCCCCCGGGGCAATAAGATTATCATGAACACCCCCATGGGAAGATTCGGAGATTTTGAGGAAATCCACGGTACGGTAGCCTTCCTCCTATCCGGTATGGCCAGCTACATCACAGGCGTAACCATACCGATTGACGGAGGTTTTAACGCTTACTCTGGCGTTTAACAACCCTATTGTTGACTGTAAATGATTAATATTTCCCTTATGGAACAGGTATTCATCTGAACTTCGAACATAAGGCTTTAGCGAATTGTATCATAAATGAATTACTTAAAAAGATCTTACAAAAATGAAAAAAAACGTAATCGTTGCACAGTCCGGAGGACCCTCCCCGGTCATCAACAATTCATTACGCGGGATCATTGAGGCCTGCAGGTCTTATCCCGGTCATTTCGGGACCCTTTATGCCGGATGGCACGGGATTGAGGGAGTGTTGAAGGAAGAGTTGCTGGATCTCTCGGCCCAGAAAGAAGAAGAAATCGCTTTGCTGAAAAACACTCCGGCAGCAGGCAGTATCGGCACCTGTCGTTATAAACTGAAAGAGCATCAGGACAAGGATTTTGAACGTATTGTAGAAGTGTTCCGTGCACATAATGTAGGATACTTCTTTTACATCGGCGGCAACGACTCTCAACACACCGCTTATAAAGTCAGCGAGATATGCCGGGAAAAAGGGCTGGATGTCATTGCTGTAGGCGTACCCAAGACGATTGACAATGACGTGGGTGACAGTGCATTTAAGCTGATCGACCATACGCCCGGGTATGGCAGTGTGGCCCGTTACTGGAGTCACATTGTACAAAATGCAGAAGAGGAAAACCGGGGTTCTTCGCCGGCCGATCCGGTGCTGGTATTACAAGCCATGGGCCGCAAGATCGGATATATCCCGGCAGCAGCCCGTCTGGCTGACCCCGAAAGAAAAACACCTTTGCAGATATACCTGGCTGAATCCGGGGTCAGTCTGCCCGAACTGGCAGACAATGTCAACGACCAGCTTAAAAAAGACGGCCGTTGTCTGGTGGTGGTGAGCGAAGGCTTTGATGCCGGAGATCCGGGAGATGTGAAAGACTCGTTCGGACATACCAACTTCGGAGCTACTAAAATAACAGTCTATCAGACCATCATCAACTACCTGAACGAAAAAGGACTGAAAGCCCGGGGAGCCGCCCGTGGTCAGGTAATGGGCACCGACCAGCGCGATACTGCCATCTATGCCTCTACCGTAGACCTGGATGAAGCTTTTCAGGTGGGGAAAAAGGCTGTAGAAATCGCCATTCATGACGGCAACGGCTGGATGGCCACTATCCTGAGGTATCCGGGACCGATCTACACCGTACACTACGATAAGGTGCCGCTGGAAAAAGTGGCGCTGTCTGAACGTACCTTCCCTGAAAAGTGGATTGCCGCAAACCGGAGAGATGTGACAGATGCATTCCTCGAATACGTCCGACCCCTCATCGGCAGTGATTGGCCCTCCGTACCGCTGGTGAACGGCATCCAGCGTTTTACACGCTTTGAACCCATCTTCGCACAACAAAAACTGAGAAAATATACACCACAAGCTTATCAATAAAACTAATGCAGATCATGCAGATCAGTACAGGAAAAAAGAGAGAAATCTGCGTGTATCTGCAAAATCTCCATGAAACTAAAAAATGAAATAAACCATGGATTATCAGAAAATCTTGAAAGATCTTAAGCCGGAAAAAGAATTTTTCATTGGCATTGATTCCGACGGCTGTGTATTCGACTCAATGGAGCCAAAGCAGAAAGAGTTTTTCTGTCCCAATGTACTTCGGTATTTCGGGTTGTTACCGGTTTCGAAAGTCGCCCGTGAGACCTGGGAGTTTGTCAATCTTTACTCCCGTACCCGTGGTATCAACCGTTTCCTGGCCCTGTTGGAATTTGCACGTTTACTGTCGGACCGTCCCGAGGTAGCCGCACGCGGCCTGGAGGCTCCTGACTTCTCATCCCTGAAAACCTGGACCCGAAAAGAAACCAAATTGGGAAATCCTGCCCTGAAGGAATATGCCTCACACACCGATGATGCCATGATCCACCGGGTGCTGGAATGGTCGGAGAAGGTAAATGAAGAGATCGGCATGTGGGTAAAAGGACTCAAACCTTTTACCGGAGTGCGCGAATCTTTGGAGATCATCAAAGACAAGGCCGATGCCATGGTGGTCTCACAAACACCGGTAGAAGCCCTGGAAAGAGAATGGGAAGAAAACGGCATCGGAGGCTACGTACGCATCATCGCCGGCCAGGAATACGGTACCAAAACGGAGCATCTGGCACTGGCCGCCAAAGGAAAATATGCGGATGATCACATCCTGATGGTAGGAGATGCTCCGGGCGACATGAAAGCTGCCCGCACTAACGGGGTACTCTTCTTTCCTGTCAACCCCGGCCATGAAGAAGCATCGTGGGAACGACTCCACAAGGAAGCACTGGACAGGTTCTTTGAAGGCACCTATGCCGGAGCATATGAGGAAGCTTTGGTGAAAGAATTTGATAAATATTTGCCGGAAGAACCGAACTGGAAAAAATAAAATCTCAACCCTCAAACTCCACATGGGTTCGATGAGAGACTCATGTAGTTTGATAGTTTGACACGTATTTCTCTTTCTGAAGATCAGGCAGGGGAGTTGTTTTCTGAAATTTTTAGTTTTAATTTTTTACACTTATGATCTATTTTGAAGCCGGTTCAACAAAAACAGTCCTAAGCTCGGGGGATCTCCGGGAAGGTCTTTTTAACGCTTTGGACAAGGCCGGCAGGTTTCACAGGGTACTGGTCATCCCCCCCGATATGACACGTTTCCATTCGCGTGCCGGCGAGCTTACCCGCTATGCCCTGGAATATTTTGGCCGGGCCCTCACCGATATTCTCCCGGCACTGGGCACTCACACGCCTATGACACCGGAACAAATCAAAGCAATGTTTGGGGATGTCCCGCTTTCCTTGTTTCGTGAGCACAACTGGCGTAAGGATGTCATCACCCTGGGCAATGTTCCCGGGGATTATATCCGTGAGATCACCCGGGGTAAACTGTCATTCGACTGGCCGGCCCAGGTAAACCGGCTTCTGAAAGAAGGTGGCCACGACCTGATCCTTTCTCCCGGACAGGTGGTGCCCCACGAAGTAATCGGCATGGCCAACTACAACAAAAATATTTTTGTGGGTACAGGAGGTTATGAAGGTATCAATAAAAGTCATTTTATAGGTGCTGTATACGGCATGGAAAGGATTATGGGACGGGCTGACAACCCGGTCAGATCGGTACTGAACAAAGCTTCCGAAATGTTTGGAAACCAACTCCCCCCGATTCTGTATATACTGACTGTGATCGGCATGGATGAAAACGACCGGCTTGTAACCCGTGGTCTCTTTATCGGTGATGACGACGAAGTCTTTTACCGGGCTGCAGAACTCTCCGCCAGCGTAAATATCCAACTGCTTGACAAGCCGCTGAAAAAGGTGATAGTGTATCTGGATCCTCTGGAATATAAAAGCACCTGGCTGGGCAATAAAGCCATCTACCGCACACGCATGGCTCTGGCCGACGGCGGGGAGCTGATCATTCTGGCTCCCGGAGTGTTTGAGTTCGGTGAGGACAAGGAGATAGACCGGTTGATACGAAAATACGGTTATTTCGGCACAGACATCACTCTGAAGCATGTGGAAAACAACCGCGACCTGGCCAATAATCTGGCTGCTGCCGCCCACCTTATCCACGGATCCTCCGAAGGAAGATTTCACATCACATACTGTCCCGGACATCTTACCAGAGAAGAAGTGGAACAAACAGGCTTCAGTTATGGCAACCTTGATGAGATGGGAAAAAAATATAACACAGCTTCCCTGAAAGACGGATTCAACACCCTTCCTAATGGAGAGGAGATATTTTTTATTTCCAACCCGGCCCTGGGACTATGGGCTGAAAAAGAAAAATTTTTAAACAACTCTTTATGAAACAGATCAACTGGGGTATCATTGGTTGCGGCAAAGTAACCGAAAAAAAGAGTGGGCCTGCCTTTAACAAGGTAGAAGGCTCCCGTCTTGTTGCCGTCATGCGTCGCAATGCCGCGCTGGCCCGGGACTACGCTCGCCGTCACGGGATTCCCCGCTGGTATGACAAAGCTAAGGATCTTATCAATGATCCGGAAGTTAATGCCATTTATGTTGCCACTCCTCCTTCCTCGCACGCAGAATATGCCATTGCAGCCATGCGGGCCGGCAAACCGGTATATGTCGAAAAGCCCATGGCCCGCACCTATGAAGAGTGTCTGGAAATGAACCGTGTCTCGGCAGAAACCGGTATGCCGCTTTTTGTAGCCTACTATCGCCGCCGGCTGCCGGGGTTCCTGAAGATCAAGGAATGGCTGGAAACCGGAAAGATAGGCACCCCCAGACTGGTATCCCTGCGTCTGTTATTGCCTCCCCGCCGGGAAGACCTGGACCGTCACAACCCGCCATGGCACGTGATCCCGGAGATATCGGGAGCCGGCTATTTCTACGACCTGGCTTCGCACCAGTTCGATATCCTCGACTTTTTTTTCGGTCCCGTGAAAAAAACGCAATCGGTAGTCACCAATATGGCCGGTCTGTATGAAGCGGAAGATACGGTAGTGGCTGATTTTACCTTTGACACAGGTGTGCTGGGCCAGGGCATGTGGCATTTTGCCGCCACCCCGGAAGACAAGACCGATACCCTGACCATATACGGATCGGAAGGATCCATTCATTTTTCCACATTCGAGACAATTCCAGTCAGACTGGTCACCGGAACGGGTACCAGTGAATATCATTATAACAACCCGGAAAATATACAATTTAACCTTATCAAAACCGTAGTGGAAGAACTGCAAGGAAAAGGCAAAGGGCTGTGCCCGAGTACAGGTATATCGGCTGCCCGCACCAGCCGTATCCTGGAGAACATTGTCAAATCATATTACGTAAAAAGATGAAAGTCATTGCAGACGATAAAATCCCTTTTTTAAGGGGGGTGTTGGAACCTTATGCGGAAGTAAACTATCTGCCCGGGGCAAATATCTGCCGCAAGGATCTGTTGGATGCGGATGCTCTGATCACCCGCACCCGCACTATGATAAACCGGAACCTGCTGGAGGGAACCCCGGTCAGGTTCATCGCTTCAGCCACCATCGGTTATGATCACATTGACACGGCGTATCTGGCAGAAAAAGGGATCCGCTGGACCAATGCGCCTGGATGCAACTCCGGCTCGGTAATGCAATATATCGCAGCCGTTCTGGCCTGGCTGGGACACAACAGGAACATCCGTTTCAAAGATACTACCCTGGGCATCATCGGAGTGGGACATGTAGGCTCAAAAGTTGCACACATGGCCGGAGCGCTGGGTATGAACATCCTGCTTAATGACCCGCCTCGTCAGCGAAAAGAAGGGTCTGCAGTATTTGTTTCCCTCACCCGCCTTTTGCAGGAAGCCGATATTGTCACGCTGCACGTGCCGCTGAACAAAACCGGTGAAGATAAAACCCTGGGTATGGTAAACGAGCTTTTTATGAGCCGCCTGAAACCGGGAGCCATCCTGATTAACAGTTCCCGGGGCCCTGTGGTGGAAGATGCGGTTTTGAGAGAAGCCATGCGCTCGGGACACCTGAAAGGACTGGTATTAGACGTATGGAACCACGAACCGGACATAGATCTGTCTCTTATGGAAGTTACCGACATTGCCACGCCTCATATTGCCGGGTATTCGGCTGATGGCAAAGCCAACGGCGCTTCCATGTCTGTGCAGGCTCTTTCCCGCTTTTTCGACCTGCCACTAACCAACTGGTATCCCGAGAATATACCCCCGCCGGAAAACCCCGTTATAACCCTCCGTAATGATCAGAAAGACCCGCAGGAAACACTGATAAAAGCCATCCTGCACACCTATCCCATCGAAAGGGATGATAAAAATCTCAGAAACAATCCCGGACAATTTGAATACTTACGGGGAAATTATCCTGTCAGAAGAGAATTTCATAATTACTCTATTGATATGAAAAAAGAAAACCGGATATTAAACAAAATGTTCGAAACTTTGGGTTTTAACATTATAAAATAATCAACTATGAAAAAGAAAGCAGATATTGGATTGATTGGCCTTGCCGTTATGGGTGAGAACCTGGTACTCAACATGGAGAACAAAGGTTTCACCGTAGCTGTCTTTAACCGAACCGTTGAGAAAGTGGACCGCTTCATAAACGGAAGAGGGAAAGGAAAGAACTTTATCGGGACCCACACCCTGGAGGAGTTGGTAGAATCACTGGAGCGTCCGCGCAAGGTGATGATGCTGGTGAAAGCCGGCAAACCGGTGGATGACTTTATTGAAAAGCTGATCCCTCTTCTGGACCCGGGTGACATCATCATCGATGGAGGCAATTCTCATTTCCCTGACACCATCCGTCGCACAAAATATGTGGAAAGCAAAGGCCTTTTGTACATCGGTACCGGGGTATCTGGTGGCGAAGAAGGAGCCCTGGCCGGTCCTTCCCTGATGCCGGGCGGATCAAGGAAAGCCTGGCCGCACGTTAAAGACATATTCCAGAAGATCAGCGCCAAGGTGAAAGATGGGACTCCTTGTGCCGACTGGGTAGGCGATAACGGGGCAGGTCATTTCGTCAAGATGGTACACAACGGCATCGAATACGGAGACATGCAGTTGATATCGGAAGCCTATTTTATCATGAAGAAACTGCTGGGCATGACCGCAGATGAGATGCATGAGGTCTTTGCCGAATGGAACAATGGAGAACTCGACAGTTATCTTATCAGCATCACTGCGGATATTATGGCTTTCAAAGATAAGGACGGAGAGCCGCTGGTGGAAAAGATTCTGGATGCTGCCGGACAGAAAGGCACCGGCAAATGGACCGGTATTGCCGCCCTCAATGAAGGCGTGCCTCTGACACTGATTGTCGAGTCGGTGTTTGCCAGAGCCCTGTCGGCACAGAAGGAAGAAAGGGTTGCTGCCTCCAAAGAACTATCGGGGCCGCAACCTGCTTTTGAAGGAGATAAGAAAGCTTTTATCGAAGAGCTGCGCACGGCCTTGTATGCCTCAAAAATCATCTCTTACGCTCAGGGTTACACCCTGATGCGTGATGCTGCCAGGACCTATGACTGGGATCTGGATTTCGGCCGCATTGCTCAGCTGTGGAGAGGAGGATGTATCATCCGTTCCGCTTTTCTCGACAAAATCTATGAGGCGTACCGCAATAATCCGAACCTGCCCAACCTGATCCTGGATCCCTATTTCAAATCCATCGTCGAAGGAGCCCAGACAGGCTGGCGCAAAGTGGTGAGCGTGGCCTTGTATAACGGCCTGCCCGTTCCTTCCATGGCTGCTGCCCTCACCTATTTTGACGGGTATCGTACCGACCGCCTGCCGGCCAACCTGCTGCAGGCACAGCGCGATTATTTCGGCGCTCATACTTACGAACGCATTGACCGGCCACGGGGTGAGTTCTTCCACACTAACTGGACCGGACACGGAGGAGATACCGCTTCAACAACCTATAATGCATAAACATCTCCCCTCCCCTCTCCCCACGGAGTAGGGAGGGGGAGTGACTCTAAAGCAAAACGCATTGATCATGAAATCATTTCTTGACGAGAATTTCCTATTACAGAATAAAACGGCTGAACGCTTGTATCATGACTATGCCGAGCCGCAGCCTGTCATTGACTTCCACTGTCACCTGCCTGTAAAGGACATTGCCGAAGATCACCGGTTTCGGGATCTGCAGGAGATATGGCTGGCAGGAGATCACTATAAATGGAGGGCTATGCGCACCAACGGGGTGGACGAAAGATACTGCACCGGGGAGGCTTCCCCCTGGGAGAAGTTTGAAAAGTGGGCCGGCACAGTGCCTTACACCGTACGTAACCCCCTGTATCATTGGACACACCTGGAGCTAAAACGATATTTCGGTATCACGGACCTGCTCAACCCGGATACAGCAAAAAAAATATGGGATACTGCCAACAGGAAACTGCAACAACCGGATTATTCCTGCCGGAACCTTCTGAAAAAAATGAACGTGGTGGTGGTGTGTACTACCGATGACCCGGCAGATTCGCTGAAAGATCATGAAAAGCTGCAGGCAGACTTCCCCGAGGTGAAGGTTTATCCGGCTTTCCGTCCCGACAAAGCCATGGCAGTGGAAAATCCGGAATCTTACAATGCATATCTCAATAAACTGGCAGAGGCAGCGGATACGGAGATCTCCTGCTACCAGGATCTGCTGGAAGCACTCCGCAAAAGACATGATTTTTTCAACGATCATGGCTGCCGTCTCTCTGATCACGGTATAGACACGTTCTATGCCGAAGAATACACGGAAGAGGAAGTAGACAAAATTTTCCGCAAAGTCCGTACAGGAAAAAAAGTGTCTTTTTCAGAAGCAGGAAAGATTAAAACAGCGCTATTGACAGCTTTTGCGGAAATGGACTACGAGAGGGGCTGGGTACAACAGTACCATTACGGAGCTATGCGCAACAACAACACCCTGATGTATAAAAAACTAGGGGCGGATACGGGATTTGATTCCATAGACGATCTTCCGGTGGCCAGAAAAATGAGTCGTTTTCTGGACCGTCTGGCCAGCCGTGAAAAACTGACCAGGACTATCCTTTACAATCTGAATCCGGCCGACAATGAACTGGTGGCCACTATGACAGGTAATTTCCAGGACGGCAGTGTGCCGGGGAAGATTCAGTTTGGCGCTGCCTGGTGGTTCCTCGATCAAAAAGAAGGTATGGAAAAACAACTCAATACCCTCTCGTCCCTGGGTCTCCTCAGCCGGTTCGTAGGTATGCTCACCGACTCCAGAAGTTTCATGTCTTATCCCCGACACGAATACTTCAGGCGCATCCTGTGTAACCTGATAGGAGATGATGTGGAAAAAGGCCTTTTACCGGCTGATGATTCCCTGCTGGGCCCCATGGTTCAAAATATTTGTTACAATAATGCCAAAGAATATTTCAACTTTTAAAAAACTATGTATTTTTGCGCCTGTTTTACCATTCATAAATTATTCAAATAAAATAATCACTATAAATTATGGATACAATCTCCAAAAGAGCTGCTGACAATATCAGGATCTTGTCTGCCGCTATGGTTGAAAAAGCACAGTCGGGCCATCCCGGCGGAGCTATGGGTGGAGCTGATTTTATACATATCCTCTATTCAGAGTTTCTGAATTTCGATCCTTCGGATATGACCTGGCCTAACAGAGACCGGTTTTTCCTGGATCCGGGTCACATGTCACCCATGCTCTATTCAGAACTAACCCTAACGGGGCATTTCTCACTGGAAGATCTGAAAAACTTCCGGCAATGGGGCAGTCCCACGCCGGGACATCCTGAAAAAGACCTCAAGAGAGGTATTGAGAATACCTCCGGGCCGCTGGGGCAAGGTCATGTGATGGCTGTGGGAGCAGCCATTGCCGAGCGGTTTCTGGAAGCCCGTTTTGGTAACTGGATGGAACACAAAATCTACACTTATATCTCCGACGGAGGTATACAGGAAGAGATATCGCAGGGAGCAGGCCGTCTGGCCGGACATCTGGGCCTCGGTAACCTCATCATGTTCTATGACTCAAATGATATCCAACTTTCTTCGGAAACCAGCGATGTGACTTCCGAAAACACAGCCATGAAATATGAAGCCTGGGGCTGGCATGTGCAGTCTATCAATGGCAACGATCATGATGCTATCCGAAAAGCTTTGCGTGAAGCACAAAAAGTAACAGACAGACCTTCTCTGATCATAGGGAAGACAGTGATGGGGAAAGGGGCTGTTGATGAAGACGGAAATAGTTTTGAACACAAGGTATCCACACACGGTATGCCGTTGAGCAAAGCTGGTGGTGACTTCAAAAAAACCGTGGAGAACCTGGGCGGAGACCCCGACAATCCGTTCATGATTTTTCCGGAAGTATCAGATTTCTACAGTAAGGTGCTGAAAGAAAAACGGGAGTATGCCGAATGGAAAAAAGGAGAACAGGCCAAATGGGAAAAAACCAATCCCGAACTGGCTGAGAAATGGAACCGTTATTTTTCAAATTCACTGCCTAAGCTAGACTTTAGTGAGATCGACCAGAAAGAAAATATTGCCACAAGGGCTGCTTCCGGAGCTGTACTCGGCTGGCTGGCCGACAAGGTCGACAATATTATCGTCGCCTCTGCTGACTTGTCCAATAGTGACAAAACGGATGCTTTCCTGAAAAAAACCAAAATACTGAAACGCGGTGATTTCTCCGGTTCTTTCCTTCAGGCAGGTGTCTCCGAGCTTACCATGGCAGCTATAGCCAACGGCATCGCTTTACACGGAGGGATCATTCCTGTAACCGGGACTTTCTTCGTTTTTTCCGATTATATGAAGCCGGCGGTGCGTATGGCTGCCCTTATGGAACTGCCTGTTAAATATGTCTGGACTCATGATGCATTTCGCGTAGGAGAAGACGGTCCTACTCACCAGCCGGTAGAGCAGGAAGCTCAGATCCGGCTATTGGAACAAATGAAAAACCATTCCTACAAAAACTCTATGCTGGTGTTACGTCCTGCTGATGCCAACGAAACAACCGCAGCCTGGAAAATGGCATTGGAAAACCACGATACACCCACAGCGCTTATCCTCTCCCGACAAAGTATCAAAGACCTTCCTGCCAGGACATCACGCTATGAAGAAGCCCAGCAGGCTGTCAAAGGAGCCTATATCGTTACCAAAGATCCCGGTAAACCTGACGTGGTGCTTGTTGCAAACGGATCTGAAATATCTACATTGTTGGAAAGTGCAGAAATACTCAGAAAAGAGAAAGGTCTCTCCGTACAAATCGTATCAGCTATATCCGAAGGCCTTTTCAGACAGCAGTCTGAAGAATACCGCCGGGAAGTATTGCCTGAAGATATCCCAACCTTCGGCCTGACAGCAGGACTTCCCAGCACACTGCAAGGCCTGGTGGGATGCAAGGGCTTTGTTTACGGAATGCGTTCTTTCGGTTACTCTGCCCCCTATAAGGTACTGGATGAAAAAATGGGATTCACCGGTGAACATATTTATGAAGAGATCATCGCTTTCCTGGGAATCCGGTAATAACACATTTCAACAAAAAAAAGCCCGCTCTGCTGAACGGGCTTTTTTATTGCACGGCTGTTGACAATCAATCCAACAATTCAGCCAGTTTCTTTTTCAATGCATCTCCTCTGAGGTTCTTAGCGATGATCTTGCCATCTTTATCCAATAGAAAATTAGATGGGATGGAACGTACTCCGTACTCTTTGGCAACAACAGCTTTCCATCCTTTCAGATCGGAAACCTGTGTCCAGAGCAGCCCGTCCTTCTTAATGGCTTTAACCCAGTTGTCCCGGTCATCATCCAGAGAAACGCCTATAATATCAAATCCTTTGTCATGATATTTTTTATAGGTTTTCAAAAGATTAGGGTTCTCGACACGACAGGGGCTGCACCAGCCAGCCCAGAAATCAATTAACAGATAATTTCCGAAAAGGGAAGAAAGGGTCACCTCTTTCCCTGTAGTATCCGGCAGGGTGAAGTCCGGGGCCGGTTGGCCTATGGCTACTTTTTTCTTGGCTTCGGCCCATTCACGTAATTCCTTTACAAAACCTATTTGATTAAAAGAAGTATCCATCTGATCAAGATACTTTTCCATCTCTTCCCCTTCCATGCTATAAGCCATACTTCTCAACAAATAGGGAGATACCAGAGATTGAGGATGTTTCTCCATAAATTTTTTCTCAACTTCTTTCTGCTCTTTGGTGATTGAGTCATATTCATCCTCGATCTTTTTTGCCAAGTCTTCATTCCCCGTCATTTTTGCCTGCTGCCATTTGCTGTACAGGTTTTTAAATTGTTTTTCAAAAGGTTTCATGGTCTCCTGATATGCATTATATTCATCCTGATAAGGAGAACCTTCAGCTTTTGCAAGCCAGAGGGAATCAACATTCCCGGTAATTTTCAACTTATTGTTTTCAAGAAACAACAACAGGTAACCACGCTTGTCCTGCACCTGAAGATAATACACATCGGGATGCTCCAGTGTTCCCTCCATTTTGAAGTTTCCATCTTTTATCTCGGCCGAATCAACATGTACGATTTTCTGATTTTCTTGTTTTGATAGATAAACTTTCCCCGCCACAGCCCCATCCAGGTGGCCTGTGATCTTATAACGGGGCGTATTGTTACAAGCCCAGAAGCCTGCAACCATAACCAATAGAAAAATAACTTTTTTCATTCGTAAAAAATTAGATGATTAAATAAAATACTATAAATAATTGTGTTGTTAAAGGTTGTAAAGATAGGGATAAACAAATGATTAAAAAGTATTTCACTTAACAAAAATAATTTAGAAGTATATCCCGGGCTGCCTTGTATGGATCTGCTTTTCTTTCCAGAACCACCTTCTCTGTTTCTTCAATTTTCTTCCTGATTTTCTCATCTCCATAAAAGTGTTGCTTCAGTCCTTCGTTCAGGACCTCAAAAAACCAGTAGCGTGCCTGCTGTTTACGTCTCTCGTCAAAATAGCCGTTACCTCTGGTAAAAGCTATATATTCCAATAGGTTATCCCAAGTTTCCTTAATCCCTTTGTTTTCAACTACCGAACAAGTTCTCACGCGAGGCAGCCATCCGGAGGCAGGTATGGGAAAAAGATGCAGAGCCGATTCATATTCTTTTACCGCTTTGGCGGCTGCTTCCCGGTTTTCCCCATCGGCTTTGGTGATAAGGATCATATCTGCCATTTCCATAATCCCTCTTTTCATACCTTGTATCTCATCGCCGGCGCCAGCCAACATCAGCAACAGGAAGAAGTCTACCATAGAATGTACAGCTACTTCGGATTGTCCCACTCCGACGGTCTCGACAAAAACCACCTCATAGCCGGCAGCTTCGCACAACAGGATTGTTTCGCGGGTTCTGGATGCCACACCCCCCAGAGAGCCTGCCGAGGGGGAGGGTCTTATAAAAGCATTCGGGCTGGCAGCCAGTCTTTCCATACGGGTTTTATCCCCCAGAATGCTCCCTCCGCTTTTTTGACTGGATGGATCAATAGCCAAAATGGCCAGTTTTTTACCATTTTCGGTCAGATAAACACCCAGCGCCTCAATAAAACTGCTCTTCCCTACACCGGGGACCCCGGTAATTCCTAAACGTATGCTACCGCCGGCATGAGGCAGACATCCTGCCAGAATCTCTCCGGCCAGAGCCTGGTGGGCCGGCAACGAACTCTCCAGCAAAGTGATCGCCTGGCTCAACAGGGAGATGTCGCCAGAAAGAATACCCTGAATGTACTCTTCCGGTGTCAATAGTTTTTTCTTTTTCCGTATAAAATCATTGACTGCCCTGGGGTTGATCCCCTGTGCCGAAAGAGTTTCTTCTTTTTTTTCTTTTCCTTCCACTTTCTGCAACCTTGTTTCAGTCACGAAGATATAAAAAAATGGGATGCAAGATTTGCATCCCATAAATGTCAATAACAACTGTAATTTTATTTTTTCTCTGCCGGTGGTTCTACGATCCCTGTGATCCTCAACATGATGGTTGGACTATCCGGATCGTTGGTGATCACCGTAATGGACTTGTTCTGACGTCCCTTGTAAGCACCCGTATGGAATATCGCCTTTATATTACTGGATTGTCCCGGCTTGATCACTCTCTCTTTCGGGCTGACGGCAGTACACCCGCAACTTGAACGCACTTTATGAATCACCAGATCACTTTTGCCGGTATTGGTAAATACAAATTCATGTTCTATTTGGGAACGTTGCGGAGCCTTTCCAAAATCATAACTTTTTTCCTTAAAACTGATATGAGGAGCCTTCGCCCGTTGTTCGGGCGTAAGCTTACTGAAATCCTGCTCTATGGAAGCGGAAATCACCAGTCTTGAATTACTTTGCTCTTTGCCGTTGAGCTTCAGCCATACCCGGTCAATCACAAAACCCCAGTCATTTTTCTTACTTGCATCATAAGTCACTTCGATGTAACCTTTCTGGTTGGGTTTCAGAACCTGCGGAACAGCTTTTAACGTTAGATGCGGCGGGACCCGGGTGAATTCAATTTTTATATCATGGTCTGACGTATTAATCAACTCATCTTTCCTCACTTTTTTTTGGTTCTTGTAAGTCCTGGTAAAAGCTATATGGTTGGTTTTCAGCCTAAGCCCGTCAATCTCATAAGGATAAATATCTTTTACCGTTTTGGGACGAGGCTCCACAAAGCCCATGATCCTCAACATCACCGGGCCGGATGAAGAATTGGAATATATAGTAATGGTTTTGGAAAACTTGTTGGGTCGGTTTCTCGGATTATAGGCTACCCGTATAAAACCTTCCCCTCCGGGAGGAATCGGCTCTTTCGACCAGGTAGGCGTGGTACAACCACACGAGGACACCACCCGCTGAATGATCAAAGGCTGACTGCCTGTATTCCTGAATGCGAAATCATGGGTAACAACCCCTGCTTCCTCTTTGATCCTGCCAAAGTCATAGATCTTCTCCTTAAAGGCAATGTTCGGCGCTTTCTGTTGGGAAAGCACCGGAAGTCCAATGGCCATTATCGCAATCACCACTACAAGCCTGTAATAAACTTTCATTTT
>Ga0209834_10000344_pt1 | contig 28831 bp, 28 predicted proteins | sample Mar14236cmmetaG_FD_184134 | JGI IMG/M metagenome (GOLD analysis project Ga0209834, IMG submission 184134) | Marine hydrothermal vent microbial communities from Guaymas Basin, Gulf of California to study Microbial Dark Matter (Phase II) - Marker... ... | reverse complement strand
GTGTAATGAATTACAGGCAGATAGTGGCAGCTTCAGGCTGTCATTCAGTTAATTAACCTCAACTTTGAACCGATCAAAAGCCTGATTGCAAACGGCACAATGGTAATCATACCTTTGTAATTCATATTGCGCACTAATTTTCATAGAAGCGTCAAAGGGCCTCCTTAACAGCGGTAATCCGCAGTTAGGACATAAATACTCATTGGCAACCTCAACTGTTTTTACAGTTGTCCGATTACCTTTTGTTTCTTCATTTTCTTTGTTCCAGAACATAACTAAGCAATTTAATTAATAATATCAGTATTTTAAAAATTTACATGTTTTTGTTTGACCGTTGTTGTTTACAACTGCATAGTAAACTCCTTTTGGAAAATAACTCACATCAATTGACTGATGGTTAATATCCATATTAAATTCTTTATAAATCGTTCCCAGTGAGCTGATTATCCTTACCAGTACAGGTTCATTGTTGTTCGTGAGTTCAATATTCAGTGTATTTATTGCGGGGTTTGGGAATGCTTTAATCTCCTGTTCTTCCATATCGGTTACATCAGCATCACTGACTGTAATATATTCTTCGGCAATTTTTGTATTCATTCCAAAATTGTTACGGGCAGTCAGGATAACTTTATAGGTCCCTGCCTTCGTATACGTTATTACGGGGTTCTTTTCCGTGCTGTAATTAGGAAAACCTCCCGGGAATGTCCATTCCCAGGAGGTTGGGTTCCCCTTAGATTTACATTCAAATACTACATCATCTCCAACGGAGATTTCAGTGTTATTCGCTTGAAAATCAACAACAGGAGGGGAACTACCATCCATTCCACTGATTATTATTGAGAAATTTTGGTGTTCGTTTAATAAATGACCTTCATGTGTGACCGTGATTGTGTATTCTCCCGCTTCGGGGCTGATAATATCAATAACCTCTACATTGTCCACATAATTTTTTGTTATACAGGTGGCAGGTTGCTGTGGGTTTTTGGCATTTAAACTCCAGGGATAATAAATATCGTCTTTATGGATAACAGTCAAATCCAGATCGTTAACTAACATAGCTGTTTCCGGATCGAGTTGTGCTGCCAGGGGAGTGCCGGGAGCATCTGTCCAGCAGATCGTTACCCTGATTGGTGTCATTCCATCCGATTTGATCGTTCTTGTATAGGTTTCGTTCTCGTTGAGGACGAGCTCGGTAATAACTTCTTTCCATTGATTCTGGGATATTTTCAGGGCAGCTTTTTCGGTATTCATTAACCCCCAGCCGTATTCATAATCAGGGCCTTCCGAATTTCCTGCTTCATCAGACGTATGGATTATCAGACCTTTTAAAGTAGCGGCAAGCATATAGCTTCCTTCACCATGAATATCCTCCCAGAGTTGTTGCAATAATGCTAGAGATCCTGATGCAGAAGGCGCTGCAGTAGATGTACCACTTAATGTTTTATAAGCATCATCGGTATTATCATACGTTGAATAGATACTGATACCTTGCGTTACGATATCCGGCTTTATTCTTCCGTCATCCGTTGGTCCGCATGAAGAAAAGTCGGCAATGCGTACATCACCGGGGCTTTGGTATTCATTTTCAATAGGATAAACAGCACCCACCGTTAAAACGTTCTTAGCAACAGCTGCATGTGCCAGGCAATCAAAAGGGCCATCAACCGGATGTTCCGTTCCGGGACCTTCATTACGGTCGTTACCTGCCGACTTGACAATTAAATACTGAGGAGCAAAATAGGCTACCTGATCCCAGTCCTGAGCCTGCATGTCGTAAAAACCAAATAAATAATCTTCGTCCTCGCTAATGCTGGTATTTCCGTACCATACCCACGAGCAACCATTATTTACCCAGCCTCTTCCATAACCATATGAATGGTTTGAGATCAATGCTCCCTCTGCAGCTTCTGTTGCCATCTCCGAAATATCATAATTCCAGTTGTATGAGGTGAGTCGTGCATTGTACGCCATTCCTTTTGATTGAGGATTAATTCCTTTTGCAATCATGGTGCCTGCAACGTGTGTTGCATGCGCATTGCAGTAATTGCTGCTGTCTCCCAGAGTAATTCGGCCTTCAAATTCCTGGTGCGTACCACGTACTGTGCCCGCATCCCAGAGAAGAAGCTGAATACCTCTTCCATCCAGTTGAAGATCGTTACGACCACCATTCTGTACTTCGGAAGTTGAGATTGTTTTTGCTGCATGGGCATTATCCGAAATATAATACATCGGAATGCCATCATCGTTAATAGATTGTAATTCGTGACAGGAACCCTCATCATCCATGAAGGATAGGGGTAGTTTGTTCATTTCTGCAAAGACCTCAGCCGCTTTTCTGTTTTCTTTTGCTTCCTTTAACTTTTTTTCACTAAAAGTTACCAATGATGATACATCGGTAAATTTTTGCCCCCTAAGAGGAGATAATGCTGAGATTAGAGCAATGCAAACAATAAACAAATGCTTGTAATGCTTGTTTTTCATTATTGGTGCTTGTGTGTTTTGTTTTGCTTCTCATAATCAAAATCAAAAGTTGCTTGCTTTGCTTGTTATCATAATCGACAAGTTCACTTTGTTTTTCATAATTGGGTGCTTGTTTCCCTGAGTTTTATTTTTGTGAACTTGTCGTGTATGATTACGATAACCCTTATAAAAGGTTGCAACATTTGTAAAATAAATTTGAATCGTTTCACAGAAATGTGAACAGGAAAGAATAGTAAACGCCCATAAATAGCCTAAGAACAGCTATCTATAGCTTTTCGCATTATCAAATCAGAATACTACGTTCGTAAAATAAATGTAATAAAAATTTGTGGGATTCTGTTTTGTTTGTTTTTCTCTGTTTACGTTTGTTTTCCATAATTCACCTTTACAGTGAGTAATTCATAATTTAAAGACCGCTTGTTTAAAAAAAAATGCTTATTTCGGGTCTAAAGTATAGTAAAAATTATGAAAATCCAAAAAATAGTTGGATTAATTTACAAATAAATAACGTGAAAATTATTTATAACTCTACTAATCAGGATGATACAGGATATTTTAAGATATGGTTATTCTTTGAAAAGAATTGTAATTACGGGGAAGTGATCTGAATAATAATATAATTCCCTTGAATATTGGTTAACAGTAAAGTTATCTGAGGCAAAGACATAATCAATGCGCAAATAAGGAATGTTCCCGGCATATGTCCTGCTTAAACCACTCCCTTTCTTAATAAAACTATCTGTCAGGTAATCATTTAATTGATTATAGATGTACGAAGACGGTGTATCGTTAAAGTCGCCGCTTAAAATAACAGAGTACGGACAGTTACGGATCTCCTGAAGTACGTAATTCATCTGTTGTTCCCGCAAAAGGAAAGCATTTTTAAGTTTTGAATAAATGGATGCCGAATGGCTTCTAAACTCTTCTTTGTCTGAAAAATCAGGGTTTAACACAAAACCTATGTCTTTATCCTGTAAGCGGATGCTGGCCAGGTGAATATTAAAAAGGCGTACCGTATCTTTCTCAATTATCAGATCTGTATAGATACCAAATGTTCTTGAACCGGGAAATTTTAATTTTCCTTTATTTATTGCTTCATATTGAGAAAATATGACCAGGCCCGAAAGTTGATCATACCGCGGATTATAATAACTCTCGTAATAATAAGTCTTTAGATTTAGCCTTGTACTTAGTTCTATAAGAGGCAGATACACATTTCTGTCCATTGAGTGGTACTCTTGTAAACAGATAATTTCGGCTTGTTCTGATGTTAGAAAATCAATAATTTTACTTTTTAACATCATGGAATCTTTACCGCTGTTATCTGTCGAAAACAGTTGGACATTATAAGTTAATACTTTAATATCATTATCTTTTTCTGTGTAATTCTGATTCAACTGAAACTGGAAGTTATCCAAAAAGTTATTCATCCCAAGAATGATCACAATGAGCGAAATAAGCCAGTATTTGCTTTTTACAACAAACCAGAATAAGATGAACGATAAATTAATTACCAGCAATATGGGGTAGATAAGCGATAAAACGGAAAATACAGCGAATTGTGAAGGAGGTACAAAGGTTGCCAGTTGCGACATTGCAAGGAATACAGCGGCTATCGCATTAAGCAGAATAAAAAGTCCTTTGAAAATAGGAATTCTTCTCATGAATTGAATCAACTGGGATTTGTTACCTGTAATGTAAAGATAAACGGAAAATTCGAAAAATTAGTTTTTTTTGCTTGTTTTAAAAAGAAACTCTTTTTCTTCTTTTGTCAAGCTGCTGTAACCCGATTTTGAAATTTTATCGAGAATTTCATCAATTTTCTTTTGCTTTTTGATTTTCTGTTCATTGTATTCGTCATCACTCACAGGCCTTTTGTATTCCTGTTTCTCATAGGAAAAAGTGCTTTTAGCCTTAGGCGTGTATGCAGAAACGTTTAGAAAGCGATACAGGTCGGTGCCATTCTTAAGTGAAAGGGCGTAAATAAATCCCCAAAATGCACCTCCCAGATGGGCTATATGCCCTCCGGGGTTTCCGGCAGGAATACTCAGCAGGTCAATAGCAACGAACGCGATGGCAACATACTTTAATTTAACCCGGCCGAACAGCATCAGGTGAACGGTATAATCAGGTACATAAATAGCTGTGGCAACAATTATGGCAAGCACGGAAGCCGAAGCTCCTAAAGCAACCGAAACGCTCTTAACCTGTGCAAACACGGGAAATATATTGAATGAAAACAAATAAAAAAGAGCACCAACGATTCCACCTGCAAGGTAAGTCCATAGCAATCTTTTTTCGCCCAGATACTCTGTAAAAAGAATTCCACCAAAGTAAAGCATGACGATATTAAACAGGATATGGAAAAAACCCTCATGAAGGAACATGTAAGTGATTATAGTCCAGGGTTTGGACGCCAGCACGTGAAACGAAGCCGGCAAAGCCATATACTGCCCGATCACACTTAGCGGGTGAACCGGATCGGCAGAAGACAAAAATGCAAAAAGGCTGACAATTTTAACAATGATAAAAACAACGGTGTTGATCTGTATCAACCGCGATAACATGCTATTTCCCAGAAATAGTTGTTTCAGCATTTCGCCCGAGTTCCGCTGTGGTTGCCTGTATCCGTTCATTTTTAAGTTTAAAGTTTAATGTAATCAACCCCCATGATAAAAAGTTCCTTTTTTCTTCCAGTACATGATCAGGAAGAATCCGAAAATCATTCCGCCAAGATGTGCAAAGTGCGCTACATTGTCTCCCGACTTGTTTGAGATACCTGAGAACAGCTCAATTGCTCCATACAAAATAACGAAGTATTTAGCCTTAATCGGGAATGCAAAGTAGATGTAAATGAGCGAGTTCGGGAACATCATCCCAAAGGCAAGCAGGATACCGAACACAGCGCCAGAGGCACCGACCGTAGGTACATTTATCATCATATTATAAAAACCCATCGCCGGGTTTGCATAATTTCTTCCGCTTTGCAAAACCTGATATCCTTCATTGTAAATCATTTCCAGCTGGTCCGGTGTAAGTTCATACCCCGAAAATAGAATACGTATATAAGCCACGAAAATATGTGTAAGCCCCGCCCCGATACCCGTAATGAGGTAATAATTGAGAAAACGTTTTGGTCCCCAGGCGTTCTCCAGTACATTCCCAAACATCCAGAGTGCAAACATATTGAACAATATATGCGTGAAACCTCCGTGCATAAACATATAGGTTACCAACTGCCAGATACCAAATCTTTTTGATGCAGGATAATACAAAGCCAGGGTTTTGAATAAATCAATTCCCATACTGTCCAGGGCAAGAGTTGCCAGGAAAAACAAGCCGTTGATGATCAACAGGTTTTTAACAACCATCGGCAATACATTAAATCCTCCCGGGCGAAATTGTTGCATTATTATTTTTTTTCGTTAATAAAATGTTCAAGGTCGCTCAATGGTACGATAGCCAGTGTCCGTTTACCGTCAAGAGCTGTTTCGGGAGCTTCGCAGGCGAATAAACTGTCAAACAATTCTGCCATTTCTTCCTCCCGAAGTTTCATCCCCGGTTTAACAGCAAGGTTCGTTGCCATCGAGCGGGCTAAATTAACGTTTTTATCATAATTGATATCTTTCAAATGCTTCTTGTGATTCTCTATGATCCGTTCCAGAACTTCTACAGAATTATTTTCCTCCAGATCAGCTGGGATTCCGTTAATAACAAAACCATTTTTTCCTAAAGGTTCCAGAATATACCCTAATTTAACAAGATCTTCCTTCAACTCTCTGATAATCTCCGCATCGCCGGGAGAGAGCCTTAAATTTTGTGGAAACAGCATTTGCTGTGAGCCTTGGGGGCTGTCCTTCAGCTTTTTCAGATAATATTCGTACAGCACTCGTTCGTGCGCGCGGTGCTGATCAATTACCATAAGCCCCGATCGTACGTTACTGGCAATATACGTTTGCTGTATCTGGAAGAATCTTGATGATGTACTTCCGGATCCTGTTTCCAGTGGTTGTTCCGTTTCCTTATGGTCAGCTTGTGTACTGTCCGTGTCTTCAGGCAGGTGATGTTTATAGAGTTCCTGCCATTTATCCGCCTCTTCTTTTGGTTGCCGGGGAGGAGAAACAGTTCCTTTGTCACCACCCTCAAACGGGTTGTAATCGGGATTGATCGTTATTTTAGGCTGATCAACCCCTTCTTTTGGAAGGCTGCCTAAAGCCATTTCTATCGACGGATCAACATCAAAATCTATTTTCGGCGTCAGGCTGTACTGCCCGATCGATTTCTTTACAGCGGCCTGCATAACAGCATACACATATTTGGCATCTCTGAAGTTGATCTCTGTTTTCGTCGGATGGATATTGATATCGATTTCTTTTGGGTCAATGTCAATATTTAAGAAATAGGACGGAAATGAGTCGGTAGGGATCAGTTCTGAATATGCATTGGCTACCGCATGGTGCAAATAGGCATGTTTGATGAACCGTTTGTTGACGAAAAAGTACTGCTCGCCCCTTGTTTTTCTTGCATATTCAGGTTTTCCGATAAATCCTTTGATGCTGAGCATTTCCGTTTTTTGCTCTACAGGAAGCAGTTTTTGGTTGTAGCTATTGCCGTAAATACCTACAATGCGGGCTTTTAGGCCACCTTTGGTAAGTTTAAAAACAGTTTTGTTGTTGTGTGTCATCGAAAAGGCAATAGTAGGATGCATGACGGCCACCCTGATAAATTCTTCGATAATATGCCTTGTTTCTGCTGTATTCGATTTAAGGAAGTTTCTACGGGCCGGAACATTAAAGAACAGGTTCTTAACCAGTATATTGGTTCCCGGGCTGCACTGGCAGGGTTCCTGCGAGATAACTTTTGAACCTTCTATTTTAAGGCACGAGCCCAGTTCATCTTCAATGGGTCTGGTTTTCATCTCCACCTGAGCGATGGCTGCAATGGATGCCAGCGCTTCACCACGGAATCCCATAGTTCGTATGGCAAACAGATCGTCAGCATTGCTGATTTTTGATGTGGCATGACGTTCGAAGCACATCCGGGCATCCATAGCCGACATGCCGCAACCGTTGTCAATTACCTGTATTAGTGTCTTTCCGGCATCCTTGATGAGAAGCACAATTTCAGTAGCACCGGCATCCACAGCATTTTCCAGCATCTCTTTAACCGCTGAGGCAGGACGCTGGATAACCTCTCCGGCAGCAATCTGGTTGGCTACTGAATCGGGAAGTAATTTGATAAAATTCGACATCTGAAACTTTCTTATTTATCTGATACCGAACAGGGCCAGTAGTTTTTCAATAAAGTTGGTAAAGAAGATCATATATATTCCGCCTACAATGAATGCTATTATAAATGTATAAGAGATAGCTTTTGATAAGTTGCTTCTGCTATAATCATCACTGCCACCTTTTTTCCATTTTTTCGACATTTGAAGTTTTAGCGATTCACGGTGTGATAAGCTGGAATCGTACCCCAGTTCTGCTTTCCGCTTTTCAAGTGCTTCTTTATCCTCGTCATAATAACGGGGTTTGTAGCTGAACCGCTTCGGTTTGGGTGTTCTGAATGTTACAAAACGCATATTAATTGAGCTTTATTTGTGGCAAATTTACCTTATTTTTGTTTTGCAAATGATGTTCAAATGACCGAATTCAAAACAAATCCTATTGATAAGCTCATTGTTGTTGGCGACAGGGTGCTGATCAAACCGAAAACTGAAGAGCATAAAACAAGGGGAGGGCTCTTACTGCCGCCGGGATACAAGGAAAAAGAGGAAATTCAAAGCGGTTATGTGGTGAAAACCGGTCCGGGATACCCTATTCCGGCACCAACTGACGAGATAGACGAAGCATGGAAGCATAAAAGTAAAGATGAAGCTGTTCATTACATCCCGTTACAGGCAAAAGTGGGTGACATGGCGATATTTCTGAAAAAAGGTGCTGTTGAGATTCAATATGATAAAGAGAAATATTTCATTGTGCCGCAGCATTCTATATTATTATTGGAACGTGATGATCTATCCGTTGATTAAACTTTATAAAATGGCACCACAGCGTTTTGCTTATCTTCTGTTGACTGTTAGTATTCTTACCATTTTCTCGTGCAACCCGAAACAAAATAAACCGGAAATCGCATCATTGTTTGATGCAATACCCGATTCGCTTCTGGTTTCAAAAGTATTGTATGCCAGTGGATTTGATTTATACGAGGTGCACCAGATCAGAAAACTTGTAGTTTATCACCCTGAATTACCAGGAACTATTATTGCTACTTTCTATATTGCCGACAGTTCTGTATTGACCGATTTTGAAGTCCGGAATGCCCCCAATATAATTAAGCTAAACTCTGAGCGGGCAGCGGTCTTTTCGGCAACACAACTAAATGCTTTTGATAAATTATCGTTGCTTGGTCATGTCATAGGCATTACCGAAGGAGAATACATCAACAACAGGCATATAAAAGAAAAGCTTGAAAAAGGTGAAATCATAGAACTGGGCGCTAATAATCATTTTTTTATAGAAAAGATCATGTCGGTGCAGCCCGATTACATTTTTTATTCTCCTTATAAATTTACAGCAAAACATCCACTGAAAGTAACGGGTATTCCCTTAATCCCGTTTTATGATTATCACGAGAATACTCCTTTGGGCAGGGCTGAGTGGGTCAAATTTTCAGCTGCCTTTTTCGATGGGTATGCCCGTGCCGACAGCCTGTTTAAAGATATTGAGCGGCAATATACTACTTATCGGTCGCTCACAAAAGATGTGGCATCAAAGCCGACGGTTTTTTCCGATAAATATTTTAACGGACAGTGGTATGTGCCCGGAGGTAAAAGCTACATAGCCACTTTATTTAAAGATGCAGGAGCAGATTATTTATGGAAAGACGATCAGCATACGGGTAGTTTTCCGCTTGATTATGAAATAGTGTACAGTAAAGCATATGAGGCTGATTTCTGGCGCATCGTAGGGTCTTATGATGACATACCATCATATGACGCATTGGCGGAAGAAAACAGTTTGTATGAGAATTTTAAAGCATTTAAAACAAAACACGTCCTGTGGTGTGATGCGCAAAAGACAGCCTACTTTGAGCGAAGTTCACTGGAGCCGCACCTGGTACTGGCTGACCTGATCTTCGCATTTCATCCCAAAGTTTTACCTGGTTATCAGCCAAAATACTATCATATTTTAGAGTAATTTTAGCACAGGATATTGTCGTATGCATAAACAGGGTAGAACAGGTATTTGGTTTCTTATATTTTCAGTATTGACAGCTGTATTGTTTCTGGCTAACCTTTGGTATGGTTCCGTACTGATCTCCTGGAAAGATGTTCTGGCGGTTCTGGTGGGGCAGTCCGGGGAAGACAGCGTCTATGAAGTTATTATTTTAAATTACAGATTGCCACAGGCTATAACAGCGTTAGCAGTAGGTATAGCACTGAGTGTGGCCGGGCTTGTTTTACAAACAGTTTTCCGTAATCCGCTGGCAGGGCCTTCGGTACTTGGTATCAGTTCAGGTGCCAGTCTGGGCGTGGCTATTGTGGTTTCGGCAGGCAGTCTGGCCGGGCTTGAATTACTAAATCAGTCGTATTTGGTATTCGATATCCCCTTAGTACTGGCAGCTGTTACGGGTTCCCTGCTCGTCCTGCTGATCATCATTTTTGTAGCCCAGCGTATCAGCAATGTAGTTACAATCCTGATCATAGGTATCATGATCGGCTATACCGTGTCGGCTGTGGTTGGGGTAATACAGTTTTTCAGCAGGGAAGAAGAGTTGCATGCCTACATTTTGTGGGGATTGGGAAGTTTTTCGAAAACTAACAACGCACAGGCAATATTTCTGCTGGTGATATCAGTCCTGCTGACAATTGTGGTTCTGTCATACAGCAAAGGATTGAACGCTCTTTTGCTGGGAACCGCTTATGCCCGTAGTTCAGGGATAAATGTTAAGGTGACGCAAAACATGTTGCTTGTCGTAGCAGGTTTGCTGGTAGCTTTAGGTACGGTATTTACAGGCCCTGTTGCTTTTGTTGGTCTTGCGGTTCCGCATCTGGCGCGCAACTTTTTTAAAACATCTGCACATGGTTTGTTAATTCCGGCTGTCATTGTTATGGGGGCTTCGTTAACACTGGCATGTAACCTGGCAGCCAAGCTGCCCGGATACGATACTTCATTGCCAATCAATGCGGTAACTTCTCTAATCGGCGCTCCGGTTGTAATCTGGGTGATTGTAAAACGTGGAAAAGTGAAAAAAACATGAATCCGTTACTGAAAATAAAAGGCCTGAAAACAGGCTTCAGGTATAAAAAGGGTAGGAGCGTGAGTTTACACAGGGACCTGAATTTTGATCTGTTTAAAGGTCAGTTTATTACAGTTCTGGGACCAAATGGCGCCGGAAAGTCTACGTTGTTAAAAACCTTGCTCGGATATCAGAAAGCACTGGGAGGAGAAGTGTTCTACGGAAATACGCCTCTGGAGTCGATACCCGTAAAAGAACTGGCAAAAAGAACAGCCGTTGTTTTGACGGACAAACTCGATGAGTCATTTTTAACCGTTTACGATATTGTAGCCACCGGAAGGTATCCGTACACAGGCATTACAGGCCGGCTGACAGAACAGGACGATGAGGTTATCCGCGAAGCTGTTGCCATGGTGGAGATGACAGATTTTATCACAAGATACTTTCATCATTTGAGTGATGGCGAGAAGCAAAAAGTGATGATAGCCAGGGCGGTGGCGCAGAAAACGCCACTTATTATTCTTGATGAACCGGTGGCCTACGTTGATGCTCCGAGTAAGATCGAGATAATGGAACTCTTGTTGACACTCAGTCATGAGCATGGCATAGGAATACTGATGGCTACCCATGATCTGGAAGCAGCTGTGCGTTTTTCGGACAGACTATGGTTGCTCGGCAGCCGTGGGGAAATTGCCGAAGGATCGCCGCAGGAATTACTCGAAAACGGTGTTATTAACCGGTTCTTCGATAAAAACAACATTATTTTAAACAGAGAGAAAATAATTTTTGAAAAGAAACTTAAGATATAAACCAATGAAAAGTAAGCTATATCTCTTCATCACTTTATTTACAATAACAGGAATGATGACCTCGTGTGCACAGAATAAACAAGAAGCTGACCTGATCGTAACCAATGCACTGGTATATCAGGTTAACGATTCTTTTGACATGGCTGAAGCCTTTGCTGTGAAAGACGGCAAATTTGTTGCTGTCGGATCAAATGACGAAATACTTGGTGCATACACTTCGGCTGAAGTAGTTGATGCTGAAGGTATGGCTGTTTATCCCGGTTTTAACGACGGCCACAGCCACTTTCTTGGGTATGGCTTGTCGAAAACAATGTATGCCGATCTGGTAGGAACTGCTTCGTTTGACGAAGTTATCGAACGCGTAAAACAGCATCAGCAGCATTATGCCGGTGAATGGATCTTAGGCAGAGGCTGGGACCAGAACGACTGGCAGGTACAACAATTCCCTTCAACAGAAAAACTCGACAAAGCATTTCCGGATCAGCCGGTTGTGCTGCGCCGTATTGACGGTCATGCACTCATCGCCAACACCGAAGCCATGAACAGGGCAGGAGTGTCAACAGAATCGTATGTAGATGGCGGAGACATCATTAAGAAGAATGGAAAGCTGACGGGTGTTTTCATCGACAACGCTATGGATCTGATCGAAAAAGTAATACCGCCACCATCGAAACAACAAAAGATTAAAGCGCTGCGAAAAGCGGAAAAAGATTGCCTGGCTGTCGGACTGACCACTGTTACCGATGCAGGCCTAAATAAGCAGGATATTTTGCTCATCGACTCGTTGCAGCAAGCCGGAACACTAAACATCAGGGTGTATGCGATGATGAGTCCTGCAAAGGAGAATTTTGACCATTTTTATAAAAGCGGTCCGTATTTTACCGGAAAACTCTCTGTTAGTTCTGTAAAATTATACATTGACGGGGCCCTGGGGTCGCGGGGAGCACTTTTATTGCAACCTTACACTGATGATCCTGAAAATTATGGTCTGCAACTCCATCCGGAGGCATACTATGATGAGATGTGCCGTAAAGCGTATGAATCCGGTTTCCAGGTAAATACGCATGCAATCGGTGATTCGGGCAACCGTATTATGCTGAAAACCTATGCCAGATATCTGAAAGGTCCTAATGATCGCCGCTGGCGCGTTGAACATGCACAGATAGTGGATCCGGAAGATCTGTCTTACTTTAAGGAATACAGCATCATACCTTCCATACAAACTACGCACTGCACAAGCGACATGTATTGGGCGGGTGAACGTCTGGGTGAAGAGCGGGTAAAAACGGCCTATGCATACCACGATCTGTTACAGCAAAACGGATGGCTGATCAACGGTACCGATTTTCCGGTGGAAGGGATAGAACCGTTACGCACATTTTATGCGGCTGTGGCCAGGAAAGACCTGAAAGGGTGGCCTGAAGGAGGTTTTCAGCCAGAGAATGCCCTGAGTAAGGAAGAAGTGTTGCGTTCGGTTACCATTTGGCCGGCAAAAGGCAGTTTTGAGGAGGATTTTAAAGGCAGTATTGAACACGGAAAAGCGGCCGATTTTGTGCTGCTGGAAAAAGATATTATGCAAGTTGCAGAAGAGGAGATACCGCTGGTACAGATTACCGCAACATACATTGATGGAAAGATTGTTTATCAATCAGAATAAACAGAGACATACTTGTAGCGAGTTTTAATTCTGATCATGATACCCTTCGGGTTCCACATGGATCGTTACTTTCAACTTGGGTAGCTCATTCTGCAACTTGTGCTCAATACGGTCGCAAAGATCATGTGATTCAAGAACCGACATGTTTCCCGGAACCTCGAGATGAAAATCAACTTCCCTATTTGAGCCGGTTTTGCGCGTGCGGAGCATGTGAAAATCAACGGCCTTCCCCAGATTGTTTTTGATTGTTTCTTCGATAAGCTGAATCTCTTCAGCAGGTAAAGCCGCATCTGCCAAGGGTTTGAAAGCTTCCACCAGGATCTCAAATGCCTCTTTCAGTATGTAGCTGGCCACAACGATAGCTGCAATGGGATCTAAAAAATGCCAGCCGGTAAAATAAATTACCGCCAGGCTGATGCCAACACCTGCCGAAGTATATACGTGTGTACTCAAATGAAGCGCATCGGCTTTTAAGGCAATGGAGTCGGTTTCTTTGGCTACTTTGTACAAACGGCGACTGACGAACAGGTTGATCAAAGCGGAGACCATCATAACGATGAAGCCAAGTGTCAGGCCCTGTTGACCGATCATCTGTTCCCCTTCCATGAGCCGGGTTACCGCATGATAAATGATCCATCCCGAAGCTATAAAGATCAGGATTGCCTCAACAACCCCGGAAATATTCTCATACTTGCCATGTCCGAAAGGGTGCTCTTTATCAGCAGGTTTTTCTGCAATCTTTATCGAATAATAAGCCATTACAGCCGCCATCAGGTCTATCAGCGTGTGTATGGCTTCCGATAAAATACTCACCGAACCGCTGAATAGTCCAACAACCGTATTCAATACAATCAGAGTTGTATTGGACCAGATGGAAAGACGGGCGGTTTTTGTTTTTACACTCAAGGTTGATTTTTGTTGGCTCGTAAATAGTGTCTGATGCGCTCAGCTAACTATTTCTGTAACTTTTTTAACCAGGCGTACCAGTTCGGTAAGCCTTCTCCCGAGGTTACCGAAAGTTCAATAAACTCAAGTGTCGGATTCACCTGGCGGGCATACTCTTTGGCTTTCTCTACATCAAAGTCGACGTAGGGAAGTAAATCGGTTTTGTTGATAACGCATAATTGGGAAGATTCGAACATAGTGGGGTACTTAATGGGTTTGTCTTCACCTTCAGTTGTGCTGATAATAACAACCCTCTTGCTTTCGCCAAGATCGAATAAACTTGGGCATACCAGGTTACCAACGTTCTCGATAAATAAGACAGAACCTTGCTTCGGATTCAGTTCTTTAACAGCATGATGTACCATGTCGGCATCAAGGTGACAACCGTTTCCTGTGTTCACCTGAATGACAGGGGCTCCGGCTTTATTGATCCTGTCGGCATCATGCATGGTTTGCTGGTCGCCTTCGATAATGTACAGATCCAGTTCGCTTTTCAGTTCGCGAATTGTTTTTTCAAGCAGGCTGGTTTTGCCTGAGCCGGGCGAACTGACAAGGTTAAGCGTAATTATATTCAGCGCTTCAAAATACCCTCTGTTTCGCTGCGCTGTCAGGTTGTTCTTTGCCAGGACATCCATTTCCAGCTGGATCTCTTTACTGTGATGATGATGTCCGTGCTCATGTTCGTGTTCATGTCCTTGCTCATGATCATGATGCTCGTGATGATGGTGATCTTTTCCGGGTTTTGTATATGTTACGTGGTTGTCTTCGCCACATCCGCATGTTCCACACATAATGATATTTTTTAAATGGTAATTGTAAGGCAAAAATATTAATAAAAGCCCTTGTTTTGTAAATAAAAAAAATTCTTATATTAGTACTGGAATTTTTCACTTTCATTGTTAATAAATAACTAAATATGAAAAAAAAGATATCACTTCATGTAAAATGCCCGCATTGCCGTGAGTCATTAATGGATGAACAAAATTTATTACATGGTTTTCCCAGCATCAGGTTAAATATCGTAACACCTGAAGAAAGAGGAATAATCAACCTTTGTTCGGTATTTGAGTGTTTTGATCATACTGCAAACATTGATATCAAACAGGACACGATCGTTGATTTTTACTGCCCAAAGTGCAATAAAGAACTCACGGTGAAAGATGAGTGTAAGCTCTGTGGAGCCCCTATGGTTACTTTTGTTCTCAAAGCAGGAGGGCGTGTAAGTATCTGTTCCAGAAAAGGATGCTCCAGTCATTACCTTACATTTCATGACCTGACGCACGAGCTTTCGAAGTTCTACAACGAATTCGGGCTTTAGCAGATGCGGGGTAGTTGCTGCCCCGACAACATTTCGATGATTCTTTTACCCCCAACAAGGGTTTCGAGCCAGGCGCTTCCCTGGTGATCGTTGGTGATTTCACCAATGATGGCACTCTGTGCTCCGGCAGGATGCTCTTTTAATATCTCTACAACATGGTCGGCATCTTCTTTGGCTACAACCATTACAACTTTACCTTCGTTAGCTACATATATAGGGTCGAAGCCGAGTAGTTCACACATTCCTCTTACACCATCATTTACTACCAGGCGGTCTTCTGCCAAACGGATACCGTAATTCTTCCCTTTTACCAGTTCTGAAATTACTGTTCCGAGCCCGCCGCGTGTTGCATCACGCATGAACCTGATTTGGGCACCGGCATCCAGAGCAGATTTAATTAACCCGTTCAGACAGGCACAATCGGATGTTATGTCGGCTGTGATATTCAATTCGTTCCGGGCTGCCATTACAGCCATTCCGTGATCTCCGATGCTTCCGTTGATGATAATCTTATCACCTGCTTTTATGTTCTTTCCCGAGCTGATGGGTACATTCTGCTTGTCCAGAGCACCGATCCCTGAAGTGTTAATGAACAGTTTATCGCATTTTCCTCTGTCTACAACTTTTGTGTCGCCGGTAACAATCTTTACGCCTGCTTTTCTGGCTTCTTCAGCCATAGAAAGTACTACTTGTTCCAGGTCGCTGAACGGCAGGCCTTCTTCGATAATGAACCCAACACTTAAATAGAGCGGGAGGGCACCTGAAACGGCCAGATCATTCACAGTGCCGGCGATTGCAAGTTTTCCGATGTCACCACCAGGGAAAAAGATCGGGTCGACTACAAATGAATCCGTTGTATAAGCCAGATGAGCTGTTCCTGTTTCCAGTACGGCAGAGTCTGCTTGTTGCCTGAGTATATCATTATCGAAATGTTTGGTGAAAAGGTCAGAGATAAGATCGTGGCTGAGTTTTCCTCCGCTTCCGTGACCAAGCAGAATTGTATCGTATTTACTTTTCATTGTCAGATAAATGCGTTTAATAAGAACGACTAACGGTTATACAAATAATAAGCGGCACATGAACCTTCGTTGGAAACCATGCACGAGCCTACCGGGTCAGACGGAGTACAAACGGTGCCGAACAGTTTACAGTCTTTAGGTTTGCTCACTCCCCGTAAAATATCACCGCATATACACCCTTTTGGTTCTACCAGGGGTTCTACATCAACGGGAATTTGCACTTCGGCATCATGCATGGCATATTTATCTCTTATTTTAAGCCCGCTGTTTTTAAGTATGCCGAGGCCTCTCCACCAGTCATCACGGTATTCAAAAACCTCATCAAGCATCTCCTGTGCTTTCACATTTCCTTCGGGTTTAACAGCTCTTGTATATTCAATCTCAACTTTTGGTTCCTTGTTCTCAATTTGCTGAACCAGCATCAGTATCGACTGCATCAGGTCAACCGGTTCAAAGCCGCTGATGACTACCCCAAGGCCGTATTTTTCGGGAATGCTTAAATAAATTCCTTTTCCCGTTATAGTGCTCACATGTCCCGGACCAATATACCCATCAATCTTAACACCTTCGTCAATCAGGGTTTCCATGGCAGGCGGCATTATTTTATGGGCGCTGTACAGGTAGAAATTTGTAAGCCCGGCCATCTGGGCTTTGATGATACCTGCTGCCGAGATGGGAGCTGTGGTTTCAAAACCGATCCCTAAAAAAACAATTTTCTTTCTGCGATTTTTTTTGGCAACCATCAATGCGTCAAGGATGGAATAAACAATGCGTACATCGGCTCCGTTCGCTTTTTCTTTGTCAAGGCTGGAAGATGAGCCCGGAACGCGGATCAGATCGCCATAGGTAGTAATGATAACATCATCCCTACGACTGTAAGCCACTGCCCGGTCAATATACGTCCTGCTGGTAACACAAACGGGACATCCGGGGCCGGATATTAACTCCACTTCTTCAGGCAACAGGTAAGGGATGCCGTATTTCTGGATCGACATGGTGTGCCCCCCGCAGACTTCCATAAGCCGGACCGGTTTTGTAACAGTTCGTTTGATCTCTTCGGCCAGCAATCGAACGATCTCTTTATCTCTGTATTCGTCAATGTACTTCATAATGCTTTCTTAGATCAGGCGTTTATTTGTTTTTTGCTCTTCTGTGTCCATCTGCTTATTCAATGTCCTGAACTCGTCAAATGTTTTCAGGCTGGCTTCTGCTTCTTCGGCATCCAGTTTCTGAATAGCAAATCCTGTATGGATCAATACATAGTCGCCAACTTCAACCTGTTCATCTTTCAATAGCTCCAGACTTGCCTGATAACTGGTTGCGCCTACGGTACAAATGGCCGTATCTTCGTTTATTTTGTCAATTCTTGCCGGAATGCTTAAACACATAACTGTAAATTATTTAAATAAGTCCTAATGCTCTTCTCTTTGCCGCTATTGCCAGCTGGCCGAGTGCTATACCTCCATCGTTTGACGGTACATCTGACTGAGAAAAGATTGCAAATGTACTATCATTGAGCGTATCCTCCACTTTTTTTAACAATATTCTGTTTTGGAAACTACCACCGGACAGCACAACTTTTTTAATTTTTGTTTGCTCACTGATCCGCCGCACCTGATCGACAATGATATTGACCACAGTATTATGAAATTTACCGGAGATCATGCCCGTGTCAACATGCTGGTTCAGGTCATCAATGATGCCTTCAAATGTCTTTTTCATTTTTATTACACTCCCTGATTCATAAGAATAATGTAAGGCTGAGTCGGTAGCAACCGATTCGAGTCGCATGGGCGGTTCGGCATGGTATGCTGCGGTTTTACATACATCAATGAGTGCTGCAACGGCATCGAACAGGCGGCCAGCACTGCTTGTCAGCGGGCAGTTGATCTTTTTTTCAATCATCGATAAGACCATTTCTGTTTCACGGGAAGGTAGTCCGTTAAATAAGCGGGCATGTGTTGTTAAAACATCGTGCCCGAAATAATGATACAAATAGGACAACATCATCCGCCAGGGTTGTTTTGTGACCAGATCGCCCCCGGGTTGCGGAATGTACTCGAAATGTGCCATCCGTTCGTAGTCGTTCAGATTGCAAATAAAAAACTCACCTCCCCAGATGTAGCCGTCATCGCCATATCCGGTGCCGTCAAAACTAAGGCCGATAACATCTTCATCCAGTTTATGCTCGGCCATGCACGAGGCAATGTGGGCATGATGGTGCTGGGTTTCAACGATAGGAAGCCCCAGCCTTTTTGCATATCGGGTTGATAAATAATCGGGGTGCATATCGCAAGCGACTACTTCCGGCTTAAACCGGAAAAGCCGTTCAAAACGTTGTGCCGATTCGGTATAAAAGTCGAGCGTCTCCAGGTTTTTCAGATCTCCGATATGCTGGCTCATAATTGCCTGGTTTCCTTTTCCGATACAAAAGCAATTGACCAGTTCAGCTCCGGCGGCAAAAATACCTTCTGCATCGAGGTTCAACCGTACCGGTGAAGGAGCATAACTCCGTGAACGCCTTATTACCCTGCTTTTCTTGTTAGCCACCATAGCTACTGAGTCATCAGTTCGGTTATGTATGTCGCGGTTATAAGTGATCACAGCTTCCGATATATTGCCCAGTTTTTCAAGAGCTTCATCGTTATTAATTACGATTGGCTCATCAGAGATGTTGCCGCTGGTTAATACAATGGCTGGAATATTCAATTTATCAAAAAGCAGGTAGTGAAAGGGCATATAAGGTAGCATAGCACCAACTGTATTTAGGTTAATGCTGATGGAGGGAGCCAGCTCTTTTTTTATTTTTAATAAGGTAATTGGCTTTCGCCAGCCTGTCAGCAGTTCTTTTTCCTCTTTGTCAATAAAAAGATACTCTTCTGCGGCATTAAGGTCGCGGAACATGAGCGCAAATGGTTTTCCCTCCCTGTTTTTCTGTTCCCTCAATTGCCGGATGGTTTTATCATGGAATGCACTGCACGCCAGATGATAGCCGCCAAGACCTTTGATGGCCACTATTTTGTTTTGTTCCAGCAGGTTACAACATAAATCAGTTATTGTGTCAATTTCTTTGATCATTTGTCCCTTATAATATAAGGTGTATTCGGGACCACAATTTTTGCAGGCTACAGGCTGTGCATGAAATCTTCTGTCAAGAACATTGGTGTACTCTTTTTTACATTCCGGGCACATCTCAAATTCGAGCATCGTTGTTTTTGCCCGGTCGTAGGGGAGGTCTTTAATAATAGTAAACCGGGGTCCGCAGTTGGTGCAGTTGGTAAACGGATAATCAATTCTGCGTTCCTGGTGTTTCATGTCGTTTAAACAATCAGGGCAAACGGATATGTCGGGGCTGACTTCGGTAACGGCATCCGATACAGAGGTGCTTTTCTCAATGACGAACGAATCGAAATGACGAACGGTAATTTCCTTTGAATTTATATGCTCAATGGAAGATGCCTGAGGAGATTCGGGAATGATGTCATTTGTAAAGTTGTTGAGATCGTCTTTATTGCCTTCAACAATTACCCTGACTCCTAAATTGTTATTCTCAACAAACCCCTTCAAATGGTGCTTGTGCGCCAGCCTGTATATGAAAGGTCTGAATCCAACGCCTTGCACCAAGCCCGTAATTTTAACCTCTTTTGCCTCGATCATTAACTGAAGTTTCAGGCAAAAATATAATTTATAATATTTCTAAACTTATTATTGTTAATTATTTAACAAAATATTCTAATTTTGCTGTTAACTAATTAACAGTAGTTTTTTTTTATACCCATTAAACTAATCAGAATTATAGCAATAATGAAACAAAAAATCAATCAAATTATCAGTGATTATGGTGCAGACAGAAATCGTCTGATGGATATATTGCTTGACATCCATGATGTGCAGGGATATGTGGATAAAGAGGATATTAAATTGTTGTCGGAAAGCCTGGGAATTTCTACGGCTGAGGTCAACGAAACAGTATCATTTTATCATTTCTTCAGCGATAAGCCCCGTGCTAAATTCAATATTTACCTGAACAATGGGATTACAGCGCATATGAGTGGTCGTCAGGCTGTAAAAGAAGCATTGGAACATGCGTGTGGTATCAATTTCGGGCAGGTAAGTGATGACGGAATGTTCGGGTTGTTTGATACTTCCTGTATAGGTATGAATGACCAGGATCCTGCGGCATTGATCAACGATGTTGTTTTTACACATTTAACACCGTATCGTGTCGAAAAACTCATTTCAGGTCTCAGGGAAGGCAAAGAATTGAAGGAAGTGATTTATGAGAGTTATGGCGATGGCCATAACGCTGATCCTGATGTGCAATCAATGGTTTACAACCACATCCGGAAAGGTTCTATTTTGTTAAATAAAGACTATGAGCGTTTTGAGGTGCTGAAAAAAGAATTGGCAAAATATTCACCGCAGGACGTGATCCAGACCATTGAAGATTCTAACCTGAGAGGCAGGGGAGGGGCAGGATTTCCAACAGGCATGAAATGGCGCTTTGGCCGGCTTGTAGATGGAGAACACCGCATCATCATCTGCAATGCTGACGAAGGCGAGCCCGGAACATTTAAAGACCGTGTGATGCTGACCGAGTTTCCTGACCTTGTTTTTGAAGGAATGGTGATTGCCGCTTATGCCACAGGTGCTGATATAGGTTTGGTTTATCTGAGATATGAGTATAAATACCTGCTGAAGTACCTGAATAAGATACTGGCAGAAATGCGCAAACAGAATCTGTTGGGAAAAAGCATCAACGGAGTTAAAGATTTCAATTTTGATATTCGTATTCAGTTAGGAGCCGGAGCCTACGTTTGTGGTGAAGAATCGGCACTTATCGAATCACTTGAAGGAAAAAGAGGTGAGCCAAGAGATAAACCACCGTTCCCTGTTGAGAAAGGATACCGGGAACTCCCTACAATTGTCAATAACGTAGAAACCCTGGCATCGGCAGTGCGAATTCTGAAAAATGGCGCTGAATGGTACAGTAGTTTCGGTACGAAAGATTCTACCGGAACAAAGCTTTTAAGTATTTCAGGTGATTGCAAATTCCCCGGAATTTATGAAGTTGAGTGGGGCACAAGTATTACCGAAGTACTTGAAATGTGTGGTGCTGATGATGTTCAGGCTATTCAGGTAGGAGGCCCTTCAGGCATGCTGATTGGTCCACGCGACTTTGATAATCTGACAAGCTCAGAACTGATGAAGTGGTACAAACCATCGGGGATGATGGTCGCTGAAAAGTTTTTTGACAGGAAACTTAGTTACTCCGACTTGCCAACAGGAGGCTCGATGATCATATTCAATAATGACAGGGAGCTGTTGCGCGATGTGGTGATGAACTTTATGGATTTCTTTATCGAGGAATCCTGCGGCTCATGCTCCACATGTCGTAATCTGCCCTTTATAATGAAGAAGAAACTGGAGAAAATACTGAATGGTCACGGTGTTCGCCAGGATATTGATGACTTGCTGAGTTGGGGTAAGACGCTGAAAGTAAGTCGTTGCGGGCTGGGTCAGACAGCGGGCAACCCGATTCTGACAAGTATCCTGAATTTCCGCCATCTGTATGAACAACATGTACAGGCAATGGCGGATTACGATAATCTGTTTGATATTACAAAGTCAGTTGAAGCAGCCAATAAATTTGTTGGCAGGAAAACGGAATTTCATCAAAGTAACTGAAAATTAAAAGATCATGAATAACACAATAAAGTTTGAAATAGACGGCAAAATAATTGAGGCGGAAAAAGGCCAGACAATTGTTGAAGCAGCTCAAGCCAACGGGATCTACATACCTACTTTATGTAATTTCTCAGGTGTCAAACCCAAAGGTTGTTGCAGGATGTGCACAATTAAAATAAACAATAAGTTTATGACAGCGTGTACAACGCCTGTAGCTGACGGTATGGAAGTGGAAAACAATACGGAGGAAATTACTGATATCCGCAAAAGTATTATCGAATTACTATTTGTAAGCGGAAATCATTTTTGCCCGGCATGCGAAAAGAGCGGAAATTGCGAATTGCAGGCATTGGCATACAGGTATCAGATGATGGTACCCCGTTTTCCATTCCTATTCCCGCAAAAGGGTGTTGATGCCAGCAGTCCGAAAATTGTAAAAGATCAGAATCGTTGTATTTCCTGTAAACGGTGCATCAAAACAATTGAGGATGAAAAAGGAAGAAAGTACTTTGCTTATAAAAACAGAGGGAATAAGCTGGAAGTTGTTTTGGACGAGGAAATGGCAAAAACCATGACTGACGAAATAGCTCAACTGGCCATGGAGAATTGTCCGGTGGGTTCTATTCTAAGAAAAGAAATTGGATATATACAGCCGATAGGTACACGGAAATACGATAAGAAACCCATTGGAAGTGAAATTGAAGTTTAACAATTAATTAAGACTAAAAAAATGGTAAAAAAAGTAATAGCAACCACTTCTCTGGCAGGATGTTTCGGATGTCACATGTCGCTACTTGATATTGATGAGCGTATCCTCGACCTGATTGAACTGGTTGAATTCAATAAATCGCCTATTGATGACATTAAGAAGTTCACCAAACGTGTTGATATCGGAATCATAGAGGGAGGATGCTGTAACAGCGAGAATGTGGAAGTGTTAAAATATTTCAGGGAAAATTGCGATGTTCTTGTCTCTTTGGGTGAATGTGCCATTATGGGCGGATTACCGGCTTTAAGAAATGGCATACCGATAGAAGAATGCATTCAGGAAGCTTATATCGATGGACCGACGGTACAGTTAAATTCAAAAAAGATTCTGCCAAACGATCCGGAATTACCCATGTTGCTGGATAATGTATACCCATGCCATGAGATAGTGAAGATCGATTACTTTTTGCCTGGTTGCCCGCCAAGAGCTGACCTGATCTGGGATGCCCTGGTAGCATTGATCACGGGTAAGGAAATGGATCTGCCATACGAAGTTGTTAAGTTTGATTAATATTAATTTTGATAAGATATTAAGTTATGCCAAAAAAAATAACGATAGAACCGGTTACCAGAGTGGAAGGTCACGGAAAAGTAACTATAATGCTGGACGACTTCGGAAATGTCCACGATACACGTTTACATATTGTTGAGTTCAGAGGTTTTGAACGCTTCGTCCAGGGACGTCCCTATTGGGAAGCTCCCGTGCTGGTGCAGCGTCTTTGCGGAATCTGTCCTGTAAGTCATCATTTGGCTGCTGCTAAAGCATTGGATGTCATTGTAGGAGCAGGAACCGGACACGGATTGACAGCCGTAGGTGACAAAATGCGCCGTCTGATGCATTACGGCCAGTTTTTCCAGTCGCACGTATTGCATTTCTTCCATCTGAGTTCACCCGACTTTTTATTTGGAATTGACGGTGATCCTGCATTAAGGAATATCATAGGAGTAGCCCAGGCTAACCGCGATCTGGCGGTGCAGGGGGTAATGATGCGTAAATACGGACAAGAGATCATCGCAAAAACCGCTGGTAAAAAGATTCACGGTACAGGAGCAATTCCGGGCGGGATAAATAAAAACCTGAGCATTGCCGAGCGAGACGAACTGCTGAACGGTCCCGATCCGCTAAATGCCGATAAAATGGTTGAATGGTCGGTAGCAGCACTGGAGTTCTTTAAAGATTACCACAGGAACAACAAGGCTATGGTGGATACATTTGCTGCTTACCCGTCCAATCACCTGAGTATGGTGCGCGAAGACGGCGCCTTTGATATTTACCATGGTGTATTGCGTGCTGTTGACAATGACGGAAAAAGGATACTGAACGATGTGGACTATCAGGATTATGATAAATACATTGAGGAAGAGGTCAGGTCGTGGAGTTACATGAAATTCCCCTACCTGAAAGACCTGGGCACCGAAAAGGGATGGTACCGGGTTGGTCCGCTGGCACGGTTGAATGTGTGTGACTTTATACCTTCACCTCTGGCACAGAAAGAATTTGAGGAATTCAGAGCATATACCAACGGGAAACCAAATGGCATGAGCCTGCACTATCACTGGGCCAGACTTATTGAAGTGTTGCATTGTGCCGAAATGATCAGGGATCTGTTAAATGATCCTGATCTGCAGAATGAGGATCTGGTTGTTAAAGGTGAAAAGAAACATAAAGGTGTGGGTGTGATAGAAGCTCCACGGGGTACGTTGTTTCATCATTACGAAATTAATGATGACGACCAGATTGTAAAAGCCAACCTCATTGTTTCTACCACAAACAACAACGAACCTATGAATACGGCAGTGAATCTGACAGCTAAATCATTTATGAATGGACAGAAAGAAATAACAGAGCCGATGATGAACGCTGTTGAGGTAGCTATAAGGGCATACGACCCCTGCCTGAGTTGTGCTACACATGCTTTGGGTAAGATGCCACTGGAAGTTACACTTGTTAACGCAAAAAATGAGGTGATCGATCAAAAAAATAAATAACTTAGTAAAAGTTTTCAAATCAATTTAGGTTTGTGATCATTTAAAAATTAATAAGATGAAAATACCAAAAAGAGTGCTGATCTATGGCTATGGAAACCCGGGCAGGCAAGACGACGGCCTTGGTGCTGAAATGGCTAAAAAAGTAGAAGAATGGATCATTGAGCACGGTTTGAAGTGTATGCAAACCGAGAGTAATTATCAGCTTAATATTGAAGATGCTGAAAAAATGTCGGAATGGGAAATTGTTGTATTTGTTGATGCGACTCAGGAAGATATCCACGAATACAAGTTTGATACTGTAGAACCGGATGATGCTCAGGTGGAATTCACCATGCATGCTGTTTCGCCGGCTTACGTATTGCATTTGTGCGAAAAGCTTTTTGGAAAAAAACCTGAAACTTATGTTCTGGGTATCAAAGGTTATGAATGGGAATTAAAAGAAAAATTATCCGACAATGCTAAGTTGAACCTGGAGCAGGCGTTCCAGTTCCTGACCAGAAAACTGGCCGGATGGGCTTACATTAAAGATAACTTACCAATTAGCATGTTGCGCGAATGAACTTAAACACTTCCTATCTGGGTCTTGAATTGAAAAACCCGCTCATTGCGAGTAGTTCGAGGCTGACAGGTGATCTGGAAACGATCATCCAGTGTGTACACAGTGGTATCGGTGCCATCGTACTCAAATCGTTGTTTGAAGAACAAATCAGGCTGGAAGCTGAGTCGAAAGCCAGCATGGGCTCTGCCAGCGAGTATTATTATTGGTTTACCGAAGCCAAAGAGAAGATCGTAGGACTCTCGCTGGAAGAAAGGCTGAGCAGTTACCTGAAATTTGTTGAAGCAGCAAAAAAGTATGCCGATGTACCGATTATCAGTAGCATTAATTGTACAACGGCTGAAGACTGGCCAAAATTTGCTTCGGCGATTGAACAGGCCGGAGCAGATGCACTTGAGTTGAATATTGCCCTCTTTCCGTTTAATGCATCGGTGAATTGCGGGGAGATTGAGCAGGTATATTATGATATTCTGAAAAGCGTTAAGAAAGAAGTGAATATTCCGGTTTCAATAAAACTGGGCTATTATTTTACCAATTTGTGTACTGTAGCCAGAAATCTGGTAGCCGGAGGCGCTGACGGGCTGGTGTTGTTCAACAGGTATTTTCGTCCTGATATTGATATCGATACGATGAACGTAATTTCCGAAAATCATATGTCATCTTCTGATGAGATGCATATTCCATTAAGGTGGATAGGCTTGTTAAAAGGAAATGATGTCGATTGTGATATTGCCGCATCCACAGGCGTACATGATTACAAAGGTGTTGTGAAACAACTGCTGGCCGGAGCTGATGCCGTGCAACTATGCAGCGCTCTGTACTTAAAAGGTATTCCGTATATCGAAACTATCTTGCGCGACCTGGAACACTGGATGGAGAAACATTATTTTGATAACATCGATAGTTTCCGGGGGAAAGCGTTAAACACGCAAACAGTAGATGCATCGTTCGAGCGGGTTCAGTTCCTGAAAAGAGATTTTGATTGATAGCGTTAATTCATTTTGTAGAACCTGCTCGGTGGGAGCAGGTTTTTTTTATTGCTTTCCTGGCTTACTTATCCCTGTTAAGCGTATAAACTACGCCTGCTTTTAGTTGAAATATCTGGGTCCATTTTGCTTCTATTTCGGGTTGGTAATAAAGATTTGTGAAACTAAATGCAAAGCCGGGAGTAACTGTGAGTCCCCAGTGCGGACTTATTTGAACAATTCCGCCAAGATACAGGTTCATGCCGAAATCATAAGTGTTGAAGATGGACGTTGCATCGCCTGTGAAATCTTCAATCGAGTGACCGGGTACATCAAACGGTGGCGAAAAATGGGGTGCGTATTCCGGGTCGATGTACAGATCGTTAAAACCTTTTTGTGTGGCATTTAATAGCAACGAATAATAAACACCTGCCTGAACATAGATCTTAAACTTGCCTGAACCTTTAACGTAACTAATACTCAACGGAATAGTGAGGTAGTTAATGCTGTAATTCCTTGTTATATGCAGGTAACTCTTTGCGCTGTACACAATACTGTCGGGAATGATTTGGGAGCTGTCCGCAAGGCCGACGTAGAGGTCGTCAATTTTAAACCCCCGATTGTCGAAATATAACCCCAGTTTTACACTGAAAAGATCTGAAATGAAGTACTCGGCATAAGGTCCCAATATGTATCCGGTCTTTCTGCTGGTTGGGTTTAGCGTTGTCTTGTTGTTTGTGTTGGTGAATTGAACACCCCCGTCGAAACCAAAGTTGATTTTTCCTTTATTAGATTCCTGTGCGTATAAAGAATGAGTGTTGGGAATTAGAAAGATAAGGACTATAATTAATATATAAAGTTTGTTGGTGTTCATATTCTGCTCTGCTTTAAATTGTGTGGAAGATCCAGTAAACTCCTACAAAAATGGCACATAAGCCTGTTATTCCGGTAATGATCTTCAGCATTGTATCTCGCCTTTTCCTGCTTGCTCTTTGGGCCAGATATCCGAGTATAACCGAAAAGACAACCATAGCAAATATTGTTCCGAAACCAAATCCTAAAAGATAGAAAGCGGAATCAGTTTTGCTCGGAAATGCCAGTGTAGGTAAAAGGCTGATAAAATGCGAAACGCCCGCCAGTCCATGAATAATTCCTATGCCCAAAGCAGCCAGATACGTCTGCTTTTCGTGCTTCTGATGCGTATGAATGTGTACAGTAGCATCATCGTGCTGGTGTTCATGATGGTGGATATACACGTCACCTTCATCTGTCTGGTGCGTATGCACATGTTTATGATGTCTGGATGACTGGTACCGGTATAACCTGCTCAATGACCATAAACCGATAATAATCAGCAAGCCTCCTACGATTTTCTCGCTGTTTTGAGATATATAATCGACAGGTATCAGCTCTCTGAAGTAAAAAAACAAAATGCCAATGAGCAACATACCTGTTAAGTGGCCAATTCCCCACGACATACCAATCAACCAGGATTTGATCTTCACATTAACGGCAAGCGGACCAACTGCAGCCAGATGATCGGGTCCTGAAAGTACATGTGCCATAGCAGCTATAAAGCCAAAGATCAGTGGATAGGCTGCCAGAGAACCCAATGATCCCGAATCTCCGGAAAGCAGCAATAATAACATATTATTGGACAAAATGGAAATACTTTCAGCCGGGTAGATCATTGACATAGAGTTTTGTCAAAGATAAGGTTTTAGCCAGTTTTACTGTACTTTTTTTAGTAAATAGTATGTTAAAATTTCTTCTTTTCAATCAGAAGAATTTAGTGTTTATTTGCAAATTGTATTTACTTTTAAACAAAAAAATAAAACTATGAGATTTAAGGTATTAGTTGTCGCAGTAATTCTTTTATTCTTTGTTCCTTTCATCAACGCACAGGAACAGAAAGAAGTGAATGTAGCACCGTTTAGTCAGGTGAAATTCGAAGGATCGGCCAAATGGGTGCTCATACCTTCCGGTACGGAAAAGGTGGTTCTGGAAAGTAGTAAAGAGGATGTTTTTGATTATATAAATATCAAAAATGAGGGGAATACGCTTGTAATCAGCACTACAGATAAAAATAAAAACATCACGAAGCTGTTTAAGTCGGTAACCATCAATGTTTATTTTACCTCCATCAACAGTGTTGCTTTGTCGGGTGCAGGCTCCGTAAGATGTGAAGAACCTTTTTCGGCAGGCGGGATGACAGCAATACTCAGAGGAACGGGTAATATGTACCTCGATCTCAATTGTTCAACATTCACCGGTAATATGTTTGGTACTGGCTCACTTGATGTGAAAGGGACCGCAACCAATGCCGTGGTGAGGGTAGAAGGAGTTGGCGGCTTCGACGGATTTGATCTGGTGACCAATAATATGGATGTAACAG